>Ga0306925_10003439_pt1 | contig 14001 bp, 11 predicted proteins | sample flu12Cox44000176_FD_203755 | JGI IMG/M metagenome (GOLD analysis project Ga0306925, IMG submission 203755) | Lab enrichment of tropical soil microbial communities from Luquillo Experimental Forest, Puerto Rico - flux8day.12C.oxic.44.000.176 (v2)... | ecosystem: Environmental > Terrestrial >... | reverse complement strand
CCGGCGATCAACACGCTGGGAAAGCGGCGCTCGGGATGCTCAAGAGCGGCCAGCATCTCGCGCACATAAACCAGATCGAACTTGTGTGGTGGAGTTGCGGCCAACTCGTGCCCAAGGGCGTAGAGCTGCTCGACGGTGGCCTGGTAGGTCATGGCAGTAGTCAGATTACAACAGGGGAACTATCCCAGTGGAGGATGGGCTTTGCGCATTGTGCTTTTCGTTTTTACGGGCCGCCACAGCGCTTAATCTTTAACTGTAAGCGTTTGACCGGGCCGGCAGCGGCCCGATTACTCGCAGGCTGCTGTGTCGCTTCGGTTCTCAAGTTCAAAGGGCGCTGGCCGGCCCGGAGGAAAACCGGGCTCCCGGGAAGAAATCCCCCTCATCAGTTTCGCCCGGGGTACAGGTCTAAGCGCCAAACTCGCCTCGCCCTCGGGCCATTGGTTCAGTGCCATCCTTACCTTCCTGAAAGTTCCTTCTTAACCGCTTCGCTGACGAGCTTGCCGTCCACGCGCGCACCGGCGAACTTGGCCATGACATTCTTCATGACTGTTCCCATGTCCTTCATCGTGGGAGAGCCCATCTCGGCGATGGTGGCCTTTACCGCGGTCACGACTTCTTGTTCACCCACGGCCTTGGGTAAGTAGGCTTCGATGATGGCGATCTCTTCGGCTTCCTTTCTCGCCAGTTCGGGACGATTGCCCTTTTCGAAGGCCTCGATGGAATCTTTGCGCTGCTTGATGAGGGTGCTGAAGACCTGTAGTTCTTCTTTTTCGTTGAGGGCAGAGCGTTTGTCAATTTCCTTGTTCTTGAGGGCGGTTTTGACCATGCGAAGCGTAGAGAGGCGAAGTTCCTCTTGTTTGCGCAAGGCATCGACCAAGTCTTTCTGCACCTGTTCCGTCAGACTCACGCCGCCATTATAGTGGCACGCGAAGGGGTCTGGGCTTTATTATAGATATCCGGCGCATCTTCAGGTCGTAGCCGGAATCCCTACGAGCACAGGTGGCAGCCATGTTACGTAAGACAAGACTTTTTACACCCGGTCCTACTCCTCTTCTCCCCGCAGCCCAACAAGCCATAGCCGCAGCCGACATGCATCACCGTACGGCGGAATTCCGCGATATTTTCACCCGTGCCCTGGCGGATCTGAAGACATTCATCGATACACAGAACGATGTGCTTCTTCTGGCTGCTTCGGGGAGCGGCGCGATGGAAGCTTCGGTGTCGAACCTGACGTCGCCGGGAGACAAGGTGGTGGTTCTCAGCGCGGGAAAGTTCGGCGAGCGCTGGCGCGACATCGCCAAGGCTTTTAGCTGCCAGGTTGAGTTGGTGAGCGTTCCTTACGGCGAGACGTTCGATTTAAGCGCAGTGCGATCGAGGCTGGATGGCGCACGCGTGCTTTACATGCAGGCCACCGAGACTTCAACCGGTGCACGGCATGACGTGAAGGGCGTTGCCTCTCTGCTGAAGGGGAGGGATACGCTGCTGGTAGTTGATGCGATCACCGGCCTGGGCACGACCAAGTTCGAAGCGGATGTTTGGGGCATCGACGTCATCATCGGCGGATCGCAAAAGGCTGTCATGATTCCTCCGGGGCTTGCATTCCTGAGCGTGAGCGAGCGGGCATGGCAGCGCATGGAGCAGGCGGGCAATCCGCGGTATTACTTTGATCTGCGCAAGGAGCGCAAGGCCGCGGCCAAAGGCGAGTCGGCATTTACCCCGGCAACCGCGCTGATTGCGGGTTTGCTGGCGGCGCTGGATTACATTCGTAAAACGGGCAAAGGTGACCTGGGGGCGGGACGCGATGCTCTAATCCATAATGCCGAGACTTCGGCGGCCATGGTGCGGGCGGGCATAAAGGCACTCGGACTCGACTTGTTTGCCCCTACCTGTCCGGCGGCCGCGGTGACCGCAGTACTGCCGCCAGGGGGAGTGGATTCGGGTGCGCTGGTAAAGGAGTTCCGCGAGCGCTTTGCCATGGTGGTAGCCAACGGGCAAGGCGAGATGAAGGGAAAGATGATCCGTATTGCGCACCTGGGGTATTACGACTACCTCGACGCCGTCGGCGTAATTGGTGCTCTGGAGCACGTATTGCTGCAGGTAGCTCCTTCACACCGGTTCGAGCTGGGATCGGGCGTGCGCGCGGTGCAGGAGACATACGCCGAGCAGTTTGCGGAGCCGGTGAAGGTTTAGAGCTTGCCTTTTGACAACCTCCGGGCGCCGTGGCGAACAGCGGGCGTACCGGAGTCATAACCCTAAACAGTTTGCCGAAGAGGGTGTGACCGTCTCGGGTGAGGGTCCTGCGGGCCGCCAGGAATGGCAAGCTCCACGGAACAGCCGAAGCCGCCCCCTCCAAACGCTTTGGAGAGCCCGGTTCTTCAGAAAGCTGCAAAACCGTAATCCGCCCAATGCCCTATTTTTAAGAAGAGGCCTGATATGAAGATTGTTGTCGCTGAGAAGGTCGCTGCGTCTGCACTGGCAGTATTCCGAGAACAGCCGGACTGGACCGTCGTAACTCCGGAAAAAGACAGGCTCGCAGCCGAGCTGGCCGAGGCCGACGCGCTGCTGGTGCGGTCGGCGGTTTTCGTCGATGCCGCCATGATGGACAAGGCTCCCCACCTGCGGGTAATCGGGCGCGCCGGGGTGGGCGTCGATAACATCGACCTCGACGCTGCCACGAAGCGCGGTATCGTGGTGATGAACACGCCTGGCGGCAACGCCATCGCCGTCGCTGAGCACACCTTGGCGCTGATGCTGGCGCTGGCGCGACACCTGACACGCGCCAACTCCTCCACCCATGCCGGCCAGTGGGAAAAGAAGTCGCTGCAGGGCACGGAACTGCGGGGCAAGACGCTGGGCATCGTGGGGCTCGGTAAGATCGGCTTGGAAGTCGCCAAGCGGGCACAGTCTTTCGCCATGCATGTCATTGCACACGATCCCTACGTTGCCGCCAGCCTGGCGCAGCAATTGCAAATTACGCTGGTTCCCCTCGAGGAACTGTTCCGCACCTCAAACTACATCACGCTGCACGTTGGATTGACGCCGCAGACACAGGGCATGATCAACGCCGAGAGCCTCGGCCAGATGAAAAAGGGGGCAAGGCTGGTCAATTGCGCGCGCGGCGAGCTGCTGGACGACGAGGCAGTGCGGCTGGCGCTGCAATCGGGACAGCTCGGCGGCGCGGCTCTGGACGTGTTTCGCGATGAGCCGCTGAAGAATTCACCCTTTCACAATGCTCCCAATGTCATCCTGACTCCGCACATTGCCGGCTCGACCAACGAAGCGCAGGATGCCGTGGGGGTGCAGATCGCGATGCAGGTGCGCGAGTATCTGTTGAAGGGTGTTATTCAGAACGCGGTTAACGTGCCCTCGGTCACGTTTGAAGAGTACGAGGCCATGTTGCCGTACATTGGCTTGGCGGAGCGGCTGGGTACGTTCCTGGCGCAATCGGGTGAAAACGGGGTGGAGGAAATTGGCATCGCGTATGGGGGAGAGATTTCAGAGTGGAAAACCGAACTAATCCGCAACGCGGCCGTGGCGGGTGTGCTGAATCAGATGGCTCACGAGAAAGCCAACCTGGTGAATGCCGCCTCAATTGCTGAGGAGCGCGGCATCCGGATCAGGGAGGGCACCCAGCCATCGGCGGCGCGGGGGTCGGCGGTGAACGTCTTGACTGTGAGCCTGAAAACCCGCCAACAACAGCGGACGGCGGTGGGTACGGCACTGTACGGCATGTCGCCGCGGCTCCTGCGGGTGGATGAAATCGACGTAGAGGCGCCGCTGCAGGGCAACATCATCTACATGCGGAACCGCGACGTGCCGGGAGTAATTGGGCGAGTAGGTACGGTGCTCGGGCAGCACAATGTCAACATTGCCAACTTTTCGTTGGGGCGAGCCGAGCAGGCCCAGGAGCCGCGTGGCGCGGTAGCGGTAGTACAGGTTGACAGCGAGGTAAGCGAGGCGGTGTTGCAGGACCTCCGCAAGATCGATGCGGTGGAAGTGGCGAAGGCGATACGATTCGGATGAACAACGGCGATGGACGTCGAAGCACGTCGCAGGGCCGTGGAACGGCGGCAGGCCCGCTTCCACTGCGGCCGGGAGACCTGCTGCGGGCGGCCTCTTGGGGCTTAGCCGGCAACTACGTGGCTGCGGGGTTGCGGTTGGAACAGCCGCAGCGATCGTCGCTCGCGTGCATGGTGGCTACAAGGCATCGGTCTACTGGGCCCCGGCGTCAGCGTACTGCGCCACCTTCAGGCGCACCTCGGCGCGCTTGAGGGCGTTCAGAGTCGCTTCGAAATCGAGATCGGGGTCGGCTTTTTGCAGGGCGGCTTCGGCGCGGGCCTTGGCTTCAGCCGCTCGTTTCACGTCGATGTCCTGCGCACGCTCGGCGGTTTGGGCGAGGATGGTGACCTTGTCCGGCAGCACTTCGGCGAATCCCCAAGCAACCGAGAGATGCTCGGTATTGCCATTGCGCTTGTAGGAAATTTCGCCGATAGTCAGTTCGGTAATAAGCGGCGCATGACCGGGCAGAACCCCGATATAACCCGCTTTGCCCGGTATCTCGATGGCCTCCACCGACTCGCGCACCACCTGCTTATCGGGTGTGACAATCTCGAGTTCGATCGCGTCTGCCATTGAAGCTATGCCGTGGCCGCCGCCATCTTCTCGGCGGCTTCCTTCACTTCCTCAATGCCACCCTTCATGAAAAAGGCCTGCTCGGGTATGTCGTCACACTTGCCGTCAACGATCTCCCGGAAGCCGCGCACTGTGTCTTCCACTTTCACATACCGTCCCTTGACGCCGGTGAACTGCTCGGCGACATGGAAGGGTTGGGAGAAGAAGCGTTGGATCTTGCGCGCACGGGCAACGGTAAGCTTCTGGTCTTCGCTGAGCTCGTCAATGCCCAGAATGGCGATGATGTCCTGGAGATCCTTATAGCCCTGGAGAATCTGCTTCACTGCCTGCGCACAGTTATAATGCTTCTCCCCGACCACGCGGGGATCAAGAATGCGCGACGTCGAGGCCAGGGGATCGACGGCCGGGTAGATGCCCAGCTCGGCAATCTGACGGGACAACACCGTGGTGGCATCCAGGTGAGCAAAGGTGGTTGCGGGAGCGGGATCGGTCAAGTCGTCGGCAGGCACGTAAACGGCCTGCACCGAGGTGACCGAACCTCTCTTGGTGGAAGTGATGCGCTCCTGTAACTCGCCCATCTCGCTGGCGAGGTTGGGCTGGTATCCTACCGCCGAGGGCATACGGCCGAGCAGGGTGGACACCTCCGATCCCGCCTGGGTGAAGCGGAAGATATTGTCGATGAAGAGCAGCGTGTCGGCACCTTCTTCGTCGCGGAAAAACTCAGCCACCGTGAGCCCGGTCAATGCGACCCGCAGGCGGGCCCCCGGCGGCTCCGTCATCTGGCCGTAAATCAGGGCGGCCTTGGACTTCGACGGCTCCTTGATGTTCACCACACCCGACTCCTGCATTTCGAGCCAGAGGTCGTTACCTTCGCGGGTGCGTTCGCCAACACCGGCGAACACAGAGAATCCCCCGTGCTGCAGGGCGACGTTATTGATGAGCTCCATGATGATGACGGTCTTGCCCACCCCGGCGCCGCCGAAGAGGCCAATTTTGCCGCCCTTCAGGAACGGCTGAATGAGGTCGATGACCTTAACGCCGGTCTCGAACATTTCCGCGGTCGTGGACTGCTCCTCGAAGGAGGGCGCTGCGCGATGGATGGGCAGGCGCTTGTCGGCCCTCACCGGACCAAGCTCGTCCACCGGTTCGCCGATGACATTGAGCACACGGCCGAGAGTCGCCTTGCCTACCGGCACGGTGATGGGACCGCCCAGGTCGATGGCCTTCATGCCCCGCACCATGCCGTCGGTGGGCTCCATGGCAACCGAGCGCACGCGGCCCTCTCCGAGTTGCTGTTGCACTTCGAGAATGACGCTGATGGGAAACGGAGTGATGAATCCGTCGCCAACCACGCGCAGGGCGGAGTAGATGGGCGGCAGGGAATTCTCGGCGAACTGCACGTCCACCGCGGGACCCGCAATCTGAATGACATGTCCAATGTTTTCCGGCATAGGTAAGTCCAATCTGCGACAGGTTTCGCCCGGCTACAAGGCGGCGGCGCCGCTGACAATCTCGATAATTTCCTTGGTGATGGCTGCCTGGCGGACCCGGTTCAAGGTCAGCGTGAGCGAGTCGATCACATCGTTGGCGTTGTTGGTGGCTGAATCCATGGCCGTCATGCGCGCCGCGTGTTCGGCCGCAACCGACTCCAACAAGCCTTGATAGACCTGGACCGTCACGTAGCGCGGCAGCAAGTCGTTCAGCAATTCTTCCGGCGGCTGCTCGTAGATGTAGTCCACTGGCGCGGCAGCGAACTTCAGCGCCTGGCGGTCGACCTGGGTTGTCTCCGGGGCTTGCAGGCTGACTCCGGCGGTGCGCGCCGCCTCCGCCATACGTTCGCGCTCCTCGAGCGATAGATCCTCGGCTTGGGTCACTACCCGACGGCCGATCTCCTGCACGGGAAGAATGCGCTGCACGATCACACGCTGCGAAATGACGGAGCGGAACTCGTTAAATACCAGATAGACGCCATCGATCTCTTCTTTGCGGTAGCGCTTGATGATCTTGTCGGCGACCTCTTCGACCGCGTCGAACTCAACCTTGTTGAGAACGTCGACATACTCTCCCACAATCTGGACGCGGCCCTTACGCTCGTGTTCGTCGATGCTGCCGACCGGGAAGCGACGGCGGAGAAAGTCGCGGCCCTTACGGCCGATGGCTACCACGTCGATGTTCTTGTCGGCGAGATAGTCGACGAAGCGCAGAGGCGCTTTGAGCACGTTCGAGTTAAACGCCCCTGCCAGTCCGCGATCACCGGTCACGATGATAATAAGTACGGTCTTTTCGGGACGGGTCTCGCGCAGCAGCGGGTGAATCGGCATGCCGGTCCCGGGATGGACCAGTTCGGTGCGGCTGACGACCGACTGGAGAACATTGGTCAGCATCTGGGCGAAGGGACGTGCTGCCAGGGCGCGCTCCTGGGCGCGGCGCAACTTGGCCGCCGCCACCATCTTCATGGCCTTGGTGATCTGCCGCGTGCTTTTCACGCTGCGGATGCGTCGCCGAAGATCAAGTACGTTCGCCATGATTGCTAGGCGTTTGCCTTGGCTGCAGCCTCGCGCTCGGAGACGAAGCGTTCTTTGAATTCCTTGATGGTCCGGGTGAGGTCGGCCCGCAGGTCGTCGTCGAGGACCTTCTTCTCCTCGACCGCGCGCAGAACTCCGGGGTTAAGGTTGTCCACGTAGCTATAGAGACCCTGTTCGAAATCGTGCAACTCATCGACTTCCATGTCGTCAAGCAATCCCTGGGTTCCGGCATAGATCAGCAAGATCTGCTTGGAAAAGGGCAGGGGGGCATATTGCCCCTGCTTCAGGATTTCCGTCAGCCGCTTGCCCCGAGCAAGCTGGTGTTGGGTTGCTTTGTCCAGGTCGCTGCCGAACTGCGAAAATGCCGCCAGCTCACGATACTGGGCGAGATCGAGACGCAGAGTTCCGGCGACTTGCCTCATGGCCTTGATCTGCGCGTTGCCACCGACGCGGCTGACGGAAAGGCCGACATTGACCGCCGGGCGAACGCCGGAGTTGAAGAGGTCGGTTTCGAGGTATATCTGGCCGTCGGTAATCGAAATGACGTTGGTGGGTATATAGGCAGAAACGTCGCCGGCCTGGGTCTCGATGATGGGCAGGGCGGTAAGCGATCCGCCTCCCAGCTCGTTGCTGAGCTTGGCAGCACGCTCCAGCAAGCGGGAGTGGAGATAAAAAACATCCCCGGGATAGGCTTCGCGTCCCGGCGGGCGGCGCAGCAGCAGGGAGATTTCGCGGTAAGCGACCGCGTGCTTGGATAAGTCATCGTAGATGCACAGGGCGTGCCGTTTGCTGTCCCGGAAGTACTCACCGATGGCGCAGGCGGCGTAGGGCGCGATGTACTGCATGGGAGCGGGATCGGACGCCGAGGCGGAAACGACGATGGTGTAATCCATCGCGCCATAGTCTTCCAGCGTCTTCACCACTTGGGCTACCGATGAGCGCTTCTGGCCGATGGCGCAGTAGATGCAGATCAGATCGCGTCCCTTGCTGTTAATGATGGTGTCGAGGGCGACGGCCGTCTTGCCGGTCTGACGGTCGCCGATGATCAGCTCGCGCTGTCCGCGGCCGATGGGAATCATGGAGTCAATGGCCTTCAGGCCGGTGGCCATGGGTTCTTTTACCGGCTGGCGGTTGATAACGCCCGGGGCAAGGCGCTCGACTTCATTGAATTGGTCGGTGGCGATGGGCCCCTTGTCATCGATGGGCTGGCCGAGAGAATTGACCACGCGGCCGACCATGGCGTCGCCGACGGGAACGCTCATGATCTTGCCTGTGCGCTTGACCTCGCCGCCCTCTTCGATCTCGGTGTAGTCACCCAGCAAAACCGTGCCCACCTGGTCTTCTTCCAGGTTCATGGCGAGTCCGGCTACGTTGTGCGGGAAGCTCAGCAGTTCGCCCGCCATGACCTTTTCCAGTCCGTACACCCGGGCGATGCCGTCCCCCACCGATATGACGGTACCCACCTCATCGACCGCCATCTTGGTTTCGTAGTTGTCGATCTGCTCGCGGATAAGCTTGGTGATCTCGTCTGCCTTGATCTGCGCCATATGAATCCAGTTGCCGGTGACAGTGGCCGCTTGTCGGTAGACAGGAGGCCACCCCATCGACGGGTTAATTTACAGAGCCATGAATTCGAGATAAAACCTGTGTGCACCTACCAGAGTACATCCTGGCAGTCGGGCTTTTGCATCGCCCTTTTTCGGGCGCGGCGGAAACCATGGCCTTTCAAAGACCTTGCCCTGAGACAGCGCTAAGAACTCGAAAGCTGCTCTCTCAATTTCTGTAGCTGGCCGCGCACCGACCCGTCGTAAATCGTGCTGCCGACGCGTACCACCGCGCCTCCCAGGAGCTCGGGATTGGTATCGTAGCGTGCCCGTACTTTTTTGCCCGTAATGCGCGCGACCTGGGACTCTAAGCCCTGCCGCGCTTCGGACGAAAGCTGGCGGGAGCTGGTGATGTCAGCCTCGACAAATCCGAGCTGGTTGTCCAGTTCGGCCTCAAACTGACCGGCAACCTGGGCCAGCATGGGAATGCGCCTGTGGTCAATCAGCACGGCGAAAAAGTTACGGATAGGACGAAGTGTACCCGTGCGACTGACGATTGCATCCAGTAGCTTGCGCTTCTGTTCCGCGGGCACGGCTGGCGATTCCCATACCAGCCGCAACTGGTCATTCTGGTGTACGGCGGCAACCATATCATTTACCTGCTGCACGGCGGTCTCGGGATCCAGCTTCCGTTCCAGAACGACGTCTGCCAGGGCGCGTGCGTATCGGCTGGCAATAGCCGCCATGGCTATTCACCATCCTTTCCCAAGTTGCCCACAAACTGTCGCACCAGCGCCTGGTCGGTGCTGTCGTCAACCTTGATCTTGCGGGCGGCAATATCCACCGCGAGCGAGGCCGCGAAGCTCTTTAAATCATTGCGGGCATTGCGGGCCATGGCGGCAATCTCCGATTCCGCTGCTTCCATCATCTTGCGCTTGTCTTCCTCCGCAGCGGCGCGCAGCCGCTCTTCTTCGGCAGCCGCCTCCCCTTCGGCTCTGGCCCGGATGTCGGTTACTTCGGCGTCGAGCCTCGACAATCGCGTCTCAATGTCGCCGAGCCGTCGCGCGGCCTCGGCGCTGGCCGCCTGAGCCTCCTTGAGGGCTTTCTGAATGTTGCTGGTGCGCTCGCGGAACATCTGGGGAATTCTGGCTCTGAGCAAAAACCAGAAGAAGAGCGCGAGAATCAGGAAGTTGATCGCCAACGATAGCCAGTAGGTTTCGTGGGCGTTCAAGCCCACCAGGCTAGCCAGCCGCCGAACCATCGAAGAATACTTAAATTGAGCGTACTCCTCGCTTTCGCCCTCCTCGCTTTTGGCTGCCTGCTCGGACGCCTTCGCTAGATCGCGTCCGACGGCGGCGTTCGGATTGGACACTTGCGGGGAACTCCGGGCGGATGATTGCGACTGAGCGGGAGGCGACGGTTGCGACCCCGCTTGCGCCGATATCGGCGCCCCGGAAACACAAACCAGCAAGAAAACGCTGGCGAGCGACCGAATGCCGAGCGGCCTCATGATGAGCCGCCTACCGCGGAGGCCACTCCTGCGGGCTTAAGGATGGTACGGATGATGGCGGAGGCGAGCCGCTCTGCCTCGGAGCCAAGTGATTGGCGTGCTGCTGCCACGTCCTGGTCAATCGCAGCCTGAGCTTCACGAATCTGCTGCCGGGCATGTTCCCGGGCTTCCGCCGAGGCAGCCGCGCGGAGCTTTTGTGCGGTTTGGCGGCGGGCCTCCTGGGCCTTAAAGACCGCCAGACGAGCCTCGCGCAGACGCTGCTCGTATTCCTGCGTTTTGCCTTCCGCTGCCGCGATATCCGCCCGCGCCTTCAGCACCACCCCCTCAGTGCGCTCCCGCCGCTGCTCCAACACCCGTTTCAAGGGGTTGCCGACCAGGCCACTGTAGATGGCGTAGAGAAGCAGCAACATAACGGCAGTCGGGACCGCGTCGAGCAGTAATTCGCCTACCTGTCTGAGCAGAGGATCCATGCTGGTTGTTGAATTCCCGCCGCTGAACACCTGCAGGGCGCTAGGAAAACGGTGGAACTTAAAACGGTAACAGAGCCTCAAATGCGGTGTCAACGAGACCTGGTCAGGCCAGCGCTCGCCTCCGGCCTAGCCCTGACCTTCAGCCGCGACCCCGGCATGTTGCGTGTTTTCAGTGAGTTGTAAGTATCTCCGGCTGGGACTACAACCCCAAGTAAATCAGCGGGTTATCGACATTTCTTCTTGACATTTCCACAGCGGGAGTTAGCATTAGATATCACCTCCGATCCATTTCAGGATCGAATGGGTTCAGGGCCGAGGAATCGTCACCGCTCCTTAGCACTGGACCCATTTTATTATGTCCTCCGCCTTCTACCCGAACCCCACACAGTTGGCCGGTGGAAGCAACCTCGGCTGGCCTGGACTATACCTCACCTGTGATTCCGGCTCCCGTTGCCGGTTGCTTTTACTTGCAGTGTCAGCTCATCTTTGTCTGGACTTGTGGTAGGGGCCCGGTTTTTGGTATGCGTCGCCAGCAAATCGCTCCCGCCTCTTCACGGAAGCGGGCCTCACTTTTTCCCCGATGATCGGAGCCGTGGTTGGCAAATTGATGGCGGTCGGGCGGCGGGCCGCATTTCGGATCTTGACGGCAGGGCAATCTGCGGAGGCAGCGCCATCGCTGGTGTAGAACCAGTTGCGGGTGCGATGGAAGACAAAACCTTGGTTCGCCGGAAGCATATTTTATGCTGAATTCAGTTGCTTGCTGACCCCTCCCAAGAGGGAACTCCGTGGCCGTCTGGCGCCAATGGCCAATGCCTGCGCCTTCCAGGGATCCGGCGCCTATCAGTTGTTAGCGGCATGGGAAAGTTGATGCCGGTGGTTACCTTGCTTCTGATCGGCGCTTGCCTGTGGCATTTCCATCGGGCGACGACAGAAGATGACGAAGCGTGCGGCTCGGCCCAGGGTGTGGGAGCGGCCAGGCTGATCGCGATTCCTACAGGATGGGTCAGCATCTAAAAACCCATGGCCAGCACCGAAGAGTACATCCATTGAAGCGGCAGAAGTATTTCTTTTTTCCAGCCACATATCTACTCTTAATCCCTTTCTTCACACTCTCTGGACTTGCGCAAGCTCCGGCGCAATCGGAGCAGCAGCCGGCTTCACGTGCGGCAGTGCATTCGCACCGGCCGAGTGTCCGAGACGCCCCTTCTGGGACCGCGTTGTGCGCAAGCTGTGTACGCAGCAACCTGACTTACCTTGCAGGTTCGGCACTCCGCGGGCGAGGCAGCGGGACCGAGGACGAGCATCACGCGGCGCAGTTCATTGCCGGCAGATTGCAGGATTATGGGCTGGTGCCGGCAGCAGGCGAACAGAAATTTATCCAGACGGCGGCCGTTCGCTCGCGCCGGATCGTTGGTGCTCCGACCCTGACGGTGGCTGCGGAATCCAAAGGCAGTGCGCCACGACTGATGCTGACCCATGGCAAGCAGATGGTGGTTGCCGAACTTTCCAGCATTCCGATCTCCGCGCCGCTCGAGAAGCTCGATCTGAGCAGTGAGAATGGTGCCGACGTCACGCCCGGTGCAGCATTGCTGGTAAAGGTCAAAGCGGGGACGAGCTTCGACGAGTTGCAAATCCTCCTGGAACCCTATCGCACGAAGGCCGCGCTGGTAATCGTGACTTCATCGGATTGGCAACCCAAGTTCGCCTCCCTGGCCAAGCTTCCTCTCCCGGCGATCCAAGAGTTTGGCGAGCAACCGGAACGACCTCGTGCCCCGCTGGTTCTTGCCAAGCCGGGGAGCTTTGACCGGATGTGGACCGAGCCTGACGGCAGGATAATCTCGCTGAATGCCGAAGTCACGCCGTGGAAGGTGACCAGGACCTGGAACGTCCTGGGCAAAATTGAGGGCACGAGGCAACCAGAGCAAATCATTCTGCTGAGCGCCCATCTCGATCACCTCGGCATCGAGAATGGCGAGACGTATTACGGCGCCGACGACGATGCCTCGGGCACGGTGGCCGTGATGGAGCTGGCGCGCCTGCTGGCAAAGCAGCCGAAGCCGGCCCGAACCATCGTGGTTGCGCTGTGGGGCAGTGAGGAAAAAGGCATGATCGGCGCGCGCTATTTTCTCGAGAACCCACCGTTTTCGCTAAATGCCGTTGTTGCCAACCTGGAGTTTGAGATGATCGGGCGTCGGGATGCGAAGATCGAACCCGACGGGCTGTGGCTTACCGGCTGGGACCGCACCAACCTCGGACCGGAACTGGTGCAAAACGGCGCCAACCTGGTGGCCGATCCGCATCCGGCGGAGAAATTCTTTACCCGCTCGGATAATTACATGCTGGCCAAACAGGGCGTGATTGCCCAGACCATTTCCAGCTTCGGCCTTCACAAGGATTACCACCAGCCCACGGATACCGTGGACAAGATCGACTTTCAGCACCTGGACCGGGCAATCGCGTCGCTGATCGGACCACTGACATGGCTGGCGAACACAGACTACAAGCCGGAATGGATAGAAGGGAAAAAGCCGTAAAAGCCGCAGCTGGCGGTCAGAGGCAAGCCGTGCTATCCGGTTGTTAAGCCAAGGTCGAAGTAAGTGCGCCGGTCGGCAGGAAAACCCTTGGGGATGCTTTGAGGTTCGGTGGAACAAGCGGACAAGCACAGCTGATGTAGCTGGTTCCTTAGTTCTTCGAGTGATTACGAACTGCTGGTTTCCAGCACTTGCGAAAGTTCTTCCCACTCTGCCATGCGGCTGGCAAGATCGGTGCGTCGTCGCGACAGGAGGTCAGTCTGGCGCTGGGTTTCTTCCGCGCTGGAGAAAGACTGCAACTCCCGCTCGCAATCGGCGATTCCCTCTTCCAGGCCGGCAATTTCCGCTTCAAGTTGCTGGCAGCGGTCCTGCATCTTCTTGAGCTTGATGGGATTCATGCGCTTGCGCCCTCCCGGGTTCGGGGGAACGTAGCCGGGTACATCGGACAATGTGGGGACACCCTGCCCGCTTGTCGCCGAGGTACCGTCACTTTCGCCGCCGCGCTGCTTGCGCCACAGGTAGTCTTCGTAATTGCCGGGGAAGACTTCGACGTGTCCCCCGCCAATCTCGAACACCCGGGTGGCCAGTTTGTCGATGAAGTAGCGGTCATGGGAAACAAAGACTACGGTACCGTTGTACTTCTCCAGCGCCTCGAGTAACACGTCCTTGGCGCGCATGTCGAGGTGGTTGGTGGGCTCGTCGAGCAGCAGGAAATTCGAGGGATGCAGCAGCAGGCGCGCCAGGGCATAGCGATTGCGCTCGCCGCCAGACAGCACGCCGATGGGTTTA
>Ga0306925_10003438_pt1 | contig 14001 bp, 8 predicted proteins | sample flu12Cox44000176_FD_203755 | JGI IMG/M metagenome (GOLD analysis project Ga0306925, IMG submission 203755) | Lab enrichment of tropical soil microbial communities from Luquillo Experimental Forest, Puerto Rico - flux8day.12C.oxic.44.000.176 (v2)... | ecosystem: Environmental > Terrestrial > Soil... | reverse complement strand
CGACATCCGAGGGACCCCGGGTTTCGCTTGACGCTCAACCCGGGCTACGGGCTTGCTCATGCGGTCTTCAGGCGCGGGATGATGCGCAGCGCGTTGTCTCGGTCGATAGCGGCAAGCTCGGCGCCGGAGAAGAGGCGCGAGAGCCCGTTCACGTGATCGATGCCGGTGCGGTAGGGGAAATCGGTGCCGAAAACGATCTGCGAGATGGGAACGAGCTTCGCCAGCGCCCCGATCGTGACCGCATTCGAGATCTGCGCGGTGTCGTAATAGAAACGGTTGAGCTCGGCATCGACGGTTTCGCGCGTGAGCTGGCCCTTATAGGGCGGCGTGCTCACGATCTGGATCTGAAACCGCTCGGCAACGGCGGTGAGCGCGCCGCCGCCGTGCGAGAAGATCCAGTTGATGTCCTTGTAGCGCTGCGACGTGCCGCTGAGCAGCAGGCTTGCAATGGTGCGGGTGCTATCGGTGCCGAACTCGATGGCCGCCTCCGAGACCCCGTGCACCAGATTGACGCAGCAGTTGGGCGTGGTGGGATGCGTGTAGACCGTGGCCTTGCGCCGGTTGAGCTCCTCCCACACCGGGGCGAACTCGGGATAGCCGAGCCATTTGTCGCCGTAGCTGGTCATGGTGCCGATGCCGTCCGCCTTGAGCGTATCGAAGACATAGGCGATCTCCTTCAGGCTCGCATCGATATGGGGCAGCGGCAGCATGGCGAACATGCCGAAGCGGCCGGCATGATCGCCCATCATCTTCTTCACGTACTCATTCGACTCGCGCGCGATGCGCGCCGCCGTCTCCTTGTCGTTGTGCAGGAAATTCACCTGTGGCGTGGTCGGCGACACGACGGCAGTGGCGATGCCGGCCTTGTCCATGTCCTCGAGCGACTTCTCGACCGACCAGTTGACGATCGGGGGATTATCGAGCTTGGCCTTCTTGACCGCCTCGAGCCACGGCGGCGGGGCGACATGGTGATGCACGTCAATGCGCTGCGGCTTGCCTTGCGCTACTGCCGGCCGAAGCATTGGCAGGGCCAGCGCGTTGAGCCCGACCGCGGCCACGCCCCCCGCAAGGACGGAGCGCCGGGTCAGGCTTCCGCGCGCGGGCAGGAAACCGCAACGGCAGGACTGCGGGTTGCCATCATGGGTCATGATTATCCTCCCTGACGATTTTTTACGGGATGGCGTGATATGAGCTTGACGCGCCCGGCAAAGCAGCGTCAAGGCGCCTTCCGGCCGATGCGCCGCGCGTTGGGTTGGGGCAAGGCATAGCGCGTTGCAGACGCGCGTTAAACGCGCTGGTGCCTCATCCCTACGACAGTCTTTTCGCGGTGCATCGAAGGCAAACAACCATGGTGCCGCCCGGCGCGTTCCGGCGTATCATGGCGGCGCGCGCAACGTGAGAAGAGATGGAGGGCCGAATGCCGATTGCGAACATCCGCGGGGTCAATCTCAACTACGAGGTGCTCGGCACCCACGGTCCGTGGATGGCGCTTTCCCCCGGCGGAAGGCGGGCGCTCGAGCTGGTCAGACCGCTGGGGCAGCGCATGGCGGAAGCGGGCTACCGCGTGCTCGTCCACGACCGGCGCAATTGCGGTTTGTCCGATATCGCCATCGGCGGCAAAAGCTCGGAATACGAGACCTGGGCCGACGACCTGCATGAGCTGCTCTCGCGGCACAACGCGCTCCCGGCCGTCCTCGGCGGCGGCTCGTCCGGCTGCCGGCTCTCGCTGACGGTCGCGCTGAAATATCCCCGCGCAGTGCGCGCGCTGCTCCTTTGGCGGGTCACCGGCGGCCCCTTTGCGGCGCAACGGCTCACGGAGAACTATTACGACCAATATATCCGCGCGGCCCGCGCAGGCGGCATGGCGGCGGTCTGCGAGCTCGACCATTTCAAGGAGCGCGTTGCGGCGCGGCCGGCAAACCGGGCAACCCTCATGGCCATGGACGCGAATGCATTCATCGCGGCCATGGAGCGCTGGCGCGACCAGTTCCAATCCGGCGCCGAGCTCCCCGTGATCGGGGCCAGCGAGCGGGACCTCGGATCGATCAGGGTGCCGACCTGCATCATTCCCGGCAATGACAAGACCCACGGACATGCCATTGCGGAAGCGGCGCACCGCATGATCCCAGGCAGCGAGCTGTTCGACCTCTTTCCCGGAGACCTCGACGTCGACCTTGTGCCGCCGGAGGACTGGGCGGACAAGGAGGCCGCGATGGCGGCGGTGTTCACGGACTTTTTGCGGCGACGCGCGCAGCTCCTGGCGGCCTGAGCGCATCCTCCCCTTCCCAGATCCCGAGAGCTCATCAATGAAAACGAGGCACCTCGCCCCGGCCGCCGCGCTGATTGCGGGCGCAGCGCTCACTGTCCTTGCCTTGCGGCTCGACCCGCAGGCCGCCAGCGCGCAAAGCGTGGCAACGGGACTGCGCCCGCCGTCGCCCAGCGACCATATCCTGGGGCCGCCCGACGCTTCCGTCTTTCTGATCGAGTATTCCGATTTCCAGTGCCCCTACTGCTCGACCGTGCATCGCACGCTGCACAGCGTCATCTCCGCGAGCAAAGGCACGGCCTGGGTGTACCGGCACTTTCCGTTGCGAATGCATCCGCAGGCTGGTCCCGCGGCAAATGCGGCGGAATGCATCTCCGAGCAGCGCGGCAATGACGCCTTCTGGAAATTTGCAGACGCCGTACTTGCCGAGCGTCATATCGGCCCGGCGACCTACAGCAGGCTCGCCGGGCAAAGCGGTGCGAATGCCTCGCAGTTTGCGGCCTGCGTGTCCGCGACAAAGCACCAGGGCAGGATCGATGCCGACCAGAAGGAGGCAGTCAGGAACGGTGGCAGCGGCACGCCTTTCACCATCGTCTATGGCGGCGGCCGGCAGATCAAGGTCGAGGGCGCGGCGTCGCGCGAGGACTTTCTCGAGGCGATAAGGTCGGCAGGCCTGGAGCCGCCAAGACGAGGGCCCATGGAGGCAGCAAAACCAATCCCTGCAGAAGCGGCAACACCGCCCCACCCTGCCCCGCGGATCAGAGATTTGTTCCCGCCCAACTGACTTGAGTAGGACAATTCACCAGTAGCTGCGGGACGAAGCGAGATGATCCGCAAGCTGCAGCTGCTCGCGGCGACTACCGCGTACGTCCTCGCCTTGTGCGCAAACGGTGCTCATGCGCAACACTTCTCTCCCGATGGATTGGACCACCTGCTTCGCTGCGAGTTGTGGAATCCCGTCCCGGGAGACAAAGCCGGCGCGCGACGGCGCCTTTTCGTGTTGCAGCTGGTACCTATCTTGGAGTTCGTGTCCCCTCGCGAGTACGCGGTTGCTGGCTCGCTTGTAAACGAGGCTCGGGTGCTTGAGGGCACGTTTCTAGTCCCGATCCGTTTCCCCTTGGCATTCTGGAGCGAGCCCGAAGGGAAGAACCCCGCAAATCAATTCACGACCCGGCTCGACGCGTTGATAGAATTCACCCCGACCGGAGAAGGCAGTCGGAAAGTTCTTTCGGGTGTCTTCACGAAGCCTCTCGACGTGCGATCCAGCGCCACGCGAGTTCCGAGCGTCCTCTGCATACGCCCGGAAGGCATCGCGCGCATCGATCCGGAACCAACCCCGCTACCAAGCCCGTTCGCCGAGGTTTTTAAGCGGCCCGCGTCTCCTCCTCCTGCTCCCGCTCCGCGCACCGAGCCCGACGGCCCGCTCGCCCGTCTCTTTCGCGAGAAACCCGCTACGGCGCCCTCCCCTCCCGCGCGCAGCGAGCCCGAGCCAAAACCGGAGCCGAAGCGTCCCCCGACGCCTGCGACCCGCCCCCCATCGCTTACCGAGCTCTTCAAGCCCTCTGCTCCTGCGCCACCACCTGCGCCAAGCGCCGCGCCGGCCGAGCCCACCGAGAAACTCGCCACCGCGCCGCCCGCGCCCCCGACGGCCGAAGCGCCAATGCCGATCGACGCCGGCGCGGTGAGCGCCCATGTGCAGATCGAGGGGACCGGTCCCCGCACGGCGCGGCGCTGCACCATCGTGCTCAAGCCGAGCGCTACGCTGGGCGACACGCTTGCTCCGCGCTTGCGGCTCCTGACCGAAGGTCTCGATCGCCTGTCGTTCGGGCTCGCCAACGAAAGCGAATTCGGCGAGAGCGAGCTCGTCCGCAACAACGCACGCCAGCCATTCGCGGGCGGCGCGAGCGTCACGGCACCGCAGTTTCGCACGAGCGACATCGGCAAAGCGGTCGCCTCACAACGCGTGTTCTTCGTTACGGCGAAACGAAAGGACAGCAGCAAATACGTCAGCAACCGCTACGAGCTCCCCGATTTCGATGCCATCCTCGCCCGCGTGGAGGCAAGCTGTGCCTTCGATGCGGAAGCCTTGATGGCGGACGTATCCACCCGCGTCCGCGCCGAGCAGTCGCTCGCACTAAGCGCGTCCGATCTCAAGCTCATCCGCTGGGCGCTCGCCCGCAAGTACGCGGGCTCGTTCGCCGCGCCGGAGCCGCGCAGCGAGCTTGGCGATGCCGATCGCATGTATCTCCGACGCTACGCGGTCGAGAACGGTTTGCCGGCCTCGCGCTATCTCACGGCCGAGCTTGCGCGCAAGCTTGCCGCCGACGGTGCGGCAATCGCGGGGTTGTCTGCGCCGGCCTCGCCAACCGCTCCACCCCCGCTGCCCTCGCGCTATTCGGACTATTTCGTGATGTGCGCGCAAGCCTCGGGCGAGGAGGCCATGGCAGCCTGCAATTATGCGATTACATCCGGCATCTACCGAGGCGTTGATCTCGGCAGGGCCTACAACAATCGCGGCGTGGAATATGCGCAGAGGGGCGATCTCGACCGCGCCATCGCCGACTATGGCGAGGCGATCCGTCTCGAGCCGACCAACGTGAAAGCGCTGCACAATCGGGGCTATGCCTGGAGCAAAAAGGGCGAGTATGAGCGCGCCGTCGCCGACTTCGATGCGGTACTGCGGCTCGATCCCAATGCCGGCGACACGCTGATCGAGCGCGGCTTTGCGATCGCCGACGGCCTCGGCGATCACCCGCGTGCCATCCTCGACTACAACCGGGCGCTGCGGCTTCGGTTGTCCTCGCATGGCAGGAACGAGGCCTATGGCGGCCGCGGCCGCGCGAACTTCTGCCTCGCAAACTACGCCGCCGCCGCCCCCGATCTCGTGCGCGCTCTGCAGGCGGAGGCGGACGATCCCTATTCAGTGCTGCAGCTCTTCATCGCGCGCGTGCACACCGGCAATCGCGCAGCGCAGAAGGAGCTTGAGCGCAATGCGGCGCGGCTCAAGGAGAATGGATGGCCGTTTGCAGCAATCGAGCTGCTGCTCGGGCGCCGCACACCCGACGCAACTATGGCCGCCGCGCGCAGCGGCGATCAGCGCTGCGAGGCGCACTATTACGTCGGCGAATGGCACCTGCTGCACGATGCGCGCACCGACGCGATTGCCGCCTTTCGCCGCGCCGCCGAGACCTGCAAGAGGAACTTCATCGAGTATTACGGCGCCGTGGCGGAGCTCAAAGCGTTGGGGGAATAGCGGCAACCGTGCGGCCCGATGGCCGGGGCCTCGAACAACGGCATCGAAGAAGGTTACAAACCAGCTGTCTCAACATGCGTGTCATTGGATCGAGGGCGGGTTTCAAACCTGCCCCTACGTCGCTCGTAGGGTGGGTTAGGCGCGCGTCTTGCGCGCGCCGTAACCCACCGGCATACGGCGGATTACGCCGCCGCTAATCCGCCCTACGTTCTGCGGCCTTCTTCACAATTGCCGACCCGCGGCCGTTTTCGGCAGGGGCCTCCAAACCGTTTGGCGGGGATATGCTTCCGGTCCGCGCAGCGATATGGCACAGCATGCTGCGCGCCTTTGGGCAAAGGGAGGCCAACATGCGCGTCGACATGCGCATCCTGCCGGCTGCTCGCCTTGCGCTGTTCGCGGCTGCGCTCGGGCTCTTCGCCGCGCTCCTGCTCGTCACAACCACAGCATCGGCGCCGCAGGCGTCAGACGAGCCGAAGCCGCCTGACTCCGGGCAAATCGAGCGGCACGTGCACAACTACGGCGAGATCGATCGCAGTTGCCTGCGCTGGACCGACCAGTGCCGCATCTGCAGCCGCACCGGGGGCTGCTCGAACATCGGAATCGCCTGCCAGCCGGCAGCCATTGAGTGCCTGGAGCACGAGCAGGGGCAGGAAAAAAAAGAGACCGACGACAAGAAATGACCGGCGGACACGGGGCAAACTCGCGCTTGCTTGGCGGCCCAGAGTTGCCGCATAGTTGCGCGCCCGCGATTGCGGACGCGCTAGAAAAAGGAACGCGCGCAATGCGTCGCCGATCTATCTGGAATTTCTCGATTTGCTTCGCCGCGCTGCTGGTGCTTCCGCGAGCCGGGCTTGCCTGCACCGCCGAAAAGATGAAGACCACAGACAGCGGTTTCCTGTTCAAGGTGGTGGGCGGCTCGGACAAGGTCGCGGCCAAGATTGGCCCCGGCTCGGAGGAGACCGCGTTCGTGCTCGAGGTGCTGGCCCCTTACTACGTCATCTGCGAGGACGATCAGTTCTACAAGATCACCGATCACGCCGCCGATACCGTAGCGCAGGCCGAGACCGGCAAGGTCGGTTATGTCCTGCGCGACCAGGTTCATCCCTGGCCGACGCGCGAGGCGCTCAATTTCAGCGAGATCAGCTTTCCCGGCGAGCGCGCCGAGATCCTGGTGTGGGACGACGAGGCGGTGCTGGCCAAGTTTCTCGATACCGGTAACCAGAAAATCGGTCCACCCGCTTTTCGCCTGCTCAAGCGCGAGCCCACGGAGCGTCCCCTTCCGGTGCTTTCCAGCAAGACCCAGCTGATGCTCAACAGCAAGGAGAAGCGCGTGTTCCGCGTGCTCCTGCCGGCCGCCGTCGTGCCCGAAGGCTCGGCGGAATTCGACGGCCGCGGCGCGGCGATTCCTATGGCCCCGCCCGACAGTGAGAAAGTCAGCCGGCTGCGCAGCTCCGGTGCCAACCTCAATGTCGATCCCGAGCAGGGCGGCATCCTCGTTCGCGAAGGGTTTATTCTCGATAACGAGGATCTGCTGGAGCCCGAGATCCAGGTCGACAAAAAGACGCTGGACGGCCTGATCACGCTGTTCTCCGCGCTCGGGGCGGCGGTTGTCGACGTCGATCACATGAAAGAAAGCGCCTCACGAGCGCTCGCGATCATCGCGGTTCCGCATCAACCTGCTCGACTTCAAGCTCGACGATCTCGCCGGCATGAATCTCTCCGAGCGTCAGGCAATCACCAAGCGCTTCCAGGAAACCGCCGCCATTCTCGGGCGCTATCTGGAGGCCAACCTGGCGGCATTCGAGAAGAGCGCCACGGTCTGGATGCCAGTCTCGCAACTGCCTTGAGCTTTGAACTAGGCCTCGGTCCTGGTTCCGACACCCGGATCTGCCTTACCGGTTGCGCTTTTGTCTTGAGGCGCGGCTGCGATTACGGTAACCAACTGCCTCTACGGTCAGGCCCATGACTGCCAGGCGAGCTTGTTCGACGGGCAGTGCTTATGGTGTGGTCTCGGGCCTGATCCCGAGGCTTGATGCTGTCCACGTCCTGCTGCCGGACGGCAGGCGAGGCGTTTGCGGTGACCTGACAAGTCCGGGATGAGGGCACGGATTCGCTCGGCCGTTCCGCTCGGGATCTCCTGGTGAGGAGGGCCCGCGCAAGCTGCCGCGGGGGCTCCAATCCGTTTGGAAGTCAGCACGGGGCCAGGCAGACCGCAAAAGTGCATACTTTGTGATGGCCGTCACATTTTCTGCGTTGGCCGCCGCGTACGCTCCCGCGCGACTGCCGCTTGCTGAAAACGGGGAGTTGTCGCACAGTTGCAAATCCGCCGCGATGTGCTGAGGGGCTCGCATACGCTTGAACACATCTGAAAGAGGGACGCGCGCAATGCTTCGCAGAAGTAGCTGGAATCTATGGGTTTGTGGCCTCGCCGGGCTCCTGATGGCATCCGGCTCGGCGCTCGCCTGCGACTCCAAGGACAACAAGATGAAGACGACGGAGTTCGGCTTCATCTACAAGGTCGTGGGTGGCTCGGACAAAGTGGAAGCCAAGAAGGCTCCCGGCTCCAAGGATACCGTCTTCACACTCGACCTGCTGGCTCCTTATTACGTCATCTGCGAGGAGGACCAGTTCTACAAGGTCACCGACCTGCAGGCCGAGACTGCCAAGGAGGCCGAGACCGGCAAGGTCGGCTACGTGCTCAAGGACCAGGTGCATCCCTGGCCGACGCGCGAGGCGCTTAATTTCAGCCTGGTCGCCTTCAACGGCGAGCGCTCCGAGATCGTCGCCTGGGACAACGAGGACACGCTCGCGAAGTTTCTGGAGACCGGCAACCACAAGGTCGCCCCGCCCGCCTTCAAGGAGGACCTCGCCAGCACGCTCAAGCGCGAACGCGCAACGCGACCATACCCGGTGCTCTCGAGCGAGACGAAGATGATGCTCAAGAGCCGGGAGAAGCGCGTCTATCACGTGCTGCTGCCGGCCGCCCTGCCGCCGGAAGCCAAGGTGGTGATCACGCCCGATAAGCCGACTCAAGAGGCTGAGAAAAAAGCGCTCGACACGGTCATGCGGAGCGCGACCTTCTGCATCGTGTTCGACTCGACCGCCTCGATGGGACCCTTCGCCAAGGATGTCGCCGCCGACATCAAGGCCACCTTCGACGCCCTGCCGGCGGACATCGCCAAGAACTCGACCGTCGGCTTCGTGTTCTACCGCGACGAGATGGACGAGGAGAAAGTGGTCATCACCAACCCGATGCCGGTCGAAGCCGCCATGAAGGCGCTCACCGAGGCCGCGAAATACATGTCCGGCGGCGGCGACCCGCCGGAGCCGGTGCTGGATGCGGTCTATGTCGGGCATCACTTCTTCAAGTGGAACGAGGGCCAGGGCGGCGGCCGCCGCATCATGCTCGTCGTGCTCAGCGACGATGCCAAGGTGCCGACCACGGGAAAGATCCACGACGGCGTTCCGCCTGGACTGGAAGCCGCCAAGATTGCCGAGGACCTGCTCGCCGACGGCATCAAGACCATCGCCGTGCAGGCTGGACCGGGTGATGGCGGGAAGCTGACCCAAACGCTCACGACCCTTGCCGAGACCACCGGCGGCACCTTCGTCGAGTGGGGCAGCGGCGGCGACGAGCGGCGCAAGAAGGTCACTCAGGCTGTCGCGAACCAGCTCACGGCCGCGCGCAAGGAGACCGACGAGGAAGGCAGGAAGACGATGGCGAAGGTCGAGTTCGACTACCGCGGCTACCCGACCATCCCATTGGCCGTGCTCGACGGCGAGAAACTCAACCGCATGCGCGTTTCGGGCGTGAAGTTCAACATCGATCCCGGCAAGGGAGGCGTGCTGATCAACGAAGGCTACATCCTGGAGAACCAGGATCTGCTCGATCCCCAGATCTCCATCGACAAGAAGACGCTCGACGGTCTGATCCACCTGTTCCAGGTGCTCGGCGCCGCCGGCGTCGACACGCAGGCGATGAAGGAAAGCGCCGCCAGCGCGCTCTCCGCGATCGCCGGCGAGGGCTACGACCCCAAGGAGACCATCGAGGTCACCATCAGGAAGCGCCTCGGCATCAACTTCCGGACCAAGCTGCTCGACTTCAATCTCGAGTTCCTGGCCGGCATGAACCAGAACGAGCGGCTGGCGATGACCAAGCGCATCCAGGAACGCGCCACCATCCTGAGCCAGTTCATGGAGGCGAACCTGGAGCAGTTCAACAAGGCGCCCGCCGTGTGGATGCCGGTGTCGCAACTGCCCTGAGCGAAGCGGGCTGTCGGGACGGAGCGTCCCGGCGGCCTCACTGAGCAGTCCGCACCTAACAGGACACACTGCCAAGATAACGACCGGGCGGGGTGACACGTCGAGGAAAAGTCATCCCGCTCTGATCGGGACATCATCTCAAGAGGAGGGGCCGAGCGGCTCTGCATCATGGACCAGCGCACCACATTTGCCTCGAACAGCGACGCGGCAACGCTTGCGCCCGGCGCGGACAGGCTTGCGGCGCAGAAGCAGCCCGCGAGCTCGCCAAAGGGACGCGTCGTCGTTTCGCTGCGCAACGTGCACAAGTCCTACACCAGTGCCGCCGGCGACACGGTGGACGTGCTCAAGGGGCTCAACCTCGAGATCGAGGCTGGCTCGTTCAACGTCATCCGCGGCGAGAGCGGCTCCGGCAAAACCTCGCTGCTGCGCATCCTTGGCATGCTCGACAGCGATTTCGGCGGAAACTACCTGTTTGCCGGCGAGGACGTGAAAGCATGTCCGGAATGGCGCCGCGACGAGCTGCGCTCGGACAATATCGGCTTCATCTTCCAGGATGGCCGCCTGCTCGGACATCTCGCGGTGCGCGAGAACATCGCGTTGCCGATCCGGCTCCAGGGCACGGCGGAGCAGCGCCGGGCGCTGGCGAAGACCGTCGCCGCGCTCGCCCCGCGCTTCTTCAACCCCGAGGAGATCAAGAAGGACATCCTGTCCAGCCGTCCGACGCAGGTCTCCTCCGGCCAGAAACAGCGCGCCGCCATAATGCGCTCGGTCATCAACAAGCCCTCGATCATCCTTGCCGACGAGCCGACCGCCAGCCTCGACGAAAGCCGCAAGCAGGAGATCGTCAAGCACCTGCTTTCGCTGTGCGAGGCCGGTCACACCGTCATTGTCGTGTCGCACGACAAGGTCTTCTACAACTCGGGACGGCAGTTCGAGCTCAAAACGGGCGTGCTGACCGAGATCGCGCCCGGCGACGGGCAGCTCGCGCCGCCGCTCGCAGTGCGCAAGCCCTCGAGCGGAGCGTCGATTCTGTACGGCTGGCTTCCGCGCGCCTCGATGGGCATTCTCTCCCGCCAGGCCGTGCGCGAGACGTTCCTGCGCCCGATCTTCCTGTTCCTCATTGTCATCTCGCTGTGCGTCGGCGTGTGCCAGATCGGCGTGTTCGCCTCCGTGATCAAGGGGGCGCAGGCGTTCCTCGATGACGCCATGACCAAGGGCTCGCGCCTCAACCGGCTGGAGATCCAGCCCAAGCAGAAGGACTACGCTGGCCCGGAAAAATTCCCGGTCACCGATACCATCAAGGCCTCGACCAAGGTCCAGGCCGTGGTCCCGCGCCGGACCTCGGTCAACCGCGTCATCAAGTTGGACGGAAGCTATTCGCCGTACTCCGCCATCGGGCTGCATCCGGACGACCCGGAATACCGGCTGTTCAATTTCGTGGCGGGAGGACCATTCAGCCCCAGCAATGACGAGCTCGAAGTGATCGCCACCGTCGTGCTGCTGCCGGACCTGTTCGCCGACGCCGCAGGCCTTGCCGACGGCACAAAGAAGTACAGCGACTTCATCGGCAGGCCGATAACCATCGAGCTGCCGCGGTTCGCACCGTCGGGGCAGGAGCTGCCCGCGCGCAAGAAGCGCGTGCAGGTCAAGCTGGTCGGGCTCATCCTGCACGCGGAGGGCGGGCGCAGCATCTACCTGCCGAACAAGACCATGCTGGTGTTCGACCAGTTCAGGATGGACCGCTCGGGCAGTCTGACCTTGCCGCTCAACGAGGCGGCCGATACCTGGACGGACCGCGACGAGGTCGCAAAGCTCGCCGCAATGCCGCTGTGGGAGGATCGCCTGCACGTCTACACCAAGGAGATCAGGGACATCATCCCGGTTTTCCAGCAGCTTTCCGACCTCGGCTACAAGCCGATCTCCGACGTCTGGAACTACAAGTGGGTTCTCGACGTGCGCGATCTCGCCTGGAAGATCTTCCTGCCGCTGCTTGGGCTCATTGTGCTCGCGGTCGGACTCACGGTTGCCACCAACATCTTCTCCAGCGCCAAGCTGCGCGAGGCGGAGTTTGCGCTCTGGCGCGTCCTCGGCATGCGCCGCGGCGACCTTGTGGTCACCCAGGTCATCTCCACCATTCTGATGGTGCTGGTCGGCACGCTGCTGGGGCTTGCCATTGCGGCCACGCTGATCGACACCGCCCGCAGCTTCCTGCACGACCAGAGTCCGGGCTTCGAGGCGGTGTTTGCGCCGGCGAGCCTGCTGTTCTTCCTGACGATCGTTGTTGCATCGGTCATCGTCGGGGTGATTTCCGCGATTTATCCAGCGGTGAGGACAGCCCATGCCGACCCGGCCAAGGTCCTGCAATCGTAAGACAGCGAGCGGGCACAGCGCCATGATCCGGAAGTTTGGGCTCGTCGGGGCTGTCGCGGGCGTCGCGCTGGCTGTGCAGACGAGCGGCGCCTGGGCGCAATACTTCACACCTGACGGAGTGGACGGCAAAGATCTTCGATGCGATCTCTGGCATCTGCCGGACGACAAAGCAGGAACGCAGCGCCGCCTTTTTGTGCATCAGCTCGTGATACGTGAGCTGCTGGGCTATAAAGTGGACGTCCCAGTTGCTTTTTCAGGGTACTTCGACCACGAGGGCGTGCGCTACACAGGGACTTTTGCCATACCTTTGAGGGTCCCGTTGGCATTCTGGAGTGACCCCAACGGGAAAGACCCGACGCCTCTATTCACCACCCGAAAAGGCTCTACGATAGAGTTTTTGGCTCCGGAAGGGGCTAAAGCGGCGATCGGGGAGGTTACCTTCGGATACCTCACCCAAAAGTTTGATACGCGATCCTCTATTATCCCGCTTCCGAGCATTCCCTGCACGAGGCCGCCGGATGTTGTCGCTGGTGATCCGTCCGAAGCCAAGGGACCCAGTCGCGACAAAACTGGCAAGCCCCCTGGTCCGCGCAGCAACCCGGGAATTGTCATTCGCATCGAGCCGGACGGCCCAAAGATCGCAGAACTCTTCAAGACACCTGCTACGCCCGTGCGGCCCGGAGCCGAAAATCCACGCACTGAGTCAGATCTGAAGTCGGAACCGAAAGCCGAGCCTAAGGCCGCCCCGCATCCGACTCCGGACTACAGCAAGAGGCCCGGTTCCCTAACCGACAATATCCCGGGCGTCGTCCCCACCACTCCTGTCGCCCCGCCGTCCCTCAAGAAGATCGTCGAAGGCGAGGTGGCACCGGCGGTCCCGGCCCCAGCACCTTCTCCAATACCAGGATCTCCTGCGGCGCCAGCGCCTGCCGCAAGCACGCCACCGCCCCCTCCTCCGGCTCCCAGCGTGCCTACGCCGACCAGCGAAGCGCCGCTGCCACAGGTCTGCGCCGCCGAAGACTTCAAGTCCCTCACGGCGCTTTCCGGCATCACCAACCGGCAGATGGTCGGTCTGCGGAATTCGAAAATCGACATCGACGCGTGGAGCTACGTGAAGGATCCCTACGTCAGGGATCTGGACGACGCCTCTCCTGTGAGCTTCACGTTCGATCTCGGCGCGAGCGTGGACAGGCTCATTCCCTATGAGCCGGTTGCACTGCCGAGGACGAAGCTGCTGGTTGCTCCGATACCAAAGCTCAGCTGGGAGCAGGATGCCAAGCCCAAAAATGCGAGTCCCGCAAAGCCGGGAACAGCTGTGCGAATCATGGTCGTCGGCGGCCCGCAGGAAATTGCAGTTTCCGGCCTCGACAAGTTAGGCGGCGAGCTCAAGAAGCTGAACAAAAACATAAAGGTCGATGTCCATTGGTATGATGTCGACACTGCATCGGGGTCTCTGCGCGCTGCCAAACAGTTCGAATCGTTCGGCGCCCTGGTGAAGGCTGCCCGCGAGCATGCAGGAGACGGGCGTCTTGCCCTTCTAGATGAGGGGCAGATCAATACCCTCCTTGAAAGTTTCGAGAGGGAGCTGCTCAAGGCCCAATCCACGCCTTTCGACAAGGTGTTCTGGATCAAGGGTGGCTACCCCGTAGCAAGCAGCTTTCCTGCGCGACTCGAACACTTGATCATCACCGCCTCGGCCAGCCCCGCCATCGTGCCCAACGCAGCGAACGTTCGCTCCGGATGGCTCGTCGTCGTGAGCGCTAAAGGGTACGGCCTCAGCGATGCCTATATCCAGGTGCCGGTGAGCTCGCAGAGCGCGGGCGACGTCATCATCGAGGAAGCCGACTCG
>Ga0306925_10003437_pt1 | contig 14001 bp, 8 predicted proteins | sample flu12Cox44000176_FD_203755 | JGI IMG/M metagenome (GOLD analysis project Ga0306925, IMG submission 203755) | Lab enrichment of tropical soil microbial communities from Luquillo Experimental Forest, Puerto Rico - flux8day.12C.oxic.44.000.176 (v2)... | ecosystem: Environmental > Terrestrial > Soil... | reverse complement strand
ACGCAAACGACTCTATCGGTGGACGACACTGCCGGGATCGTTACGGCGCTCAAGGCACGATTCCCGGAGCTCGCCACCCCCCGTCGCGAGGACATCTGTTACGCCACGCAGAACCGCCAGGACGCGGTCAAGAAACTGCTCGAGGAGTGCGATGTGCTGCTGGTGGTGGGATCGCGTGCCAGCTCCAATTCCAACCGCCTGCGGGAGCTCGCCGACCGCGCCGGAATCCCCGGCTACCTCATCGATGGCCCGGCGGACCTGCACCGCGAATGGTTCGCGGGCAAGCGCGCCATTGGCCTGACCGCTGGCGCCTCCGCTCCCGAGCTGCTCGTGCAACAGGTCATCGAGCAGCTCACGCGCTGGGGCGCGCAGACCCCGCGGGAAGTCATCGGACGCGAGGAACGGGTTTTCTTTGCGCTGCCGCGTGAGCTGCGACGCGAGTCCGACGGGAACGGCAACAGATAAAACCGCAGCGCTCGCGGCGCACACTTACTCCACGCATTGGACGCGCACCCTGGACGTCCGCTGCCGGGATCAGGCTCCGGCGCAGCGCCGCTGCAGGACGCGCGCGCAGCTTCCATGTACCCCCCTGGGGAGCCAACGAGGCTCCCGCTCGCCGGTCCGCTCGAACGAGGAGTGGGCCGGTTTTTTTTAACCGCCGCGGGCCGCGCGGCGCGAGCTGTGATAAACCGAGCGCTTGAGCTTCCAGCGCTTGTGCGACCAGGGCCAGTCGGGAGGTGCGGCGTGGATCTGTTGCTCGACGCGCCGCGCGTAGCGCTCCGTGAGCGCACCGGAAGGCCCGACCTGACCGGCATCGGCGAGTGGCTCGAACTCCATCTCGTAGTGGCCACGGGCCGTGCGGCGCATCGCGATGAAGAACACCGGAAAGCGCGTGACGCGCGCGATCTCCTCGGGTCCCATGTAAAAGGCGGTGTCGCGACCTAAGAAGTGCGTCCAGTACTTGTGCTCGCTCGTGGTCGGCTCCTGGTCGGCAACCATGGCCACCGCGCGCACGATGTCGCGGCGCTTCAGAATGTCGGGCAGCAGGTCCTTGGCCGGCACCAGGCGGCTGCCGAAGCGGCTGCGCAGCTTCTTCATCTCGCGCTCCGCCCACTCATTAACGAGCGGCTTGTAGGCGGCATCGAGCGGGTAGCCGAGCTCTATCGAGAGGGCGAGCAGCATCCATTCCCAGTTGCACTGGTGAGCGGCCACCAGCAGCACCGACTGTCCCTGTGCGAGCAGTGCCTGCGGCAACTCGAGATTCACGATGCGCACCCGCTGGCGCAGCTCCGCCGCAGGCATGCTGACGGACTTGATGATCTCCATGAGCATTTGCGCGAAGCCGAGGTAGTAGCCGCGTATCACCTCGCGCAGCCGCGGCTCATCGAAAGCGGGAAACGCCTTGGTGAGGTTCTCGCGCACGATGCGCTCGCGGTGCGGGAAGAACCGGAACGTGAGCCAGCCGGCGAAGCTCGCGAGGCCGTAGAGCGCGCGCAGCGGTACCCGCGCCAGCAGGCGCGCCCACCACACCGGGCGCCCGGGCGCGGGCCCAGGCGGGACGGTTGACGCGTCGCTATTGTTGCCGCGGAGCTCGGTGAGCATTCCGCGGTTATTTTACCGGATGCGGATGCGGCGCCGTTCCGGCGGGCTGGGGCTGCCCGACGAGCACCCGCCCGAACTTCGGCGCGAGCCAGCGCTCGATGTCGTCGACGAGGGTGAAGGCGGCCGGGACGATCACGAGCGTCAATGCGGTGGAGGTGATCAGACCGCCGATCACGGCAATGGCCATCGGCTGGCGGAACGAAGTGTCGCCGCCGACACCGATCGCGACCGGCAGCATGCCGGCGATCATCGCTACAGTGGTCATGACGATAGGGCGGGCGCGCTTGTGACCGGCTTCGAGGATGGCGGTGAGCCGGTCCTTGCCGGCGCGCATCTCCTCGATGGCAAAGTCCACGAGCAGGATGGCGTTCTTCGCCACGATGCCCATGAGCATCAAGAATCCGATCATGGCGCCGAGCGAGAGCGCACTGCCGGTGAGCAGCAGGGCCGCGACCGCGCCGCCGAAGGACAGCAGCAGCGAGCCGAGGATGGTGATCGGCTGCAGGACGCGCGCAAACAACAGCACCAGCACCGCGAACACCATGAGAATTCCGGTCACGAGGGCGATCGAGAAGTTGGTAATGAGCTCGGCCATGTACTTGGCATTGCCGACGTCGACCTGCCGCACGCCGGGCGGCAGGTTTTTCAGTGCCGGCAGCGCTTTGATCTTCTCCATGGCCGGGCCGAGCTTGGCGCCGTTGTTGAGGTCGGCCACGATCGATAGTCGCCGCGACTGGTTGTAGCGCCGCACACGCGTCGGACCCTGTCCGAAGCTAATGTCCGCAACCGCCTTGAGCGGTACGGCGCCACCGCCCGCGGTGGGGACGGGCAGATTCTCGAGCGTCGAGAGGTCGCGACGCTGATCTTCGCCCAGGCTCACGCGGATCGGCACCTGGCGGTCGCCGAGGGAGAACTTGGCGCTGTTCTGGTCGAGCTCGCCGAGCGTCGCGATGCGGATAGTCTCGCTCAGCGAGGCTACCGTGACGCCGAGTTGTGAAGCCAGATCGAGGTGCGGCTTGATGAGGATCTCCGGGCGCGGCATGTCGCCGTCGATTCCCACATCGCGCAGCATCGGCAGCTGGCGCATCTCCTCCACGAGCTTGCGAGCGCTCGCCTCGGTGAGCTGCGTATTGTCGCCCGTGATGTAGATAGTAATGTCACGCCCATTGTCGTTGCTGCGGGCGAAATGGATGCGCGCGTCGGGAATGGCAGCGAGATCCAGGATGACCCGATCCTCCCATTGACGCTGCGACACCTTGCGCTGTCCCGGCTGGACGAGGGTGATGAACAGCCTCGCAGTGCGCACCTCACCGAACTCGTCTCCGCCGATTTGCTCCACCACTGACTGGACTTCCGGCTGGCGGGCGAGGATTCGGTAGGCGGCTGCGGACACAGCCGCAGTGTCCTCGAGGCGTGCACCCGCGGGCAGCTCGACATCGAGCATCGTCCAGCTCTCGTCGGAGGCGGGTATGAACTCCGTGGGAGTGAGCATGAGGCCAACGATGGACAGCGCGAAGAACGCGGCGCCCGCCACGAGCGTCTTCCAGCGGTGGCGCGTGCTCCAGCGCAATACCCGCTGGTACCAGCTCATGATCGGACCGTCGGCGTGGGCGGCGATCTTGTCGGATTTCAGCGTGTAGGCGGCCACCACCGGCGTAATGAGGCGCGCCACCAGCAGCGAGAAAAACACCGCCGCCGCGACCGTGAGGCCGAACTGCTTGAAATACTGCCCGGTGATCCCGCCCATGAAGCTCACCGGCAGGAAGACGGCAATGATGGTGGCTGAAGTCGCCACCACGGCGAGTCCGATCTCATCCGCCGCATCGAGCGCGGCCTGGTAACCGCTCTTGCCCATGCGCATGTGACGCACGATGTTCTCGATCTCGACGATCGCGTCATCGACCAATACGCCCGCGACCAACGACAGCGCGAGCAGGCTGACCTGGTTCAGACTGAAGCCCATCCACTGCATGAACGCGAACGCTGGGATCGCCGAGAGCGGGATGGCGAGCGCCGCAATCAGCGTGGCGCGAACGTTGCGCAGGAACAGGAAAACCACCAGCACGGCGAGGACCGAGCCCTCCAACAGTGCCTCCATGGCCGAGTGATACGTCCCCTTGGTGTAATCCACCGAAGTGTAGGCCTGAGAAACTGCGACCTGAGGATTCTCTTTCTTGATCTTGCTGAGCTCCTGCTCCACCGCGGTGAGAACGTTGACGTCGGAGGTCCCTTTGGCCTTGTAGACGCTGAACATTGTTGCCGGCCGTGCGTTCAGGCGTGCGAATGTGCGAATCTCAGCCACGCTGTCCTTGACGTCGGCGAGGTCGGAGAGGCGCGCAAACCGCCCACCGTGCAACATGATCTGCGTGTCGGCAAGGGCGTTGGCCGTCCGTGCCTCGCCCAGCACGCGGATCGCCTGTTCACCGCCGCCGATCTGCGCGCGTCCGCCCGGGGAATCGAGGTTCAGGGTGCGCAGCTGCTGGTTGACCTCCGCGGCCGTGACTCCGAGCGCCTGCATGCGTGCCGGATCGAGCTCCACACGGATCTCGCGGCTCACCCCGCCACCGCGGGTGACCTGGGACACTCCTTCGACGGCGAGCAGCCGCTTGGTAACGGTGTTGTCCACGAACCAGGACAGATCCTCCTGGGAGAGGCTGCTCGAGCTCACCGCATAGGCGACGATCGCTTCGCCATCGATATCGATACGCTGGACGGTGGGCTCCTGTATGCCCTGCGGCAGATCCACCCGCACCTTGGCGACCGCATCGCGTACGTCGGCGACGGCACGGTCGATGGGTGTGCCGATGTTGAACTGAACGAAAGTGCGCGACTGGCCCTCGATCGCGAGGGAAATGATGTTGTCGATGTTGCCGACACCGGCGACCGCACCCTCGACCTTCTGCATGATCTGAGTCTCGATCTCCTGCGGCGAGGCGCCGGGCTGAGAGACCTGGACCAGCACCACCGGAAACGCGACATCGGGATTGAGCGTCACCGGCACTCGCAGGAATGCGACCGTGCCCATGAACATCAGCACAACGAACAACACGATGGGTGAGACCGGATGCCGGATCGCCCAGGCAGAAATGTTCTTCATGATGTGAACTGTCAGCCGCCGGCTGGCGTCTGCGGGCGGGTCGCAGGAGCGACCTTCACCGTCTCGCCATCGCGCAGGAATCCACCCGCGGTCGCGACCACGCGCTCGGTACCCGTCAGGCCCTCGGCGACGATTACGCCCGTCTCGGTTGTCCCGGAGACGCGCACCGGGTGCCGTTCGACCTTGTCCGCCGCGTTGACTACCAACACGTAGCTGCCGTTCGAGTCCGCCATCACCGCGGTCTGCGGCAATACCGGGCGCTGCGCCTTGTCGACCGCCACCACCGCACGCGCGAACGCGCCCGGTCGAAGCGCCGGATCGGGCTGGAGGCGGATGCGGATATCGCCGAGCCGGGTCTGCGGGTCGATGATCGCGCCGAGCAGGCGCACCTCGCCGTGGAAGGGTTTCTCGAGGCCTGTCAGGTAGACCGTTGCCGGTTGACCCGTCTTCACCTGCGCAAGGTCCTGCTCGGCGATCTGGCCTCGCATCTCGATCTCGCCGCCACTCTCGACGCGAAAGAGTGCATCGCCACCCGGGTTGGCGATCTGACCGATCTCGGCTCGCCGGGTGAGTACGATGCCGTCCACCGGGGCGGTGATGCGCGTGCGTCCCAGGCGCGCCTGCGCCTCGGCGAGCTGCGCGGCGACGACCTTGACGTTGGCTGCATCGGTAATCGAGGTGGCACGACGCTTCTCGATGTCCTCGGCCGAGAGCGCACCGGCAGCCGCCACGCCTTCCGCGCGCTTGTATTCGGCGGCCGATAACGCCGCCTGGGCACCTGCCTGCTCGAGCGAGGCCTCCAGACGATGCACCTGCTGCACGAGCACCGAATCGTCGATTTTGGCGAGTACCTGTCCGCGCTTCACGTGATCGCCCGCCTCGACGTAAACCGCGACGATCCGTCCGGTGTCCCCTTCGTTGGCGATCGGCATGTCATAGCGCGCGGCGATGGCGCCCGTGAAGGTGACGCTCGACATCACGGTCTGGCTGCCCGGCACGATGACACTCACCAGAGGGACATTGCCGCGGTCGGCCAAGGTCTCGTGTGTCCGGCCGTGCCCGGCCATCAGTTTCCAGGCGACCGCGCCGATCAGCAGTAATGCGATGAGCCCCCCCAGGGTCCACTTCCAGCGCGCCGCGCCGCTCACCTGCGCCGGGATCCCGAACCGTGAGCGCGACTCCGGCTCCGGGGCCAGGCCGGGGATGCGCTCGAGGGGGCGCTCGCGACCGATCCACGTGACCGGCTCATTGCGGCTCTCCGGGGGACTCAGGAGGTGTTCTGGGTTCGTGCCCACGCGCTCTTCCCTTCGATCTGGGCTACCAAGATGCCGCCCGTCAAACGCTTACCGGTGCAACTCGTCCCGGAGTGTAGGACTCCCTTGCCCCAAATCCATCGCCGGAAACGCCAGGCAGACGCTGGCAGGCGACGGGCCGAAGCACGCGGCACCCGCGGGGATATTCCCGCAAAAACAAAGCAGGTCGTTATGTAAGCGTCCCGCTCAGTGAAACCCGGTCCGAAGGCGGCCCCTTCCACGGGGCGCGCAGTCTAACAGACCGGGGCAGACGTCTGGTTCTTACCAGCATGGCCGGCCCCCTGGGGACCCCGTCTCGCAAACCTAACGCGAGGAGACCAGAGGCCGTGGGCCGGCTCTGGGCTGCAGCTGAGCTGAAGCTTGGCAGTCTGACCGGTAAAGGGGCCAGACATGCAACTCCTTGAGTCATCAGTTGGATTCCATGCATGCTTAACGGCGGGGGGACACAGTGTCAGACCGACCGGCAGCGGCCGCGCAAGAGCCAACGGGAAGGGTATTTCTCAGCTATGCCTCGGAGGACGCTGCTGCCGCCGAGCGAATCGCCACGGCATTGCGCTCTGTCGGCATCGAAGTGTGGTTCGACAGAACCGAGCTGCGGGGTGGCGATGTCTGGGATCGCCAGATCGAGGACCGAATCCACGACTGCCGGCTGTTCATTCCACTGATCTCCGTCAACACGGAGCACCGCGACGAAGGCTATTTCCGCAGGGAGTGGGCCCTCGCGGTGGACCGTACGCGGGACATGGCCGAAAAGAAGACTTTCCTGGTTCCGGTGGTCATCGATGGCACGCACCAGCGGGACGCGTCCGTTCCCGAGAAGTTCCGACACGTGCAATGGTCGCGCCTGCCTGACGGCCATCCTGCGCAGGACTTCGTCGCCCGCATAGCGGCGCTGTTGGATCGGGAGCACGTCCCGATGAGCCCGGCCACGGTCAATTTGAGGGGCGCCGAAGCAGCCGCTACGCCGCCGGCGCGTACCCGGCTCTGGCTATGGCTCGGGCTCGCAACGCTGCTGAGTGCAGTGGCGATCGGCACCGTTACGTGGCGATACATGGCTACGCCTCCGACGGCTGCGCGCGCAACGAGCTCCACCGCAAGTGCCGCGGGAGCTTCGATCGCCGTACTGCCCTTCGTCGACCTGAGCGAGAAGCACGACCAGGAGTACTTCGCCGACGGGCTGGCGGAGGAGATTGTGGATCTCCTCGCCAAGATTCCGGGTTTGAAAGTCATTGGGCGAACCTCCTCCTTCCAGTTCAAGAGCAACAGCGGTGACCTGAGGAAGATTGGAGCGACGCTAAACGCCTCGCACATCGTCGAGGGCAGCGTCCGCAAGCTTGGCGACCGTGTCAGAGTCACCGTGCAGTTGATCGACGCGGGTGACGGCACGCATCGATGGTCGGGGACCTACGATCGCGACACCAGCGACATCCTGTCGCTGCAGAGGGAAATCGCGACCGCCGTCGCACGTGAGCTGGAGGTCTCAGTGTCCGATTACTTCGGGCCGGGCAGTACGACCAAGTCGGCCGAGGCCTACGATCTATATCTTCACGGCATTCGCGATGTCGACACCTACAACCGAGAGGCCGTACTGCGTGCAATCGCGGCGTTCTCGAAAGCCGTCGAGTACGACCCCGCGTATGTCAATGCCTGGATAGGCCTTGCCGATGCTTATGACGTAGCGGCGACCACCCACGTGTCGCCGTACGCCGAGGCCTATCGCCAGGCCCGCTCCGCCGCCGACAAGGCGCTGCAGCTCGATCCGAGGAATGCCGATGCGTACGCGATGCGGGCGTTCATTCGCATGAATCAATGGGACTGGCAGGGAGCAGACGACGATATTCGCCGGTCGCTTGAAATTCGCAAGACTAGTGGAGCGATGCAGGCGGCCGCCAACTTGGCCATTGCGCGAGGCGATTTGGCAGAGGCGGAAAGGCTGCTGCGAGGCGTCCTCGCGCTCGACCCGCTCGATACCTTTGCACTCGAGAATCTTGCCTCAGGCGTGTATCCCGCCTTGGGACGGTTCGAAGAGGCGGACCGGCTGTATTCCAAAATGAGGGACCTCGATACCGATTACATCTGGCTCAATGAGAACCAGTCAATAACTGCAGTCCTCGAGGGCAATTTCACCTTGGCGTTGCAGCTGGCAGAAAAAGAAAACGACCCGGAGGGGAAGGAGGCGGCGCGCGCGATCGTCTACTCCGCGATGGGTGACCCGCATAGATCCGGGCAAGCGCTGGAGAGGCTCCTGCGCATACCGAACGTGTCCGATTACACCCTCGCCCAGGTGCACGCCTATCGGGGCGAAAAGGATCTCGCCTTCCGATCTCTGGAGACCGCGTACCAGGGCCGGTGGCCTGATCTGCTGAATTTGAAGACAGATCCGCTGCTCGCCGCTCTTCGCACGGATGACAGATATAAGGGGCTGCTGCGCAGGATGAACCTTCCGGAGTCGCCGTGAAGGTGCACCGGTCCCCGTCGACGATTGTCAGGCAGCACCCGGACAACCGCCGGGCTTCACTACGCGGTCAATTGCGGCGGGATATCTCGCGAGCTTGTCGGCCGGCCGCCGAGGCCTGGTTACTAACTCGCCGCCGCAGTTCGGGCAGGTATTTTTGAGGATAGTCTCGGCGCACATGCGGCAAAACGTGCACTCAAACGAGCAGATGAGCGCGTCCGAAGATTCCGGTGGCAGGTCGCGATCACAGCATTCGCAGTTGGGCCTAAGTTGAAGCATCGCGTAACCACCTACCGAGATGGTTTGGTGCCGGGAATAGGACTCGAACCTACGACCCGCGCATTACGAATGCGCTGCTCTACCAACTGAGCTATCCCGGCCCCGCCACGGAAGGCCGCGCATTCTACATTTTTTTGCGCAGGCGGATCACGAGGTCGATGCCGGCCACTTCCGTACCCGGCGGCGGTGGGGGAAGGCGGCTGAACTCGACCGCGGGCACGGGAACATCGATCAGGGCGCCGGTCGAGAGGTCGTGGAAGTGGTAGTGGGGCTCGACGTTCGAGTCGAACCAGGCGCGCGCGCCATCGACCGAAAGCTGACGGATGAGGCCGTGCGCCGCGAACAGGTTGAGCGTGTTGTAGACGGTAGCCTTCGACACCCGGGCGCCACTTGCGCGCAGCTGGGCCAGGATCTGCTCGGCAGAGAGATGCTGGGCGGCCGCGAGCAGCAGCGCTGCGATGCGTACCCGCTGGGCGGTGGGGCGTATGCCGCACTCGGTGAGGCGCCGTTCGCAACCGTTAGCGCCGGCGGCGCCCGGCGAGGCAGTTAATTCCATGGGGCGGGATTATAGGGGCTGGGTCACGCCTGGGCGAGCTTGCTGTGCAGGTGCTGCGCGAGCTCGGCGATGGTCGGGAAATCGAAGAGCTCCGTGAGGTCCACTTTGCCGGGGTACTCGCGGTCGATCTGCTCGTGGATCTCGATGAGCTTCAGTGAGCTCGCGCCGACCTCGAACAGGTTGTCGTGGATGTCGAGGCGCTTGCCCTCGAGAGCCGTGTCGCAGATGGCTTTCAGCTTGTCCTCGATCTCGGTGCGCGAACCGACCTCGGGCCCCTGCTGCGCGGCGCGCAGCGCCGCAAGCTCACGCAGCTCGGCGTCGAACTCCCCGTCGGCGTAGTGCTCCTCGAGCAGGTGGCGCTGGATCTTCCCGCTGGTGGTCTTCGGGATGCGCTTCACCGGCACGACTTCCGACACTTCGAGCCCCGTCTGCTCGTTGATGAGCCGCGACACCTGTCGCGCCACCGGCAGGAATTCCTCGGGCGAGCCGCGGTGGAGTACGAACACCACCAGCTGCTCCACCTCGCCGCCGCGCGGACGCACACCGGCAGCGACCACCTTGCCGAGCTCGAGACCGGGTACGCGCTGCGCGATGGTCTCCAGATCGTGCGGGTAGTAGTTCTGGCCGTTGACGAAGATGATCTCCTTGGCCCGCCCGGAGATGTAGAGCTCGCCCTCGTGGATGAGCCCCAGGTCCCCGGTGCGCAGCCAGCCATCGGCGGTGAAGGCAGCGGCGTTGGCCTCCCGGTCCTCGTAGTACCCGCGGGTAACGTTGTCGCCCCGCATGTGCACGTTGCCGATGCGGTCGGCCGGAAGCTCCCGGTCCTCGTCGTCCGCTATGCGCACCCGGCAGTACGGAATTGGCCGTCCCTCGGAGACCAACTGCACGGCGTCGCGGTCGGTAGCATCCACCAGTCGCACGGCAGTCCCGGCATTCATCTGATGCCGGTCGAGTGTGATGGTGCGCAACGGCGCACCCACCTCGGGGAAGCTCACCGCGAGCGAGGCCTCCGCGAGCCCGTATACCGGAAACATCGCCGTGCGTGCGAGCTTCGCCGGCGCCAGGCGGTCGAGGAACTCGTTGCACAACTCCACCGAGATGGGCTCGGCGCCATTGAAGATGAAACGCACTGCCGAGAGGTCGAGTCCCTCGACGGTGCGCTCGCCGAGCACCTTCAGGTAGTGCTTGTAGCCGAAATTCGGCGAGCAGAGGATCGTGGCGCGCACGCGCGCGGCGAGTGTGAGCCACAGCAGCGGCCGGCGGATGAAGAGCTCCGTCGGCATCACGTGCGCGTGCACGCGATTCACGAACATCACCAGGTGGAAGCCGATGAGGCCCATGTCGTGGGTGAGCGGCATCCACGAGAGGCTCACGTCGTTCTCGGTGAACCCCGCCGCCTCGGTGGCGCCGTACGTGTTGGCCAGAATGTTGCCGTGGGTCAGCACCACCCCCTTCGGCTCGCTGGTCGAGCCGGAGGAGAACTGGATGAAGGCGATATCGTCCGTGCCGACCCGCTGCACGCTGCCCGCACGGGAGATGTCATCGAGGTCATCGATGAGGAAACTGCGCGCCCGCAGCGATTCGAACAGCTGCTGCTCGCCCACCTGCGCGGCGAAGGCGCCGATGCGCTCGAGCGAGCGGCGCTCGGTATAGAGGAAGGGCGAGCCCAGGCGCCGCGCGATGCGCAGCAGCTTGTGGCGGTGCTCGTCGCTGATACCGAGCGCCACCGGCACCGGCACGATGCCGCCGAGAATTGCCGCCCAGAACACGTCGATGAACTGCTCGTTGTTGCCGAGGAACAAGATCAGCTTGTCCCCGCGGCGTGCGCCGAGGCGCTGCAGGTGATAAAGGATGCCGAGCGCGCGCTCGTACAGCTCGGCAAACGACAGCTCGCGCGCATCGTTCTCGCCTTCGAGGTAGGTGATACCGCGCGGGAAACCGCGGTTGTTCTCGATGATTTCCGTGAGGGTTGTGGCTTTGGGACTCACCGGGCTTCCAGCCTCATGTGCAGGGGATGACGGGTGCGGAGATTGATCTGCGCCTCGAGCTCGAGCGGCTCATCGGGCACGTACCGCAGGCGGTAGCGGCGCGCGACCTTGTAGAGATGCACCAGCATCTCGTACAGCGCGAAGGTCTCGCCGATGCAATGCCGGGGGCCGGCCGCGAACGGCATGTAAGCGAAGCGCGGCCGCTCTGCTTCGTGCTCGGGCGCAAAGCGATCCGGATCGAAGGTCTCGGGGTTTTTCCAGAAATTCGGATGACGGTGCAGCAGGTACAGCGGCAGCAGCACATTGGTGCCGGGCGGCACCGGGTAACCGCCGAGTGAGTCGGCGTTGACCGTGCGCCGCGACAGCACCCACCCGGGAGGATAGAGCCGCAGAGCCTCATCGATCACCTGCCGGGTGAAGCGCAGCCCCTCCATCTCTGCGAGCGAAGGGGAGGGCAGCTCCGCAGCGGCGGCGATCTCCGCGTGCAGGCGCGCCTCGATCTGCGGGTGCTGCGAGATCAGATACCAGGTCCAGTTGAGTCCACTCGCTGTGGTCTCATGTCCCGCAACGACGAGCGTCATGATCTCATCGATCAACTCGCGCTCGCCCATCGGCGCACCGCTGTCCTTGTCGCGGGCGTTCATGAGCATCGCCACGTAGTCGAAGTGCTCTTCCGCAGTGTCACGCCGCTGCGCGATGAGCTGCGCCACGAGCTTGGTGAGCGAGCGGAACTTGTAGGCGAACTGCAGATCGCGCGACTGCTCCCTGGTCACCACCTCGAAAGGGTTGCCGCCGAGCTGCTGCGAGAGGCGATCGAGGTCGCGGCCGAAGATCGAGCGCAGCACGATCTCGAGGGTGAGCGCGCTCATCTCGTCGGTGAGGTTGATCAGCTCGCCGCGCCGGGCGAGCCCCTCCCAGCGCGCGATCCAGCGGTCATTCGACTGCGCAATGACCTCGGCGAAGGTGGTGACGACGCGCCGATGGAAGAGCGGCTGCATCATGTAGCGCTGGCGCTTCCACAGCTCGCCCTCGCTCGTCATGATGCCCCTGCCGAGCAGGATCTTGACCCGATCGAGGCCGACCCCCTTGGTGTAGTTGCGATGGTTGGAGACCAGCACCCGCTTGACGTCGTCCGGGTGGTGGATGACATAGGTATAAGATCGTCGCGCCGGGACGTACACCCGATAGGTATCGCCGTGCCGCGCGAACAACTCGATCATCCGCTCCAGGGAATCGTCCGTGGAGCCGACGTCGAATTGCAGCTCAGCCTCGGGCGGCTGCGGTTGCGGCGTTGCGGCGGCGGTCATGCAAGCTGTTGAAAGCCAAAACTTAATCTTATATCACACGAACCTGCAGGGTCAGTGGCCGGAATCCGCCGCGCGTGCTTTCGCCGCGCAGCTTCCCTACGCACGTCGCCTCGCGCTGCGCGGCGCGCACGGCAGCGGTCCCGCGAGTCTTGCGGGGATCGCGCTCGCGCTGCGCGCGCTGGCGCAGCTTCTCGGGCGCACGGTCCGGCCCGGCGAGATCGTGTTCGCGCACGGACGCAAGCCGCGGCTCGCCTTATCGCTCGCCGCACCTGCGGTGCTCCGCGCCGGCGAGCCAGCAGTTGCGCGCCGGGAAATTGCAGGCAGCAATGGAGGGACTGCGGTCGACTTCAGCATTTCGCACGCGGGCCACTGGGTCGCCTGCGCCGCGCTCGCGCGGGCTCGCGTCGGACTCGATCTCGAGATGGGCACCGATCCGCGCATCGCCGACTGGGTGGTGCGTGAGGCTGCGCTCAAGGCAAGCGGTGAGGGGCTACGGGCACTGCACGAGGTCGGGGATCTCAGCGAGCGCGCAGACCACCTGCGCTGGCGCGGGGAGCTCTGGTACCTGCGGCGGCTCGAGGGGTTCGAGGGTGCCTCGGCGTGCATCGTCAGCAGTTGCCAGGTGCCTGCGGTGGAGCGGCACGCGATCGCACTCGCGGAGTTGTTTGGCTCATGAGCGCGGATGACGGCGGCGGCCTGCGCAACACGCTGTACCGCACCACCACGCGCTCGGGACGGCGGATGACGCCGGCGCGGCGGCTGCTGTACGCGATTACGGTGCCGCTCGCCGTCGGCCTCATCCGGCTATGGTGGCGGCTGTGCCGCGTCGTGCGCATCGAAGGCTTCGAGCATCTCGAGGCGGCACTCACCAAGGCGCCATCGCTCGTGCCGTGCTACTGGCACCAGCACCAGCTCTACTGCGGCAAGTTCCTCGTCGAGCAGCGCGCCCGCGGCATGATTCCCGGCTGGCTCATCAGCCCCTCGGTGGACGGCGAGCTCGGCGCCATGATGGTGCGCCGCTTCGGCGGCACCGTGATCCGCGGCTCCTCGACGCACACTGGCGCGCGCGCGCTACGGGATTACTACCAGGCGCTGGTACGCGACAACGTCTCACCCGTCATCACACCCGATGGTCCTCGTGGCCCGCGGTTCAAGTTCAAGCCGGGCGCGCTGCTGCTCGCGCAGATGTCGGGCCGGCCCATACTGCCGATGTCCTACGCCGCCTCGCGCGCCTGGCTGATCAAGTGGGACCGGTTCGTCATCCCCGTGCCCTTCGCGCGCGTTGCGCTAGCCATCGGGCCGCCCTGCTATGTGCCACGGGTGACCGATGCGGCGATGCTCGAGCGGCTCCAGGGCCAGTTGGAGCTGGAGCTCCGGCGTCTCTACGGAGTGGCGCGCGACGCA
>Ga0306925_10003436_pt1 | contig 14005 bp, 14 predicted proteins | sample flu12Cox44000176_FD_203755 | JGI IMG/M metagenome (GOLD analysis project Ga0306925, IMG submission 203755) | Lab enrichment of tropical soil microbial communities from Luquillo Experimental Forest, Puerto Rico - flux8day.12C.oxic.44.000.176 (v2)... | ecosystem: Environmental > Terrestrial >... | reverse complement strand
GACCAACGGGGCCGTGTCCCGCAGTGGCTGCGCCAAGCCCTCGACCGCGCGCTGCGCGAGGCCGACGGCCCTCACCGCTCCCGACGCGACGCGCTGCGCCGCGGTTTCGGCCTGGCGGACCACCGCGCGGGTGTGGCCCATCAGTCTCCGGTAGAGGGCGGGCATCCCCGTCTTCACCGGGTCCTGCCGCACTTGCCGGCTCAGCTGCGCGATCGCGAAGACCCGCCGGCCGACGCTCCGGGTGCGGTCGCGCAGCCGCACGAGGCCATGGGTCGCCACCGTGCGCAGCCGCGTCAGCGTCCGGGTCAGCACGCGGACGCCATCGGCCAGGAGCGTGCTGTCGGTCGGATAGTGGATGGTCGTCTCGACCACCGTCGTATCGACCCGGAGCCGCCCCCCGCGGACGACGTGTCGCTCGCCGGCGATCGCGACCAAGCGCGCCAGCACCTGCTTGAGCGTCGGCCCGTCGAGGACCTGCGCGACCCGAATCAAGGTCTTGGCGTCAGGGGTGCGCTCCCCCTCGATGCGGCAGAAGGCGCGGTAGACCCGGTTGGCCCGGACCTTGCGCTCGCACTCGTCAAAGCTCCAGTCAGAGAGGTGCTTGAGCACCAGCATCCGGAGGGTGACCGTGGCCGGCGTCCCCGGCCCCGGCGCCGGCTCTGGGGGTGGCGCCAGCCCAGGGCCTCGACCACCTGATCCACCAGCCCGGTATCCGTGAGCACGTCGTCGATCGCGCGGAGCGCCGGATCCCAGAGCTTGGCGTCGTCGGGGAGCAGCACCTCGACCAGGCTACGCTGGACGAACGCGCGTCGGACCATCGGCCCTCCGTTGTGACCGTCGGACCTGGGGACGAGGAGGCCGCGCCGCCCAGAGCTGCCGGCGATTCAGCTCGGCGAGCTCTCGGAGCTGCGCCTGGAGGGCCTGCCACGCGGCCACCCCGGTCCGGACCCGCGGGCCCAGGGCCTGCGGCACGTAGTACCCGGCGGTGGTCCCGGCCGGCCCCCGAAAGCTCACATAGAGATGGGGGCCGTGCTTCGCCCCGGCCTGGCAGTGGCACCCGGCCCGGCCGCAGGTGCGGTAGGTCGCGGAGAGGGTGCCAAACAGGGCCTGGCGCGCGAGGGGCCGGAGGCGGCGGAGCAGAGTGGCGCGGCGCCCGCGAGTGGACGTAACCGATGTCATCGATTACGATCCTACCACGAGGTGCCGCGGTCACCAAGGGGAAAATGCGTCGTTCGGCCGTGTTCGGCCCGGCGGCCTGTTCGGGGCATTCATCAACAAGGTGGCGGCGACGCGCTGAGGAAGCGCCCGCCCGGGGGATGAAGGAGACGCCATGACACGGCAAGAAGGGATCGGGCCGAATGGGGCCGCGGCGGCGGCCATCATGGCCGCCGGCATCGGCAGCGCGATCATGGGCCTGATGACCATCCTGGCGGAGGCCAGCGATCGGATCGCAGGGTTGCTGAACCTCTATGACCCGGTCGGGCCGCTGAGCGGGAAGGTCTCGATCGCACTGCTCGTCTGGTTGGTGGCGTGGAGAGGTCTACACGCCGGCTGGAAGGACCGAGACCTTGACTTCGGACGTGTCTGGAAAGGCGCTCTCGTCCTGGTCATCCTCGGATTCGTCGGCACATTCCCTCCCTTCTTCGATCTGTTCGGCCGCTAAGACCGGCGCCGTGTTGGAGTTGGGATGTCTCGCAGATGGATGGCATCCCGACCCTGCGCCGAGCCGGACGTGCATGCCGCTCCGCGCCATCTGCACGTAGACGGCGTCGTACTTATCCTTCGCGCGCTTGCTCCGGTGTTGGTAGAGAACAGAGACACACCGCGGCGGCTGCGCGGGAAGAGGTTAACGTTCCGTCGATCCCCAATGACCTGTACGCCTGCCCCGGCGACTCACTCGCGGGATCCCGGGGGGCAGCTTCAACGATGTCCGAGAACTTGCTGGAGCCGACTCGCCGCCGCCACCGCGCCGGGCTGGCGATCATTGGGCCTCGGCGACGCCCCAGCGCTCGTGGCCGCCTCGGGGCGATCGGGACCGCGTTCGAGATCACGAGCCGGTGAGATGCCAGAAGGGGGCCGTGAGCCCAACGGCGTCAAGGATCGCTTGGCGCTCGGGGATCGTCCGGCGTCGCCAGTTCGGATCGAGGCGGTCGCCATACCACGTGCGGGCGAGCTTCCAGAGCCGCACGAGGTCGACGACCGCGCCAGGGGTCATCTGGCGCTGCTCGCACCAAGCCAAGACGTCGTCTTCCGACCGGAAGAGAAGAATCGTCGCTCAGGTGAAGCCGATGTCGCGCCACCAGTCACGGGCTGAAACCGCAAAGTGAACGACTCCGGCGGCCTCGACGAGGGCCCCCTTCGTAACCGTGAGAAGCAGCGGCTGCCCGGAGTGAGGACAGGCGGTGACTACCGAGCCGTCGAGGCCGAGCAAGGCAAGGATGGCAAGCGCGTCCCAGATGCAGTTGCCCCACCACTGCCGGGTGCCGGACCGCACGAGGAACGACGTCGGGAGCGCAGAGAACGGCTCGGCCATCCAGATGTACGGGCTTCCAGGGATCAGCACGAGCGCGTCGGCCTCCCTCTGGAGACGGTGGAGGATGTGTTCGACTTGGTCGGGTGTGAGCCGGAAATGGGCAGCGATCTCCACCGGGCCAGGCGCGCGACCGGTGTCGACAAAATGTTGGTAGATCCAGAGCCGGATCTCAGAGTCGCGGATCATCCCTGCTCGTCAGGCCCGCTCGTCAACGTTTCGCCTCGACGGCATCGGCCGTCGCCGCGGTGAAAAAGCGGGGGCGTGGTATCGTCGTCGCGCTCCGCTGTCGAGCACCCGACTCTCGTGGCGCCCGCAGTAAGCGGGCCATTTTTCCGCGAGGCGCGGCGACATAAGGCGATGATAGGAAAAGTGCCACCAGCCATCAATTCTCGAACGTGCAAGTCGGCATACTGTAAACAGGGTGTTGGGTGTGGCTCCAACGAGCTAGGTAGGGTGGTGTGGTGGCGCATTCCTTCTCTTCCGAGTAGCTAGCCCCAATCCGAAAATAGCTGGGGCGTGAAAGCGTGATGGCCGTGAATCAAAAGGGCCTCCGATGTGCTCATAAGGGAGAGCGTGGCAACGCGACTCCCCACACACTGGAGGCCCTTCTGATGAGGTTGACGGTAGCCCGATTGCGACGCGTGGTCAAGGCTGATCTGCCCATCGAGTTCGTGCCCCAGCAACTGACCTCGTACGGCGGCCTGGAACTGCTGCGCCGGTACTTCCGCCTGCTGGACCTGCACCGCCGCATTCGGCGCGTCTTCAGCCGGTACGGCTTGGGGGGCGACTACGGGGCCGGCCGGCTGATCGTGCTGGTGATCGGCCTCCTCGTGGTTGGGGCGCGGCGACTCGAACATCTCCGGTACCTCGCCCATGATCCACTCGTCGCGCGGCTCTGTGGGCTGGCCCGGTTGCCCAGTGACCGCACCGTGGTCAACTGGCTCAAACAGTTCACCCAGGAGGCGCTGCAGGCCCTGGTCACCCTCAACAGCGAGTTGCTCTACGAACAGGTCGAACGGCTCGACCTGCCCCGGCTGACCATCGACGTCGACGGCACGGTGGTCCGGACCGGGAACACGGTCGCGTGGGCCTTCCGCGGCTTCAACCCCCATCACAAGAAGGACCCCAGCTACTACCCGCTGCTCGCCCACCTGGCGCAGACCGGGCACATCCTGCGGCTGAAGAACCGCCCCGGCAACGTGCACGACAGCCGGGGGGCCGTCCAGTTCCTGCGGGAGCTGATCCACGAGCTCCGGGGCCGCTTCGGGCGGCGCCTCCCGCTGGAGTTCCGCATGGACGCGGCCTTCTTTCAAGAGGCGATCCTCGCCCTGCTGACCCGGGAGGGCTGTGAGTACGCGATCAAGGTCGGCTTCTGGAAGTGGGTCGGGCTCAAGTCCCTGGTCGCGGCCCAGCGCCACTGGACCCGGATCACCGCGCAGGTCAGCGCCTTCGAGACTCAGCTGCGGCTGGACCCCTGGGACCTGACCCTCCGGGTGGTGGTCTATCGGAAGCACGTCGACCACCAGACCCGGAAGAACTTCCAGCTGGACCTCTTCTCCCCGGATGACGGGCACTTCGAGTACTCGGCGGTGACCACCAACAAGGCGCTCGCCCCGGCCGCACTCTGGGCCTTCATCGCCGGGCGCGGCGCCCAGGAGAAGACCTACGGCGAGCTCAAAGGGGAGTTCGCCTTCGACGTGGTGCCGACCCACCACTACGGAGCCAACAGCGCCTGGCAGCAGCTCAGCGTCCTCGCCCACAACCTCCTGCGCAGCTTCCAGCTCCAGACGATGGCGACCCCCAAGCCCCGCTCTCGGAAGCGGACCTACGCGTTCGCCTTGCGCAGCATGCGCACCCTGCGCTTCCTGCTCATCGCCCGCGCCGGGCGGGTGGCCAACATCGATGGCCGGCACGTGCTCCGCCTCACTCAGAACCCAGCAACGCAAGCCCTCTACGAGCATGTAACCCATGCCCTCGCCACGTGAGTTATTTTCGGATTAGGGCTAAACGGCAGCAGGCGCTCTCCGCTGGTCAGCCTCGGCGTCCACGAGCGGCACCTCACCGTTCGCGGGGACAGCCACCGGGCGCACGAAGCAGCGGACGTCGCCCAGGTGCTCGTAGGACTCCACACGCGCCACGAGCCCGAGGGCGACCGGATCGAGGCCGAGCCATCCGAGCAGGGCGTCCGTGAACAGCATGTACGCGCGCGACGTCGTCACACCGTTCTTCAGCAGCCGGTGCACGAGGATGACGTCCGTGCCCGCCACCTGAGCCCGGCCCCAGACCGCATGCCGGAGGAAACGGCCGTGATGGGCAACGATCTTCAGATCCAGGCTCTCGACGTTTCGGCACGCGCCGCACGAGCACGACGCGTCGGTCGCTAGTTCCCGCTGAACCTCCTTGAAGGCGACGAAGGCCGAGTCGAGCACGTCGAGGAGCCGGACCGGGGGCAGGAGGGCATTGTCCGGACTTAGGGCGAACACCGCGTCGCCCTCAACTTCCTGGATTTCCAACGGGGGTGAGAGGCGTCGCATGACGGCCTCTAGCAGGACCCCGATGATCTGCGGCCCGTGCTCCAGCTCGGTCGCGGTGACGAAAGCCGTGAACCCCGAGATGTCGGCGAGGACCAGGAGGCCATCTTGGCTCTTCATGCTCGTGAGACCCCGCACGGCCCCGTCCGTGAGATGGGTCAGGAACCGGATTTTGTGGCCCCGGCCTCCTCTGCTCCGGTCCCGCGTACACAGTACCGAGGGGGCGACAGGCGGGCCATCGGAGGGGTCTCGCGCTGGCCCCGAGCCCCGGTGTCCCTCAGCCGGCCGCCGACACCCGGGCAGGGCGGCCGGGGGCCCTTGTGTATCGAACGCGTGATGGCAACCGCCGGTGGCCGAGCGGTAAGTGCCCGCCTTATTACGCGTCACGAGATATCGCTCGAGAGTGCGAGGACTGCCCGAAGCGCACGCGTCGGGCAGGTTCTCGAGCGCCTCGCCGACACCCCCGGGGGCGCCCGGAGGAGGTGCGCTTCAACAACGCTGGGCGCTGGATCGTCGGTGGAGCGGCGCCGGGAACCTACTCGACTGCGTCGTCCGGACCCAGCTCCAGCGCGTAAAGCCGAGCCAAGACTTGTCGCCCTGCCAGTGCGGCGAGAAGATGTCGAGCACCAGGCGTTGCGAGAATCGTTACCATGAGAGAAAGGGAGATGGCCCCCATGACGGTCCGAAAGGTTGAGATCGAGCGATTCAGCGTCATCTCGTCCAAGCCGTTCGAGACGGTTGTAGCGGCTCTCAAAGCGGGGGTGGGGCAACCCGACATGCTTGAGTTTTTGGACGCGGTTCGGGGCGCACGGGCCTTCGCGGAGCTCGAACGCCTTGTTCAAAGAGGCGTGGGCCGGACGGGGCTGATGATGTTCATGGAACTCGATCAGGGTGCCATCCTGCGTCGGGAGACTGGTCTCAAGACGCCAAAGATCGCGCGATTTTTGATTGGCAATCCCCTCATTATGAAGGACATGGTCAAGCACGTTGTCGACGCCGGGTCTTATGCACCGGTCACCATTCTGGTAGATGAGCGGAATGACGGGGTGCATCTGACCTACGACCGGATGGCCAGTCTCTTGGCCCCCTACGGAAGCGCGAGCGCTCTCGCAGTCGCTCGAGATCTTGACTCGAAAATCGAGACGCTTCTGCAGTCTGTGACATGATGTTAGGGGTGTAAGGACCGACTCGAACAACCAGAACCTATTGGAGAGTTCGCCGACTGCACGACCTTGAACGCTCCGAAGAGCGGGGCAACCGCGAGGACCGGGCCACCGAGCCGGGCGACGCCCAGGATCTCGCACAGCCGACGAACGTTTCGGGCGCGCGGGCAACCCACGCATAGCATGCGCGCTCAGGACTGAGCAGGAGCGCGGCCGCCAGTAGCGGTTCGGCCTGCACGCCGCCTCCCAGCCAGCCATCGTCCGTTTAGGCGCCCCTCAGGTAGCGCGGCGTGTAGGCGACGAGATCGGTGAGGGGATCCGTGCCGAGCTTGACGAACCAGACCAGAGCATGCCAGACATCCCGGGCCCAGACTAAGTAGATGACGCGACCCGCCACCACCGCGATCGTCCACGCGAACCATTGGCGCGCGACGCTCGCCAGCATCGGATGGAGCGCCTCTGTCGTCCAGGGGCGGACGACGAGGTGGGCGATCGGGATGAGCAAGTAGGTGGCCAGGATAGCGGTCTTGCTCGGAGTATTGAACCCGAGTAGGAGGGCCTCTCGGTCGCGACACGGCGGCTCCAGGACGGCGTGGCCTATCTGACGGAGAAACAGGGCGGCCAGACCGGCCCACATGGCGGTTGTCAAGTCCCAGAAAGCGAGTGCATAGCAGGCTAGGAACACGCTCGAGCTGATGATGTGAAAGAGCTGGTTGACGATGTTGGTGTGCGAGGCATGGTGATCGTCCCGCTTGCGTTGCATGACCTCCGCGTGGAAGGTCCGGAGCGCCGGCGGGACCTGGACGAGGTGACCGAGCACTTCCCACACGAGACGTAGCCGCATGGTCGTCTCCCTCCCTGGATGGTCCGCTGTGCTCAGCCACCACCCATCGGCTCGCATCGCCTCCGCGGCGTGGACGAGCTTGTCCTGGAGCTCGTCATAGTCCTTTGTGCTGAAGTCCATAGTGCCGAGACACCGACCGGTCCCCACCCAAGTCAGCGTCACGCCCTGGGCGCGGAGGTAATACTGAAGCAACCAGTTGTAGCGTCCGGGCTGGGTGAATAGGACCGTCCAGATCGTGGCGAGGCGCATGATCCTGACCGGCAGGCCGGCCGCCGCCAGCCGCGTGTTGGTCGCCTGCCCCCAACCGGCGCAACGCTGGTTCATCTCATCGTACAAGGGCGGCGTTGACGGCTCAGTGGCCCACCGGAGGAATTCGTTCATTGCCCCCATGACGACCGGATGAGCTGAGAAGGTCCCTACCACGAACGCGACGCGCATGGGTCGCTCGGGATCGAACCGCCGCATCAGCCGCGCCCGACCGCACACGGCGCCGATCGGTAGGCCGCCGGCCACGGTCTTGCCATAGACGACCATGTCGGCCTGGACACCGAAGTACTCCTGGGCACCCCCTGGGGCAAGACGAAACCCCGTATAGACCTCGTCGAACACCAGCGGAACGTCCGACGCGTCGCACACGGCCCTAAGCTGGCCGAGCCATCGCGCATAGGGGGCCGAGGAGGCCTCGGTTCTCCGCATGCCGCTGGTGAGGAGGACGGCATCGTTGGGCGGCGGCATGTTCGGGTGAAACGACTGCACAGGGTTCACCAGCACCGCTGCAATCTCTCGCGCGCGCCGCCAGATCACGTCGAGCGACGCCGGGTGCATGTCGCGCAGCGTCAAGCAGTCGTCCAGGGATCGCTCGCTGCCGAGCCCCGGCTGGACGCCGTCCCACCACCCATGGTAGGCGCCCGAGAAGAGCACGATGAGCCGGCGTCGCGTGTTGAAGCGGGCCAGACGAACCGCCGCCATCACCGCCTCGGTACCGCTCATGTGGAAGGACACCTCGTCCAGTCTCGACACCCGTTTGAGTAGCGCCACATTCTCGGCGACCACGGGGTGGAGCGGCCCCAGGACGGGACCGAGGTCACGGACCCGGTCGAGGCCGCGCGCCATCCAGTGTTTGTACCGTTCGTAGCCGGCCACATTAACGCCGTAGGAGCCGCCGAGGTCGAGCGTCCAGTGTCCGTCGAGATCCTGGAGGTGCGGCCCGTCCGAGGCTGTCACCACGGCGGCCAGATTGAAGCGCTCTCGCATGACCCCCGCGAAGGCAAGTGGCACCCGGTTCGCATCCGTGAAGCGGAGGTCGGAGAAGCCGTCCCGAATCGACTCGGCCCAGCGGATCGACTTGGCGTACTGATCGCGGAGTTGCCGGGAAAGCCGGTCGAGGGCCTCCCGGCGGCGCGCGCCCAATGGTTGGGCGGCGCCGTCAGCGCGGTAAAAGGCGTCCTCCGAATAGTGGCGGGCCTTGACCCACTGGGACAGGAACCGGGAAAGGGCCGGGCGCCAGGCGGTGGCCCGGAGTGTGGCCACCCGATCGACAGCGCTGCGGGCGCACGCGGCAGCGATAGCGAGGCTCATCAACAGCGCGAGCATCAGGACCCCGTCCCGGCCCACTACAGCACAACCGACACCGCGCCCGAGGCACGCCGTCCAGGTCCTAAGCAGCTCCATCACCAAACGGCACCTCCGCGTCGCGAGGATGTCCCCGCACTCCAGCCACTCACGCTAAAGTGTTCTCTGATGCGCCGCCTTCGTCGGTTCACCGATTGGAACGTCCAGGCCGCGACGGCGTCGATGAGGAGTGTCTCGAAGCGGTCTATGACCGCTTCCCAGTCCAGCAGCACCGCGAGGCTCCTCGCAGCCCGACGGAGCCGCGCCACATCTGACGGCGAGCCCGCCAGGGTGACGGCCGCCGCGATGAAGCCACGACGGTCTCCACGGGGGACGAGTACCCCCGTCTCACCGCTGGAGATGTGGACCCGCGCTGCCGCGTAGTCGAAGGCGACGACGGCGAGCCCGCTGGCCATAGCCTCCAGAACCACGTTCCCGAAGGTCTCCGTCTCGCTCGGGAAGAGGAATACGTCGGCCGACGCGTAATGGGCCGCCAGCAGGGCCCCGCGCTGGGGGCCACAGAAGCGCACGTCCGGATGCGTCGCCTGGAGCTCCACTCGAAGGGGCCCGTCCCCCACGATCACGAGGTGCCGGACCGCTCCCACCTGCCGCATCGCCCGGAACGCCTCGATGGCGAGCGCTACGTTCTTTTCCCGGGCGAGCCGACCGACGTATAAGACGACCAACTCGGTGGGGCGCGCGCCCCAGGCGGCGCGCAGTGACGGGTCTCGACGCCCTGGGCTGAACACCCGGCTATCGACGCCTCTGCCGAGGAGCATGAGGTTCTCGAAGCCCTCATCGCAAAGCCGCTCGAGGAGGTCCAAGGTGGGCACTACCGTGCCATCGGTCCGGTTGTGTAGCCACCGAAGGTAAAGAGTGGCCCCTCGGGCAAACGCCGCCAATCCGTAGTGGCGGACGTAGCTGGGAAAGTCAGTGTGAAAGCCGCTCAACAGCGGAATCCTGAGGCGGTTCGCAGTGTGAACAGCCGCCCAGCCGAGGGGCCCCGGCGTCGCCACGTAAACCACGTCGGGGCGCCGCGCCGCCCAGCAGGCGCGGAGCTGCCGCCAGGCCGGCGTACCGATCCGCACGCTCCGGTACCCGGGAACGGGTGCTCCACGCACAAGGGTCTCCAAATCATCGCTCGCGGAATCGCTCAGCTCTGTATCCGGCGGACGGGGCCGCACAATCCGCACCTCGTGCCGGCGGTCGCGAAGGCCATTCACCAGGCGCTGGAGCGTCATGGCGACGCCGTTGATCTCCGGCGTGTAGGTCTCCGTCACGAAGCAGACCTGGAGGCGCGGCCGCACGATTGTCGCCGGGACAGTCAAGACGCGTGTCACACCCCCATCCTTCACGGGGCGGACGCGAAAAGTTCGATGAAGACTCGGTTACCAGGCTATTGCTCCACGATGTCGGTCCGACGCCTCGAATTCGCTCATCAGCCTCAGCCGTTAGAACCGTGGCCCGGGCGGGGAGTGTTCGATGCGTTCTGAGCGCTGGACGCGCCTCGGGCCACTTCAACGCGTGGCGCCACGCTAGATCAACGCAGATCGGCATTCCTGAAGGCCCCAGCCGTGTTTGTGATGACCTCCTTCGTGGTCGTCGAGTTCTCGTCTTCGCCCCTCATGTGGAGGGCCCGGTGCCCGTCGACCTCCACGATGGTGGAGTCGTAGCAAGGTAATCCCCAAGAGTGCCGCTGCCAGCCATCCTCCACGACGACGGCATCAGCGGTGAGCGCGAGACTACCCAGGGCGGCAAACCAACTGAGAGCCGCCCGCATAACGCGTGATCGGCGACGCGGGAGCCGCAGCCCCCCAAGCGTACTGGCTGGGCCCACCGGTTCCACCGGGCGTGCTGCCGGCCAATCGCGCGATCCTGTTAAGCGCTCAGACGAGCGTGTCGAGAAAGTCCACACAGATGCCATTGAACACTTCGGCAGCCTCCCAGAGAGCGCCGTGGCCGGCGCCCGGTATTCGGACGAGGCGTGCCCCCGGGATCAGGGTGACCAATTCCTCGGCCAGGACGGGCGGGGTCACCAGATCCAGGTTGCCGACCGTAACTAGTGTCGGGCAGCGAACGAGGTGAAGCCGGCTCCGAGTGTCATGCGCGAGAACGGCCTCCGTCTGGTGCAGATAGGATTGAACCGGCGCCGGGAAAGGATGATCGGTGCCCCACCGCACGACGAGCTCGACGAGGTCTGGTCGGGTCGCGAAGCACGCGGGGGTGAAGAGCCAGACGCTCAGCGCGCGGTAGAAGCTCTCGCGGTCGAAATGCAGTCGAGCCGTCCGAACTGCGGCCACCAGTGCCTGGAAATATGGATGGGGCCCGGCCCAAGTCGCGTGGAGCTGCAGGCTGGCGAACCGCTCCGGCGTGGCCAGGACGGCTTCCTGCGCAATCGCCCCGCCCATCGATAGGCCGAGGAGGTGGGCCCGCTCGACACCCAGACCATCGAGCAGACCGACGAGGTCGTCGGCCAGCCCCCGGGTCGTGTAAGGGACATCCGGCGCATCACTTTGGCCGACACCGCGATTGTCAAAAACGAGGACGCGGTAGCGAGGCGCAAGGGCGGCGAGTTGGAACCGCCAGGCGGAACTGTCGCTTCCGAGCCCCATTACAAGGACGAGGGGCGTTCCACCTACCTCGCCGTGCCATTCGTAATAGATTCGGATTCCGTTCGCCGTGACGAAGGGCATCAAGCGCTCGCGTCGGGGACGGCCCCCGGCCGCCGCGCGACACGGGACACGGTCAGCGGCGGCTCGGCGCCGTCATCGCCTTGGGGCACGACCCTCTCGTTTTCGCGAAGCGCCAAACCCACACTCCCCACGCAATCGAGCAGTACGGTATCGTATCGCGCCCCCGATCAACGCTACGAGTTCGCAACGGTCCACGAGGCTGGGCCACCGGACGCCCACGGTGCTGCTCTGGGGCTAGTGGGATCTTCACGTCCGCTTAGCAGTGATCGGCCTCGCCTCGGCGATTGCGCGCTACGTCGCGGATGGGGGAGGCATGGTGACCACGCTGTGCTGGCGACTGATGTGGATGGTAACCGTCTCGGCGCCGCATGGTATCGGCTCTACTCGGCTGGCGAGCGGGGTCTCGGAATTCTGGCCTGGCCCAGCACGCTTGAGGTGACCATCGCCATGCGACGCGAGGTTCGCGGAAGGGGCATCGGGTCCATGACCCAGATCTCGGCGTCTCGCGAAGATCGACGCCTGATGGGCCATCAGCATCGAGGGGACGCTGATCGCAAAGATCAAGCCGACGTACTTGGTGCGGTCGCCGGTCAGCATCTTCACGGCCACGAAATTCACGGGGTCTCTCTTTACGATGTATATGCATCAAATGAGCCGCGGCAATAGCGCGTCGATAGGTTTCATAGGCGAAGTTACGGGTGGCCGGCTCGGTGGTGGACGACGGGACTGGAGCCGGCCCCCGAGGCGTTGGATTCGAGAGCCTGCAGCGTCGGGACGACCTGCCGCAGCCCGGAGGTCAACTCTGTCCACGCCTGGCGGCCCAGGGCGCCGACGAACCGCCCCTGAACCTGTTCCCAGATCGGGAGCGCGTCGGCCAAGAGTCGGCGGCCCGCTTCGGTCAGGGTGGCGGTGCGCTCGCGCCGGGTCCGCCCCGGCAGAATCCGAAGGCACCGGCGCCGGACTAACGGCTTGACCGCACGGTAAAGGGAGGTGCGGTCGAGCACCAGCCGTTCTGCGAGTCGGCTGAGCGGGGCCGAGCCCATCAGGTGGACGGCCACGAGGATGGAGAACTGCGTAGCGCTCAGATCGAACGGCGCAAAGGCGGCCTCATAGAACCGCGAGATCGCTCGGGAGGCTTGGCGGAGGCCTCCCGCCGCGCACTCCGCCGCGACGCGTGCCGACACCGTGGAGAGCGGATCGGGTCGTGCCGATGTCGCCATGTCCGAGGTATATGCATCGAACGGGTGTTTGTCAAGCAGGGGCGGATCGCCGCACGCCGAGCGACCGGCCGCGCGGCGTGTGCCTCGGGGGAGTCGAGCCGCCGCCCTCGCCCCTGTCGATGTCGAGTTTCGTCCGCCTCGAAGATCGGCAGGACGGGCGAGGTTCACTTGTATCGCGGCAGGGTTCGTACAAAGGGCAGTGTAGAGGAGCTCGAGCCGCCGGTTCGCCTCGGCTGGAAAGCAATCTCGGGCGGCGGCGCCCCAGGTGGATGGGACGGCGCGACGATCGCGTTTGATCTGCAAGCGGAAGGGAGCGACACGGTGCTGACCTTCGCGTACCGCGGCTTCCGCGGCCTGACGAAGAGAGACGGGAATGGCGCATCCCACCTGGACAAGGATGTCGCGGCATGACCCGATGAGGCTGGCCGAGAGGCGACCTCACGGGGCACAGCTTAGCGGACGGGCCAGTCGTGTGGGTCCGCGGCCGCGAGGACATTTCCACTGGGGTTGGCCGACTTCCCCCGGACCTCCGTCACCGGTGCTCACGCCCGCACCATTGGAACGGGGAAACGCCCGGGAATGGGCTTTATGGCGACTAGGCTAGCCGAGTCGGTCGGGGAGCACCCGTATGCGTAAGCCGCTTGTGCTCGGTCATAGGTCATGGCATGGCGGATGGGCATGGGACGCCGTCATGCGTCATCTTTCCGCGGAGGGGTACCAGGCCTACGCGGCGACGCTGCCGGATCAAGGTCCGGGAGCGACCCGTCTGGGGATCACACACCAGGACTGCGTCCGCGCGGTGGTCGGCCTACATTCAGGACCACGACCTCGAGGAGATCAGTCTTGTTGGGCAGAGTCTTGGCGGATGGGTCATTCAGAAGGTGGCGGAGCGGCTCTCGGCCCGGATCGGGCGGATAATGTTCCCACTGAGTACACCGTCCTATTCAACTCTCTGGCCGCCGCGAGTTCCGACAACACGATGCTGATCCCGTGGGAAATCTGGCGTGACGATTTCGTTCAGGATGCCCCAGAGTCCACGAAGTCATGTTTACGCGACCGCAGGAACTGGCAGCCAAACTCATCAAGGTCAGTGCGCACTGAAGCACGCCGCTAGCCAATCCAGGCGACCCCAGCGCGGCGAGATCCAGTGTCCAACAGGGCATTCACTCGGCTTCGTCCCGGCGGCCCCGGCCCTCGGCGCGACCCCGGCCCGGGTTGCCGCGCGACACCTCGTCCCCCTCACGGCAGGCGTACGGCCTATCCCTCGAAGGAGGCTCCGGTGAGCACTCACTCCGGGACGCGGCAAGCCACAGACCGCTCGATGACGGCATCACACGCTTGCGCTGAACATCGGAATGGATGGGGACGGAGCGAAGCGAGACGAGCACGCCGTTTGTTGTGCTAGAGGCC
>Ga0306925_10003432_pt1 | contig 14014 bp, 12 predicted proteins | sample flu12Cox44000176_FD_203755 | JGI IMG/M metagenome (GOLD analysis project Ga0306925, IMG submission 203755) | Lab enrichment of tropical soil microbial communities from Luquillo Experimental Forest, Puerto Rico - flux8day.12C.oxic.44.000.176 (v2)... | ecosystem: Environmental > Terrestrial >... | reverse complement strand
CCCATCGGGTTGCGGTCATGTATCTCGGCAAGATCGTCGAGCTCGCTCCGAAGAAAAGCATCTTCGCCGCGCCCAAGCATCCCTATACCGAGGCGCTGCTCTCCGCCGTGCCGATGCCCGAGCCCGGGGCGGCGCGCAAGCGCATCATTCTCAAAGGGGACGTGCCGAGCCCGATCAATCCGCCCAAGGGTTGCCGCTTTCACACCCGCTGCCCTTACGCCTTCGACCGCTGTCGCGCGGAGGAGCCCGAATTGCGATCAACGCGAGAGGGGGAGCTCGTCGCCTGTCACTTGCACGATCTGCCGCCAGCGCAAAATCCTTTGGCTGCAACGGGTCTGCACTGAGGCGAAAATTGCGTGGCTACGGCGCCTTGTACTCCATCGCTTGCTTTGCTCGTTCGACCACGGCCGCAGGCGTTGCAAAGATCTTTTCGGCCAGCGCCTGCAATTCCTCGCCCGAGATCGGATCGATGACCACCCCGATCCTCTGTGCCTCGGCCAGCAGGTTTTGGTCGCGCATCGTCTGCATGAACGCGGTGCGCAGCGCCGCGACCCGCTCCGTCGGCACGCCGGGCGGCATCATGTAGGGGCGGCCGAAGGTCTCGGAGCTGTAGACCAGTTCCATCACCCGGCGACCCTCCGGCGTCGTGGCGAAGTCGACGGCGAGCGGCACCCCCATCTTGCTGATGTCGGGGTGGCCCTTGTCGTGCTCCTGCACGAGCACGCGGATGAAGCCGGATTTGAGCCAATCCGGACGTTGCGCCTTGAGGCTCGACCAACTGAAGCCGCACAGCCCCTTGACCTCGTCCTTTTCGATGGCAAGCGTGATCTCGCGCGTGCCGGGATAACCGCTGACCAGGCGAATTTTGGTGCCGGTCAAGTTGTTGAGCATCGCCGGATAGTCGCGCGTCGAGGTACCGGGCTGGCTGGCGCCGATAATCAGCTCCTGCGTGAGCAGGTCCTTGAAGGACTTCACGGCCGCGTCCGCGCGGGCGATGCAGACGTAGTGGTCGATGGTTGCGGAGCCGAGATGGACGAATTTCGTGGCGTCGTGCCGCAGCCGCTTGGTGTCGCCGAGCAGCGCGTCGAGCAGCGAGTCGAGAACGGCGCTGTTCTGCAGCGCGCCGATGACCGTGCCGTCCTTCGGCGCCACGTTGAAGAGGTGCGCGGCGGCGGCATTGCTGCCCGCGCCCGCCATGTTGGTCACCACCATGGCGGGATTGCCGGGAATGTGTTTGGGCATGTGACGGGACAGGAGCCGCGCGTAAATGTCGTAGCCGCCGCCGGCCGAAGAGCCGACGATCACCGTGATCTGCTTGCCGCTGTAGAACTGCGCGGGCGACTCTTGCGCGCTCGCATGCACGACCGCCAACACGGCGATGATCACAACGCATGCGAGACTGCGCCACATTGGAAAATCATATGAAAGAATCAGCGTCGGAAAAACCCCGCCGGCGCGAACGGCGGATCGCGCGCGGTCGCCGTGCGGCCGCAACGGCCGCCCCCTCGCGTCTGGGCGCCCTTGAAACGGGCGGCGTTTCGGGACTTGAATGGCGGCAAGACCGCTCGAAGGCGGGCGACCACATTGCCACGGCTCCGGCAAAGGTGTGTGATGGTCGAGCCCCGCCGACATCCAAGAAACGGCTCGGTTAGAGGAGGTATCAATGCCCGAACTGCGACGCTTCATTGGGCTCTGCGCCGCGACTGCGATCGGCCTCACCCTTTCGACGGGCCTTTTTTCGGCCCAGGCGCAGGAGCGCGAGCTCAAGGTTGGGTACATGAAGAATCCCATCCAAGATGCCTCGCTCGACATGATGGAGACATGGGCGAAGGCCCATGGCGTCAAGCTGACGCGCGTGCCGATGGCGTACAGCGTTTTCATGGAGAAGGTCACCGCGACGCTGACGAGCGGGACCGATCAGTTCGATGTCATCTGGCACAATGACGATTGGGGTCAGCTCTGGAAGAAGTGGCTGGAGACGACCGACGACGTCAAGGGCATCGATAACGCGGACCGATGGCCGCTGCTCGCGTTCTGGAACGACGAAAAGAAGCTCACCGTCGTGCCCATGGCACACACCGTCGGCACGTTCTTCTACCGCTCGGACCTCGTCAAACCGGAGGAGGTTCCTACCACGTTCGCCCAGTTGGTCTCGGTGAGCCAGCGGCTGCAAAAGGAAGGCAAAGTCAAATGGGGCTATGTCGGCGGCATGAGCATGAACAACACCTGGTTCAGCTTGTGGTGGACCATGTGGGCGAACAATTGCGACATCCTCAAGCCGCTGTTCGAGCGCGACAACGATAAGCTCACGGCCGCGAAGTTCGAGCCGGCGGTGACCGAGCCGTGCCATCGGGAGATCGTCGAATTCTGGTGGGACGCGATCAACACCCACAAAATCAGTCCGCCCGGCATGACGGCATATGGGCGCAACGAGGCGAACGCGATCTTCATGGCGGGCGAGGCCGCTTTCACGCTCGTCGACTCGACCCATTTCGGCGAGTTCAACGATCCCAAGCGCTCCAAGATCGTCGGCAAGATCGGCATGGCGCCGTTCCCGGTGGGCCCGCGCGCGCAGAGGCCGACGTCATGGAACGAAATCTGGGGCTGGGCCATCCCCAAGGGCGTACCGGCGGAGCGCAAGAAGCTCGCCAAGGAGATGCTCTCCGCGATGATGAGCGATGAGGCCGGGCAGATCGAGATGTGGAAGAAGACCGGCGGTCCGCCGCCGAACCTCAAGCTCTGGCCGAAGCTCGCAGCCGAGGACAAGGACTTCGCGGCGCTCAAGCATGCGGTGTTCGATCAAACGCCGATCACGCATTCGGCGTACTACTTCGCCGAGTGGCCGGCCGTGCACAAGGCATACTCGGACATGGCGATCGCGGCGCTCTCCGGCAAGCGCGAGGACATACCGAAGGTGTTGGCCGAGCACGCCGATAAAATCCACCGCGCCGCGACCGGCAACTAACGACTCTTATTTTCGTCCTGAACTGGACGTGTCGACGCCATGGCCCGGGAGCAGGTGGCTCCGGGCCATGGCGTGTTGAGGCGGCCTTGATGGAAGTCTCCTTCGAATGAACGAGAAGACGCGCTTCATGCTGGCGCTGATCACGCCGGCAGCGCTCGTGCTTGTGTTGTTCCAGGTCGTCCCCATTTTGACCGGGGCCAACGCCAGCTTCCGCGACTGGACGCTGCATGATCCCAAGCGGACCTGGGTCGGGCTTGCCAATTACATTCACGTGCTTCGCGATCAGGAATTCCTCGAGATCGTGCTTCCCAACACGTTCGGCTTCATGTTCGCGAGCGTCGCGCTTTCGCTCGTCCTAGGCCTCGCGATCGCGCTGATGCTGAACAAGCATTTCCCCGGCCGCTGGCTCGTTCAGTCCTTCGTTTTGCTGCCGCTGATGGTCGCGCCCGTCATTGCCGCCATCATGATCCGGTGGATGTTCAACGATCAATTCGGCGTCGTGAACGCGGCGCTCGAGGGCCTCGGACTTGCGCCCATTTCCTGGCTGACGCAGCGCTGGACGACGTTCTTCGTGATTCTGCTGACCGACGTGTGGCTGTGGACCCCTTGGTTCGCCCTGATCCTGCTCGCCGGGCTGCAAAGCCTTCCTCCCGAGCCGTTCGAGGCGGCGCGCATCGACGCCGCCAGCGCTTGGCGCACCTTTCGGCACATCACGTTGCCGATGCTCCGCCCGGTCATGGTGGTCTGCATCGTGATCCGCTCGATCGACGCATTCCGCACCTTCGACATCGTGTGGACGATTTCCGGCGGCGGGCCGGCGCGCGCCACCGAGCTGTTCAGTCTGTACGCCTATGTCGAGTCCTTCCAATTCCTCAACCTTGCCCGCGGCTCCGCCGCGGCCGTGATCGGGGCGATCATCATCGTCGTCTTCGCGCTGCTGCTCTACCGCATCCTCAATCGCTTCGTGGAGGTGTCGAAGTGACGGACATTGCGATGGCGCCGGCGCGATCGGAGGGCTTCTTCGCGGCGCTCGCGCCGCGAGGAAAGGCCGTGTTGTTCGCACTGACGGCGATCGCGATTTGCCTGCTGTTCGCCTTTCCCGTGTTCTGGCTGGTGTTGACCTCGCTGCGTCCCGGAACCGGCGTCTATTACGTGCATCGGGGAACCGAATTCACGATCGACAACTTCCACGACGTGCTGACGCAGGAGATCGTCGTCAGGGCGCTGTTCAACAGCTTCATGATCTCGACGCTGGCGACGGTGCTTTCGCTCGGCGTCACGGCGACGTCCGGATACATGTTGTCGCGCTTCAAGGGACCGATCCCCAATGCCTGGTTTTCGTTGATCTACATTTTTCGCTGCGTGCCCTACGTCGCCTGGGTGCTGCCGCTCTATTTCGTGACGCAGCAGCTTCATATTTTCGACAGCTATTGGGGCCTGCTGCTACCGCACATCGCCGTCCACATCTGCTTCTTCTCCTGGATCATGAAAGGCTTCTTCGACGGCATCGACCCGTCCATGGAATACGCGGCCATGATCGACGGCTGTTCGCGTTGGGGCGCGTTTTGGCGCGTGGCCATGCCGGCGGCAATTCCCGGCCTCACCGCGCTCGCGATTTTGTGCTGGCTCTATACCTGGAACGAGTTCCTGTTCGCCCTCATTCTGACGGCGCATGAAACGCCGATCTTGACCGTCGTGATGGCGCAGTTTGTTCACGAGCTCGGCATGGAATGGCACCTCATGAGCGCGACCGCGGTGATCGCGCTCGTTCCGGCGCTGATCGTGACGCTGTTCGGGCAGAGATACGTCATTCGCGGGCTCAGGATCTAGACGTCATGGCCGCCGTCGTCCTGACCAACGTGCACAAGGTTTACGGCCACGTGGTCGCGGTCACGGACATCAATCTCGACATCAAGGATCGCGAGTTCGTCGTGCTGGTCGGTCCGTCGGGTTGCGGCAAATCGACGACGCTGCGCATGATCGCGGGCCTCGAGGAGATCAGCGGCGGCACCATCGCCATCGGCGGCCGGGTCGTGAACCACCTGCAGCCGAAGGACCGCGACATCGCCATGGTGTTCCAGAATTACGCGCTCTATCAGCACATGAGCGTGCGCGACAATTTGGCCTTCGGGCTGCGCAACCGCCGCGTGCCCGAAACAGAGATCGCGGCCGCCGTCGGCCGCGCGGCGAGGATACTGTCGATCGAGCCGCTGCTCGATCGCCGTCCCCGTCAGTTGTCGGGTGGGCAGCAGCAGCGCGTGGCGCTCGGCCGCTGCATCGTGCGCAATCCCAAGGTCTTTCTGTTCGACGAGCCGCTGTCGAATCTCGACGCGCAGCTGCGCGCGCAGATGCGGCTCGAGCTCAAGGAGCTGCGGCAGCGAGTTCCAACGACCTCGATCTTCGTCACCCACGACCAGACCGAAGCGATGACGCTCGGCGACCGGATCGTGGTCATGAAGGAGGGCGTCGTGCAGCAGGTGGGAACGCCGCTCGAACTCTATCGCAAACCCGCCAACCGATTTGTGGCGAGCTTCATCGGCTCGCCGTCGATGAATTTCATCACCGTCAACGTGACGGCGGAGGCCGATCATTTTTTGCTGGCCCGCCCAGGATTGCAGTTCAGGCTCGCGACCGCGCGGTTTCCCGACCTCGGTTCGCGCGTGGGACGATCGGTTTGCGTCGGCATACGCCCGCAACATATTCGGCTGGGCACGCCCGTGAACGACAAGCAGATCGGCTTCAAAGGCACCGTCATGGTCACCGAGCAGCTCGGCGACGAGCAACTGCTCGCCGTTCGGCTCGGCGACGGCGAGATCCGGATCGCGAGCGTCGATCCGGATTTGACGCTCTCGCCGGGGTCCCAAATCGAAGCCGCGGTTGCAGCCGACAACCTGCATTTCTTCGATGATCTCAAGGAGACGCAGTAGCGCACATCCAGTTGCGTACATCCGTTCGTCCCCGCGAAAGCGGGAATGAGCGGAAGGGATGGGAGACATCCGATGCTCGACCTGCTGCAAGGAGTTCGCATCATCAGCTTCAATCATTTCCTGCTCGGACCCATGGGCATCCAGGCGCTGGCGGACGTCGGCGCCGACGTGATCGCGGTCGAGACGCCGGAGGGGGCCTGGCAGCGCCACTGGAGCAGCGGCGATATCTGGCACGACGGGCAGGGCATGGTGCACATGTGCACGAACCGCAACAAGCGCAGCGTCGCGCTCGACTTGAAGACGCCCAAGGGCAGAGCGATCGCGCTCAAGCTCATCGATGGCGCCGATGTGGTGGCTGAGAATTTCCGTCCCGGCGTCATGGACAAGCTCGGCTTCGGCTACGACGCCTTGCGTCGGCGCAAGCCGTCTTTGATTTACGCGTCGGCATCCGGCTACGGCCCCAACGGTCCTTATGCGCAGCGGCCCGGTCAGGACCTGCTGGCGCAGGCGCTGTTCGGGGTCATGGCGATCACCGGGCAGCAAGCGAGCGGGCCTCGCCCGGTCGGCGTATCCGCGGTCGACCACCACGGGGCGGCGCTGTTCGCGATGGGAATCCTTGCCGCGCTGGTGCGCCGGGAGCGCACCGGCAAGGGCTGTCGCGTCGACGCGAGCCTGATGCAGGCCGCGCTCGACCTGCAGGCGGAATCGCTGGTGGCCTGGCTCAACGCGGCGAGCCGGCCGGCGAGCGTGAACGCGCGCCAACATATCGCGGGCTGGTACTATCCCGCTCCGTATGGCGTCTATGCCACGCGCAACGGCCACCTCGCCGTGTCGCTTTGCCCGTTGCAGGCGCTCGCTCAAATCATCGAGGAGCCGCGGCTCGCCTCGTTCTCCGACAGGGATGCGTGGACCCGGCAGGACGAGATCGGCGAGATGATCGCCGCGCGGCTGAAGACGAAATCAACCGAGGGCTGGAGCCGACGCATGGAGCAGGCGCAAATCTGGCACGCGCGCGTGCAGGGCTATGCCGACCTCGTCGCCGATCCGCAGGTCAAGCACATGCAGGCGCTGGTGACGGCTCGAGGCGCAGGCGAGACCGGCGCGTCGATCACCCTGGTCAATCATCCCGTGCGCTACGACGGAGAGGCGGCGGCCATTCGCCTGCCGCCACAACGGCTCGGCGCGCAGACCAGGGAAGTCCTCGGCGAGCTTGGTTTCGGCGCCGCCGAGATTGCGGCGCTCGCCCGCGACGGCGTGGTGCGCGTCGATGAGACGTGATGCCGACGACGCTTCCACCTTATACTACGGGGCCAAGTACGGCTCCGCATACTGGTCCGGGACGCACAATGCAGGACTTCTACGTCAAGGTCGGGGACACCGTCACGTTCGCCAAGACGGTCGGGGAAACCGACATCTACCTCTTTGCTGGGATCACCGGAGATTTCTCGGTAAATCATGTCAACGAGCAATACATGGCGCACTCGAAATTCGGCCGGCGCATCGCGCACGGCGCGTTGATCGTCGGCTACATGTCGACCTGCTCGACCATGATGATCGACAAATGCCGAGGCGCCACGCGCGAGACGACGCCCGTGTCGCTCGGCTACGACCGCGTGCGTTTCCTTGCGCCGGTGTTCATCGGCGATACCGTCACGCTCACCTACACCATCGCCGAGGTCGATGCGCAAAAGCGGCAATCGCTCGCCGACATCGAGGTCGTGAATCAGAACGGCGTGCGGGTGGCGGTCGCGCGCCATGTTCTGCGCTGGGTCAAAAATGAGGATGGACCGGGAGGCTGACCGATGCGCCTCAAGGACAAGGTCTGCATCATCACGGGCGGCGGCTCCGGCATCGGCCGGGCGACCGCTCTGCTGTTCGCCGGCGAAGGCGCGCGGCTCGTCATCGCCGACAAGCACGCGGCCAACGCGCAAGCCGTCGCCTCGCAATGCCCAAGCAAGGGCGCGCAGGCGATTGCGATCGTAGCCGACGTCGCCAGCGCCGCCGACGTCAAGCGCATGATCGCGGCGACCGTCGAGCGGTTCCGGCGCCTCGACGTCCTCGTCAACAACGCCGGTTATGGCATCCCCGGAAGCGTCGTGGAGACGGATGAAGACGCCTGGGACGCGCTGATGGCGGTCAATGTGCGCGGCGTGTTCCTTTGCAGCAAATATGCGATCCCGGTGATGAAGGCCAACGGCGGCGGCACCATCGTCAATACCGCCTCGGTCGTTGCCGCCGTCGGCATCGCCAATCGCGCGGCCTATTGCGCCTCGAAAGGGGCGGTGGCGGCGCTGACGCGGGCGATCGCCATCGATCACGTCGGCGACGGCATCCGCTGCAACGCGATCGCGCCGGGAACGATCGATACGCCGTATTTCGACGACATCCTGAGGAAGAGCGCCGATGCCGCCGCCACGCGCAAGGCGCTGGCGGCGCGGCAGCTCCTCGGCCGTCTCGGCACGCCCGAGGAGATCGCGGCCGGCATCCTGTTTTTGGCCAGCGACGAAAGCCGCTTCGCCACCGGCACGATCCTCACGTTGGACGGCGGCATGACGGCGCAATAGCGCGCGCGGCCGGCTAACGGCCCTGGTCCTGCCGGCGTGATGCCGAGGTTGCCTGCGGCTCGCGATTCCCATTACGATGCATGCGGGTCGATCGCGGGATGCGTGATCTGCGCGAAAATCGCCTCGCAAGGGAGAATTATATGTCGGGAAACGTCACCGAGGTGTTGGCCGGCTTTGCGGCATCGCTGCAATACGACGATCTTCCGGCAGCGGCCCGAGACCACTGCAAGAACCTACTGCTCGACACGTTGGCGTGCGCGGTCGCCGGGCACCGTGGCGAGGAGACGCAACAGCTCGTCGCGCTCGCGTCGGGGCTGGCGCAATCCACCGAGAGCAGCGTCATCGGCGGCGAGGCGCTGTCGCTCGCCGGCGCGACAATTCTCAACGCCTATCTCGTCACGGCGGTGACCATGTGCGACGTGCATCGCTCGACGCTGACCCATGTGACGCCGGAGGTGATGCCGCCCGCCTTGGCGATCGCCGAGCGCGACGGTTTGTCGGGCCGCGACCTCCTCGTCGCCATCGCCGCCGGATGCGAAGTGACGACGCGGATCGGGATCGGCCTCGATTACCCTGCCTTCCGCGCCAAGGGCTGGCACGGCCCCGGCGTGCTGGGCCCGTTCGGCGCCGCCGCGGCCGTCGGGCGCCTTCGCCGGTTCGACGCCGAGACCATGGCCCGGGCGTTCGGCCTCGCCGGCAGCCAGGCCGCCGGCACCTTCGCGGCGTGGGGAACGCCGACGGTGAAGTTCCACCAGTGCCGCGGCGCGCTCTCGGGGTTGATCGCGGCGCTGTTGGCCGAGCAGAACTTTCTGGCGACGCGCGAATTTCTGACCGCCGAGGACGGTGGCCTGTACAACGTCTATGCGGATGGTGGCCGTCCCGCGGCGGTCACCGCCGATCTTGGAAAACGCTGGGAGCTCGAACAAATCGCGTTGCGCCTGTGGCCGTCCGCGTCGTCGATCCAGGGCATGAACACCGCGATGTTCGATCTCATCGAACGCCACAGGATCGATCCCGCCCGGGTGAAAAAGGTTCGCGTGGCATTGAGCCAAGCGGCGTTCGATCTGCACGGCAAGCTGGCGCGGTACAAGGGGAAGTTCGACGCGCTGATTTCCGGCCATTACACCGCGGCGGTGATCCTGCACGATCAAGCGCTCACGCTCGCCCAGTTCGAGCCCGCCCGCTACGACGATCCGAAGATGCGGCGCGCGGCCGCCGAGCAGATCGAGCTCCGTGCGGACGCGACGCTCTCCGGCGTGCAGGCGGTGGTCGAGATCGAAAGCGACGGCGCCACGTTTAAGGCGCGCTGCGATCATCCTCGCGGTTCGGCCGAGAACCCGCTGTCGCGCGGTGAGATCGAAGGAAAATTCCGCACCTATGCCGACGGCGTGCTCAGCCCATCCGCCATCGCGGGCACGATCGACGCCGTCGGCGATCTCGAAAAGCTCGGCTCGGTGCGAAAACTCATGGACATGCTGCGCGCAGCGTCGCGGCGCGCTCAGGCCGAGCGCGCGACGCTGGCTGCGGCCCGCGGTTAGCCGAGACCGTGGGGCTTGCGACCTCTCGCCGCAAGCGGCGAGAGGGAGCGAGTCTGTGGCGCCGTTATTCACCGAGCTCACGCACCACGGCACTAGGCTGCCGCCACAGCCGCTGGTACCCTCACGCCACCCGTCGCGCCCACGACCATGCGCGCAAGAAAAACATTTGGAGGAGCGCTGATGACGAGACGCGCGCTGCTTGCGGCGCTGACGAGTGCGGCGCTGGTGTCGGCTGCCGCACCCGGCACGGCGCAGACGGGAGACGATTTTCCCAACCGTCCCATCCGCATCATCGTGCCGCAAGCGGCCGGCTCCGGGGTCGACCTGCAAGCGCGCGTTCTCGCGCAGAAGATGGGCGAGCTCTGGGGCCAGCAGGGCGTCGTCGACAATCGTCCGGGCGCCAATGCCATCATCGGAATGGAGGCCGGCGCCAAGGCGGCGCCCGACGGCTACACGCTGATCTACGCGCCGGTGAGCGCGGTGACGACGAACGCCTTCATCTACAAGAAGCTGCCCTACGACACGTTTCGCGACTTCGTCCCGATCACCCAGACCACCGCCAACCCGCTGGGCGCCGTGGTCAATCCCGCGTCCGGCATCAAGTCGATCAAGGATCTCGTCGCGCGCGCCAAGGCCCACCCCGGCCAGATCAACTATGGCTCGTTCGGCATCGGCAACATGACCCACTTGATGGGCGTGCTGCTGTCGATCACCGCCGATATCAAGATGACGCACGTCCCTTACCGCGGACAGACGCCGGCGATCACCGACGTGATGGCCGGGCAGATTCCGCTCGCATTCACCACCACGGCCGGCGTGACCGATCTGGTGGAAACGGGAAAGCTCGACCTCATCGCCACGTTCGGGCAAGAGCGCGATGAGCAGTTTCCCAACACGCCGACCCCGACCGAAGCGGGCTACCCGAGTGTGGTCGTGGTCGGCTGGAGCGGATTGCTCGCGCCGGCCGGCGTGCCGCCGCATATCGTCGGCAAATTGCACAGCGGCATGGTGAAGGCGCTGGCCATGCCCGACGTCAAGGACGCCATATTGAAGCAGGGTTCGAAGGCGGTGAGCAGCAAGAGCCCCGAAGAATTCGCGCGCTACATCAAGTCGGAATCGGAGAAATTCTACCCCGTCATCAAGGCCGCCGGCCTCGAAGGCTCGCAGTAGAGCGGATGTCCTACGTCAAGAAGACCCATCGCTTCGGCCTGTTGACGCCCTCCTCCAACACGGTGCAGGAGCCGGAATTTTCCGCGGCGCTGCCGCCAACCGTCTCGCTGCACACCGCGCGTGTCGCCTACCGCGACATCACCCCGCAGGAACAGGATCGCTGCGTCTTGGAGCTCGAAAGCGAGAGTCGCAAGCTCGCCGACGCCGAGGTCGACGTCATTGTTTTTGCAGCGACGGCCCCCACCCTCGCCAAGGGCAAGGGCTACGACCGCGAGCTGATCAAGCGCATGGAGGATGCTTCGGGCCGGCCCGCGACCACGGCGGCGACTGCGTTCGTGGACGCGCTCACGCGGCTCGGTGTCGAGACGATCGCCATCGGCGCACCGTGGAGCAAGACCATGGACAAGCCCATGGTCGAGTTCATGGAGCTGAGCGGCTTCAAGGTCGTCAACAGTGAGGTGGTAGGGTTCGTGGCCTCGATCGAGCTCGGCCGGACCGGGCCGGAGGCGGCCTACGAGCTCGCCCGCCGCGCAGACCGGCCGGACGCGGACGCCGTCATCATGCCGGGCGGAAATTGGCCGGCCATGAGCGTGGTCGAACGGCTGGAGCGCGAGCTCGGCAAGCCGGTGCTTGCGAACAATGCCGTCAGCCTGTGGGCGGGTCTGCGCCTCATCAAGACCGGCGGCGGCATTCCCGGCTACGGCCGGCTGCTTCGCGATCACCTCCCGCACGAGTCGTGAGGCGGGTGAGCCTCATGAAAATCGTCATTCCGGATGACTATCAAGACATGGTCGATCAGCTCGAATGTTTTTCGCTGATCCGCCATCACGACGTCATACGCTATCGTGAGCCGGCGCGCGATTTGACCCAGCTCGTCGAACGCCTTTGCGATGCCGACGTCGTCGTCTCGATACGCGAGCGCGTCGAATTTTCCCGCGCGCTGCTCGAAAGGCTGCCGAAGCTCAAGCTCATCGCGCTCGTCGGCCGCAATTCCAAGATGATCGACTTCGCCGCCTGCACCGAGCTCGGGATCGCGGTCGCGACCGGCAAGAGCAATTCGCCGGTTGCACCGGCCGAGCTCGCGCTTGCATTGATCGTGGCGTCCCGCCGCAACGTGGCGCTCGAAGCCGAACGCATGAAGCGCGGCGAATGGCCCTGCACGCTGTCGCATCGGCTGCGCGGGTCGACGCTCGGCATTTTCGGCCTCGGCGCCATCGGGCAGTTGGTCGCGCAGGGCGGCCGCGGTTTCGGAATGGATGTCCTGGTCTGGGGCCGAAAGTCCTCCTTGGAGCAAGCGGCCGCCGCGCGATATGCGAGCGCCGCGAGCAAAGAGGCGCTGTTCGAGCGGTCCGACGTGTTGTCCTTGCATGTGCGCCTCAGCCGCGACACTTATGGCATCGTCGGTGCGGACGATCTCGATCGGATGAAGCCGACGGCATTGATCGTGAACACGGCGCGGGCGGAGCTCATCGAACCGGGAGCCTTATTGGGCGCGCTGCGCAAGGGTCGACCCGGCTATGCCGCCGTCGACGTTTACGAACACGAGCCGATCACCAACGCAAATCATCCGTTCTTGTCCATGCCGAACGTCCTCTGCACGCCCCATCTCGGCTGGGCCGAATGGACGAACTTCGAGCTGTATTTCCGCGAGGCGTTCGAGCAGATCGTCGCGTATCAGCAAGGTCTTCCGATGCGGCTCGGAAATCCCGAGGTGCAACCGCGACATTGAGCATCCGTTCGATAACGGCACTGAACGGACGTGTCGGTTTTCGCCGATCTGCATATGGAGAGCAAAACAGACTGAGCCTCAGCGATGGCGCCGCGTCTGGAGGCGGCCTCAACTATGGCCTAGCACCCGGCGCAAATCGCCATGACGCGCTTCAAGCGTTGGCTCTCATCTTCTTCTTTTTCTCGCCGTTTCTTCGCGGGAGGTTTGGCTGGGCCGGGTTCCGCTGAAAGCGCGTCCAGGTCGTCAACGTCTCCGATCTCAAGAAAATTTCTTGCAGACCACTTTGAGGCTTTCGGCTCGTTCGAAATCGCAGCCGCTTGTTGCGGGGGCTGCGGCGCAACTTGTGGGGCTTGCTGCGCAACTTGCGGGGCTTGCTCCGCAATCACCGTTCCATCGTGCGGTCGCGCCACGCTTTTTGCATTGTCGCTGGAGATCGCAGCTGCTTGTTGCGGGGCTTGCTCCGCAACAACCGTTCCATCACGCGGTCGCACCACGCTTTTTGCTTTGTCGCTGGTCATCGCTATGCTCGGCAAGAAATCATAATCCAAGGCATAAGCCGAGCCCGGCAACACGCGCCTCTCGAGCACCCCGGGACCGCCGCGGGGACCAATCCGGTAGTTCAAGCCGACGCGTACGATATTGTCGCGATATGCGGCCGACTCCGCCGCCGTCCCCGCGCCGAGGAAACCGGGTATCGCTACACTTGAAGTGAGATCGTTGGCCCTGATGTGAAGATACTCGAGTCTTGCCGACCAATTGCTTGATAACGCGATATCGACACCGGCGCCCGCCGTCCATCCGAGCGAGGTATTCGACAGCGGCGGAAAAAGTGCGCTCACCCCCCCGACGTTCACGGTCAAATCGTCTCGCGCGTTTACCAGTGCGGCGCCCGCGGTCACGTAGGGCATCAGCCAGTCAAAGGCCAAACCGACGCGAGCCCGTCCCGTTGTGAGCGACCTAATCTTGATGGCTTCGCTGGCGGTGCAGCCCGGCTTAGGCGGCGTACAGATGAGTGAGACAGTGTTCGACTGTCCTGACCACTGAGCGTCAAGCTCGGCTCCGAAGACGACCATTCCGGCTTGCCAATTGAAACCTATTTGACCTCCAGCAATGCCGCCGCG
>Ga0306925_10003430_pt1 | contig 14023 bp, 7 predicted proteins | sample flu12Cox44000176_FD_203755 | JGI IMG/M metagenome (GOLD analysis project Ga0306925, IMG submission 203755) | Lab enrichment of tropical soil microbial communities from Luquillo Experimental Forest, Puerto Rico - flux8day.12C.oxic.44.000.176 (v2)... | ecosystem: Environmental > Terrestrial > Soil... | reverse complement strand
ACTGGAATCGGACCTCGTCCAAGCAGGAGTCTGCGCTGACGCAACGCTGACCAACAAGAGCCATGCGACGGCGATCACTATTAGCCGGTGAGCCCACCAGGGCAGGCTGTTGCAGTCGCGCTCAGCTTTAGTTCTTAAGTTCTTGATCACAGTCGCGTTCTTGCACTTGAAATCGCCCGGCAGATTTAGCCCGGCGTCACGCCATAGTCAGTGAGTCTATTTGATGGTGTTTGCATTCTTCGCCATCCCGTTTGGCGCTTTCGTGAATTGGATGGTCTGGTAGGCCACGATCGCGTGGCTATTCTGTGAAATTATACCAACCCGGGCATATCGGCCTGATGATCCCCGAAGCGACCTTGTTGCGCGCTGACGAGGAGATCGAATAAGTCTTTTTGCTGCATCCGCTCACGGCCGCTTTTGGCACTACCCGGACCCAAGCCGATCCAGTGGCGCGTCCGCTATCGGCGAGAGCTGACATAAGGGCACAGACGGCGACTTCCGGAGGTGACCCGAAGCGGACGCCAGCTATGACTGGGAGTGTGCCAAGCAGGCCTCCGCTCTTGACCAATTTTCGCCGTGCCCTGCAATCTCCGTTCCGAACAGGCGGATGGCAATATGCAGCGCACGATCACCCTCGAGATTCTGGAAGCCTTTTTCAATTGCCGATTGAAGGCTTACCTAAAACTGGCCGGGCACGAAGGGGTCAGGAGTGATTACGAGGCGACCCTACTCGCAAGTCGAGAAGAAGTACGTCGAAAGGCGTTTCACAAAATCCAGAGTCGACATAAACAAGACAAGATTGCAATCGGGGCGTCAGTGAACAAGGCTGAATTGGCGCGTGAGGCCGATTAGACACCATGCGTGCGGTGTTGCCGAGTTCTTTCGGTCCATTTCGAATCGGTCCTTCCGCTCAGAAGCTGCCGCTGCTCTACAAGAGCGATTAATAAGGAACCGTGAGAAGCTATTTACGTTTCTTGACCACGATCAGGTCCCTTGGAACAACAATAGTGCCGAAAATGCCATCAAGCAATTCGCATATTACAGACAGGGTACGGTTGGTGTGATGACCATCTCTGGACTAAATGATTATTTGGTTCTGCTGAGTATCTATCAGACATGTCGGTATAAGAGGATCAGTTTTCTGCAATTCATGCTATCTAAGCAGCGAGTTCTTGACTCCTTCCATGCGTCGAAACCGAACCCCCGCCGTAATACCATTGAGGTCTACCCGAAGGGATATACGCCACCGCACCTCACTTATTTAGCCAAGCGGACGATGAATCAGGAGGCCCCTTCCTAATGTCTCCTTATGGCACAAACCGGAATAAACTGATCATCAATGTTTAAGTCTGCTTGGTGCCATAACCGGACGTGAGCAGGTGCAGCAAAAGGCAACTACTCGACGACCTCATCGGCGCGGGCGAGCAGCGTCGGCGTCGAGTTGCCGATCAATGACCGACGCGGCCCGCTTGCATGCCCTTAATCGCGGTCACCACCGAGCACAGCCGCCAGGGTGTGCACGATCAGCCTAGCGTGCCGGTTAAACAGTCTTAACATTGTTCGCGGTGAGCGCCGCGAGTGCTACCCCATGCAGAGTAACCGTATTGTTCGGATCATGATTGATTATCGTGTCCCCACCAACTTGTTTTGCATCAGCCAATACTGCTGTGAAGTTGGCAAAGAGTGCACGATTGAATTCGATTATATCGTTGTTTGGATTGAATCCATTGACGATCTCGCTGTCCATGATGCTAGGGCTTGGGTTCACTCCGAATAGCAGCAAATTCTTGCCGCTGCCGAGTGTTATGGTGTCGCCCGGCCCCGCGTAGAGCGTGTCATGGCCGTTGCCGAGAGTGATGGTATCGCCTGCCCCTGCGTAGACCGTGTCGTTGCCATTGCCGAGGGTGATCGTGCTGTTGGCCCCTGCCGTCACGCTGTCGTTGCCATTGCCCAATGTCGCGGTGTTGTTGTTGCCCGACAGCGAAACATTGTCATTGCCGCCGCCCAGCACGACCGTGTTGTGGTCGCCCGCGAGCGACACGCTGTCGTTGCCGGCGCCGGAGGCGACGTTGTTGTTGTTGCCCGTCATCGTCACCGTGTTGTTGCCGGTGCCCAGCACGACGGTGTCGCTGCTGCCGGTCACTGACACGCTGCTGTTGCTGTTGCCGGCATCGACTACGGTATCGGAGCTGGAGAGAGTAATCTGACCGCCCTTGGCCAGGTTCTGCTGCAATGTGACGTTGACGGTGCCGTTGGGAGAGACGTCTCCGAGCTGGTCGGAGACCTGATAGGTGAAACTGTCGGTGGAGCCGCTGGCGGGCGCGGTGTATTTCAGGTCGCCGTTCTGCAGCGTGGTCGTGCCGTGCGGATTTCCGGTCGGGGTGCCAACGGCGGACAGGCTCAGCGTGTCGCCGGGCAGACCCCGTGTGTCGAGCGCCAGCAGCAGACTGGTCAGGTCGACGCTCCCCCCCGGCGCAATATCCAGCTGCGCGTTGCCGGCTGTAGGACCCGGGTCGAGCGCTACTGTCGTCGTAATGGCGTTGGACAGCTCGTCGAGCTGGTCTTTGACCTGATAGCTGAACGTGTCGGTCAACCCGCCGGCCGGCACAGCGGCGGTCTCGGCATAGGAGACGCTGCCGTTGGCGGCCAGCGACAACGCGCCGTCTTTTGGCCCAGTCCCGGGGACCAGGATCAGCGTGTCGCCCGAGAGGCCGGGCGTGGCGGTGCCGACCGCGACGGTCTGACCGTGCCCGACCTTCGCCGGTGCGGTGCTGGTCAGGCTCGGCCCCGGGTCGAGCGCTACTGTCGTCGTAATGGTGTTGGACAGCTCGCCGAGCTGGTCTTTGACCTGATAGCTGAACGTGTCGGTCAACCCGCCGACCGGCACAGCGGCGGTCTCGGCATAGGAGACGCTGCCGTTGGCGGCCAGCGACAACCCGCCGTCTTTTGGCCCAGTCCCGGGGACCAGGATCAGCGTGTCGCCCGAGAGGCCGGGCGTGGCGGGGCCGACCCCGACGGTCTGACCGTGCCCGACCTTCGCCGGTGCGGTGCTGGTCAGGCTCGGCCCCGGGTCGATTGTGATCGTTTCTGCCGTCCTGGCCGAGGCTCCCAACTGGTCGGTGACGACGAGCGTGAAGCTGTCGGTCGTACTGGCTGGACTAGCCGCTGCGGCGTAGTCGACGGTGTTGTTGCCGACGACAGAGAGAGTGCCGCCGTCCGGAGTTGTCGTACCGCCGCCCTGCACCTGGACGCTGGCAACGTCCGAGGGCAGGCCCAGGGTAAAGGTGTCGATCGCGATGGTCTTCCCGTGGCCGGCCAAGGTCGTGCCGGTCGCGGTGATCGTGGGCGCCGCGTCGGCGATCCCCTCGACGAGAGTGCCCGTGCCCTGATCCTGGACCGCGGTGAAAAACGTGCCCGACACCACGCTCGTCAGGGTCAGCGTGTCCGGGGTGGCGGTGCCGGCGGTCACCGTCAAGGTGGTGCCGTTGAGGGTCGCCGTCGTGTTGCCGGAGACATAAGCAAGCCCGGGCAAGTCGAGCGCGTCGCCGATCGCAAAATCGGCGATGGAATTGGCAAGCGAGTTCATCGACAGCGCGGCTTTGTCGACCGCTAAAGTCGCCGTTTTCCCGGGGGCGAAGGTGATGGCGCCGGTGCCGGCGGCGCCCACGTTCTGCAGCTCGAGCCGGCCGGCATCGAGCGTCGTCCCGCCCGTATAGGTATTGGCCGCGTCGAACACGACCGTGCCGGCGCCGTCCACAAGAACACCGCCGGCCCCCGTCGTTGCGGTTGCGACATTCGATCCGGGTTCGTCGGCGATGACGTCCTCGATCGTCAATGTCTGCGCCGATGGCGGCGCCAAGGTGATCGTCTGATTGCCCTGGATGAAGACGCCGCTGCCAAAGGCGGAGCCGGCTTTGCTGGTGCCACCACTGCCGTTGCCGCCCGCGACCGAGCCGCCCGTAAGGCTGCCACCCTCGATCGTCAGGGCACCGCCCGTTTGCACGAAGATATCGCCGCCGGCGCCGAGGCCGCCGCCGCCGACGGTGAAGGTGGCGCCGGCGCTGGTGAACGCTAGGCCCGCGGCGCCACCGCCAAATCCGCGGCGGGTAAAGAAGCCGCCGTCCCCGAACCCGCCGCCGGCCCCGCTGCTTGGGCCGGGAAAGCTGAGGCCGCCAGCCGCGGTCCTGCCGGCTGAGCCGTTGCCGCCCTTGGCCGCATCGCCAGTGAAGTCGACATTCGTCAAGCTTGCCACGGCTGCCGCTGCGACGAACAGCCCGCCGCCGAGGCCTGCACCGCCGCCGCCGCCCGAGAACCCGCCGGCGCCACCCTGCGCGACGGCGTCCTCGATCGTCAGGTTCTCGAGCGTGACGTTGCCGGCAGAGACGACAAAGCCGCGCTGGCCGCCCATGCCGTTGATCGCGTAAGCGCCGCCTGCGCCGTTGCTGCCGTTGATAATCAGCGACGACCCGGTGTCGAGATCGATCGCCGACAGCGCGGTTGTCAGGTTGATCGGCCCGGTGATGTCGATCGTGTAGGCGATATTCGCCGCCGCATCGTGGCCATTGACACTGATGGCCCGGATGGCGGCGTTGAGCTCGGCCTCGTCGGAAACAGAAAAGGCCGTCTGAGCGACAATCTGCACGGAGGTGCCCGTGCCGCTCGCATCCGGGACCACCGCGAAGGACGTGCCGGCCGCCAGGCCTGTCAAGGTCAGCTTGTCCGGGGTGCCGCCGTTGGTCACCGTCAGCGTGGTGCCGCTGAGAGTCGCGCTGCTCTTCGACGACGAGTAGAGAAGGCCGGTCAGGTCGATCGTGTCGCCGATCGCGAAGCCGGCGATCGAATTGGCGAGGACGCCGTTCGGCAGCGCGGGATTGTCGACTGCGAGGGTGGCGCTGATGCCGGCGGCAAAAGTGATCCCGCCGCCGCCGGCTGCACCCGGTGCGTCCAGTTCCAGCGTGCCGGACTTGAGTGTCGTGCCGCCGGTATAGGTGTTGGTCGCGGAAAAAACCGCCGTGCCGACGCCGTCGATCACGGCAGCGACCGCGCCGGCATTGCTGCCGGTGCCGCCCGACCTGCTCTCATCGGCGATGACGTCGCCGATCGTCAAGGTCTGTCCCGAAGGCGGAGCCAGGCTGAGCGTGTAATTGCCTTGAACGAAGATGCCGCTGCCGAGGGCTTGACCACTGCCGCCGTCGCTGAGGCTGTGGCCGCCCTGGACCTTGCCGCCAGACAGGCTGCCGCCCTCGATCGTCAGGCTGCCGCCCTGCTGCACAAAGATGTCGCCGCCGGCGCCGAGCCCGCCGCCGCCCCCGGCGTGCCCGCCGGCAAACCCGTTGGCGCCCATGCCGCCGCCAAATCCGCCGGCGCCGCCGCCGCCAAAGCTGCCGCTGCCGGCGCCGTTGCTGCCGGTGGTGGCGCCGCCGCCTCCCCCGCCCCCGCCAAACCCGCCGATGCCGCCAAATTGGCGACCGGCACCGCCGCCGCCGCCAAACCCGCCGCCGCCGCCGTCGCTGGCGCCGCCGCCACCGCCGCCGCCAAACCCGCCGCCGCCACCACTGAACCCGGAACCGCTGGCACCGTCGATGCCGCCGCCGGCGCCGCCGGTGTCGTTTGTGCCGCCGCCGCCGCCACCGCCGCCGCCGCTGGCGCCGCCGCTCGCAGCGCCCTTGCCGGCGGCAGCTGCGCCAGGAATGATTCCGGTACCGCCACGGCCGCCATTGCCGCCGCCGCTCGCGGCGAGTCCGATGCCGCCGCCGCCGCCCTCGCCGGCGCCGCCGCCACCGCCCAAGCCGCCGCCGCCGCTGTGGGGCGATTGCCCGCCGCCGCCGGCGCCACCCTGCGCCGCATCATTGGAAAAGCTCACGTCGTCCAGAGTGACGGCGCCGGCCGATGCGACAAAGAGCCCGCCGCCGAACCCGGCCCCGCCGCCGCCGCCGGCGCTGCCGGCGCCGCCCTGCGCGACTGCATTCTCGATCGTCAGGTTTTCGAGCGTGACATTGCCGGCATAGACGAAGAAGCCTCGATGGGCGTTGCTGCCGTTGATCGTCTGTACCCGGGCGCCGCCGATGCCGGTGGTCCCGGCGATCGTCAGCGACGACCCGCTTCGCTGATGGCGCGGTTGGACCGACTCGGTCCGGCCAAGGAAATCGCCCAGATTGGCGCTGCCATCGGTCGCGAGTTTCCCTACGACCTGCTGCGCGCGGTGGCGCGGATTGACGACATAGCGTTGCACGACGCGCTCGATCGGCTCGAAGTGGCGGAATTGGCGTCAAGCCGCGGGAAGCCACCGAAAGCGGTCTACACCTTCAAGCACTCCCCGGTACAGGACGCGGCCCATGGCACACTGCTGCGCGAGCCGCGACGCGCGCTCCACGCCCGCATCGCCGAAGTTATTGAGAGCCAGTTTGCGGACATTGCCGAGAACCAGCCGGAGTTGCTCGCGCGTCACTGCGCCGAGGCCGGACTAACCGAGAAGGCTGTCGGCCTCTGGGGGCAGGCAGCAGAACGGTCGGAGGCGCGATCGGCTTTGGTTGAAGCCGTAGAGCAATTCAAACACGCTCTCAACCAGATCGCCACCTTACCTCCCACGCCAGCGTTACGCCGAGAGCAGATCAAACTCCAGGTCGCGCTCATAACCCCACTCCTCCATCTCAGAGGATACGCTGCGCCGGAACCCAAGGCGGCTGCGGTGCGAGCACGAGTGCTGATTGAACAAGCCGAAGGACTTGGCGAGCCTCTCGAAGATCCGCTGCTGTTGTTCTCCGTGCTCTATGCGATCATCACCGCGGCCATAGTCGAATCCAAAGGCCATGTTGCGCGCAACCTTTCGGCGCAATTCCTGGCGCTGGCGGAGGACCACGGAACGACGGTGATGCTTCCGCTCGCATTTCGCCTCATAGGCACGTCCTTGCTTTGGACGGGCCACATCGCGGAAAGCCGTGACTATCTCGATCGAGCTATCGCGCTTTATGACCCTGTCGTCCATCGGCCGTTAGCGACGCGTTTTGGCCAGGATGTGGGGTGTGCAGCCCTTTCTTATCGGTCGCGCGCCCTATGGATGCTTGGCTATCCCGAGGCGGCACTCGCTGACGCCGACCAGGTGCTTAGCGAGGCGCGCGAAATCGGCCAAGCCACGAGTCTGATGTTTGCTTTAATGCAAGTATCGTTTACGTATATCTGCTGTGGGCATTATGCGGCAGCAAACACAAGCATTGATGAACTTCTTACTCTGGCAAACGATAAGGATGCCGCTCTGTGGAACGCTCTGGGACTGTTGTTGCGAGGTTGGTCATTGGCCGACACCCATAGAGCCTTCGAGGCAGTCCAGACGATAGCGTCCGGAATGACTGCCCTGCGGTTGACGGGAGCGGGATTTTGGAAGCCATTAAGCTTTGTGTGTTTGACAAGCTCCTACGCGGAGCTAGGCCAATTCGATGACGCTTGGCGTTGCTTCACTGAAGCTATTGATGCCGTGGATGGGGAGAGATGGTGGGAGGCCGAGGTCCATCGTGTGGCTGGCGAAACCGCGCTAGCGTCGCCGAACCCGGATGTCGTGAAAGCGGAGGCGTATTTCGAGAATGCGCTTGCGGTCGCGCGGAAACAGCAGGCAAAGTCCTTCGAGTTGCGGACTGCCGTGAGCGTGGCGCGGTTCTGGCGCGACCAGGGTAAGCGGAATGAGGCCCGAGACCTCCTTACGCCAATCTATGGCTGGTTCACCGAAGGCTTCGAGACGCGCGACCTCAAGAAAGCCAAGGTCTTGCTTAACGAGCTGGCGTAATGACGGCGCGCTCGTGTTCCTGGCGGTTCGGACACCCTCCTTCCATGGCATTGGGCTGTCGTGCCATGCTCAGAGTTGAGCGTCCTTCGCTGCACTTGCTCACGTCCGGTATTGGCACACAGCGGCGGTAAACCAAGGGGGCGTTATGTCCGCAGCTGGCCAGACCGGACGGCAATTCGGGTTATAACCCATCTCGGACATGGCCGGCTCAAGACTTTCGCAGCGCAAAAGCATTGTTCGTTCCTTCGCTGTACCGTGGTATTGTCCTCTCTATTGCATGGACACGACCCCCCACGAGAGGGTCACATGGCAATCCACATTGGACGGCGGAATCTCATTGTCATGCTTGCCAGCGCTGCGGCTGCGAGGCCGTTTGCGGCGCGCGCGCAGCAGGGCGAACGGCGCATTGGCTTGCTCATGAATGGTGTCCCGACCGAGCCCACCTACCGCTCCTGGGCGGACACTTTTGTCAAGACGCTGCAGACGCTCGGTTGGCGCGATGGCCAAAACCTCCGCCTCGATATTCGCTGGAGCGCCAGTGATCCGAAACTTATCCGCTACTATGCGGAGGAACTAGTCGCGACAGCGCCCGATCTCATCGTGTCGGTATCGACCGCGAATCTCCAGGCCCTATTGCAGACGACCAACTCGATTCCGATCGTGTTCCTGGGGGTCTCCGATCCGGTTGCGCAGGGCTTTGTTTCCAATCTTGGGCATCCTGGCGGCAACATCACAGGATTTGTCTCCTACGAGCTTTCCATGGGCGGCAAGTGGATCGACTTGCTTAAGCAGATGGCGCCAAGCCTCGCCCGGATCGCGGTCGTGTTCAACCCGGACGCGGCACCGCAATCTAAGGTGCTCCTGCGCTCTATCGAGGCGGCCGCGCTGACATTCAAGACAGAGGTGATTGCCGCCCCCGTTCACAACGAGGCCGAGATCGAACGAGCCATCGAAACTGTGAGTCGCGAGCCAAATGGCGGGGTGTTGCTCGCCCCGGACTCGTTTACCGCCCAGCCCCAGCACAATGACCTGATTATTGCGCTGGTCGCTCGCCGTGGCTTACCGGCGATCTATGCGAATACGGAGACAGCCATTCGCCGTGGCGGACTGATGTATTACGGCGTTGATTTCGAGCCAGGATATCGGCAGGCGGCGGTGTACGTCAACAGTATCCTCAAAGGCACCAAGCCTGGCGATCTACCGATTCAAATGCCGACAAATTTCAAGTTCATTGTCAATCTGAAGACCGCGCGGGCACTAGGCATTGAAGTTCCTATGGGGCTGATGCTGCGAGCTGACGAGTTGATCGATTAGGTGCGGCCCTTTGCTGCACTGCATGAGTCCGGAAGTGGCACTAGGCCGCCATGCCGGCATGTCCGCGTTCACGGAGAGTATTGGAGGGTAAGCGGACTAACCTTGGACATTGGAAAACGGGAGCTGCTGACCCGAATTATAGTTAGCGCTGGATCAGACCGAAGCTGACTTCGATGCGTTGCTCCGTTCAATTCAACCACGGCAAAGGTCTGGATTGAGGTGGCGAATTAAGCTGGCGCGAGCCCGACTCCAAATATATAGCAATCCTCTTTGCCAGTTATTTTTGAGGAATGTCCCATTCCGGTAGTATCCTCCACTACGAGAACGCTTCCGGCTGGAAAATGGCGAACGACGTTGTCAGACACTGTGACGGCATATTCTCCTCGCACTGTTATGAAGATCATGCGGCGCGGTGCAGGATGAACCGCATCACCCTTCCAATCTGTCGGCGCGCCGATCCAGAACGTCGCCCCTTCGGGGACCAAGAACGGTGCATTGAATAGCGGTTCAGCCGGAGGGACAGAGAATCCCTTCACCAGATCGATTTCCTTGTCTTCAAACTTAGATGCGCCGTTCACATCAGTGAACAGGCGTGTATAGCGAGCTTTCATGCGCCCCCCATCTTCAATCCCCACTGGTCGCATCTCACGGCTCGGCGCGAGAGAAATTCGTTCCGGTGATAGCCACCGATGGCCTCCGGGATAGATTAGACCAGCAAACACCAGATGTCCTGGCACACGGTGTCGGTGCCGACATGTTCGCTTTCGCGGTAAATATCGGGGGGTAACCGGACGCCAGCCGCGACCGCCTCCCGACCCTGACTGGGCCGGAAACCCGCTGACTGATCCTTGATAAACCGATAACCTGCGAGCTGCTTCTGGCTGGTGCGGAACGAATGCGATTCGATCAATTGACACGCCGAGATTCCATCACGCTGCTCAGCGGCGCGGCGACGTGGCCGCTCGCGGCGCACGCACAACAGCCCGTGATGCCGGTGATTGGGCTCCTCTCTGCCTCATCGCCCGATACCAACCAAGATCGTCTGCGCGGATTTCAACAGGGCCTCAAGGAGAGCGGCTACATCGAGGGCGAAAACATGGCCATCGCAATTCGCTGGGCGGAGGGTCAATATGATCGACTGCCAGCCCTCGCGGCGGATCTGGTGCGCCGACAGGTCAGCGTAATCTGTGCAGGCGCTGAACATTCGGCGTTCGCCGCCAAGGCTGCAACCACAACCATCCCGATCGTCTTCCTCGTCAGCAGTGACCCGGTCAATCTCGGACTTGTTGCCAGCATCGCCCGGCCGGACGGCAACCTGACGGGCATCAATTTCGTCTCTAGCGAATCAGCGGCGAAGCGACTGGAACTCCTGCGCGAGCTGGTGCCCACGGCAGTTCGTGTGGCGGTACTCGTCAATCCGAGCAGCCCGGTAACGGATACCACGTTGAAAGATTTAGAGACCGCGGCTCGTGTCATGGCACTGCAAATTCAGGTCGTTCGCGCCAGCACCGCTCTCGAAATCGAGGCGGCCTTTGCAGGTTTCGCGCGCGAGCGCCCGGACGCGCTGTTCCTCGGTGCCGACCCGCTCTTCACCCAGCGGCGTGTGCAATTGGCCAACCTGGCGTCGCGCCATGGGATTCCCATGACATCGATTACCCGCGAGGTAACTGATGCTGGCGGTTTGATGAGCTACGGCGGCAATATTGCGGATGCGTATCGTCAGGTTGGCATCTACGCCGGACGCATCCTGAAGGGCGCTAAACCGGCGGACCTGCCCGTCATGCAAGCGAGCAGGATCGAACTCGTCATCAACGATGCGACCGCCCGGATGCTGGGCCTCACGGTGCCGCCGTCGCTGCTCGCCATCGCCGACGACGTGATCGAGTGAGCATGCTTTTTTGCTGCACCTGCTCACTTCCGGTTATGGCACTTCTCAGACATAGCATCATGCGACGGAGTGTCCGCAGACTGGCGAAAGCGGACACAGGGCGGCCCTCGCGCTAAACGACTGACTAAAGGGGCAGAGCTGCCCGGCCCTATCCCCCCGGCGGTGTTTTTGGTTCCCAAAGCATAGCTCATATGTAATTGGAACACCCATATGGAGCCCGGGTTGGCTCCATCATGGAACCCTCACAGCAATACCGACAGTTTGCAAAGGAGTGCGACCGTCTGGCCCAACAAGTTGGGACGGAGGAACAGCGTCGGACGCTGAAGAAAATGGCCGCGGCATGGAGGAAGATCGCTGAGGAGCACGACCGGGAACATTTTCCTATCATCCAGGCTCACTAACCTTCGTCTTGAGAATGTGCTCGGTTTTCAGCGTCTTGGGCCAGTCGAAGCCATACCTGTGCCATATGGTGCAGCGCTGCCGGGGCTCGTGGCACTCGCAAATCGCCCGCCAACTCTAGGCACTCTCGGGCGTAACGCCGATACTCTTCAGGCCCTGTCATTGGATCCCCAATCCCGCACGTCCCCCCTGTTTAACGCGGACGTGATGTAATCGTTCCGCACCTAGTGCTGCGTCTCAATTTGCAGGCTGGGAGGTGCACCAAGCAAACTAGCCCCGCACTCGCGGGGCTTTTCTTGTTGGGTGCGACGGCGAGCTTGGCTGCAATGTCACCGAATACGTGATAGCTCCGGGCCATGGGGAAACCGTAGCCCAGTCGGCGCGCGATGCGAACACCCCGGCCCGCTGGGGATGGGGGGGGACACAGCGGGCCGGGGGTGTCGCCGGCACCATGGTTGGCACGTCCGGTGCCGATGACCGCGCCACATAGCGGCCGCAGACCGCGCAATCAGCGCGGCGGATCGACACAGGCCAAGCTACCGCAACCCGCGGCATGTCCGCAGACTGGCCAGAGCCGACATAAAGGCCCAAAAGGCGAATGCTCCTTTTGTCGTCTTGCGCACGGCAATCGCATCGCGGCGGAGGTCATCGCAGTCCGCGTAGCCCTTCCTACGGTTCCTGCTCTTGAACGCTCGTCCAAGCCGTGATGTCCTATTGAACATGCCTTGTGAAAGAGGAGACGGCCATGAGACTCGCGATCTTGGCTGCTTTCGCGTTCATTACTGGCGTAGGTGGTGCTGCGCATGCGGGCTGCACGGGCAGCGGCTGTGCTACCGACGAACCGACAGCGACGAGACCACCTCAGGTCAGCTATCCCTGCAACGGCAGCTCATGCGCGACGCTACGGTCCAGGATCGAGAATGCGCTTAAGGATTTGGAGATAGCCAACGCCCGCGCTCTTAGGGCGGATCAGGAGCGGATGGACGCGCTCTGCGGGACCGCGAGCTGCACAAGGTCCGAATCGAGGGAGAGCCCCCCTCCTGCCGCTCGCTGCAATACCAACGGTTGTTAGGACCGCTCCACCGCATCATCAGACACTCTCCCCTGAAGGACGCTCTCCCTTGCCCTCTGCGCGGCTGCGCGGTTGGGACGAAGAGGGCCGAACGCGGAGCATTTCAGCTAGGGCGAGCGGGTGCGCGGGCTGGAGGCGACGAAGCCGGAGCTACGCGAGCGGCTCCCACAGAACGCCATTGCCGCGAAGCTCAGCGAGCGCGGCGTGAAGACGGCGCGTGGCGGTGTATGGACGCACGTTCAGGTGGGAGCAATCCTCCACCCTTTCGAGGTCGCAAGCGCAGCGGCCGCGTAACTCGTTAGCTGCCTATCGTTTTGGAATGCATTTACCGCGTTATGTCCGCTGCTGGCCGGAGCCGACATAAGCCCGAAAAAGGCGACTTCCGGAGATGACCCAATGCTGACGTAGGCCGGATCGAAATGCCGCACTGCGGCAACCCTGACTTGATGCTTGCCAATCCGCTATCCTGTCGCTCCATGGTTTGGGACAGCGGATGCAATTTGCTCAACTGAAGCGCCGCGAGTTCATCCGCGGCAGCGTGGCCGCTTGGGACGCGCGCGCAGCAGCGCGAGCGGGCGCGCAGTTCGCAATTGTCGCCGATCCGGTCGGCGCCGGCTATGTGGAAAGCTTGGCGCGGCCGGGTGGCAACGCCACCGGCTTCACCCCCTTTGAATATGCCATCGCCGGCAAGATGTTGGAACTCCTCAAAGAGATCGCACCGCGCGTTACACGCGCAGCGGTCCTTCGTGATCCCGCCATTGCGGCCGGTCCCGGTCAATTCGGCGCAATCCAGGCCGTGGCACCCTCGCTCGGTGTCGAGTTGCGTCCTGTCAACGTCCGGGATTCCGACGAGATCGAGCGCTCCATCGCCGCATTCGCGCAGCGCTCGAATGGCGGCCTCATTGTCACGGGAAGTCCGGCGGCGGCAGCCCGTCGTGATCTGGTCGTTGCTCTGGCCGCTCGGCACCGATTGCCCACAGTCTACAACGCCCGTCTCTTTGTCGAGATCGGCGGTCTCGTCTGCTACGGAGCGGATTTCCTCGACCAGTTCCGCCGCGCAGCCGGCTACGTCGATCGCATCCTCAAGGGCGAGAAGGCGGCCGATCTGCCCGTCCAAGCGCCGACCAAGTACGAGCTGATACTCAACCTCAAGACAGCCAGGGCGCTCGGCATTGACGTGCCGCCAACCCTGCTCGCCCGCGCCGACGAGGTCATTGAATGAGGCGACGCACGTTCATCACGCTGCTCGGCGGCGCGGGGGCTTGGCCGCTTTCAGTACGCGCGCAGCAGCCGAGGATGCCGGTGGTCGGATTTATGCATTTCGCATCCCCTTCAGTCTATGGGCCCCGTACTGCAGCATTCCGCGAAACACTGAGTGCTGCTGGTTATGTTGAAGGCAAAAACGTTATCATAGATTTTCGTCCTGCAACGAATGTCCACGACTTTCAGCAAATTGCGTCTCAGTTTGTTGCAGCTAACGTCAGCTTAATAGTTGCATCAGGCTCCGAAGCCGTGAGCGCGGCTCAACAGGTTACGCAGACAATTCCCAGTGTGATGACCAGCAGCAGCGATC
>Ga0306925_10003428_pt1 | contig 14026 bp, 15 predicted proteins | sample flu12Cox44000176_FD_203755 | JGI IMG/M metagenome (GOLD analysis project Ga0306925, IMG submission 203755) | Lab enrichment of tropical soil microbial communities from Luquillo Experimental Forest, Puerto Rico - flux8day.12C.oxic.44.000.176 (v2)... | ecosystem: Environmental > Terrestrial >... | reverse complement strand
GTGTATCAAATCCAGCCTGGTCGGCAAAAAGCCCTACGGAGCCCGCTGAGGGGCTCCGGCTCCGCCCCTGCTGCAAACAGCGCCGCACCCGGAGTCGGCCAATAGACGGCCCGCGCTATTGCCGAGAAACGGCCTCAGCCCACACGGGCTTGATCTCGGCTGTCGTCGTTTGAGCGGGCGATTCGGTGCCCGAAGGCGGACGGAGGGGAAGGCCCCCCGCGCTTGCAGGTCTGCTCGCGCGATCTCAAAGCGAGCTTCCGCCGTCCGCGAGTGTGGATCTCAAAACCACGAGTTAGAGCGCGTCCGGCAGCTGTGATAGGTTGGAAAACACCCGTTTGCTGAAACGGTCGCGATGATGCGACCGGGTTACCGGGTGTCCTCGGTGCGCCGATCCTTGGGTTTCAACACGGGTCGGCGCGACCAAGGTGGCAGGAGTGGCCCCCGTTCTCTGTTGTCGCAGAGAACGGGGGTTCCCGTTCCAAACCCACTTATGCGCCCACCGCGCACACCGACGCCAGGCAAAAACGCACCGACGCCAGCGCAAAAACGCTCCCGTCAGCGAAGCCACCGGCGCCACCAGTGCCGGCGGACGGCCAGCAGCTCCAGCCACATGCGGCGTTCCTCGCCGAGCTGTCGGCGTTCTTCGGCTGCGGCATCGAGCCGGGCGTTGGCGGCATCCAGCGCCTCGCGCAGCAGGCGAATCGTCTCCAGCATGGCGTGGACGTCCGGCCGGTCCCGACCGTCCGCCCGGTCATGGGTCGTAGCCCGTATGACCGCCGTTCGCGCCCGATGGGCAACAGCAGCATCGTCCGGCACCAACACGCGAGCCTGTTCCCCGTAGGCGTTCGGGGTACGGCGCGGCCACTTTTTGCGGCGAGCGTGCTGGCGTGCCGCTTCCGGCGAGATCCCGAACGCCTGTCCGAGCTCGCTATAGGTCAGCCAGCGTCCGGCTTCTTCCACGATGGTTGTCCCCCGTACACTCGTCCGCCCGGTCGAGGCCGGACAGTTGGGGAGCCTGTCCGCCTCTGCTGTGCCGCGCTGGGGGAAGGCGCGGCGGTCGCTCCTGGCTATACCAGCTCGCCGGCGCCGGCAACGATGACGGTTTTGTTACACGGCGATCGGGAGCCCGCATCCCCGTCAGATCGGTTCTCTGGCGGCCGCTGCGGGCGGCTTCTCGGCGAACGCGAGAGGCGAAGGGCGGGCGGCCAGCAAAAAACCTGTCGAACGACGCGACAGGTTTTCGGGACCAACCGCGGCGCGACGCCCTCACCTGATGGGAGCGCGTCAACCCTGGCCGCGCCTTGGCCGCCGGGGTTTGCCGCGGAGTCCATTGGCGGTCGTATCGTCCGATCGCCAATACGCTCGGTCGCCCTTGACAACCAGGGCGAAAATTTCTCAATGGAAATGGCGCTCTTTCACGTCCCCTCGGAGCGCACCCCTCCATGACCGAAGACGACGCAACCCGAATCGTCCGGCAGATCGAGGCCCGGCCGACGAGCCAGGCATTTGACTGCGCCGCCGGCGCGGTCATTCGATTATTCGCCGCCTTGAACCAGCTCAGCCGCCGTCTCGTCTTGGTCGAGCGCCGGGTGGTCCAGATCGACAAGCTCGAGCGGCGCCTCGCCGTCCTCGAGCGGGCTGTCGGCTTCGCGCCAGCCAAAACCAACGGTGCCGACGAATTCCGGATCCCCGAGGGCGAGCCCGCCGGCGAGCGGGTTGATCGCCGGCATCAAAACCCCGGGCGGCAACCCGGCACGAAAAACAAACCAGGCCATCGCGCCGGCCGACCGGTCGGCAGCCGCAACCAGCCAGGCCACCGTGCGGGCAAGCGGCCAAAAACCACGATTGATGCAGAGCCCGTCGCGGCTCTGTGAGCCGGCGCAAGAGCGGACGAAAGCGTGGGCGACCGCGACAAGAACATGCCCGCCGCCGTGAAACGACGAGAGCGGGCCGGCGCGGCAACCCGTTCATCGACCGCGGCACCGATCAGCTCCGCATTCGCAAGCTGGCGATCGCCGGTCGCGAGAACATCGATCTGAGCGACACGATCGGCATTTTGGCTGCCCGCGGCATCATCAACGCCGAGGAGACCATCGTTCTGCGGGTGCTCCAAATCTCGCTCGATACCGTCCGCCGCGGCCGCGGGCTGACCGCCGATATGAGCGTCAACAGTTTGTGGGCGGCTTTGCAGGCCGGCGGGCATCGCAGCAACGCCTGGCCGACCCCGACCAACGATGGACGGCGCTCCCCGGCTGATGCCGCCCTCGAGAGACTGACCATGGTCCGCAACGCCTTTTTCGTTGTCGGCAAGCTCGACCAGCTCGACGCGATCATGAACATCGTCGAGGGCCGCGCCGCCGACTTGATCATGCAAATCACCAAGCCACAGAAAACCTTCGCCGAAGCGCGCGCTCTCGCCGCGGAGATCAGCGAGCTGCATGATGCCTTGGCGATCGCCGGCGCGATCGTGCAGCAGGGCAGGCGGCGCCGCGCGATGGCCGGGCGGAGGATGGCCCGCGGCTGATGTGCGCTCGTGTCAGTCGAGGGCACAATTGCCGCGCCTTGCCGCCGCGAGCACCCCGAATCGGGTGGGCGATCCGGTTTTGCCATCCCGATCAAATGACCTGGTGAGCCAGGCTAACCTTGCGTCACGTGACGCAATGTCCGGCAGCCGGCCGATCGAGCCGATTCGCTCAAAATCCCTCGCACGACACGAGGGATTTTTTGCCGGTAATGCGACCTCACCACCGCTGGTAAGCGCTCAGCCGCGGCCTACAAGATTATCCCCAATTTGCACCGATCACGCCCGTTGACGGGCTTGACCGCGGGTCGCAAGCTTCCCTGGAAAGTGCAATGGGCGGCCCCCTGGCAGGTCGGCCGCCCATAGCGAAACCCCAAGATCAGCACTCAGGATCTATGAAGCAGATAACCCAACAGCGCCAAAAAATCCACCGCCGCGATTGTCGCGCCTTGCGCGGCTGGGAATTCGTCAACGCGGAACACTTCGCCAAACCCGCCGAGGAGCGCGGGCCGCCGCCGGTGCTGCATTGGCAACCCGAGCGCGCCGAGTGGCGGATCAAGCGGCACGGCATGCCCGATCTGGTTTTTACGCCCGAACTGTTCGGCGCCGACGAGTCGCCAGGCCTGCCGTCACCAGCGCCCGGCGATGATCGCGAGGAAATCGCCCGGCGGCCGCGCACCACCGCAGGCCCGCCCCGACCCCGGAAAAAGGAACGCCCCCGCCGTCTGGAAGCGGCGAGGGCGCGACCCGGATTAAATCCGGCAATCAATTGGCCCGCCGATTTAATCCCCTCAACGGAAGAAAGCCAAGCGAATTTTTTCGCCACGGTGTCGCGCGCCCTCGGTGGTGTGGCGAGCTTACTGTTCGACGACGCCGACAATCCGAAATTCGCTCGGAAACTCTGTGACTTATGGCGGCGCGGGCCGGCGGCCCTGGTCAAGTTCGGCCTGCTCTACACGGCAGGAAATATGACCCGGCACGGCTTTGAAGCCGAGCTCGACCGCTTTCTCGACGAGGGGGATTTTCATGACACCGGTCACACCGCGTGAAGCGGCGCACTACTACGCCGAGCAATTCGGCTGGCATATTTTTCCCTGCATCTGGCACGGTCTCGATCGCAAAAAACCGCTGATCAAGGATCAGCACGGCCAGGCGAGTCGCGAGCCCGCGCAAATCGACGATTGGTGGCGGCGCTGGCCGCAGGCGCTGATCGGCGTTTCCGCCGGGCACCGTTCGGGCATCGTCTGTCTCGACATCGACATCAAAAATCCCAAGGTCAACGGCTGGGACACACTCGAACAGCTCGGCCGCCTGCCCTTGCCAGACACGCCGATGGCGCACACCGCCAGCGGCGGGCTGCACGTGCTTTTCGCTCAGGGCGAGCTGCGCATCCGCACCACCGGCGGCATGCTCGGCCGGACCAGAGGCGAGGATGGCAAATGGCGCAGCGGCGGTCTCGACGTGCGCTCGGACAACAACGCCTTCATCGCTGTCGCTCCCGGCTCGGGCTACACCTGGGACCCGCTCTTAAACCTCGAAACCGTGGCCCTTGCTTCGGCGCCCGCCTGGCTCAACCCTGAGCCCGAGCTCGTGGCCCCGGCCAAGCCGGTGCGCCCTTGTGACGGCCTCTCGCCCTATGCCGATGCCGCGATCGAGCGGGCCTGCATTGCGATCCGCCATGCTCCCGACGGCCAACAGCGCGAGACGCTGGTGCGCGAGAGCTTCGCGATCGGCACGCTCGCCGGCGCCGGCTGCATTCCTGTCGCATTCGCTCGAGCAGCGCTGATCGACGCCGGCTGCGGCATGCGCTCCTACGACGCGCGCGATCCGTGGACGGCCAAGGAAATCACCCGCGTCGTCAATGGCTGTTTCACCGCCGGGCTCGCCCGGCCTCGCGCGACGGGGACCGGCGCATCCCCTTCATGGCGCGGCAGAACCGCCCGATCGGGCTGGTCAGGCAGCCGGAGGTCCGGCCGGTGACCGCGCCGCATTTCAACGGCGAGAGCCATCCGCGGCTCAAGGCGATCGCCGCAGCCGAGCGCGAGCGGTTTCGAGCGGGCCAGCTCAACGTCCCTATCAACGGCGAAAATCCCTACATCGCGCCGCCTTGGGAACATCCGCTCGAAGCAAGCGAAGCGCTCGATTTTGCCACGCTCGCCGACCATCCGTCCTTCACCCGCGAATGGGGCATCGAGGACTGGTTTCCGCTGCTGGAAACGACCGGCTGCGGCGGCCCCGGCGGCGAAGGCAAGACCCTGCTCGCCAGCCAGCTCGCCACCGCGCACGCACTTGAACGGCCTTGGCTCAGCATGCCGGTCGAGCCGATGAAGGCGGCACTCGTGCTCTGCGAGGACCGCACGAACGACGCCCACCTTCGCCAGGTCGACATCAACCGCTATTACGGAGCTCGCATGGCCGACCTGGACGGGCGACTGCTCGTGCTCCCGCGCCGCAACAAGCAACACAATTACCTCGGCATTTTCGACCAGGACGGCGAGCTTCACCTGACCACCTGGTTTGATCAATTGGTCAAGCAGCTCAAGGCGTTCGGCGCGCGCATGACGGTGCTCGACGGCCGCAGCGACATCTTCCGCGGCAATCAGAACGACGAGCGTCACGCCCGCATGTTTGTCCGCAAGGTCACCGACCGGATCGCCGAGGAGACGGAGGGCTATTGCGCGCTGCTCTACCAGCCGAGCCGCGCCGGTCGCGTTGACGGCACTGGCGAGGCAGGCTCGTCGCAGTGGGATGCAGCGTTCCGCGCCCGCGGGGTGTTGTTGCCAGCCGAGCCCGACGACGATCCAGCGACCCGGCGGCTAGTTCGCAAAAAGTCAAACTTCGCGGCTAAAGGCACCGAGATCGAAATCCGCTGGCACAACGGCGTGTTTGTTTCTGCCGAAGAGCTCGATGCAGCCCGGCCGGCCTATGAACTTGCCGCCGAGCGGTCAAAGGGCGAGCGGGTTTTTCTCGCCCTGCTTCGACAATTCACCCAGCAACAGCGGCGCGTCTCAGCAAGCCCGACTGCTGGGAATTACGCCCCAAAGGAATTCGCCAAAGAGCCCGGTGCGGAAGGCTGCAAGCAATCGGCCTTCGAAAGCGCCATGCGGACCTTGCTCGCGCAGCATGTCGTCGCCAATGAGCCCTACGGTCCACCCTCGAAAGCGCAAATGCGCCTCGTACAGGTTGTTTAGGGTTGTACCCTCCCGAGCGGTCGCAGGGGGGGTGTGTGCGCGCCCCCCCTCCCGGAGGGAGGAAGGGGGAGCGCGCAGCACACACAGACCCCTTCAAACCGCATGGCCTGCAGCGCAACAGCATTTGTAACCCGGTAAAGTTGCAACCAGCCTGCAGCAGTCCTCTACAACCGGACCCGGCTGAGGCGGCGCCGCGGTAGTGCTGGGCTCGCCGCTCGGGGTGATGGGGGTGATGGGGAAAGGGTCTCCCGGACTTCCCAGGTGGTCGGCCAGGTCGCGGTAGCGCACGATCTGCCGGGCCTCAGCCAGCCGACCGCTGCTGATTTTGTGTTCCTCCAATTTGGAGGATCTACGTTTGAGCGTTTCCGGCTCCGGGTGGATCAGCGCCACGGCGATCGCCCGCTGCCCGGCGGGCCAATTGCGACAGGGTGAGCGAACGGACCTCGGATCGCGTGATACTAAGTCCCAGCGGTGAAAAGCGGTTTATTGCCCGCCGTGAACGGACAACAAGCCCAAGCTATTGATATACCGAGCGGCAGCCGGCGAATTCCCTTTTTGATCTCAGTGAATTTTTGCGGAACTCTAAGTCCCAGCCGCAGATGCGCCACGTGGCGCATCTACCCAGCCCGAAGCGGGCGGATCTCGGCGAAGGGCGACCGGCAAAAACTGCGCCAGGAGGCGCAGTTTCCCAGCCCGAAGCGGCCGAGCAATTCGGCGGAAACGGATGGGGATAGCCCGTCCCGGTCGCGGCCCGAAAAAATAATCGGCGCCGGCGAGCGCGAGGCAAAAAAATGAATTTCTGCGCGGGTTTGCTGGTATAATCGGGACGGCGCCGGTGCTTGCGACACCGGCTCCATCCCTGACCACTCCAGAGAGGACCTGGATATGGCTTCAAAACAAAATGGCGCAGCGGTCGCTCGGCCGCTACGCCTTCCTTTGACCGATCGGTTCGCCAGCACTGCTGCCGGCCAGAAAATCCACTACGACGCCGGGCCCACTCGAGTCCGCGGCTTTGGGCTGCGGGTCGCCAGCTCGGGGACCAAGGCCTGGGTGCTCAACTATGTCACCGTCGGCGGCCGTGAGCGCCGCATGACGATCGGCGACTTTCCGACCTGGCCGGCAGCCGAGGCCCGCAAGCGGGCGGCCGAGCTGCGGCGTCTCGTCGACGCCGGGCGCGATCCGCTCGAGGAGAAACGCCAGCAGCGCGCCGCACCCGACATGGGCAAGCTGCTCGATGATTATCTCGACCACGCCCAGGCGAGGAAGCGGAGCTGGCGCTCGGATCGCGGCATCATCGAGCAATTCCTCCGGCCGGCTTGGGGCAATCGCAAGATCCGCGACGTCACCCGGGCTGATGCCAAGGCGCTGCACCGCGCGATCACCGCGGCCGGCAAGCCGATCCGGGCAAATCGCACGATCGCAATTGCCAGCGCGATCTTCAGCTTTGCGATCGACGCCGATCTCCTCGAGGACAACCCGACACGCGATATCAGGCGCAATCCCGAGAACCGGCGCGAGCGGTTTCTGTCGCCTGACGAGCTCGCCCGGCTGTGGAAGGTGTTGGCGACCTGGCCCGATCAGCATGCGGCTGCGGCGGTCCGGCTGTTGCTGCTGACCGGCTGCCGGCGCGGCGAGCTGCTCGGTGCACGTTGGGGCGAGTTCGACCTGGCCGCCGCGGTCTGGAACAAGCCGGCTTGTCGCGTGAAGGCAAAGCGTTCACACCGCCTGCCGCTGTCGCCCGAGGCGGTCGCCGAACTGCTGCGCCTGCCGCGCTTGAATTCCAGCGATTATCTGTTCCCCAATGTGCTCAACAAAAACCATTGGCAGCAGGTGCGGGCCTGGCCGGCGATCCGCGAGGCCGCGGGGATCCCCGACGTCCATTTGCACGATCAGCGGCACACCGTGGCCAGCTTGCTGATCGCGCAGAATTTCTCGCTGCCGATCGTCGGTGGGCTGCTCGATCACAGCCAGCCCTCGACCACGGCCCGCTATGCGCATCTCTACGACGACGTGCTGCGGGGTGCGACGGCGCAGCTCGGCGCCCGGTTGGTTCCGGCGGAGGCGGCGTGATGAGCGAAATCGCCGAAGACGATCTCTACGCGATGGCCAACTTTTATCCCAACGACACCGGCTTGCCGATGACCGTCTGGGTGCGCCCGCGTTCGAACGAGCGCCACAGCGCGCGGATCAAGGTCTGCACCGTGCATGGGCCGCGCATGCTGCCGGATCAGACCGTGACGGTCGTGTTGCAGCCGCGGCGGGTGATCCCGCAGGGCGCGCTCACGGCGGATGACGAGCGCGCCGTCAATGCCTGGATCGATCTCAACCAAGCAGCGATCCGCGCCCATTGGGACGGGGTGATTTCGTCAGCCGAAGTGGTCCGGCAAATGCAGCGGCTGCCATGAGCAAAGCACAGCGCCCTCGCAATCTCGCTCGGTACTTGTACCCGTCGGCGCCGCCAAAGGGAGCCGCCGTCATGAGCGAGAGCCTTGATGATCTCACCGAGGATTGGGCAGCCGTGAAGCTGATACCGCTCCGCACCGGGCTGCCGCGCGCCGTGTGGATTACCGAGAACCAGGGTTATCCGCACGATGTCCGGGTCAAGGTCAGCCGGCTGCGCAGTGGCCGCGGGACCTGGCTCGACGCCCTGTCGGTCGCCGTCCGGCCGAGCTGCGAGGAGATTGTGCCGCCGGGCGGCCGGCCCGAGCTGCCGGCGGCTGATCTAGCGCTGATGCGTCAGTGGGTCGAGCTGAACCGCGCCGTGATCATCGATTTTTGGAACGGTGCGATCGATTACCTCGAAGCCGGCGCTCGGCTGCAAAAGCTGCCGTAGACTCGGCGCCGGCCCCGAGGCGCATGCAGGGACCGGCGCCGGGCGCCTTCGACGGCACTGCAGTGCGAGACTGCGCGGCGATCCTACACGAAAAAAGCCGGCCCGCGGGGAGACCTTTGGGCCGGCAGGACTTGCATGAACCTGGCGTCCGCGAAGAAACGCCCGGCAGGTCCAGCCTATAGCACACCAGCGATGGGGAGGGGTTATCCCCGTCGCGCTGCCGCAAATGAACCCGCAAGGGTTATCCTTTGCCAGGGTCCGTTTTGGGTGGAAAACCGCCATTCGTTCTGCGTATCGGAGAGGGCTCGGTTGAGCCATATTCCTTGCTCGCCATCGGATCGAGAGGCCGAGCATGAGGCGGCGCGAATTCATCACTCTTCTCGGCGGCGCGGCGGTTGCGTGGCCATTCGCCGTTCGCGCGCAGCAGAAGGCAATGCCGGTGATCGGCGTCCTCAATAGCACCTCGCCCGGCCCGTTTGCGCCGTCTCTGACCGCGTTCCGCCGGGGACTTAGCGAAACCGGCTACTTCGAAGGACAAAATGTGACTTTCGAATATCGCTGGGCGGAGGGCCGGTATGATCGGCTGCCGGCATTGGCGGCCGATCTCGTCGCTCGCAAGGTCGACGTGATTCTAACGAGCGGCAACTCCGGGATAGTGGCGGCTAAAGGCGCAACCTCGACGATCCCGATCGTCTTCTTCGGCGGCGGCGACCTGGTCGCTGCCGGCCTCATCGCCAGTCTCGCCCGACCGGGCGGCAACCTCACCGGTATCAGCATTTTCGGCCGCGAGCTGAACCCTAAGCGGCTCGACGTGCTTTCCGAGCTGGTTCCCCAAACTAGGTTGATCGCCTTCCTCGTAAACCCGAACAGTTCGATCGCCGATCAAGTTATCGGAGACGTGCGGGAAGCCGCGCGCGCGAAGGGGTTGGATCTCCACGTCTTGAAAGCTGGCACCGAAGCCGAGATCGACGCCGCCTTCGCAGCCCTCGTTCAACTACGGGTTGGGGCGCTCGTCGTCGCGGCCGATTCGTTTCTCGGCAGCCGTCGCGATCAGCTCGTTACATTGGCGGCACGCCACGCCATTCCTGCGATCTATGAGTGGCGCGAATTCGCCGAGGCCGGCGGCCTGATCAGCTACGGGCCGAGCCTTACGGGCACCTGGCGCCAGGTTGGGGCCTATGCCGGTCGGCTTCTCGCGGGCGCCAAGCCAGCCGATCTACCGGTGCAGCAGCCGACGACCTTCGAGCTGGTCGTCAATCTCACGACCGCCAAGGCGCTCGGCCTTACCGTTCCCCCGTCGATCCTCGCTCGCGCCGACGAGGTTATCGAGTGATGAAGCGGCGCGAGTTCGTCACCTTTCTTGGCGGGGCGTCGGCATGGCCGCTCATCGCGATATGATCATCGCCGCAGCTTCCCGTCACAATTTGCCCCTAATGGGCACGCTCCAACACCCCGGCGCCGGCGCCCTGATTGCCTACTGGTTCAACGGAATTGACTTGCACGCGCAGGCAGCATCCTACATCGACCGCATCCTCAGGGGCGCCAATCCGGCCGACCTCCCCGTTCAATACCCAACGAAATACTCGCTGGTTATCAACCTCAAGACCGCCAAGGCGCTCGGTCTCACGGTTCCTCCCGGCATGCTCGACCTGGCCGACGAGGTCATCGAATGAGGCAGGCGAATGGCCGCTTCGGGTCGAGAGTTGACCTCCGAACGGGTATCAAGCGTCACCACTAGCACAGGGCGATCGGGAGAGATCATCCCCGCGGGAATTTCCCGCGAAGCACCAAGTTTCGCGGAAAATAATATCCGGCGCGCGTGCTGGCGAATATTGAATTTTCGCTATGTCCGGCAGTAGTCGGAAAGTTGGCGGTCCTCGCCTGGCGGGCGTAGTGTTGCGCTTCACCTTGCCAGGAGGGGGCGATGGCAGCTCGGCGCCGGTACCGTTGGTCGTTTCACGACGCGACGGAGGTTCGCCGCGCCTCAACCTACGACGCTTTGCCGGGAGTGCCCCGCACCTTCGAGGCCAATGCGGGCGCCGAGGGCGAGCGCGTGCCGACATCCGGCGGCGCCGAGGAGCAGGCTTTCGACCGGGACCGCCGGCGGGTGCGCCTCAGCGGACGCGATCAGGAGACCGGCGAGAATTACGGTGCCGAGTTGTGGCTCCCGGAGGGCGGCCAGGGCTACGGCGCCGAAGCCGGCAAGCTAGGCGATCGCAAAGTCGGCGACGCCGCGCTGCGCAACCTTGTAGAACGCGACCCATACACCGAATGCAGCGGGCTGCGCGCCTGGCAACGGCTGCTCGATCGCCACTATGCCGGCAAATAAACCGGCACCCGGTCGACGGCCAGGCCCGGACATGATCGAGCGCTCGATCCGCTTTCTCTCGCCAGGATCGCCGCCAAGGCCCGCCAGGCCCCGAGTCGAGCACCCGGGGGATTTGTCGACCAAAAGCCGACTCGTGCACCAGGCGGCCCACGCCGCCGGCCGCTGAGGCGATAAATGGCCGAGGCGACACCGGCGCGATCGATCGGCGGTTATTCGACATCGCGCGCGCTTTCCGAGGACGAGCTGGCCGAATGGAACCGCCAGGCTGAGGCCCGCCGCGCGAAAATCCGCGAGGACTCCTTGCGCATGATCGGTCGCGATGCTGACGGCAAACCGTTTCCGCCCGTCGATGCCGGCGAGGAGGAGTGGCTTGCGAGTGCCGATCTTCGCGCACCACTGCGCCAGGCGATCGCCAAGCGGGAGCAAATCGCCTCGCGGCTGGCCGATCAGAAAGCGGCTGCCGAGCGGGCGCGCCAGCATCTCGACGCCGCGAGGTCTGCACTAGCGATACTCGAGGACGCCGAGACCGCGGGCTCGAGACTGGCAGCCGATCAACTCGCGGCACAACTGCGCTCGGGAACCGTCGAGACTGTAGCGAGCGCGGACCCGGACCCTACGACGTCAACCCGGCTCGATCAGGGCCGCCGCGCCGCCGACGTTGCACAAGCGGCCGTCGACCAGCTCACCGGCGAGGCCGAGGCGACGGCTCGCGCGCTGCAACAGGCCCGAGGTGGAGTCGGCGCCGCTGTGCTCGACGTGTTACGGGGCGAAATCCTGGCGATCGGCCGCCAAGTCGCCGCCCTCGATCACCAAGCCGCCACGCTGCGCGCCAATTTGGAACGGGCCGGCATTGTCACCGCCAATCTGGCGGTGCGGAATAACTGGCGAGCGGCCCGGATTATCACCAGCTCGACGCTCGCCGCGATGCACCCGGCGCCGCCGGCCCGGCCGCTCGCGCCGATGGTCGATTGGCAAAGCTTCATCGGCCGGTTGTTTAACGATGCCGCGGCCGAGCTTGAATGACGCCCGCGCGGGGCCCAGTTGACTGGGAAAACCTTGGTCCGCGGGCGAAAAAAGGCGCCGACGAGGTCACTGGCGCCTTAGAAGACAAATGAACTCCTCACGGGCCGCGAAACCTGCGAAAGCCTCGACGCTACCACGAAACCGGCCAGGAGTGCTGATCCCCGAATCGACTGAGGAAATCCACCAGTCGCGCCAATGCACGCAGAGGCGCAATCCGCTTACACTGTGCGGCACTGCCAATTGCAATGAACACCAACGGCGCGACAACGCAATGATGCATTGCTGGCCTTAGGCTGCCACCAGTTCGACTTTGAGTTTGCGCCCGACCGCGGTAGCAGCACGCTGCACGGTTTCGAGTTGCACTTTGTCGTTCTTGGGGTCCAAAAGCCGGGTAACCTGTGGCCGGCTGGTGTGCATCCGGCGGGCCAGTTCCGATTTGGTGATCCCCTGCTCCTTCATCGCCTCTTCGATCTGCCAGCTGAGGACGCGCTTGATGGCGTGGAAAGTCGCCTCGTCGTAGATACCTTCCTCTTTCAGGAAATCTTCGAACGACGAGCCGAAGCCGAAGTGCTGATTTGCGCTCATTGTTCGATCTCCTTTTGCCTCTTCCGAGCCAAATCTAAATCTGATTGAGGTGTCTTCTGGGTCTTCTTGATAAAGCTATGCAGCAATACCATTCGGCCTTGGGCGATGCAGAAAATGACGCGGGCCGTCCGGTTGCTGGGAAGATCGATGCGGATCTCCCACAGTCCGCCGCCGAGGGGCCGGCAGAGGGGCATGCCGACAGGCCAGCCGAATTCGAGGGTGCGAATATCGAACCCGATTTTTCGGCGGTCATCCGGTGGCAAGTCATCCTTCAGCCAGTCCCGAACAGGTTCCGCTCCGCTAGGTGTGCGGTAGAAGGTTGCTGGAAGCCTTTTTAGAAGATCCTCCTCCACGATGTACCTTACAAGGTGCGACCGTACCTTGGACGGTGCAATCGGGCAAGCGAAATTTTGAAAAATTTGATGTTCCATTTCGCACAGGGACCCGTAACGAGACTGCCGACCCGCTGAGCAGCGCACGATCAGGCGCCGGCTACGGCGGGGTCAGCAACATGGGCGGAACGGTCACCGATCCCCGTTAATTATCGGTGCATTGCAGAGTGTCGATTGGGAAGGCTTTATCGCCCGGCGCTACGACGAGGCCGAGACTGAGCTCGGCTGACCTGGCGCGGCCACGGCCAGAGACCAAGGTAACAAATGTTGCTTTGATCGGTCGGTTGACGGGGAGGCAGACACCCCGTCGTGGTCAGCCTCGTGGCTGGATCGATCCGGGCGCTCTCAACCACCCGCCAGCGACGCAAGCACCGCTTGACCGAAGCGGGAGCCCGCCAGAAACACCAACACTAGCCCCGCGGCCAGCACCCGGATGTCGGTTTTACACCCCCGAAGTAAGCCTTCAAGCTCCCTCACCCGCTCCTCCAGGCGCGCCACTCGCTCATTCGGGTCACCGGTCATCGTTTCGGTAATGCCAGGACATGGTTGACCGGCCGTTAATCGGGTGCGGCACCGCGATTTATTTGAGCTATAATAAGCTCTCTGGGGGAAACACAGCACTCGATGGAAATTCTGCAAGTCATCGGCCAGCTTTCATTTCGCGTTGCCAAGACGATGATCGAGATCCCGCATGAATACACCGTGCGCGACGAGGCCAACGAGGCGGCCTATGTGGCGCTGTTCAACGCGATCGCGGCCGATGGTGTGTTCGAGCGCTGGCGCGGTCGCCGGAAGCGCTACCTCTACCCTGGCGACGGCTGGAAATATTGGGCCATGACGAGCTCGGTCTGGCAGAGCCGCATCCTCAACCGCATGCGGATCGAGGACGATCTCGACCGGCTGCGCGCCGAGGGCCAGGTCGAGGCCGTCGCCTACGCCGAGAGCCAGCTCCGGTAAGCCTGGTAAGGTTTTTACCGTGTATCAAATCCAGCCTGGTCGGCAAAAAGCCCTACGGAGCCCGCTGAGGGGCTCCGGCTCCGCCCCTGCTGCAAAAGCGCCGCACCCGGAGTCGGCCAATAGACGGCCCGCGCTATTGCCGAGAAACGGCCTCAGCCCACACGGGCTTGATCTCGGCTGTCGTCGTTTGAGCGG
>Ga0306925_10003425_pt1 | contig 14028 bp, 12 predicted proteins | sample flu12Cox44000176_FD_203755 | JGI IMG/M metagenome (GOLD analysis project Ga0306925, IMG submission 203755) | Lab enrichment of tropical soil microbial communities from Luquillo Experimental Forest, Puerto Rico - flux8day.12C.oxic.44.000.176 (v2)... | ecosystem: Environmental > Terrestrial >... | reverse complement strand
CAACGAATTGCGCGACCGCACACAGGAGCTGTCGCACTCGCTCGACGATCTGCGCACCGCGCAGGACCGCCTGATACAGACCGAGAAGCTCGCTTCGCTTGGCCAGCTCACCGCCGGCATCGCCCATGAAATCAAGAATCCCCTAAACTTCGTCAACAACTTCTCGGCGTTGTCGATCGAACTGATCGACGAAGTGAACGACTTGCTGAAATCCGCCGCCGTCGACGGCAGGACGCGTGAGGAGATCGACGAGCTCACCCATATGCTCAAGAGCAACCTTGAGAAGGTGGTGCAGCACGGCAAGCGCGCCGACTCCATCGTCAAGAACATGCTGCTGCATTCGCGCGAGGGAAGCGGTGAGCGCCGCCCCGCCGACATCAACGCGATCGTCGAGGAGAGCCTCAACCTCGCCTATCACGGCGCGCGCGCGGAAAGGAGCGGCTTCAACATCACACTGAAACGTGATCTCGACCCTGCCGCCGGAATGATTGACCTCTATCCGCAGGAGATCACACGCGTCTTTCTCAACCTGATCTCCAACGGCTTCTATGCCGCAACCAAGCGCAGGGAGAGCGCCGGCGATGGCTTCGAGCCCACCTTAAGCGCAGCAACCAAAAGCCTCGGCAGCAAGGTCGAAATCCGCATCCGCGACAACGGTACTGGCATCCCCAAGGAGGTGAAGGAGAAGATGTTCAATCCCTTCTTCACCACCAAGCCGGCCGGCGAGGGAACCGGGCTTGGGCTGTCGATGAGCCACGACATCGTGGTGAAACAGCATGGGGGCAAGATCGACGTCGATACCGAGCCTGGCGTTTTTACCGAATTCATCATTACGCTGCCGCGCAAGCTCACCGCCCAGGGCAACACTGGAGGCACCCATTGAGTGCGAATATTCTCGTTGTCGACAATGGGCCGCCGGCGGAGCCAATGGTCTGTCAAAGATTGCGGCGCAACCTGAGCTGCGGGCGCTCTCAGATGGAGTTCGCCCCATCGGGGCCGGCCGCGCTGGCGCGCGCGCGCGATATCCAAGACCCCTCGCTGATCCGGTCTGATGTCAACATGCCCGGCATGAGCGGCCGACAAAGGCTGGCGCAGGCGCGGGCTAGGCGACCGGACGTGCCGGTGAATATGATCACCGCCGATGGCAAGGCGCCGACGCGCCGCAAGCCGCTCGAGCGCGGTGCAGACGGATTTCTGACCGGGCCGATCGCGCTTTCGGTCTTATGCCAGGAGATAGAGACCAGGCCCGGACCGGCGGCATGACTGCGACCATCCTGTTTGTCGATGACGAGCCCGACCTCGAAGCGCTCGTCCTGCAGAAGTTTCGCAAGCAGATCCGCGAAGGCGAGGTGACGGTGATGTTCGCCCATGACGGCGTTGAGGCGCTGGAGGCGCTCGAGCAGCATCCGCAGGTCGACCTGGTGGTGTGCGACATCAACATGCCGCGGATGGACGGGCTGTCACTGCTCGCAAGGCTCCAGGAAGGCGAGGACAAGAAGTCGACCATCATCGTCTCGGCCTATGGCGACATGAGCAACATCCGAACGGCGATGAACCGCGGCGCGTTCGACTTCCTCACCAAGCCGATCGATTTCGGCGATCTCGAAACCACCATCGACAAGACCATCCGCCATGTCGAGATGCTGCGCGAGGCGCACCGTCGGCAGGCCGAGGCGGAGCGGGCTCGCGCATCGCTGTCGCGTTATTTCTCGCCGCAGCTCGCAAGCCGCCTGGCTTCCAATGTCGCAAGCGGCAGCATGCAGGTGCAATGGCGCGACGTCGGAACCATCTTCACCGACATCATGGGATTCACCTCGCTGGTGGAGTCGACCGCGCCCGAATGGCTGGGCGAGCTGCTCAACGAATATGTCGGCGGGATGACTGACGTGATCTTCGCGCATGAGGGAACGGTCGCCAAGGTCATTGGCGATGGGATCCACGTGTTGTTCAACGCGCCCGGCGAGCAGCCGGACTACGCGGCGCGTGCCATTGCCTGTGCGCAAGACCTCGATTCCTGGGCGGAGGCGTTTCGTGCGCGGTGGAAGGCGAGGGGCGTGAGGTTTGGCGTCACCCGCATCGGCGTTCATGCCGGCCCCGCGCTGGTCGGAAATTTCGGCGGCAGCCGCTTCTTCGATTACACCGCCCACGGCGACACCATCACCACCGCAGCGCGGCTCGAGGCCGCCAACAAGTTTCTTGGCACCAGGATTTGCGTGAGCTCAACAGTTGCCGAGCGCGCGCTGAATTTTCAGGGCCGACCTGTCGGCGATCTCATCCTGCGCGGGCGCAGCGAGCCGTTGCGCGCCTATGAGCCGCTAGCGGCGGAAGCTTTCAGGGCCCAGGCGACCAGGCAATATTCGGAAGCCTTCGCCAAGCTCGAGGCAGGCGATGCCGCCGCAATGCCGGCCTTTGCCGCCCTCGTCGGCTTGCATGCCGACGATCCGCTGGCCGGCTTCCACCTGAAGCGACTTCTGAACGGCGCGAAGGGCGTCTGCATGCAGTTGGAATAGCAATGAGGACCCGCCCAGATGACACGCGATTTCGATCCCGGCAATTACCAGTTTATCCCGGCCGTGTTCCAATATTCGAGCGGGGTCGCGGCACACCACGGCTACGAGATCGAGCGCGTGCGCTTCGACAGGCCGGTCGCCCTCGCCGAAGGCTTTGCGCAGGCCGCGAGCTATATTGAGGCCGCGGGCCGGCCGCTGACCTCGTTTTGCGCTTGCGAATTGCGCTCGCCCGCGGCGTTCACCGAAGAGGGGTTTCGCAACTTCAACCTTGACTATGTCAAGAGGCTCGCCGAGTGGGGCATCTATGACAACACCACCAATCCGGTGGCGCGCAGCAATGTCTGCCCCGAGATCGATCCGCCGAAGCAGCCGTCGTTCTATGCCTTCTCGTTCACGCGTCCGAGCCAAGGTGCGACGTCGACCTTCGTCATCGCCGGTAGCGCAGAGGCGCGTGAGGGCCCGGCAAGCTATCCCGAGCGCACCGTGCGCTACCGTGACCTCTCTCGGGATGGGATGAAGGACAAGGTCCGCTTCACCGTGGGGCAGATGGAAAGCCGAATGCAAGCATTCGGTTTCGGCTGGAACGACGCAACCGGCGTGCAGGCCTATACGATCAGGGATTTTTATCCGGTCTTTGCCGAGGAGCTGGTTCGTCGCGGCGCCACGCGCTTCGGCCTGACTTGGCACTTTGCAAGGCCGCCGGTGGTCGACCTCGAATTCGAGATGGATTGCCGGCGCGTGGCAAGGGAGACCTTAATCTAGCGCTGTCGTGGGTCGAGCGCGTCGCGCAGGCCGTCGCCGACAAGATTGAGCGACAGTACGACCAGAAAGATCGCAAGTCCCGGCCAGATCGCCATCCACGGCGCGCTTATGAGGAAGCGCTGCGCCGCGTTCAGCATGCTGCCCCAAGACGGCGAGGGCGGCTGTTGGCCCAACCCCAAGAACGATAGCGCGGCTTCGGCGATGATCGCCGCCGCAATCGACAGCGTTGCCTGCACCATCAGCGAGGGCAGGATGTTCGGCAAGATGTGGACCAGCGCGACGCGCCAGGATGGATTGCCGACGGCGCGCGCGGCTTCGACATAGTCCTCGACCTTGACGCTCATCGCCTGAGCGCGGGTGAGACGGATGAAGATTGGGGTCGTGGAAACACCGATCGCGATCATGGCATTGCCGAGGCTCGGACCCAGAAAGGCCGCCAGCGCGATGGCAAGGATCAAAAACGGACAGGCCAGCATGGCGTCGGTGAGGCGGCTGATCAGCACGTCGATCACGCCGCCGCGATAGCCCGCCAACAGCCCGAACGGCACGCCGATGGTGAGCGCAATACCGACCGAGATTGCGCCGGCCAAAAGCGAGGCGCGCGCACCACAGATGACGCGGGCCAGGATGTCGCGGCCGAGGTCGTCGGTGCCGAACCAGTGCAGCGCCGACGGCGGCTTGCGCACCAGGGTCCAGCTGGTCGCAATCGGGTCATAGGGTGCCACGACGGAGGCAAAAATCGCAATTAGGCTGAAGCTCGCAATGATGACGAGGCCTATGACCGCGCTCTTGCGTTTGAGCAGGCGCCACAAGGCGCGCCGCGACGGGCTCTCTAGCTCGTCATGCACGGGCGCACGCGCAACGGCTGATGGCGCCGCATCGCTCATGGCGTTATCCTCTCAACCGCGGGTTGACCAGGATATAGGCGATGTCGGCTGCGAGATTCAGCATGATGTAGATCGTCGCCGTTACCAACACGACACCCTGGACGACGGCATAGTCGCGGTTGAAAACGGCATCGACGATCAGCTTGCCGAAGCCGGGGATCGAAAAAATCTGCTCGGTTAGCACGGCGCCGGACAGCAATGTGCCAAGCTCGAGCGCGCCAAGTGTGATGACGGGCGTCAGCGCATTGCGCATCGCATGCTTGAGGATCACCGAGCGTTCGGACAGGCCCTTCGCGCGGGCGGTGCGGACATAGTCGCTCTCCAGAACCTGCAACATGGCGCTGCGGGTATGGCGCATCAGAATCGCGGAAATGGCGTTGCCCAGCACGAAAGCCGGCAGCACGGTGGCGGCAAGGCTCGCGCGCCAGTTTTCGGTGAGCGGCACATAGCCTGATGCCGGCAGCCAGCCGAGCTTGATCGAGAACAGGAAGATCAGGAGGATGCCGAGCCAGAAATTCGGCGTCGAGATGCCCCAGAGCGCAAACATGCTGGCGCCATAGTCCCAGGCGGAGCCCTTTTTGACGGCTGAAATGATGCCGGCAGGGATGCCGATCAATAGAGCGATCAGGATCGCCATCGACCCGAGCTGGATGGTGACAGGCAGCTTTTGCGCGATCAGGCTGAGTATCGGTGTCTTGAGACGCAAGGACTCGCCGAGGTCGCCGGACAGAACTCCCTTGACCCAATAGGCATATTGCACCGGGATCGACTGATCGAGCCGGTATTGCTTGCGGATTTGTGCGATGACGGCCGGGTCACGCTCCTCGCCCGCCATCACCAGCGCCGGGTCGCCCGGCAGCAAATGCTGCAAGGTGAAGATCAGGATCGACACGAAGAACAGTGTCGGGATCAGCTGCACGATACGGCGCGCGAGAAAATTCAGCATGGGGCGTCAGGCATCCTAAGCGCGGCGCAGCAATTGATCGTTCGCCGTGCAAAGGCGACCCGCCTGCAAGCGCCGCTCGCCGGCTCGGCATTGCAGCACACTCGTGCGGCAACAGCTCCGGGACAGCAGAGGATCGTGTGCGTCGTCACTTCAGCTTCAGCCCGATCACACGGACAAGCCCGTCGGGCATCGGCTTGTAGCCTTCGAGGCTCGCGCTGTGTGCGATCAGGTTCCTGCGGTGATACAAGTAGATGATCGGTTCGTCCTCGAGGATCGACTTGGTCATCTTCTCGTAGATCGACTTGCGTTGCGCCATGTCGCTGACAAGCCGCGCGTCATCCAGCGCGGCGTCAACATCAAGATTGGAGTAGCCGCTGTAGTTTTGCGGAGCCTTGGTCTTGTGGAAGATGTAGCAATTGCCATCGGCATCGATGCGGCCGCTCCAGTCGAGCAGGAAGGCCTGGTATTCGCCGGCCTCGGCCTGTTTCAGCGCGCTGGCAAGCTCGGTGACGCGGATCCTGATGTCGAATCCGGCTTCTGCCGCCATCGACTGGATGATTTGCGCGACCGTCTCCGATTCAACATTCTTTGCCACCATGAAATCGACAACGATCGGTCCGCCGATGCCCACGTCCTTTAACAGCGCCTTGGCCCTGTCGAGATCCCGCGGCCGGACCGGATAGGCCTTCTGGTAATAGGGATGTTCCGGATTGACCCACTGGTTGCCGGGAACGAACTCGCCGTTGTAGGCCACCTGATTGATCGCCTCGCGGTCGATCGCGAGGTCAAGGGCCTGCCTCACCTTCGCCGACTGGCTGAGCGGTCCCTTGGTCTTCTCATGGCCGATATTGATGGTGATGCCCTGATAGCCGAGCGAGAGCGCGGTCGACAGCTTGAGCTTCGGATCGGCGCGCACATCGCTGATATCGGTCGCAAGCAGCCGCTCCATCAGCTCGAGACCGCCCGATTTCAGGTTGGCGAGCCGCACCGTGGAATCGACGATCGGCAGGTACACGAGCTTGTCGATGAAGACGTTGTCCTTGTTCCAGTAGTCGGCGAACTTCTCGAATATGATGCGATCCTGCGGCAGCCGCTCGACGAATCTGTAGGGGCCGGCGCAGACCGGATGCAGCCCGAATTTGTCGCCTGCCTGCTTCGCGGCCTTTGGCGAAATCATCATGCCGGCGCGATCAGCGAGCTGCGCAATCAGCGGCGAGTACGGTGTCGTTAGTTTCAGCTTGATGGTGAGCGGATCGACCGCGTCGACACGCGCGAGCGCCGCAAGCTCCGGCTTGCGGAACGACGTCGGAAAGCTCAGGTGGCGCTCCAAGGAGAATTTCGCCGCGTCCGCATCAAACGGTTCGCCGTCATGGAATTTGACGCCAGGCCGGAGTTTGATCGTGACCTCCCTGCCGTCGGCGGAGGTTTCATGTGACAGTGCAAGCTGCGGTACGATGTTGAGCTTCTCGTCGATGTCGAACAGTTTGTCGCAGAAGGCCGCAAACACGATGCGGCCGACATAGGTGCGCGCCAATGTCGGATCGAGGATGTCGGGATCCTCGGCGAGGCCGATGCGCAGCGTGGTTTCAGCGTGCGCGGCTGCGCCGAAACAAAAGACGGCCGCCGCCATCAAAGCCAAAACGGGCAAGCTCTTCATGGCATCGCTCTCCACATCAACGCCGGCCTCGAGGCCATGCACCGTCCATGCCGACCCCAAACACCGCGCCGCCGTCCCGGGGGCGGTCGAAGGCCGCGACCAATTTCTCCAAGGCCGGCGAAAAGCCGCCATCGGACGGCACGATTGCGTCGGCCGACGGCAATTCCGCCACACGGTGACAGGCGGTCGCGTGCGTTGACGCATCGCCCAGCAATTGCGGCACCTCGATACGGCAGCGACCGATCGCAAACGGGCAGCGGGTGTGGAACCGACAGCCGTTCGGCGGATTGAGCGCGCTTGGCAGCTCGCCTTGCAGCAGCATCCGACTGCGCTTTGCCCGCGGCTTGGGCACCGGGATCGCAGACAGCAGTGCACGGCTATAGGGATGGCGGGGCGAGGCAAACAGTGCGTGCGTTTCGGCGCTCTCGACGATGCTGCCGAGATGCATCACCGCGACGCGGTCGGCAATGTGCTTGACCACCGCAAGATCATGCGAGACGAAGATGTAGGACAGCCCGAGCCGATGCTGCAGGTCGCGCAAAAGATTGAGGATCTGCGAGCGGATCGAGACATCGAGTGCAGATACCGGCTCATCGCAGATGATCAGTTTCGGTTCGACCGCGAGCGCGCGCGCGATCGCGATGCGCTGGCGCTGGCCGCCGGAAAATTCGTGCGGGTAGCGACGCGACAGGCGCGGATCGAGCCCGACCAGCTCAAACAGCTCCTCGACCCGCGCGCGGCGAGCCGATGACGGCACGAGATTGTGCAGGCGCAAGGGCTCGCTAACAATCTGTCCGACCATCATCCGCGGATTGAGGGAGGCATAAGGGTCCTGGAAGATGAGCTGCGCGGTGCGGCGAAAGGCGCGCAAGTCCGCGCTGTTGAGCGCAAGCAGATCATGGCCATCGAAGCTGATTTCGCCCGCATCGGGCTCGATCAGCCGCAGCACCAGCCGGCTCACGGTCGACTTGCCACAGCCGGATTCCCCGACCAACGCCAAGGTCTCGCCGGCGTCGACATGGAAGCTGACGCCATCGACCGCCTTCACGACGGCGGTCGGCCGCCCCAACCAATTGCGATCGGAGGGAAAGTGCTTTACCAAATTCTGCACCTTAAGCAACGCCACTACGACACCAGCTTTTCAAGCGGAGCTTTCAGGCAGCGCGAGGCGTGGCCGGACGCAAGCTGCCTCAGCGGTGGCGGCGCGGTCAGGCAGATGTCGCTGACAAAGGGGCAGCGCGCGGCAAAGCGGCAGCCCGCGGGCGGGTTTGCCATGTTCGGCACCATGCCCTCGATTGTGGCAAGATGAAAGGTGCGCCGGTCGAGTCGCGGGATCGAGCCGAGCAGGCCGACCGTATAGGGATGCTGGGGCGAGGCGAACAGCTCCTCGACATCCGCGCGCTCGACGATCTCGCCGGCATACATCACCGCGACCTCGTCGCAGACCTCGGCCACCACGCCGAGATCATGGGTGATGAGGATGATCGCAGCCCCGCTTGCGGACTTCAATTCGCGCATCAGTTCCAGGATCTGCGCCTGCAGGGTGACGTCGAGCGCAGTCGTGGGCTCATCGGCGATCAAAAGCCTTGGGTCGCAGGCGAGCGCCATCGCGATCATCACGCGCTGGCGCATGCCGCCCGACAGCTTGTGCGGGTATTCGTCGATCCGCCGCTCGGGCGAGGCGATATGCACGCGACGCAGCAGTTCGATCACGCGATTGCGCAGCGCCCGGCGCGATCCGCCACGATGACGCAGAATGGTCTCAATGATCTGGTCGCCGATTGTCAAGCTCGGATTGAGTGAGGTCATCGGCTCCTGAAAAATCATGGCGAGCCGATTGCCGCGAAGCTCGCGCAGGGTTTGGTCCGGCGCTTGGAGAAGGTCGAAGCCGTCGAAGTGGATCGAGCCTGACACTTCAGTCGACTGCTTCGACAACAGCCCCATGATGGCAAGTGAGGTGACGCTCTTGCCACAACCGGATTCGCCGACAAGGCCGAGCGTTACGCCATTGGCGAGGGCGAGGTCGACGCTGTCGACGGCATGGGTGGAGCGCCCGTCATCGCCGTAAAACAGCACGCGCAAACCCTTGATGTCGATCAGGAGGTTTTGCGTCATCTGTCGCCTGAGATGGCCGCTTCGATGAGCCCGTCGATCGCGGCGCGGTCGAAGATCCCGGCCGGATTCTGCCGCGTCGGGAGATATTTGCGCAAATGCACCCAACGTTGGCGGCTGACGCGCTCGAGCCGCGCGAGCTCGGCCAGCGGATCTTGGTGATCGTCGACCCGCAAATCGAGCGCGGACCATTCCTCGCTCTCATGGATCAGCAGGGCAGCCGACTGCTTGCCGCGCTTGTCGCCGCCAAAGGCTTCGCCGGCGCGCATCGCAGCGATCAGCCGCTGTGCGAAGGGGAGGGTTTCGTTGGCGAGATACGCCTTTGCGGTCTGCTCCAGCACCTGCGCGCCCGCGAGCATGTTGCCGGCAATCGAAAAGCCGTCGCCTGCAACGTGCCCGCACCATTCGACGCAATCCTTGCCGGTAAAGGCGGCGACGCGGCCCCTGGCATCCATAATGTGCAGCTGCCGGGTCTCGCAGCCCTGGTCGGCCGCGGTGAGCAGGCCGACAATGTCCTGCGGGAGCTTGCCCTCGCGCAACAGTCTGACGCCATCAATGCCGTAGTAGGGGTTGACAAGGGCTTGCGTTGCAATGCCGCCGAGGCCGGCCGCGATATGCGGCACCCGCGCGCCGACGGCGAAAAATCGTGTCGCTGCCGCGATGCCGATCTGGCCGGTGGTTCTATCGCAGGCGATGATCGACCAGGTCATGTGAGCTCAGCGTCCGGCAGCGTAGCCCTGCATGCCTCGCGGATTGGCGGCGGCGCGGCGGCGACGGCCCACGCGGGAGGCCGCCGTCAGGCGGCCTTCCGACCAATCGGGGCCAACCTCGAGGACATGGCCGCGGCGGCTCAGCTGGTCGCGCACGGCTTGCGGCACGCGGTTCTCGACCACCAGCACGCCGGGCCGGGCGGTGCGCGGCCAGAACGAGATCGGGAAATGCTCGGAATGCCAGGCCGGCGCGTCGATCGCTTGCTGCAGGTTGAGCCTGGCATGGACGTGCCGCAGAAAGAACTGCGTTGTCCACTGATCCTGCTGGTCGCCGCCGGGCGAACCCCAGCAAAGATACGGCTCGCCGTCACGCAGTGCCATGGTCGGCGACAGCGTCGTGCGCGGCCGCTTTCCCGGCGCCAGTGAAGCCGGGTGGCCTTCCTCAAGCCAGAACATCTGCGCGCGGCTGCCGAGGCAGAAACCGAGCTCGGGGATCACCGGCGAGGATTGCAGCCAGCCGCCTGACGGCGTCGCCGAGATCATGTTGCCGTCAGAATCGATGATATCGAAATGCACGGTGTCGCCGCGCACCTCGCCAAGGTGTCCTAGGGTGGGCTCGCCCGCGCCCATGGCGCCGGCGGCCTCACGATGGCCCTCGGCGCGGCGCGGCTTCACGACGGCGCCAAACCCTTCGACCGAGCCTGGGATGAAATCGAGCGAGGCCACCTCCGAAATCAGCCTGCGCCGCGCGTCGCTATAGGCGTCCGACAACAGCGTCTGGATCGGGATCTCGCTGAAGTTCGGATCGCCGTAGAATTTCTCGCGGTCGGCATAGGCAAGCTTGGCGCATTCGACCTGCAGATGGATGAACTCAGGGCTGACGGGATCGAGCGCGTCGAGCTGAAAGCCCTTGAGCAGCGCGAGCTGCTGCAGCATGACGGGGCCCTGGCTCCAGACGCCTGGCTTGCAGAGGGTGTAGCGGCCGTAGTCATAGCTCAGCGGAGTTTCGACCGATGGCGCAAAGCGCGCCAAGTCGTCGGCCGAGAGCACGCCCTTGTGCGGCGAGCCGGAGACGTCCATGACGGCATGCGTACGGCAGAATTTGTCGATCGCCTCTGCGACAAACCCTTTCGACCAAGCCTTGCGCGCAGCCTCGATTTGCGCAACGCGGTCGGAGCCCGCGCTCTCGGCCTCCTTCAGGATGCGGGCATAAGTCTCCGACAGTCTCTGGTTGGTGAAGATCGCGCCGGGCGCTGGCGCCTCGTTGTTGGGCAGGTAGACCGCCGCCGAGGTCGGCCAATGGGTCTTGAACAATTGCTCGACGGTCTTGATCGTAAAGCTCGCCCGCTCGACCAGGGGATAGCCGTCGCGCGCATAGGCGATTGCTGGCTCCAGCACCTCACGCAGCTTAAGCGTGCCGAAGTCGCGCAAAAGCAGCATCCAGGATTCGAACGTTCCGGGCACGCAGGCTGCCAACAGCCCCGTGCCGGGCACCATCTCTAAACCCTCGCGCTTGTAGTGGGCGATGGTGGCGCGGGCAGGCGCGGGGCCCTGGCCGCAGATCACCTGCGTCAAGCCGCGCCTCACATCGTGAACGATGATCGGGACATCGCCACCGGGGCCGTTCAGATGCGGCTCGACCACTTGCAGCGTGAAGGCGGTCGCAACCGCCGCGTCGAAGGCGTTGCCACCCTTTTCCAGGGTGGCCATCCCAACCGCAGTCGCGATCCAGTGGGTGGACGTCACGACCCCAAAGGTGCCCTCGATTTCCGGACGGGTCGTGAATGGATCGGGATTGATGCGGTTGGCCACGGCTTGGTCTTTCGCTTCATGGCGAGGCTGGCGCACTTGATCACAGCGGCTCGCGTCTGCCAACTGGTATGCCAGCAACCGACGCCCTTGTGATTACGCCGGCGTCGGCGTGAGGTTGACCGCATGGCAGGCGACGCCGTTGATCAATTCGGGCGCCCTCTTGCGGCAGAGGTCGAAGGCCAGCGGGCAGCGCGGATTGAAAGCGCAGCCCGGCGGCGGATCGATCGGATTGGGGATCTCGCCTTTGACCGGAACGCGCTGGCGGCCGGACATCGAAAGATCAGGCACGGCGCCGAGCAGCATCTTTGTGTAGGGCATGCGCGGGACGGCGAAGAGCGCGCGGCCTTCCGCGATCTCGACGATGCGGCCGAGATACATCACGCCGATGCGGTTCGCCATGTGGCGGACCACGGCGAGGTTGTGGCTGATGAACAGATAGGTCAGGCCGAAGCGATCCTGCAGGTCACGCATCAGATTGAGGATCTGCGCCTGCACCGAGACGTCGAGCGCTGATGTCGGCTCGTCGCAGACAATGAACTCGGCGTTGGAGGCAAGCGCGCGCGCGATTGCGATGCGCTGACGCTGTCCGCCGGAAAATTCATGCGGGAACTTGCTGCCATCGTCAGGGTGCAGCCCGACCAGGCCCAAGAGCTCGCCGACGCGATCCCTGATCTGTTGCTCGCCCTGGATCAGCGCGAAGGCGCGGATCGGCTCGGCGATGATGGCATCGACCCGAAAGCGCGGATTGAGGCTGGCATAGGGGTCCTGAAAGATCATCTGGATGCGGCGGCGCAGCCGCCTGCGCGCCTGTGCCTGTTTTGGATCGGCCATCGAGACGCCGTCGATCACCACATCACCGGAGCTCGGCGGCAAAAGACCAACGACCATGCGCGCCACCGTGGTCTTTCCCGAGCCGGATTCGCCGACGAGGGCAAAGGTCTCGCCCTTTTTGATATCGAAGCTGACGCCATCGACGGCCTTCAGGAGTTCGATGTGGCCGCCCTCGATGATGCGGTTGAGCCACGGCTTTGAGACGTCGAAAATGCGGCGCAGGTCTTTGACGTCGACATAGCTCATGCCGCGCTGTCCTTGACCGAGGCGTCATAGAGATGGCAGGCAACCGCCTGAGCGCCGTGCTGGAGCGGCTCCGGCCGTTCAACGCGACAGCGGTCGAAGGCGAAACCGCAGCGCGGGTTGAACGGGCAGCCCGGCGGAATTGCGGAGAGGCGGGGCATTGACCCGGGTATCTGAACCAGCCGCTTGTCCTCGCCCAAAAGTGTTGGGATCGCTCCCATCAGGCCCCTTGCATAGGGATGCAGCGGCGTCTTCACAACATCCTGTACCGGGCCGATTTCGGCGACGCGCCCGGAATACATCACGGCGACGCGATCGCAGGTTTCGGCGATCACGCCCATGTCGTGGGTCACCAGCATCACCGCGGTGCCGTGTTGCTGGCCAAGCCGTTTGAGCAGCGCGATGATCTGCGCCTGCACGGAGACGTCGAGGGCGGTGGTCGGCTCATCGGCGATGATCAGTTCCGGTTCGGCGCAGATGGCAAGCGCAATCACCACGCGCTGGCGCATGCCGCCGGAAAATTCATGCGGATAGCCGTCGATGCGCTTGTCAGGCGCGGGAATGCCGACCTCGGCCAAAAGCTCGATCGCGCGCTTGCGCGCTGCGGTCTCGGACAGGTTGGTATGGGTCTTGATGGTCTCGACGATCTGGTCGCCGATCCGGTACAGGGGATTGAGGCTGGTGAGCGGATCTTGGAAAATCATGCCGATCCGCTTGCCCCGGACCCGGCGCATCTGTTCCGGCGTCAGATTGTCGATGCGCTGGCCGGACAGATGGATTTCGCCGCCGCTGATCCGCCCCGGAGGATCGATCAGCCCGATCACCGCGAGCCCAGTGACGGATTTGCCGGCGCCGGATTCGCCGACCACGCCCAGCACCTCGCCGCGCGCGATATCGAAGCAGACGCCATCGATGGCTCGCAGCATGTGCCGGCGGGTGGCAAACTCCACCTTGAGATTACGCACGGAGAGAACGGGTTCGGTCATCGAAGCTTTGGATTAAGTGCGTCGCGCAACCAGTCGCCGAGCAGGTTAATTGAGAGGATCAGCGCGGCCAGCGCGAGCCCGGGAAAGGCGACGATCCACCATTCGCCGGAGAACAGATAATTGTTGCCGATCCGGATCAACGTGCCGAGCGAAGGCATGGTGTCGGGCATGCCGGAGCCGAGGAAGGACAGGGTCGCTTCGGTGATGATGGCGAGCGCAAGGTTGATGGTGGCGATGACGAGCACGGGCCCCATCGCGTTCGGCAGCACATGGCGCAGCATGATCACAGGTGCCGGCAGGCCGATCAGCTGCGCGGCCGCGACGTAGTCCTTGTTCTTCTCGACCAGCACCGAACCGCGCACGGTGCGCGCATATTGCACCCAAAAGCTCAGGCCGATCGCAAACACCAGCAGGATCAGCATGCTGATGGCGTCGAGCCGGTTGCGGAACACCGATTTGGCGACGCCGTTGACGATCAGCGCGATCAGGATGGCCGGGAAGGTGAGCTGCACGTCGGCAATACGCATGATCAGGCCGTCGACCGCACCGCCGACATAGCCCGCGACCAGGCC
>Ga0306925_10003424_pt1 | contig 14035 bp, 10 predicted proteins | sample flu12Cox44000176_FD_203755 | JGI IMG/M metagenome (GOLD analysis project Ga0306925, IMG submission 203755) | Lab enrichment of tropical soil microbial communities from Luquillo Experimental Forest, Puerto Rico - flux8day.12C.oxic.44.000.176 (v2)... | ecosystem: Environmental > Terrestrial >... | reverse complement strand
CGGCGTGGCCACGCTCGGCCGCGGCGCGGTCGCGCACAGGCCGACGAACGCGACCCCGCCAAGGCCCAGCGCGCTGAGCGTCACCGCCGGCAGCGGGCGGGCCAGCCGGCTGTGCGAGAGCACCTTGATGAGGCGGCCCATCAGCGCCTCGACGCGCCCGCCCGGTATCGGCGGCTCGGCGAGCCTGCGCGGGAGAGCGGGCGCGACGGGCTGCGGGGCCGTTATCGTGCCCCCCCGGCGTGTCCCGGCCGCGCCCTCGTCCCGGAGAGAAAGGGGGTCCGTGCTGGCAGACCGCTCGTCAGCGCGACCGCGCTGCGGCGGATCCACCAATACGGCCATTCTCGTCCTCCTGGGACGGACAAGTGTTCACGAAACAGATGTCACGGATCGCCAGACCCACCGCAGACCTTAGCGATCATACTCGGCGGCCTCGTGGATACGGCGTAACCGCAGGCATGCCAACCCTCCTGATGTCAACGCACACAATCACACGCAGGCTTCCATCGCCTGTTCCCGAGACGGTTTCGTCACCTATCCGACACCGCTATGTGACTACTTTCACAAGCGTCACACAGGCAGCGAAACCCGTGCCGAGGCGGCCGCCGCTGCACGGCACAATGGAGGCATGGCCGGTGGAGCGCGGTACGCCGCGGCGATGACCGCGGTCACCCGCAGGCTCCCGTTCGGGCTGTCGGGGGTGATCGCGCCGAGCCTGCTCGGCTACCTGCTGATCAACCTGTGCACGTTCTTTCTTGACCTGACGGTGCTCGCCATCACCCACGGGGTCCTGAAGTGGCCGCTGCCGGTCGCGGTGACGCTCTCGTACGGATCGGCTTCGGCGGTCAGCTATGTGCTGAACAGGGTGCTGAACTTCCGGTCGCACGGCGCGCTGAGCACCCAGGTACCCATCTACGCGGCGGTGATCGCGAGCAACTACCTGATCTTCGTGCTCGGCCTCACCGACCTGCTGGCAGCGGCCGGCGTCTACTTCGAGCTCGCCCGGGTCATCGCCGCGGTGTGCGAGGCCGCGTACCTGTACACGATGATGCGCTGGGTCGTCTTCCGGGACGCCGGGCGGAACATCACCGGGGACCAGCCGGCCCCGGCCCCGCCACGTCAGGTGACGGCTCGGGACCAGGGTTAGCCGCCGGGAGCGTGTCCGCGGCCGCGAGCCCCGGGTTCAGGTCGCGGTGTACCGCCTCGGCCACCGCCTCGACCGTCGTCACCCCGTAATCCATCGTCGGGTTGCCGTCGGACAGCACCACCATCATGTAGTCACGGCCGTGTCCGATGAACGCTCCGATGCTGTTGATGTGCCAGCCGTCGGACAGCGGCAGCCAGCCGTTCTTCACGTACACCGTGACATAGCGCGGCGCGCCCGCGGGGACGCCCCAGCGCTGGGCCGGAATGACCCGCGCCATCAGGCCGAGCTGGTACGTACGGGACGACGCGCTGAGCACGGAGTTGCTGCTGGTGAGCAGCCGCAGCAGGGTGAGCTCGTCGCGCGCGGTGATCTGGGTCAGCCCCCAGTAGCCTTCCCGGTTGAGCTGGGTCTCGGTCATCTTTGCCAGATCGAGGAAGTGCTGCAGCCGGGCGAGCCCGACTTCGTTCCACAGCGCGGTGGCGGCGTCGTTGTCCGACTGGGTGATCATCAGCGTCGCGAGGCGCTGTTCCCTGGCGGACAGCGGACGCTTCGTTTCCTGGTGCCAGCGCAGCAGCGCCGCCAGGATCGTCGCCTTCACCACGCTCGCGGAGTCGAAGCGGTGTCCTTCACTCAGCCGGCAGGTCAGCCCAGTCACGCGGTCATGGACAGTCACCGCGTGCGTCCCCTTCCGCCCCGCCAGCGCCTTCTTGATATCCCTGGACAGCCGCGCTGCCAGCGCCTTGTGCGCCGCGGGCGCGGCGCAGATGCTCCCACCCGCGGCGGGCGCTGCGGTCACGCCAGCAGCGGCGGACATCCCCGCGATACCCCCGACAATGCCCACCGCAAGCGCGGCTACGCCGGCCGCGGCCCCCCGCATCCCCATCCGCCCACCATCCACCAAGAGAACCACAGAGCTAATGCGAAACATCTATATCAGCGGGCGCGATTAAGCTGTGCGATCGTGACATCGAAAGCATCCGTGTCGGACGGCGGCCTCCTTATCCGCGGCGGTTACGTGCTGACGATGGATTCCGCCGGCGACCTGCCCGGCGCGGACGTGCACGTCAAGGACGGCGTGATCCAGGCGATCGGGGCGGGCCTGGACGCCCCCGGCGCGGCCGTGATCGACGCGGCGGGCAAGATCGTGGCGCCCGGCCTTGTCGACACGCACTGGCACATGTGGAACACGTTGCTGCGCGGACTGTCAGACGGCCGGCCCGAGGGAGACAGCCCGGTCCGTTCGGGATATTTCAAAACCTGCGTCGCGCTGGGGAGGCACTTTCGCCCCGCTGACACCTACGCGGGAACGCGGCTGGCGTGCGCGGAGGCGGCCGACGCGGGAATCACCACGGTCCACGACTGGGCGCACAACATCCGCGGGCTCGACTGGGCGGCGGCCGGATTGCGGGCCCTGGCCGAGTCCGGGCTGCGGGCCCGCTTCTCGTACGGCTACGAAACCGGTCACCCGAACGACCGGCTGATGGCTCTTGACGACCTCGCCCAGGTCGCGGCGGGGTGGTCAGCCTACGGCGCGGACGGGCGCATCCACCTCGGCATGGCCTGGCGGGGCACCGGCGGCAGCAACCCGGCGATGCGGATAGCGCCGGAACTGTACCGCGCGGAGATCGAGACAGCGCGCGGGCTGGGCCTGCCGGTCTCCGTGCACGCCTGCGGGCCGCGCTTCGCGGCCGGCCAGCTCGCCGCCTACGCGGCGGACGGGCTGCTCGGCCCCGGCCTGCAGGCGGTGCACCTGAACAACGCCACGGCCGAGGAGATCTCGCTGGCCGCCGCGCACGGCATCGTGGCGAGCGTGTCGCCCTTCACCGAGCTGCAGATCGGGTACGGCATGCCCGCCACCGGCGCGCTGCTCGCGGCGGGCGTGCCGTGCGGGCTGTCCGTGGACACCACGATGCTGTCCGGCAACGCCGACATGTTCGCGATCATGAAGGTGACGCAGGGCTGCGCCAACGGCATGGCCTACGACGAGTTCGCGCTGACCGCGCGGGACGTGCTGCGGCTGGCGACGATCGAGGGCGCGCGCACCCTGGGGCTGGACTCGGTCACGGGCTCGCTGACGGCCGGCAAGCGCGCCGATCTCATCGTCGTCTCGGTCGACGCGCCGAACCTGGGCGTGCTCACCGATCCCGCGCGCCTGCTCGTCACGGCGGCGCACCCCGGCAACGTGGACACGGTCATCGCCGACGGGCGGGTACTCAAGCGCGGCGGCGTCCTGGCCGGCTATGACGTCGCCGAGCTGTCCCGGTCCGCGCGCGCGGCGCTGGCCGGCGTCCTCGCCCGGGCCTAGGCGGCGGCCATTACGCGGCGTAAACTCTCAGTGATCAATAAACAACTGAAAGTGGGTTGGAAAGCTTAGTGATTGTGCGGGTATCTGCCGGTATGACACCGTACGATCGGGCCTGGTCTCCCGCCCCTAGCCCCGACGGAGTGCTATGCGACTGTCCGCCCGGTTGATGATCGCTGGCCTGGCGATGGCGGTGGGGGGAGTGACGGCGGGATGTTCGGCCGCGCCGAAACTCGCCTACGCCCAAAACCCGACGCAGCCGTCGTCGCGTCCCGCCACGGCGAGCGGGCCGGCCAGCACGCAGCCGGGGACGGCTCCAGCCGGGGCGCCCGGGTCGGCCGGGCCGCGGATCGAGATCGCTGCCGCGCCGCGCGGCGTGAAGGCGAAGGAGGGAATCCTGGTCGACGCCGCCACCGGCCAGGTGCTCTGGACCAAGGCGGCGGACGTCGAGCGCCCGATCGCCAGCATCACCAAGGTGATGACCGCGTACCTGGTCCTCCAGGCGGGCAACCTCGACCAGAAGATCACCATCCCCAAGGCCGTGCTCGACTACGTCTGGAAGTACGGCGCGACCGGCGACGACCTGCGTCCCGGCGAGGTGCTGACCGCGCGCGAGCTGCTCTACGGGCTGCTGCTCAAGTCCGGGGCGGACGCCGCGTACACGCTGGCGACGACCTACGGCCCGGGGCTGCCCGCGTTCATCGCGAAGATGAACGCGACGGCGCGCCGGCTGGGGATGCTGCACACCAACTTCACCTCGCCTGACGGACTGCCGTACCCGACCGAGACCTCCACCTACTCCACGCCCGCCGACCTGCTGATCCTGGGGACGGTGGCGATGAAGTCGGCGGTGTTCCGCTCGATCGTGGACCTGCGGTATTACGCCCTGCCGAAGGGCCAGGGCCACGCGTTCCACTGGTGGGGGAACGACGACGACCTGATCGGCCGGTACCCCGGCGCGGTCGGCATCAAGAGCGGATACACCGTCGCCGCGGCCCACTGCCTGCTGTTCGAGGCCGTCCGCGGCGGCCGGACCCTGCTGGGGGTCGTGCTCGGCAGCCCGCCGACCGCCCCGAGCGCCGGCGCCCAGGACGCCGCCCGCCTGCTGAACTGGGGCTTCACCCTCAAGCAATCACCCTGACCCGCCGCGGCGGTTACCGCGAAAGATCCCTCGACCTGGGGGCCGTAGGATCTTTCGCGTTATCCGGCTCGCCTTTCAGTAGTAGTAGGGGAAGCGGGTCCAGTCGGGGGCGCGCTTTTCCAGGAAGGCATCCCGGCCCTCCACCGCCTCGTCGGTCATGTAAGCGAGCCTGGTCGCCTCCGCCGCGAATACTTGCTGGCCGACGAGCCCGTCGTCGATGAGGTTGAACGCGTACTTCAGCATCCGCTGCGAGGTGGGGCTCTTGGCGTTGACCTTGGCCGCCCAGTCCAGCGCGGTCCGCTCCAGTTCGGCGTGCGGCACCACCGCGTTGACCATGCCCATCCGGCAGGCGGATTCGGCGTCGTAGGTGTCGCCGAGGAAGAAGATCTCCCGGGCGAACTTCTGGCCGACCTGACGGGCCAGGTAGGCCGACCCGTATCCGCCGTCGAAGCTGCCCACGTCGGCGTCGGTCTGCTTGAAGCGCGCGTGCTCGCGGCTGGCGATGGTGAGGTCGCAGACGACGTGCAGGCTGTGCCCGCCGCCCGCGGCCCAGCCGGGGACGACGCAGATGACGACCTTGGGCATGAACCGGATCAGCCGGTGGACCTCCATGATGTGCAGGCGCCCGCTGCGCGCCGGATCGATGTCCCCGGCCGTCTCGCCGTCGGCGTACCGGTACCCGTCGCGCCCGCGGATGCGCTGGTCGCCGCCCGAGCAGAACGCCCACCCCCCGTCCTTCGGCGACGGCCCGTTGCCGGTCAGCAGCACGCAGCCGACATCGCTCGTCATCCGGGCGTGGTCCAGGGCGCGGTACAGCTCGTCGACCGTGTGCGGGCGGAAGGCGTTGCGGACCTCCGGCCGGTCGAAGGCGACACGGACGGTGCCCGAGTCGACGGCTCGGTGATAGGTGATATCGGTGAAGGCGAACCCCTCGACGGCGCGCCACCTGTCGGGTTCGAAGATCTCAGAGACCATGAGCAGATTCTGGCGGACACCCGCGGCGGGGTCCCGGGCACCCCCTCCGGCCGCAGCTGTGGACCTCGCCCGGACGTGCAAGCGCCAACTTTGCATCGCTGGCGAACTTTGCATCGCCGGTGACCTTTTGTGTCCGATATGCCTGGAATGTGGGTGCGCCAGCTATGCAAAGACGGAAGGTAGTCGGCTAATGACGATCTGCGACGGGAATAAAGTGTACTGGCGTGAACAGAGAAGCTCACGTGGATAATGTGACCACGGTCAGGGCGCTGGCAAGGCGTCCGCGACGCTCTGGGGCGGGTCAGTGTTCTGGGTCGGGTCAGTCGCGCTGACGGGAGCTGCCGAGCATGATCTCGTCCCAGGACGGGACCGAGGAGCGGCGGCCGCGAGGGTTCTTCTTGCCCGCGCGGGGACGGGCCTGCTCTTCGGCCGGCGAATCGGCGGGTTCCGGTCTCGCGGCTGGGATCTCGGAGGCGGGGGCGACAGGCTCGGCAGCGGCCGACGGGCCCGCGAGAGGTCCGGCTGCCACTGGCTCGGCCGCCGGCGGTTCCGCCTGGCGCTGGGCGGCCGCCGGTTGCTCGGCCGCTGGCCTGGGGGTCACAACCTCCTCGGCCGCCGGGGCCGCCGGGGCGGGCCGCTCGGGCCGCTCGGGCGCGGAGACGGGTGGGTGCTGGGGAGTCAGTCGCGTCCGTTCGGAATCGTGGATGGAGGCGGAGGTGCCGACCTGTGGCTGCGGCGCGGCGGGTGCCGGGACGGGAGCGTGGGCCGGGTCGGGAGCGTGGGCCGGGTCGCGGCGGTCCGGGCGTGAGACCGCGGGAGCGTGCGACATGGCGGGCCGCTCCGGCGCGCCCGGGCGGTCGGCATGGGCCGGGCGCTCGGCACGGAGCCGCCCGCCTCCGAGCGGACCTGAACCGACACCGGAACCGACGCTCGAACCGACACCGGGGCCCACCCCCGCGCCCATCCCCGCGGCGGCGCCGAGGCGCGGTGCCAGCGGCGTCACGGTCGCCTCACCAGGCACGGGAACCGACAGGGGCGGCAGCTCCGACTCGGGCAGCGACAGCCGCGCGGCGTTGTCGTCATCGGGCATGACATGGCGGCGGCGCGGGTCGAAGATCCATTCGGCGATGTGCAGGCGGCCGCCCGCGGAGAACGTGAGCTGCACCTGCCAGCTGCCATCGCCGCGCTTGCGGGAGTCCCACTGCCCGTCCTCCGGATCGGCGCCCGCCGCGGACAGGCGATCCGGCACGATGTCACCAAGTCTCGGCCCAGGACCGGAGGAGTCGCCGACGCGTCGCACCGAGGCCGTCTGCGCCTGGTTGGCGACGTAGGCCCGTTCCGCGAGTACCGGGCCTTCGAACCAGCGCACGCGCTCGACCGGAATGCCAGCCGCGTCGGCGATCTCTTCGGCCGTTTCACCGGCCCGGATCCGTGCCTGGATCTCCTTGGGTCGCAAGGGACTCTCCACTTCGATCTCATACTGGGCGAGCCGGGAGGTCTGGCCGAGCGCGACTGCCCGCAGGCGCTCGTCGATCGGCAAGGTGAAGCGAGCACTCCGCCCCGGGACCGCGAGGACAGCGTAACTGCCATCCTCGCTCACCGCGACGAAGCGCAGTTCCTGCATCGGCGTCCCTTCCCCGAACCGCTATCGTCAAGAGTCTCCCGGTCAGCGCCCGATAAAGAAAGCACCCCGCCCGGCATGTCCGGAGATCGGTCCCTGATTTAACCGCATCAAGGCCCGGGCGGGGCGCTACATGACAATCGCTTTACGAACTTCGCGGCGACTTGGTGTCGGTCGGCTCGGCGGCCGTGGCGTCGGCGGCGAGCCCGAGCGCGTCCGCGCTGGCCCCGACCGCGTCCGGAGCCTCGGGCTCCATGACGATCTTGCTCGGCCACCAGTTCCACCGGCCGAGCAGCACCACCGTGCACGGCACGAGGATAGTGCGGACCACGAACGTGTCCATGAGGACGCCGACCGCGAGCCCGATGCCGACGTCACGGATCTGGCTGCCGCCGGACCCGCGCCCGCCCACGACCGCGAACACCGTGAACGTCCCGGCGAGCACCAGGCCGGCGGAGGTCACGGTCGTCCCGGTCACGCTGAGCGCGCGCGACACCGCCTCCCGGAGCGGGAGCCGGTGGGCCTCCTCCCTGATCCGGGTCATCACCAGGATGTTGTAATCCTCGCCGAGCGCCAGCAAGAAGATGAACAACAAGAACGGCAGGATGAACGTGATGCCGCCGGAATTGCCGATCTCGATGAAGACGATCACCGCGAGGCCCAGCGCCGCGAAGTACGACAGCGCCACCGATGCGATCAGGTACAGCGGTGCGATCAGCGACCGCATCACGAGCGCGAGCAGCACGCCGATCACGATGATCGCGATCGGGATGACGTGCGCCAGGTCGCTGTTGGACAGGGCGCTGATGTCGTAGATCGCCGGCGCCTCACCGCCCACGCCGTAGTCGACGGCGTGCAGCGTCACGGCTACCTTCCCCGCCTCGTCGCGCAGCTGCGGGACTACGTTCAGCGCCGCCGTGGTGGACGGGTCGCCCGCCGTCAGCCCGGTCTGGAACTGGATCGTGGTGCCCGCCGTGTCCACGAACTGCGCGGTCGCGCGGTACTCCTGGTACACCTGCGGGGTGATCTTGCCGTCCAGCGCGGCCGGCATCTGTTGCGGCAGCGGCCCGGAGCCGAGGGCGGCGTGCAGCTGCTGGTACTGCGTCGGCGTGAACCCGGTGCCGCCGATCGGGTTGAGCGGGCCGGTCACGCCGGTGAACAGGCCGGTCGCCTGGAGCTGCTGCGTCGCCGCCTGGATCGCCTGCGGGTCCTCCCAGGCCGGCGTCGAGAGCTTGAAGACGAAGTTGGTCGGGTTCGCCGCCGTCTCCGGGAAGTACTTGCTCAGCAGCGCGGTGCCCGCGGCGGAGTCGGTGCCCGCGGGCGCCGTGATCGTCCCGCCGAAGCCGGCGCTCTGGTACCCGGCGAACGCGAACGACAGGCCGCCGAGGATGATGACGCCGATCGACAGCACCAGGGCCGGGCGCTGGACGATCCGCGACGCGATCCGGCCCCAGGCGCCGGCCGTGGACGCGCCTGCCTTGTTCTTCGTCGGCCAGAACGCGGCCCTGCCGAAGATGGCCAGCAGCGCCGGCAGCAGGGTGAGCCCCGCTAGGAGCATGACGCCGATGCCGATGGCCAGCGGGATGCCCAGGTTGGAGTAGATCTGGAAGGTCGCGAACAGCAGCGACAACAGCGCCGCGATCACCGTGAGGGCGGAGAACGTGATCGACTCGCCGACCTTGGTGAGCGCGTTGACGACCGCTTCCTTGGACGACTCGCCGCGGCGCAGGTGCTCACGGACCCGGAACACCAGGAACAGGCCGTAGTCCGTGCCCGCGCCGAGCACCAGCACGATCAGCAGCAGCTGGGACAGCTGGGAGACCTTGAGCCCGTGGTGCGCTAGCTCGGCGACCAGCGGCCCGGCGATCGCGACCGACATGGCCGCCGGGATCAGCGTGATGAACGGCGCGAGCACCGACCGGAAGATCAGCAGCAGCAAGATGATGATGAAGATGATCGAGACCAGCTGTATCTGGTTGCCGGTGGTGCCGGACTGCTTCTGCTGGTCGACGTTGATCGCCACCTGGCCGGCCAGGTGGGCCTCCGCGCCCGTCGGCGGCGAGGAGTCCTTGATCGCGGTGCGCAGGTTTTCGACGAGTTTGGTGATCGCGTTATCGTCGCCCTGGTTCACGTCGGACAGCACCTGCAGCTGCGCCGCCTGGCCGGGGACGGAGGCCGACGGCGCCGAGATGCCCAGGTCGTGGACCTTGACGACGGTTGACACCTTGGCGAGGTCGGCCGTGAGCCTGACCAGCCACGCCTGGTCGTCGGCGGTGAACGTGCCGTCGGTCCGCGCGGCCACCACGGGAACCGGTATCAGGTTCGTCGCGCCGAACGGCGCGGCCAGCTGCGCGGCGTGCTCGCTCGGCGCGCTCGCGGGGAGGAACGCGCTGTTGTTGCCCTGCGTCACGCTCGCCAGCGACGGCAGCGCGCGCGGTATGACTACCGCGGCCGCCACCCAGGCGATCAGTACTACCCAGCGGAACTTGACAGCGAATGAGCCTATTGCCCGGAATATGTCATCGACGCGCACGCGCCCTAGGATAGCCACGGCATGCGCCAGCAGGCCGGCCGGCTCTCAGCTCCCTCTCAGGAAGCCTTCGCAGGAAGCCTCCTCAGGAAGCCCTCCCGGGAGGGCTTCGCGGCAAACGCGAGCCGGCGGCAGGCCGCCTTGCCTGCCGCCGGAGCGAAACCCCGCGGAACCGTCAGTGGAACTGCGCGCTTTCCGTCGAGCCCGCCAGCGCCATCGTCTCCGAGGTCGGCGCGATCGCCTGCGTGACCAGGTCGAAGTAGCCGGTGCCCGCCTCGCGCTGGTGCTTGGTGGCGGTGTAGCCGAGCGGCTCGTTGGCGAACTCCGCCTGCTGCAGCTTCACGTACGCCGTCATGTCCTCGTGCGCGTAGCCGTGCGCCAGCTCGAACATGGAGTGGTTGAGCGCGTGGAACCCGGCGAGGGTGATGAACTGGAAGCGGTACCCCATCGCGGCGAGCTCCTTCTGGAACTTGGCGATCGTCGCCTCGTCCAGCTTCGCCCGCCAGTTGAACGACGGCGAGCAGTTGTACGCGAGCATCTGGTCCGGGTACTCCGCCTTGATCGCCTCGGCGAACGTGCGGGCCTCGTCCAGGTCCGGCGTGGAGGTCTCCATCCACAGCAGCTCGGAATACGGGGCGTAGGCCAGGCCGCGGGCGATGCACGGTTCCATGCCGTTGCGCACCCGGTAGAAGCCCTCGGCGGTCCGCTCGCCGGTCACGAATTGCCGGTCGACCTCGTCGATGTCGCTGGTCAGCAGCTTGGCCGCCTGCGCGTCGGTGCGGGCGATCACCAGCGTCGGCACGTCACACACGTCCGCGGCCAGCCGGGCGGCGGTCAGCGTCTTGATGTGCTGCACGGTCGGGATGAGCACCTTCCCGCCGAGGTGGCCGCACTTCTTCTCCGACGACAGCTGGTCCTCGAAGTGCACGCCCGCGGCGCCCGCCGCGATCATCCCCTTCATCAGCTCGAACGCGTTCAGCACGCCCCCGAAGCCAGCTTCGGCGTCCGCCACGATCGGCGCGAGCCAGTTGGTCCGCGGCGCCGTGCTGTCCACCGAACGCTCCGACCAGGCGATCTGGTCCGCTCGCAGCAGCGCGTTGTTGATCCGGCGCACCATCTGCGGGACGGAATTCACCGGGTAGAGGGACTGGTCGGGGTAGGTGTGCCCGGCGAGGTTCCCGTCGGCCGCGACCTGCCAGCCGGACAGGTAGATGGCCTGCAGGCCCGCCTTGACCTGCTGCACGGCCTGGTTGCCGGTGATCGCGCCGAGCGCGCGCACCGCGTCCTCGGATTGCAGGAGTTCCCACAGCCGGTTAGCGCCGCGCCGGGCGAGCGTGTGCTCCTCGGTGATGGAGCCGCGCAGCCGGATCACGTCCTCGGCTGTGTAGTTCCGCTTTATGTCGGCCCAGCGGGGGTCGGTCTCCCATTCCTTGGTCAGGTTGGCCGCCTGCTGGCTGATGGTGTCCATGGTCTTGCCTTTCGTTTTTGATGCCCGGCGTCGCCGTCATCCCCAGGGTCGGGGACGCTGGCTGCGGCGACCAAGGACTTTCGTAGTCAAAAACTCTATTTTTTTTCCGAACGTACGCGTAGTACTCTTTTTCACGATGGAAGAATCGCAGAAATTGGTAGAGACCGAAGGTCTAGACCTTGCCACCTTCGGTCAGCGGCTCCGCCACGCGCGCCGCGCCCGGGGGCTGACGCTCGCCGAGCTCGGAGCCAAGGTGGGACGGACGCCGTCGGTGCTGTCACTAATCGAGAACGGCCGCCGCGAGCCCCGGCTCTCGCTGGTCGAGCAGCTGGCCAACGCGCTGTCGGTGCCGGTGTCCGAGCTGCTGAAGAAGCAGCCGCCCAGCCGGCGGGCGCAGCTGGAGATCGCCTTGGATCAGGCGCAGCGCGACCCGTCGTACCGCGGGCTCGGGCTGCCGGTGCTGCGCGTGGGCACGCGGGTGCCGACCGAGGTGCTCGAGCACATCGTCGGCCTCGCCGCCGAACTCCGCGCCCAGCGCTCCAAGCCCACCGCCACCCCGGAGGAGGCGCGGGCCGCCAACGCGGCGCTGCGCGCGTCGATGCGGGAGCGCGCCAACTACTTTCCCGAGATCGAGAAGGCGGCCGCCTCGGCCCTGGAGCGCAGCGGGTACTCCGGCGGGGCGCTGTCGCAGGGCATGCTGATGTCGGTCGTCGCCCAGCACGGGTTCTCGGTCCGGTTCGTGGCGGACCTGCCCCGGTCGGTCCGGTCGCTGACCGACCTGCGCAGCAGCCGGCTCTACGTCAAGCAGGAGCCGGTCGGCGGCCACTCGCCGCGCGCCGTGATCTTGCAGGCGCTCGGCCATTTCCTGCTCGGTCACGACACGCCGCGTGACTACGCCGATTTCCTGCGCCAGCGGGTAGAGGCGAACTACTTCGCGGCCGCGACCCTGATCCCGGAGGCGCCGGCGGTCTCGTTCCTGCGTTCGGCGATGGAGCGCCGGGACCTCGCCGTCGAGGACCTGGTCGACGTGTACTCGGTGTCCTACGAGATGGCGGCGCACCGGGTGACGAACCTGATCAGCCACCACCTGGAGTTGCCCTGCCACTTCGTGAAGAACGACGCGACCGGGGTCATCTACAAGGCCTACGAGAACGACGGCGTGCTGTTCCCCGCCGACATCACCGGCGCCATCGAGGGCCAGCGGATGTGCCGGCGGTGGTCGGGCCGCCAGGTCTTCGCGGCCACGGACCGGTTCTCGCCGCACTACCAGTACTCCGACACCCCGTCGGGCACCTACTTCTGCGTGGCACAGGTGGACCCGAGGGCCGACCGGGGCTTCGCGATCACACTGGGGGTGCCGTTCGAGCACTCCCGCTGGTTCCGCGGCCGCGAGTCGGTCACCAGGACCCGGTCGCTGTGCCCGGACGGCGAGTGCTGCCAGCGCGCGCCCCTGGCGCTGGCCGAACGCTGGGAGGGCATGGCCTGGCCGTCCGCGCGCGCCCACTCGCACATCCTGTCCGCCCTGCCGGCCGGCTCCTTCCCGGGCGTCGACGACGTGGACATCTACGAGTTCCTGGACCGGCACGCGGGGGAGTAGCGCATTCGGCTGGTTGCGCCGATGACGTCAGTCGCCGCCGAGGTGCGGGCGGCCCGCGACGAAGTCCTGGAACCAGATCCTGAAGTGGGCTGCCCGGTGCACGTAGCGGTTTTCCCGCGCGATCGCCCGGGCCAGTTTCTTCGAGCCGTCCGGGTACCGCCAGCGTGCCCACGGTGACCCGGGCCGGGCCAGCCGGATGGCGCCGACGACGGAGAACAAGATGACGTAGACGCCGATGACGCCGGTCCACATCTTGCCTTTCAGCAGGCAGATGATCGTGAAGGCGAGGTTGATCGCCAGCACGGAGGCGATGCCGAGGAAGGCCTCCAGGCGCGTGGGTTCTCCCGAGCTGGGCGTGGTGCCCAGCGGCATCCAGCCGAGCAGCGCCAGCCCGCACAGCGCGACCACGATGAAGACGATCTCGACGGACAGCCGCCCCTTATCGCTCCAGTAGACGTCCTCCAGATGCAGGAGGAGCGCGAACTCATCGAGGACCAGCGCCATGCCGATGCCGAGCAGGGCGGCGGCGACAGCCGCCCACGCCGAGTGGTTGTCCTGGACGACGAGGCCGCCGACCCCGCCCACGCACATGAAGAACAGGCCGAAGACGGCGTGATGGAGATGCAGGTCGCCCGGCGTGACGTTACCGGGCCACCACCGCACCTGGGCGCGGATCATCCGGACGCTGAACCGGATGAACAGGAACGCCGCGATGAACGCCACGAAGAAACAGAAAAGCCGCAGCCTCCCGGCGTCCACGACCCACTGCTCAAACCAGTTACTCATCGCCTGGCAACCCCCGTGTACGAGCATGCCACCGAGCGTCCGGCGCGGCATATATACCCCGGCCTCGAGGGCCGAATTGGCGAGCGCCGCTAGGCTCCGGGGAATGTCTAGCGGCGCTCACTGCGCATCCCTGGTGCGGCCCGACGGCATGGCACCGGAGAAGGCACTTCCAATAATCAGGAATTAACCTGGGTGTCTGTATAAAGCTACCTCTAAGTAACCTGAATGTTTCTTGGAGGCAGCGCGGGTGCCGTGTACCCGTCCGCGCCGACGGTTACCTCGGCGGTCTGGACGATCTCCGTCACCGGCCGGACCTTGCCGTCCAGGTCGAGCACCGGCGACGCCTCGGAGTACCAGGACGGGATGACCGCGTTCCCCCAGAAGTCGCGGCGGCGCGGGTCGAGCACCGACCAGCGCAGGACGGGGTGGTCGGGATCGCCGGTGTAGTAATCGCTGGTGTAGATCTCCAGG
>Ga0306925_10003423_pt1 | contig 14035 bp, 14 predicted proteins | sample flu12Cox44000176_FD_203755 | JGI IMG/M metagenome (GOLD analysis project Ga0306925, IMG submission 203755) | Lab enrichment of tropical soil microbial communities from Luquillo Experimental Forest, Puerto Rico - flux8day.12C.oxic.44.000.176 (v2)... | ecosystem: Environmental > Terrestrial >... | reverse complement strand
ATGATCGCCGACGTCGATTATAACGTATCGAAGCTCTACGGCATGCTGCCGGCGCCAGTGTCGGGCGACCCGACCAAGCGTACTCCGGCGGACAATCAGACCGTGCGAAATGTCTTCGTCATCGGCCCGGACAAGAAGATCAAATTGATTCTGGTGTATCCGATGACGACGGGACGCAACTTTGACGAGGTGCTGCGCGTAATCGACTCGCTCCAACTCACCGCGAAGCACAAGGTCGCAACGCCGGTAAACTGGAAGCATGGGGAGGATGTGATCATCGCCGGTTCGGTAAGCGACGAGGACGCTAAGAAACAATACCCGCAAGGTTGGAAGGCTCCGAGGCCGTATCTGCGAATCGTGCCACAGCCGAAGGCCTGATGGTCATCCCTAAACTGCTTGAGGCGGCGCGGCTGAAATCGCGCCGCCTCATATCCGACAACCGCGACTGGACGCCGCAGTAAATGATCTGGCTGAAATGACGCAATGGGTCAAAAGCGACATTTTGGACGCTCTCCTGTTTGTAACTGGCGGATGCAAGAACGCCGCCGCTCCCGCGCGCTGGACCGTAGACGAGACATCCACGTGCTTCACCCTGCTCGATGCGAACGAGCAGAAGCAGAAAAGCTTGCTGGTCCGCCGCGCGTCGTCACACGGCCGCGCGATCTAGCTGGCTCTCTGGCGCCACTCGCTCGAACCGCTCGCGGTCACTCTTGATTCTGTACTGAAATTCTTCGTCAATCGGCGGCAATAGTCGCGTGACGGTATAACTACCGCCGTCGCCGGCGCTCAACAGGCCCGACACAAAGCTCACCGCCTCGCCGACTTTGAACTTGTGCATACTCACAACGTCGACTGTTTGCTGGAAGATAAGACAGCCGCATCGCGGTTAATATCGCACAGTGCCGGAGTTTGCGCTCCGCAAGGACAAACTTCGAAAGGTGGATCAGAAGCTCCCTGAGTCGTGACGCTATGTCGTTGCACTAGCACGGTCGTCATTCTCGGACTTGTTGACTGACCGCGCGGCACTGACCTGCGTTAAGAATACGTTAACCATATTGATCGAGGCTGTTGCCCGGGAAGGGGCTGCGCCTCGGTGCAGCATGGCGTTTCAACTCAACCTCCTTTTCATTCAAGTGGCTGCCGCGGCGGCGCTGATTGCGTTAGTGCCTGCCGTCGCGGTGGGGCAAAGCGGCGAAACTTCCAGCGGCTCCGGTGTGGTGATCGGCGCCCACGGTGAGGTGCTCACAAACGCTCACGTTGTCCCGAACTGTGCTCAAATCACAGTTCGACCGTCTTCCGGAGAGATGGCGACCGCAACCTTGGTCGCACGCGACGAGAAAAATGATCTCGCCGTCATCCGAACTAGACCTTCGGTCACGTCAATTGCCACGTTTCGCGATGGCGCGCCGGTTCGAGCAGGCGATGGGATTGTAGCGTTGGGCTATCCTCTCTCAGGATTACTAGCCACAACGGTCAATCTTACCGTCGGGAATGTAAGTGCTCTGGCAGGCCTCGGTGATGACTCACGGTATCTTCAGATCAGCGCGCCCGTGCAGCCAGGCAACAGCGGCGGACCGTTGCTCGATACAAGCGGTCACCTTGTTGGAATTGTATCTTCGAAACTGAATGCTGCACTCATCGCTCGATCTACAGGAGACATCCCACAGAACGTGAATTTCGCCATCAAAGCGGAAGTGGCACGAACATTTTTAGACAGCCACAGTATCCCGTACCAAACGGCGCGTTCGGAACACGCGCTGTCCCCAGCCGACGTAGGAGACGCCGCGCGCCCCTTTACCGTGGAGATTAACTGCTCTGGTTCACAAGCACTCGCAGATGATCGGACAGCGACTCCTGGCAAAGAACGCGCAGTGTTTTACGAGCAAGATGCAAATAATCCTAGCTCGGGCAGACGCTATTCCGGCTTCGCTACTTGGCGCATTGAGATGGTTTCATCTGGTCCCGGCCACCTACCGGAGCCGGCCGTGCGAGCTGAGATCAAGATTCCCGAGCGCGGGATGACAATTATCTGGGAACTGCGGCGCAATACTGATAGGGCGCTACCGGCAACTCATACTGTCCAGGTCATATTCAAATTGCCACCTGATTTCCCGGGCGGCGCCATCCTTAATGTGCCAGGCGTGCTGATGAAGCAGACCGAGCAGGCGCGCGGCACGCCGCTTGCTGGCCTTGCAGTCAAAGTCAACAAAGACTTTTTCTTGGTCGGCCTGTCAGCCGTGGCCCCGGACGCGCGGCGGAACACTGAGCTTTTACGAGATCGGGAGTGGTTCGACATACCTATCGTATACGGCAACGGTGATCACGCCATTTTAGCCATGGAAAAGGGGCCATCTGGCGATCGCCTATTCGCCGAAGCTTTTGGGTCCTGGAGCCAGTAGCTATCATCGACCAGTACCCGAATTGAGCTGCGCCGGTCGTCGCGGTAAAAAGGCGACGGCGGTCATCCCGACCGCGTTCACGGCGGTGGGAGACCCGGTCGGTACCGGCTTTGGTCGCTTCGCTCGCGCGGCCCGGCGGCAATGCCACCGGCTTGTCGCTCCAGGCACCGGATCTGGCCGCTAAGCGATTCGAACTGCTGCGCGAGGTCGTCCCCGGTCTGCGCCGCTTGGCGATCATCGCCAATCCCGATGCCCCCCGAAGTGACGGAACGCATGGTAGCGTTTGAGCAGGCGCTTATCGCTAGGCTGGACCGCGGGCGTTAACGTTCGGATCGACCATCACTGGGCTGGAGGCGATGCCAATCTTCTCCGCAAATCCGCGATAGAACTGGTCGCGCTCGCGCCGGATGCTATTGTCGCGGAAGGTGATGTTGCTGTTGGACCCCTCCTAGAAGCAACACATAACATTCCGATCGTGTTCACGAATGTTGTTGACCCGGTTGGCAGCGGTTGCGTCGCGAGCATGTCCCGGCCGGGGGGTAAAGCTACCGGGTTTACTCAGTTCGAATATCGGATCAGCGGCAAATGGCTTAAGTTGCTCAGGGAGGTGGCGCCGAACGTATCGCGGTAGCGGTGATTCGCGATCCCAGGCTAGGTTTTGGGATTGGGTAGTTTGCCGTAATTCAAGCCATGGCGCCGGAAGCGGTCGAACTGTTCCCCATTAATGCCGGCAATGCAGCAGAGATAGAGCGCGCAGTCAGTGCATTTACCAGCTCACCAAATGGCGGGCTGATCGTCACGAACGGCTCAACGGCGTATATACGTGACCAGATCACCTCGCTCGCAGCGCGCCACCGGTCGCCCAGTGGCCGGCGGCTTTGATCTCTTATGGGCCTAACTCTATCGACCCGTCCCGGCGCGCAGCCGGTTTATGTCGATCACATTCACAAAGGCGAGCCGGCCAATCTGCCGGTGCAGGCGCTAACGAAGCACGAACTGGTAATCAATCTGAAGACGGCCAAGGCGCTCGGACTGACGGTGTCACCGACGCTGCTCGCCACTGCCGACGTTGTCGAGTAGAGATCATTTTGCTGCACCGCACTTTGGTCGCTAATGGCACAAACTTCGCGGCAGCGCAGCAAATGGTCGCTTTCGGGGGTAAAGCGGACATGATCGGATGGGGTCGAAAACGTCACTTTTGACCCAAGCGATCAAAGTCAAGTGCCCAACGTCCTCTTGCCGTGCGACCCGACAACGGTGCAATCTATCCTCGGACATCCGGATTGTTCGCATTCCCCTTACATCTTGGTCATTAGACAATTCCAGCGATGTCAGCACAAATATAGTGTGGGAGGTTCATATGGCGACATATGTTGTACTTGCTCATTTCACCGATCAAGGAGTTCGCGGCGTAAAAGATTCACCCAAACGCGCTGCTGCATTCAAAGCTGCAGCAAAGAAAGAAGGCGTGACCGTGAAGGCATTTTATTGGACGCTCGGCAGATATGACATGGTCTCTATACTAGAGGCACCCGACGCCGAGACAGTCACCGCGCTCAGCCTAAGCGTGGGGAAGCTTGGCAACGTGCGCACTGAAACGCTGCCCGCATTCGACAATGCAGGGATGGAAGCAATCCTGAAAAAGGTTGGCTAGCGCGCTAACGGCAGCCTAGCACCGCGACTATATCTCTACCGGCAGTGACAGCGGCGACCAGCACATCGCGTTGAGCGCGCGAGAAGTCGCTATGCCGGTCGCTATTGGGTGAAAGCTGACATCGGATACGGGCGAACGTTATTGGTAACGATCAGCAGCCGGGCTGCGGCCGAGACGTTCGCTAACGCGCAACGCGACGCAAGCAGATGCACACCGACTGCGTGATGACTTAATGACAGGCAGGTGCCCTTCATCCCAACGACGGGGCCAGCATTCGTGCCGACCCTTGCTTACGGCATGACTTGAGTCAGTTTGAACCGCGGAGCCGCCGGTATTGTTGTTTGCAGCAACGCTGTCCATCGCCGCCACTCAATGCGCCGGCTTCGGGCATCCTCAAGCTAGTTGAGCAATTCGTCCTCGGACACGGCGGCCTTCCCCGCCACAATCGTATCGCTCGGCACCGTCGGTGCTTGATCTGCGCACGCCATGAACCGGCGCCGGACGATGTCGACATGGCTTCGCAGGTTGTAGACCTGGTCCATCGCGGTCAGCGGATAGCGGATCTGACTGACTGCGTCCTCGATTTGTTGGACGGCCGCCTGCACTTCCGCCAAATGCTCGTTGCCGAAGCCGCTTTCGAACACGGCTTCCAACGCCCGCAGTTGTCCGTACCAATAGAGCAGGCGCCTGCGCGTCCCCCATTTGTAAACCACGGGCAGATAGTGGAACAGCGGCAGGCCGATGGCGATCGCTGTCACCACCACCGCGATCGCGCGTTGCACGTGCACCGATAGCCACAGCGGCAAATGCCGTTGCATGAACGACGGACCGCTCTTATAGAAATCGACGGCGGTCGGCGCCACCGGATATTCCGCGTCCGTGCCGTTCGGAAATTCTCCGATGCGCTGGAACGTCTCTGGCCTGCTGTGAGTCTCCACCATCGTTCGCAGCAGGAGCTGGACGATTTCGGGATGCAGATCGCTGCGCACCAGAACCTTGGTCGTCGTACCGATCAGCGGCACGTCCTCGGCGGGGATCGCGCGATCGATGTCGACCATGCCCCTGGGCAGCAAGAGGCGAACGAGATCCGGATAAATCCGAGTGAACGCCTCGGCCATCGGAAAGCCTATCAGCTGAATCTTCGGATTTTCCAGAAGCGTCTTTACGGCCGTGGCATCCGGCGATCCAATGATCCAGACGGCATCGACTTGATTTTCATCCAGTGCCTTGACTGCGTTCAATCCGGCAAAGGGCAAGAATGTTGCGGTCTCAGCGTTGACGCCGCCTTTGCCCAGGATTTTTTCGCCGGATAATCGTGTAGCACTCCCCACCGGGCCGATGGCGATACGCTTGCCTTTGAGCTGGGACAGCTTTTCAAGCCGCTCGGTTGGAGCGTAGAAGATCCAGAATGGTTGATTGTAGACGGTGCCCAACGACAGTAATCCCGGCGCACGCTTCCCATCCGAGACGCCGCCGGTCACAAAGGCAATCTGAACGCCGGAATTTGGGTCCTGCAGCAACCTCACGTTTTCGACTGCGCCAGACGTCTCGCGCAGTTCGAGATCGACATGATTACGTGCGAAGATTTCCCGGTACTGACGGCCGTAGTATTCGAACGACGCACCTTTGAAAGCCGTCGCCATGATCACCTTCGAGGGCGGCGTGGGAATGAAATAGATCAGCGCCAGCGAAGCGGCGCCAAGGACGAACACCGCGGCGGCAACGGCTGCGAACAGTTGCTGCTTGCTCAATCGATTGATCGACATTTTTCCTAGTCTCATTCGTCAGCCCGTCTTGCATCGTTGTCAGCCGGGCCACCGGTTAGGAGGAAATGCCCCGGGACACGCTGGGGCATCACTCCATTCGCAGATGCAAAATGGCGGCACAGTGACGCCGGTCACACTGCGCATAGCGCGCTGTCAGGCACCGGTCGGTGGAAGCGCGCGGCTGTCCGAAAAGCGGTTATTTTGCAATCGGTTGGGCCGGCGTTATCACGGACAATTCTTCCGCCAATAAATCCCTGTATCGCAAGTACAGATTGATGAATGCCCGCAGCGGCCAATCGTCGTCGCGCACGTTCGTGCAAATGACCTCGGCGCTCTGCGCAGTGCGCAGCATGACTTGGGCTGAGTCGCAGGTGCTCAGAATTTTCAGGGTGCCGAGCGCGCAGACCTGATCTTTTTGCCAACGTTTGGGGTTCGCACTATGGGCAAAGATGTAGCTCCTCCACATCAACGCAGCGTGCATCCGTGACAGGTCCGCCGCCCGCTTCAGCTCGGCGTCATCGTCAACGTCGTCGCTTGTGTTGGTCCCCGCTGCCAACCTCTGCTCGAAATAATCCTAAACCCATAATTCGAGCAGCTCGGCCATCTGCATCGCGGGGGGCGTGGCTGACAGCGGCGGGTACCTCTTTTCCGAACGTCAGATTGAAAAGATCGACTTCGCTGGCCTGCGCATCAGGATCGCGACTTCGCAGGCACAGCTGGCGTGGAAGACGACCAGCGCGCCGGCGCGAACGGCGTGGATGTGCCGGTAGGTGGCGTCCAGCAGCGGCGTATGCTGCTGCATGTCGTCGGTATCGTAGCCGGTCGGCGTCAATGTTTCGGGCGCGCACTTTCCCGCTCACGGAAACGCGGCAGCCAGCTCCTTGGCGCCCGGCTTTTGCACCTCGCGGTCCATCGCTGCATCGGTCGCGGCGATCAGGGCCGACACCACGTTGTTTTTCTGCGCCACCGGATTGTCCCGATAGCCGCGCTGCTGGAAGAAATTAGCAGTCGGCACCTTGGCGCGCCATTCGGCCGGCATGGTCACCATGTCGAAGCCGTTGCCGTCGCCTGTCAGATTCATCATTTCGAGCTCGGCCGCGGTCAGCGGCGCGGCGTAGCCTTTGCGGCGGGCGAAGACGATGGAATCGAGCAGCTTCTGCGTCTGCAGGAACGGACCGACATCGAGGTCGAGATTGAGCGCGTGCACGGCGAGGCCCTTTGACGTGCCGGCCAGCGCCTCGTGCTGATTCCAGTCATCGGGCACGCTCTTGGCGAAGTCGATCATCTTGCGCACCGTCGTAAGCTTCTTCTCCAAGAATTGCCGGCTACCGTCCGGGATTTGCGCGGCGCTTGCCGCAAGGGCTGCGACGACGTGCCCGCCATTCTCAGCCAAAATCTCGACGCTATTGGTCGCGAGCAGCTGATTATAGCCGAGCGCGGTGGTGATGGCGCGGCCGGTTTTGCTGTATTCGAGGCCGGCCTGAATGTCGTAGGTGCCGTTGCCGGTGGCCTCGAACGCATAGATCCGCACCGCTTGCTGTTTGCTCAAACCGGCCGCCGCGGCCGTCGCCGCATAAGCGCGCTTGAACTCGCCGTCTGTCTTGGGCAGTCGCGGTGCGAACTTGAACTCGTTGAGCGCGGCGACGAGGAAATCGGCGACCACCGGAACATAGGGCGGAAGCGTTGGCGGTTCGGCCAGCTTTGACGGATCGCGCGGCTTGGGCGGACCGGAATAGACCGGCGGCTGATCGAGCACGTAGTCGTCGAGCGCAAGCGCGGTGCCGCGGACGCGTTTGGCATTGCGCGCCCGCCGCTTTTCGGCAATTGAGGCCCAGTAGGTCTTGGCAACAGCCTGATAGGCATCCCAAGCTCGCTGATAAGCGGCAAGATCGCGCCGGTACTTCTCCATGACCGACGGAGGCACCGACGAATTGGCTGCCGCTGCCGGACCCTCCGCCGCAGCGGCGAGAGGACGAAGCGCGATGCCGCAGGCGAGCGTCAACGCCAGCAGCAAACATCGGCCAATGCGATCGGTCGAAGCGATTCTCACGTCGACACTGTAGCGCGGAACGGCAGCCCGGATAAAACGAGGGCGGCCCACGGCCGCCCTTGCCTTCCGCGTTCACGTCGTCAAGCTACTCGTTGACTCCGCTAGCCCCGCCATGCAGACCACCTCGTCCTCGAGCCAGTTCCACCGGAGCAGCCAATGGCGCCGATGATCTTGCCGTCCTCGACCAGAGGGATATGCCGCCGCGCGAGGCGATGACATCGTCAAGCGTCAAGAGATAGTTGAAACCGAATTTCGTCACACCATCCTCAAGAGCGTGGGTCGGCCGGAGATACCCGCGACACGCGCTTATGCTGAGAGATCGAAATCGAGGCCAGCTGTGCGCCGTTCCATGCGACTGAAGGCGATGAGATCGCCGTTGGGATCGACCACCACAACGTTCAACGCCCAGCCACGCTTGGTCGCCTCCGCGACTGCCGTCTGGATCAAGCCCTGCGCCCGCTCCATGGTGATCAGCGTGCCGAACGGGATGTTGAACGGCCTCTTGTCGGGGACGGCGCTCAGATCGGGCGGGACTACCTGCGGCGCGGCTTGCCGCTGCGCCAGTGCCGGGCAGCGCCGAGCAGGCCGGCTGCAAGCATGAGAATAGTCAAACTGCGAAACTTCATCGAACTCTTCCCTCAAACGCGGCATCTTCGGCCGCTGTAACAATCCTAGACGAAAAAAGACGCGGCGGACCAGCGAAGTTCAGACCGCTCTTCGGCGCTCTCGCTTTGGTTGACCGGACTGCGGTGAAAACGTTTCGTCAACCATGGACGCAAAGAAACAAAATCGCTCGGCAAGGGAAGAACGTCGTGCCGAAAAACGAACGGCCCGGTCCCGAGGGAGAGGGGACCTGGGCCGTTCTGATGCCGGAAGCCGCCCCGTCGCACGCCCCACCCCGACACTGCCGCGATCATGACGAACCGAGGTTGACCGATCGTTGACGGCCGCGGCTTTATGTCAGCGGCCGGACGGTGCGCGGAACAAGCCCTTGGCGGCAAGCTCATCGAGATAATCGCGCCAATATTCTTCGCGATTTTGTCCGAGCTCGAAGAGATAGTCCCAACTGAAGATTCCGGTCGCGTGCATGTCATCGAAGACGAGCCGCACCGCGTAGTTGCCGACCGGATGGACCTCGATGATCTCGACGTCGCGCTTGCCGGCGACGGTGCGGCGCTCGCTCGGCGAATGGCCCTGAACCTCGGCGCTCGGGCTGCGCACGCGCAAATACTCGGCGGCAAGTTCGAAGGTCTCGCCTGCCTCGAACACGACGACGAGCGCCTTGCGGTTCTTGCGCAGCCGCAATTCGGTCGGCCAGGGTTTTGTCGAAGCCGTGTCGCTCATAGTCGGCACGCCGCGCTCAATCGAGCGCAATATGGCCGTCCTCGATGACCTTCTTCCATTTCTCGTATTCAGATTTCGTATAGGCCGCGCTATCGGCAAGCGACATGCCGCGCGGGGTGAGGCCAAAGGTTGCGAACGCCGCCTTGAGCTCCGGGTCCTGCAGCGCCTTGTTGATGGCGTCGTTGAGTTTTGCAAGCACGGCCGGCGGCGCGCCGGCGGTGCCATAGAGGCCGAGCCAGAGATCGACGTTGTATTCGGGCAATCCCGCTTCGGCGACCGTCGGCAGATCGGGATAGACCGGAGAGCGTACCGCGCCGGTCGTCGCCAGCGGTATGACACGGCCGTCCTTGGTAAACGGCAGCGCGCCGGCGATGCTGGAAAACGACATCTGCACCTTGTTGCTCATCATATCGGTATAGGAGGCGCCGATGCCCTTGTAGGGAACATGCACGGCGTCGATGCCGGTGCGCAGCTTCCACAGCTCGGCGGCGAGATGCGGCGTGGTGCCGACGCCGGCGCTGGCATAGTTGAGCTTGCCCGGATTGGCTTTGCCGAAAGCCACGAGCTCGGCGTAGCTCTTGATGCCGAGCTGCGGCGCCACCACCAGAACCTCCGGCGAGGAACTCGTGATCGACAGTGGCACGATGTCCTTGAAGATGTCGTAAGGCATCGATTTCTGCAGGACCGGATTGATCACGACTCCCGGATCCATCACCGCCATGTTGTAGCCGTCGGGCGCGGCGTGAGCGACGTAATCGACGCCGACGATGCCGCCGGCGCCCGGCTTGTTCTCGACCACAACGGTCTGATTCAAAACCTCGCCGATCTTCTTCGCCATGGTGCGGCCGGCGAAGTCGGTGATGCCGCCAGGCCCATAAGGCACAATCAGATGCACCGGCCGGTCGGGAAAGTTCTGCGCGCGTGCCGGCAGGCATGCGGCAAGCGTCAGCATGGCGGCGGCGATCAGGCGGTTCATGCAGCTCTCCATTGGCGAAACGCTAATTTGCTCCGGCCGGAGGGCCAGGTCAAAAGCCTATCCGGTCGCACCTTTGGCGATGAGCTCGACGAGCTTCGCCGGCGTCACCGGGGCCTGTGCGATATGCACGCCGAACGGCGACAGCGCGTCCTCGATCGCCGAGACGATCGCGGCGGTGGCGGGAATGACGCCGACCTCGCCGACGCCTTTGACGCCGAGCGGATTATGCGGCGACGGCGATTCCTTGTAGAGGGTCTCGAACGCCGGCACTTCGGTCGCAGTCGGGAGCAGATAATCGGCAAACGTGGTGGTGACTGGCTGGCCAACCGCGTCGTAGCCCATCCACTCGAGCACGGCGTTGCCGATGCCATGCGCAATGCCGCCGTGGATCTGGCCCTCGACGATCAGTGGATTGACCCGGCGGCCGGAGTCCTGGATCGCGAGATAGCGCAAGATGCGCACGCCGCCAGTCTCGATATCGACCTCGACCTCGACGACGTGGCAGGCGTTGGAATAAGCCAGCTGATCGACGCGAAAGGTGGCGTCGGCTTGGAGGCCGGGATCGATGTCTTTCGGGAAGGCATAGCCCGGAGCGCCTTTCAGCACACGGGCGAGCTCGCCGAGCTTTACCGCAAGCTGCGGCGCGCCGACGACGCGCACCGCGCCATTGACGATCTCAAGATCCTCCTCGGCCGCTTCGAGCATGTGGCTCGCTAGCTTCTTGGCCTTGGCGGCGACCGCCTGCGCCGCGATCTTGACCGACGATCCAGCCGTCACCGTCTGCCGGCTGGCGAAGCCGCCAAGCCCAAGCGGCGCGGCCGAAGTGTCGCCGGAAACCACCGTGACATCCTCAGCGCGAACGCCGAACGCTTCCGCGCAAATTTGCGCGAGCGCGGTCGCGAGCCCCTGCCCCATGGCCGCAGCGCCGGTCGATACCATGATGCGGCCAGTCGGCGAGACTTTCACGCCGCCGAATTCGAACGGGCCGCGGCCGGTGCCCTTGATGCCGTGCGCGAGCCCGATGCCGATGTAGCGCCCTCGCTCGCGGGCTTGAGCCTGGCGGCGCGGGAAATCGTCCCAACCCGCGGCGCGGAGAATGTCCGCCTGGCAGCCCGGATAGTCGCCGCTGTCGTATTGGACCTGCTCGCCGCTGCGCGCCTTCAGCGGCTTTAGATACGGCATCTTCTCCGCCGGAATGAGATTTCGGCGACGCAGCTCGGCGCGATCAACGCCGAGCGTATGCGCCAGGCGATCCATCAGCCGCTCCATGGCGAAGGCGGCCTGCGGATAACCGGCGCCGCGCACCGAAGACACCGGCGCCTTGTTGGTGTGAGTCGCGACCACATCCATCGCCAGCGCGGGCACCATGTAGGGCCCAGTCAGCGTGGTCGCCGAATTGTAGGGAATGTTCACGTCCTGCAGCGCATAGGCGCCGATATCATGAATGAGCCGGCCGCGGACGCCGCGAATGCAGCCGTCGGCGTCCGCGGCAATGTCGATGCCCCAGTACTGGTCGCGCTCCTGCGCCGCATTGGTGAAATGCTCGCGGCGGTCCTCGATCCATTTCACCGAGCGATTGAGCAAGGTCGCGGTGGCGACCACGGCGACGTCCTCGGGATAGACGCAAAGCTTCGGACCGAAGCCGCCGCCGACGTCGGGCGTCGCCACACGCAAGCGGCTTTCGTCGAGCGCGATGTAATCGGCGAGCGCGTTGCGCAGATCATGGGCCTTCTGCGTCGAAGCCCACACCTGCGTTTCGCGGTCGGAGATTTGCGCGAGGATGCCGCGGCCTTCCATCGAGTGCGCCGCACCACGATGGATCCACAGATCCTCGTGCACGACGTGCGCGGCCTTGGCGAAAGCGGCCTCGATGTCGCCGTAGCCGACCTTGTAGACGATGACGTGGTTCGCGGCGAGTTCGCGGCGCGTCGGCGGCGCACGTTCCACGCGACAGTCGATCGCCGCCGCCAGAATCTCGTAGTCGACATTGACGAGCGCCGTGGCATCTTCGGCGATATAGCGGTCGCTCGCGACGACGATGACGACCGGCTCGCCGACGAACGACACTTCGCCGTCGGCAAGCGCGAACGGCCAGCTCTGGTCGAGCCTGGTGCCGGAATTCGAGGTGCGCACCATGCGCCGCTGCCGCAGCGCCGGCACGAGATCGTCGAGCGTCAGCACGGCAACCACGCCCGCCATGGCCCGCGCCACGCCGACATCGATCGAGCGGACGAGCGCGTGCGGATGCGGGCTGCGCACGAAGGCCGCATGTAGCGCGCCGGGCGCCGCGACGTCGTCGACGAATCGCGCGCCGCCGGTCAGCAGCGAAAAATCTTCAAGGCGCGCAACGCGCGTTCCGATCAGTTCGCTCACTGGCCCTCGCTCGCGATCGCCTTGGTGGCCCGCGCGATGACGTCCTTCGGCGTCTGGTAGACGTCCGCCAGCAAGGCATCGATCTTGGCTGCATTGACCGGGCGTACGTCGTTCGCCTCGGCGAGAAATTCGTCGTCCTTCATGGTAGAGTCGAATGCCGCGAGCAGCGCGGCCTTGCGCTCTGCCGGGATGTCGGGTGGCGTCGCAAACGGCCGCGCCATGGCCTGGCTCACCAGAAGAAGCTTGATAATCTGCATCTGCTCCGGCGCTTTGACGAGATCGGTCGCGAGCGGCAGGCTGCCGGCGCCCATCTGTTGCGGAATGATCGACGGATTGCCGGGAACGTGCGCGCCGAAATAGCAGCCGAGCAGGCGCGCATAGGCGTCGTAGCCGCCGCCGGCGCTATAGCCGATGACGGGCGTGAGGCTGCGGCCCTTGTAGAAATCCTCGACGCCCGCGGCAAGCGCCGCACCGGCGAGCACGACTGTCACCGCGGCACCGCCGACGATCATCCGCACGCTTAAGCTTTGAGCCATGGTTCCTCGCTGCCAGCGCCGCAGGAATGTACCTAATCCCTTCGGCCGCTGAACAGCGCGCGCAGCTGTTGCCAAACGACGCGGGCCATCAGTGAAAGCGCGGAGATCGGCTTCGCGGCAGCGGGAAGCGGCGGCTCGTCGGACGCGGCAAGCTGCGGGTTTGCCGGCGCCGGACGGCGCCGCGGCGCCGTGGTTTCCGCCGGCACGATGGGCGGCGACTGTACGGTCGGCGGCGGCGGAGCCGGCGCCGGGTGCTCTTCGAGTTGGGCCCGCAAATTTCCGGCGAACTGACCGATGATCTGCGCCGCCGTCGCCTGGATCATGCCGACGCCGCGGCCGTATTGCGCCACCGCGCCCGACAGCATCAGATCGGTATGGATGAGCACCCGCGAGCCGCGTTCGGTCGGCTCGACACGAAATGTCGCCGCGGCATTGGCGGCGCCGCGGCCCTTGTCGTCGCTGCCTTGCGCCTTCACCCGCGCGCTGTAATTGGCTTCGTCGATATCCTCGAGTTGCACGCGGCCAGCGAAGCTTAGCGCCACCGGACCGAGCCGCACCGCGATCTTGCCGCGGTAATTCTGCGCATCGACCACTTCGGTCAGTTCGGCGCCCGGCAGGCACGGCGCGATCCGCCGAATGTCGAGCAACACCGCCCAGGCTTGCGGCGGCGACAGCGGCACATCGAACGAATTATCGAATTCCATTACGCCTGACCGCGGCGGCAGCCGATCATGTCGGGCGTGCCGATTTTTTGCCAAACCCATCGCGCCCAGGCGAGCAGGCGATCGTCGTCGTAGCGTTCCCCGACCAGTTGGATGCCGACCGGCAGGTTGTTTGGCCCACGGTGGGTCGGCAGCGTCAGACTCGGCGTATGCAACGCGGTCCAGATCGCCTGCATGGTGCCGTCGCCGGTCGAGGCGAGTCCCTTCGGCGCTTC
>Ga0306925_10003421_pt1 | contig 14038 bp, 9 predicted proteins | sample flu12Cox44000176_FD_203755 | JGI IMG/M metagenome (GOLD analysis project Ga0306925, IMG submission 203755) | Lab enrichment of tropical soil microbial communities from Luquillo Experimental Forest, Puerto Rico - flux8day.12C.oxic.44.000.176 (v2)... | ecosystem: Environmental > Terrestrial > Soil... | reverse complement strand
GTTCGGTCCCGATTTTCGCGCCGCTGCCGACAGGGTCTCTAGCGCCTGCTCCATAGGCGTTCCCTCGGGCAAGCGGAAGATCCACGGGATGTTCGTAGATGTCAGCACGTGGTCCGACGACACCGCAATGACCGGCACGAACGCCTTTACCCCAATCTGCTCCGCCAGGTGGCTCGATGCGCGGTCCAGCGCAAGAATCGCGATCACATTCTGGTCATACACCGCATGTACGAGCTCATTCGATGCCCTTCCCCACGGCACGTCCGACGACACGCCAACCAGATCCCACTTTCTGCCTTCAACATCCAGCCTGCGAACTGCCCTGATCATCTCCGGCGACTGAGCCAGCTTCTCAGCCTGTGGTCCGAAGACCGCAACCCTTAACGCGTCGGTCGGCACATCCGCAGTGGGCGGACCGGCATACTGCACGCCGCCCTCGCCGACGCGGGCGTACTCTTTCTGCATCGAGATTTTTTGATACTCAATATGCCCGTTGTGTACCGTGCCCAGGTATAGGTCGCGCAATTGCTTGTTGTTGGGATCGAACTGCATCGGTCCGGTGACCCCGGTGTACGTTTCCGTACCGTACAGCGCGTCCCGAATCTTCGCGCGATTCAAGCCCGCCTTGCAGATGGCCTGTAGCAGAATCTGCATCTGGTCGTATGCCAGCGCAGCGAAGTGGTCCGGCTTCTCGCGAAAGCGCGCTTCATAGCGAGAATTGAACGCCAACCAGGCAGGATTACTGCTCGCCGGGTCATACGGATAAACGGCCTGGAAGCCTTCCGCCGCTGACCTTGCCTGCGCCACCAACTCATCCCCCAGCGTGCGGTGGCTGCCGAAGACGCGCTGCTTCATGCCCAGTTGCTGCATCTGCTTGAGGATCATCGCGGCCTCGGCCTGGTCGGTCCACAGAGCGATGCCATCGACGCGCGATTCATTGATCACCAGTAACTGCCTTGTGAAGTCGGTATCGGCCGGCATGAACTTCTGCTCGATCACCACCGGATGGCCAAGCCTCCGGGAGGCATCGCGAAACTTTCCCACCCCAAAACGGCCGTAGCGGTCGTTCACGCGCAGCAGCGCAATGCGCTTGAGACCCAAGTCGGTATAGATGTGACGCGCCAGGGTGTAACCCTGCGTGCGGTCGTCCTGCAGGACCGTGAAATACCACGGAATCAGCGTCTCTGGGATCGTCGGGTCTGTCGAAGCGCTATTCACAATCGGGATTTCCGCCCGCAACGACGCCCGCAAAGCAATGTGTGTGGTGTCGCCGCTGATTGACCCGAAGATCGCCCAGTCCTGGTCTTCGTACACCATCTTCACGACTTCGTTGCTCGACGCACCCCATGTCGCCGAGTCATTGTGCAGCATCAGCGTGAATGGCTTGCCGCCGTACCCGCCCGCAGCATTGGCTTCGTCAATGGCCATCGCCGCGCCATTGAGCATGCGTTTCCCCAGCGCCGCATCGGGATGGTTCTCCAGCGGCCCAATGAATCCGATCCGCACTTCGCTCACGTGCTTTGCCACCGGAAGGTCGCGCGCCGCGCCGTTGTATTCCACCAGGTCAACATAATTCTCGAAGTACGGCTGGGTGAACTTCGAGAACGGCTGCATGTCGTCCGGCTCCTGCGCATACGGCTTCAATGACCGCGCTGCCGGACGCTCGGGCGGATTCTTGCCGCACTCACAGCCCTTGAAGGTCTGCGGCCATGCCCGGCATGCGAGCGCCACCAGCAACGCCATCAACACAGCACGACTCAAGGATTACTCCTGGGGGTTGGGATGCCGAAACATCGCAATCGCTTCGATTTCCACCAGCAGCTCAGGCCGGCACAGCTTCGCCTGGATCCCTGTCGATGCCGGCAGCGGATCCAGCCCCTGCTTTCTGTAGAACGCCGTGCGCTCTTCGTTGAATGCCTCGTAATCACGATCGATGTCGCGCAGGTAGCACGTCGTTCGCACCATGTCCTTCCAGGTTGCACCTTCTGCCGCCAGCAGCCCAGTGATGTTCTTAAACGTGCGCCGCGTCTGCGCGCGAAAGTCTCCTTTGTGAACCGTCGCCCCGTTTTCGTCGATGCTTGCCGTGCCTGAGATCAGCAGGATCACCAGACCGTTCAGGTCGATCCGCATGCCGCGCGAAAACGAGCTTGGCTTGGCGTAGTCATACGCCTCGTTGAGCACGTTGAGGTTAGTAATCGTCCGCTTCTCAACCGGCGCGTTGGTTATTTCCTTCCACAGTTCCTGTGCGTTCATGATGCCTCCTATAGAAATTGGTCCTCTGACATCTGAAAATCCTTGCTCGGCGAAGAATTAGCCTTCCGACAGTTAAAAGATCCGCCCTCTACACGGCCTTGTATCAGGGCGCGACTGCAGTCGTGCCGATGAGCCATCTATTCCTGTCATCCCGAGCGGGCCTTAGCCCGCGAAGGCTTCTCACTTCTGCCGAATGCCGTGACTCAGGCCCTTCGCTGTCGCCACCCAGATGTCGTCTCCCTGGAAATCAACCGCCAGGACGTAGTTGTGCGCCGGAGCCGTCTCCGTAGCCATACTCGTAATGTTGCCCTCGGCATCGCGCACGTACATCTCCGGCGCGCCCGTCTTTAGGTTCGGGCGATACACCGCCCAGTTGGTCCCGTCGTAGAACGCCAGTCCCTTGTCTGTGCTGAACCATGCGCGATTGGCGTCGACCGCCTTTACCTGGTTGGTAAAGTTGCTGGGCAGGCCGCTGTCCTTGGTCAGGAAGTTGTGCCAATTGCGGCCATCGTAGCGGCTGTCACCAAAATAGGTTGCGACCCACAGAATCTTGTCCACGTAGCTCACGGATGTCGTGATCTCGTGAATCAGCCCCTGGTCCCGGAACAGTACAATCTCATTCTCGCCATCTGGGTCGTTGTAATCCTTCCAGCGTTCGGTCGCGATGTCATACTCCAGCACACCACCGCCCCACACCGCGTAGTACACCTTGTCCGGACCCACCGAGATGCCATACGTCCAGATCTCGTACATGGGGGTGTTGCGCTCGTTGAAAAGGCTCCATTGGCCGGTGCGCGTGTTGTAACGGCTGGCGCCCGCGGCGGTTGCCGTCCAAATGTAATCGCCCTGTACCGCGACGCCGTAAACCACGTCGTTACTCAGTCCCGAGTTGAGCTGATTGAACGTGTCGATCCGTCCGGCGGAGATGCGGCTCAACCCTCCCATTGTCCCTGCCCAGACATCGCCCGTCCGTTTGTCCAGCGCGAGGGACAGAACGGCGCGGTGCGCCAACCCGTCTGCCGTGGTGAAAACCCTCCACTTACCGTCCTCGAAAACTGCAAGCCCGTTTTCAGTCGCAGCCCAGATGCGCTTCCCATCGACCAGCACGTTGAAGACATGGTTGTCGGGAAGACCGTTGGCCGTGGTGAAATTCTCCCACCGGAAGCGCGGCATGTCGGGCGTCACCGCGCTGAGCGGAACCGCGATCCATATAATCATCAACGCAAACCAGAGCCGCGATTTCATAGGGTCCTCAAGTATTCGATCAGGTCGTTCAACTCATCTTTCTGCAGATCGTTGGTTACGCCGTGTGTGTCGTGAGGATTGAAGATGGTCCAGATCTCTTCCATCGATTTTGCAGACCCGTCGTGCAGATACGGCGCCGAGTACGCAACGTCTGTGAGCTGCGGCACATCCACCAGCGGAGACCGATCGGTTGGCTTGCCGCTGCCCACGTCCGACAGCTTCTGGTTGGTGTATTTCGGACCGCTATGGCAATAGGCGCATTGCTTGGCCTGGGGAATAGGTTTTCCGTTCTTGTACTTTGTGCGCTCGAAGATTGCCTTGCCGCGTTCCTGGGCCGGCGTCAACTCGCCGCCCGCAAGCCGATAACGGTTCGGCCGCAAGGGAAGCGCCATTACGTACGAAACCAGGTCGGCCAGTTCCCCGCTGTTATAACTCTGCGAGCGATAGAAATACTTTTCCGTCCGCGGCCCGCACTCGGTCGCCAGGTTGGGGTTTCCGCCATTCCACTTGAACGGCTCGGTGCCCGACAGGTCTTCGATCGAGCGATTGTCCACGATGTCCACTCCGAAGCCGTCCGGCTCCAAGTCCCATTGCAATCCGTCGAACGTCGCGTCGATATGGCAATTTGCGCAACTAAATTGGCCCTGGAAGGCGAAACGGGCGGTATAGAAAATCCGCTCGCCTCGCCTCAGGGATGTCATGTCCTTCCTCCCACCCAAGTCAATTGAGGACACGACAACGTCGTTGGCAGTGTCGATCACGCCGATACTGTCATCGAGCCGGTTGGCCACGAAGAGCCTTGTTCCGTCGCGGGAAAGCACAAGGCCCTTCGGATTACGGCCTACCGGAATTCGTCCAACAACGTAATTTGCAGATGCCGAGAGATCATTCGCGATCGGCCCATGCGCCGTCTTCACGTAGCCGATCATCTTGGGGATGTCGATGACCGTTATCGCTTCCGAGCCCGAACTGCTCACATACAGCTTGCGTTTATCGGGAGTAATTGCGGCCGCGAACGGCATGGCGAAGTAACGCTCGAGCTCATCGATTGGAACCTGCACGACTCCGCCCACATCATCCCCGAAGACTGCCAGTGAATCGCCGAAGACCCAGCCATGCTCAACGTGCGCCAGCGGTATCAGGTTTTTGGGACGCAACTGCGGCGCCACCCCGAGCTTGCCATCCGCCGACAGCGCAATATGAAACACCCCCGCAACGTTGTGCAGCGCCTTGCGCTCAATGACCTCTTGCCTCTGCGTGTCGATGACCGTCACCTCCGATTCCGGAGGTGTGCGATGCGCGCCAATCTTCGGATAAGCGTGCGTGCAATACAGCAGCTTGCCATCGGGCGTTAGCGCCAGGTAACTCGCTCCGCGTCCGGCCAGTAGACGCTTGGTTTCCTGCCCGCTCTGCAGATCGATAACCGACACATCGTTGCTGAGCCGATTTGCGACGTAAAGCGTCTTGCCTTGGCGGTCCACCATCACGCCGTTCGGCTCAAAGCCCGTCGCCAGCGTTCGCACCACCTTGAGCTGGGCCGTGTCAACCACCGATACCGTGTCGTCCCACGAGTTCGCCACAAACAGCTGCGTTCCCTCCGGTGACAACGCAATGCCCCGGGGCATATGTCCGACCGCAACCGTCCTTGCCACACTCTTTGTCTGCGTATCGACCACCCGTACCTCGTCGCTGGCTTCGCACATCACATAGAGCCAGCGTCCATCCAGCGATAGGACCATTTCTCGCGGCGAAAGGTAGCGCGTTTCGTCACAGTCCGGCTTCGCTTTCGCGGATACCGCAAACGCCAGGAGTCCAACTACGACTGCCGCCGTCGTTGCTGCAGCGACAAGCGCGGAATTGCGAGCCCAAGGCTCGAAAGGCAGCCTCACTTCGGCTCCTCCACCGTGGAAATGCGATCCACTGCCAGGTTCTCAAGCACCTGCTCGCGCCCGCTGGGCCACTTCACCGTCAGTCTCTCCACCTTGGTTGCCGCGCCCAATCCGAAGTGCACTCGCCCGTCATCTTGCGACAGATAACCCGAGCCCGCCACCCGTTCGGCGACTTGCTTCCTGCCGCCGGCGGTCACCTCAATATGTGCCCCGATGCCATCGCGGTTGCTTTTCGTGCCCTTCAGTTGAATCGTGATCCAGTGGCCCGTATTGCTTGACACGTTATGAAACAGCGTCCCCTGGGCGCCCAGATTTACCAGGAACGCATCGATCTTGCCGTCGTTGTCGTAATCGCCGAAGCACGCGCCCCGCGCCACCGTCTTCACGTCGAACACCGGGCCGGCCTGGCGCGAGACATCCGCAAATTTCGCATTGCCCAGTCCGCGATACACCGAGTGCTCTTCCGGTATGAGGTGGATCAATCCGCCATGGAACGTCAGGATGTCGAGCAACCCGTCGTTATCGAAGTCGTAGATGCCGGTACCCCAGCTCACATACTGGGCTGTAATTGGCGAGATGCCCGAGGCCGCTCCAATGTCTTCAAACTGCTTATAGCCCACGTTCCGCATCAGGCGGTTGTACTTCGCGTCCGTCACCCACAGGTCAAACCGGCCGTCACCATCGATGTCAGCAAACACCGGGCCCATCGCAGAAGTCGATTCTCCGTTCTGTCCGTAGGCGACGCCCGCCTCGACCGCAATCTCTTCGAATGTCCCGTCTTTTTTGTTATGGAAGAGAAAGTTCTCAGTCCTGTCGTTGGCCACGAAGATGTCAGGATATCCATCGCCATCAAAATCGCCGCTCGTCACGCCCATGGTGCGACCGGTAAATGCCCCGATGCCCGACTTCTCCGTCACATCGGTGAACGTGCCGTTGCAGTTGTTGTGGTAGAGGCGATTGGTCGTACCCTCGTAGTCAAGTGGTCCCGGGTAATTATCGGCGGCGTAGTAGGCGCGGTATTTCGGATCGAACTTCACGTAGCGGCCGACAAACAGGTCGACGCAACCGTCGCGGTCGTAATCGAGCCACGCTGAGCTGATCGACCAGCCGTCCACGTTGATGCCTGCCTTGGCTGTTACGTCTTGGAAAGTCCCGTCGCCCTGGTTGCGGTAAAGGATCGCTCGCCCGTAGCCGGTGACGAAAAGATCCACGTTTCCGTCATTGTCGAAGTCGGCTGCTATCGCTGCCATGTCGTAGATGTTGGCCGCTACACCGGCTTGCTCGGTTACGTCTGTGAACCTGCCGTTCCCATCATTGCGGTACAGGTGATTGTGCGGAGGGTTTTCCGGCTGCTGCTTCAGCGGGTAGGGATGCATTCCCGCTTCCAGTGGCTTCCCGCTGGTTACGTAGAGATCGGCCCGGCCGTCGTTGTTGTAATCGAACCATACGCAGCCGCCACCTGTGCCCTCCAGCAACGAGCCGAGCTGCTGCGCCCCGAAGCTATGCGTGAAGTTAATGCCTGAGGAAGCGGTCGCGTCCTCAAATCGAATCGTTGGTGTCGGCGTTGACGCCGGCGGCGCCTGCGCCACCAGCATCGATGCCAAGAACAAAAAGGCAAGTGCGCGGGCTAACACTAACGGCCCCCTTTGTATGTCGGGGTGCCCGACCCCGTAAGATCGACCGGTGTTGTGGACTTCACCAGCACTGCCGGAACTGCGTTCTCGGGTGCGCGCTCCGGTCCGCTGTGGCAGCCAACGCAGATGCGTTGCTCGCCTTTCCTCATCCAGAACCATCCCTGCTCGCGTTTTAGCGGCTTGCCGTCGCGGCCGAGCAACTCGATCTGTAACGGCTGGTCTGCCGGAACCCGCACGTAGAACGAGCCGTCGGGTTCGATCCTTGAGCCGCCAAGCAATTTCGTCTTGCCCGCCTCGCTCTTCGTGTACAACCGCATCGAGGTGATCGCGCCCGCGGCAAATGTGTACTTGGACGTGTACGTGTTCAGGCAGAGCAGGTTGGCATAGTTCCAATCATGCAACCCGGAGGGATGTTGGTTGGGAACTGGCCGGGCGCCGATCAGTACGGGTTGCACGATGCTTGCGTCGTGCAACGCAACGAGCGGCTGCACCGAATTCGACCGTGGATTCCAAATCTGCAAAGCGTACGGAGCTTTCGAATCCGGACGCCACGAAACCAGGTATTCATGCGTCGGAGTCTCGACCACATCGCCGGCGAATTCGCCAGCCGGGGCTGTCATGTCAACGTCGTGCGCCAGCGCAGATGTAAAACGACTCAGTCCATCCGACTTTGAAAACACAACATCACCCGACGTGACTTGCCGGCCCGCCTGTCGGCTAGGTCCGTGATCGCAGCGGTAGGACTCAACTCCGCTTCCGTCGGAATAGACCGTATAGATCTCTGGTGATGTCCCGCTGCCCAGCGGATAGGCCGCCTCAAATAGGATTCGTCCATCCCGCAGAACGTCCGTCGGCAGCACATTTCCAAGGGCATACGTCAATTGGGTGACAACTCCGCCCTCGAGCCCCGCGGTCTCAAGCAAATATCGATGGTTGCTCTGGCGCGCATATGCCAGTTTGCCTCCTGGGAGGTAGAAGGGCCGGACGCAGTCGCCATCACAGGCGGTAATCCGTTTCGCTTCTCCTCCTGCAACCGCAACTTCCCATACCTGCCAGGAGTCTTTGGCTTCACGTTTCCCGGCGAAGAGGATTCGTGCGCCGTCGAACGAAATCGATGGGTCGGCGGTTGCCGTAAACCCGGAAACGAGAAGCCGATCGACTCCGCCATCGCGGATCATGATCCTTGCCCCCGCAGGGAAGCGCTCTCCCCCTTGCAGCCAGGCTGCTGCCGCGTATTGCGGAGTTGAAGTGTATGCGATCGCCATCGATTGGCTGCTGCTCGGGGGCGAGTCCGCAGAGACTCCAACCCAGAAGCCGCAGGCAGCCAGGGCCACAGCGAAAACAGCGATGCCTCCCAACCGCACTAGTCGAATCCTCCCGCGGCGGCGAACGATCGGTCTGCCTGCTGTCGGAGGCCCAGATAGGGATCAAGATCCCGCATCATCGAATGGAACTGGTCGAATGTCAGTGACTGCTCGCCGTCGCTGAAAGCCTTATCCGGACGGGGATGAACTTCCACAAGAAGTCCATCCGCACCGACCACCACCGCAGCTCGAGCCAGTACCGGCACCAAGGCACGCACTCCCACTGCATGGCTGGGGTCGACGATAACCGGGAGGTGACTGACGGTCTTCAGGACCGGCACGGCAGCCACGTCGAACGTGTTACGGGTAGCTGTCTCGAAGGTGCGAATCCCGCGCTCGCACAAGATCACATCCGGATTTCCGCTGGACACGATGAACTGCGCCGATCGCAACAGGTCTTCCAAGGTGGCGGTCATTCCCCGCTTAAGCAACACCGGGCGACCGCAAGTGCCGAGTCGTTCCAGCAGCGAGAAGTTCTCCATGCTGCGCGCTCCCACCTGCATGATGTCTGCGTATTCCGCCACGAGCTCGACATCGGTTTCCGACATCACCTCGGTGATAATCGCGAGCCCGGTCACCTCTCGCGCCTTGCTGAGAATCTTGAGGCCCTCGACGCCCATCCCTTGAAACGAATACGGGGAGGAGCGAGGCTTATAGGCGCCGCCACGCAGGATTCGAGCCCCGGCCATAGCCACCGACATCCCGGTGTCGAGCACTTGGCGCTCGGACTCAACCGCGCAGGGGCCGGCCATAACGATGAACTCATCGCCGCCGATGGCTATGTCTCCCACCCGCACGACGCTTCTTGGCCGCAGAACTGTCTTTGCGACCAGGTCATAACATGAGAACTGCCCGTTCCAGCGTGAGTTCACGTTGTCAGCAACCGTTTCACTTCGTGCCTGTACCGTAGTCGCCAGCGCGAACTGCAGTCGGTGACCGATGAACATTACGGGTGTGACGAGGGAATATCAGAAGAAACTAGTAGGTTTACATTATTGATTTATGGCGCTAGTGGAGTTAATGAAAACAAGCTGTCAGCGCCTTGCCGCAGAATATAGAGCGCCCGCCACCGGCCGGGCAGAAGAGAGCCCCTCCCAACACGGCAGAGGCGATTTCTAAACAAGAGAAACAAATGTTTCAATATGCGGAACGCGTGTGGTGGTCAGAAGCAGAGCGGTGTCCATTCACTGGACGGGCTCCAGGTGGGCCGTGAAGTGGCGCAAAAATGGAGCCGCGTAGGTTAGCCGCATCCCTTTGATTCGCTCCCGCCTCTTCCACACTCGCAGGATGATTTCCACCACATAATCAATGTGGCTTTGGGTGTACACGCGGCGGGGAAGCGCTAGTCGCACCAGGTCCATCTGGGATGCGTCGGCGAACATGAGGCTGCCGATCTCGACGGAGCGGATTCCGCCTTCGAGATAGAGCTCGGCCGCCAGCGCGACGCCCGGGAACTGGTCCAGTGGAACGTGCGAGAGAAAGAGCCGTGCATCCAGGTAGATCGCATGTCCGCCCGGCGGCTCGACGATTGGCACGCCCTCATGTGACAGGTGGTCGCCCAGGTACGCCGTCGACGCGATGCGGTAGTGTAGGTAATCTTCTTCCAGGGCCTCCTGTACCCCCACGGCAATTGCCTCAAGGTCGCGGCCCGCCAGGCCGCCATACGTGGGGTATCCCTCGGTGAGTATCAGCAGGTCTTTTTCCTGGCGCGCCAGAACATCGTCGTTCGTGCACAGGAACCCGCCGATGTTTGCCATGCCGTCTTTTTTGGCCGACATGGTACAGCCGTCGCCCAGCGCAAACATCGCCTGTGCTATTTGCTTGGGAGTCTTTGACTCGTATCCCTTCTCCCGCAACTTGATGAAGTAAGCGTTCTCCGCGAAGCGGCACGCGTCGAAGTAAAGCGGAATCTTGTGCCTCCGGCATAGTGCCCTTACCGCTCGGGCATTCTCCATCGACACCGGCTGTCCACCGCCAGAGTTATTGGTCACTGTCAGCATCACCAGCGGTACGTGTTGGCGGCCGACGCGGGCAATCAAACTCTCCAGAGCTTCGACATCCATGTTCCCCTTGAAGGGGAGGCGCGTCGACGGCTGGCGCGCTTCGGCGATTGGGAGGTCGACCGCCTCGGCACCCACAAACTCGACATTGGCGCGAGTGGTGTCGAAGTGGGTGTTGTTGGGCACCACATCGCCCTTCTTACACGCGACGCTGAACAGGATGCGTTCCGCTGCCCGTCCCTGGTGCGTCGGAATCACGTGCTGATAACCGAAGATGTCTTGTACGGATCGCCGGAAGCGCTCGAAGCTCCTGCTGCCGGCGTAGCTCTCATCACCTTCCATTACGGCCGCCCATTGATGAGTGGACATGGCTCCCGTGCCCGAGTCGGTTAGCAGATCGATCAGTACATCGTCAGCAGACAGGAGAAACAGGTTGTAATACGCGGCACGCAGCAGCTCTTCACGCTGTTCGCGCGTCGTCCAGCGGATCGGTTCGACACTCTTAATGCGGAATGGTTCGATGATTGTCTTGGTCGACATGTCGGCTCCCGTGCGATTGTACTCAGCAATCAAGGGAACCGCTATTGCGCCGAAGACCGGCTAGCCATTGCGTGAGAAGACTCTCGGCGCAACGCTCTCCTGGAGATACGGCCTCAGTTTTTCGAGAGCCGCTTTCACGCTGATGCCATATTTGACACGTAGATCATCCGGTTTGCCGTGCTCGATGAATTGGTCCGGCCAGCCGATGCGGACGACTGGAGTTGTTATGGCAGCGTTGCTCAACGCCTCGAGCATTGCGCTGCCATAGCCGCCTGCCAGCACATGATCCTCCATCGTGAGGATCACATCCACGTGCTGGGCATAGAACGCAACCATCTCGGCGTCAACCGGCTTGGCGAACCGGGCATTGATCACTGCTGAGGACACACCTTCCCCTTCCAGCTTGCTGGCGATTTCGATTGCCATCGGCACCATGGCACCTAAGGCGAAAATCGCGACCCGATCGTGCTCGCCGTGCTGCAGCAACTCTGCCTTGCCAATCGGGATGGTCCTGGGCACATCCTTCACCGCTGTTCCCGGACCAACACCTCGTGGATAGCGCACGGCGATAGGTCCGCCGTATTGCAGTGCAGTGTAGAGCATGTCGGCCAACTCGTCCTCGTCCTTGGGGACCATGTGCACGATGTTGGGTATGCCGCGCAGGTAAGAAATATCGAACAGCCCATGATGCGTTGGGCCGTCATCCCCCGACAGGCCTCCTCGATCCATGCAGAACACCACGGGCAGATTCTGTAAGCAAACATCGTGCACGACCGGGTCGAACGCGCGCTGCAAGAACGTCGAATAGATCGCGCAGTACGGCTTGAACCCCCTCGTCGCCAGGCCGGCAGCGAACAGCACCGCGTGTTCCTCGGCAATGCCGACATCAAAATACTTATCGGGATGATGAGTGCGGAAACGGTCCAGGCCAGTGCCGTTCGGCATCGCCGCCGTGATCGCAACCACCTTGTCATTGAGATTGGCAAGCTTTACGAGTGTATCGGCGAACACTTCCGAGTACGTTCGCTGCCCAACGACCTTAGTCTCGCCGGTCTCCGGATCGTAGGGGCCCAGGCCGTGAAACTTCTTCTGCTTCTGAATCGCAGGCTCAAAGCCTTTGCCTTTCTGCGTCAGTACATGCAGCAGGACGGGCCGCTCCTGCGTCTTGAGGAACTCGAACGTGTTGATCAGGGTGGGAATATCGTGGCCGTCGATCGGGCCGTAGTATTTGAGTCCCAGTTCCTCGAAGATGACGCTCGGCCACAACATGCTCTTGGCGGCTTCCTCCGCCTTGCGAGCCATGCGCAGCGCCCGCTTTCCGCCCAGCCTCTCGACAAACTTGCCCGCCCGTTCGTGCAGATAGTCGTACCTCGGGTTCGTGACAATCTTGTTCAGATAGCTGGCTATGGCCCCGACGTTTTTGTCGATCGACCATTCATTGTCGTTCAGCACCACGAGCAGGCGCTTGGCATGTTGCGCGATGTTATTCAGCGCTTCATAGGTAATCCCGCAGGTGAAAGCGGCGTCGCCTGCCAGCGCAACGACGTACTGCTTTCCCCCGACCTTGTCTCGCGCTACGGCCATACCCAGGGCTGCCGAAAGCGCTGTGCCTGCGTGTCCGGCGCCGTAACAGTCGTGCGGGCTTTCCGAGCGCAGCATGAAGCCATTCAGACCGCCGGGAGTGCGAATCGTAGGGAACTGCTGCCTCCTGCCGGTGAGTAGCTTATGCACGTAGGCCTGATGGCTGACGTCAAAAACGAACTGGTCTTCCGGTGTGTTGAAGACGTAATGCATAGCGATGGTGAGTTCCACCACGCCCAGGTTGGGACCCAGATGGCCGCCGGTTCGGGCAAGCACGGTGATCAGTTCCTCGCGGATCTCAGCCGCCAGTTGCTCCAACTCGGTGATCGAGAGACGCTTTACCTCAGCGGGGGAGTCAATCTGGTCCAGTATGCGTGCCATCGCCCTATCACCTATGTCTAGAAGCAGACGCCTTCATTGTAGATGACTCAATAAACGCGAGGACGTTTCGCCGGCTTTGCAAAAGCTTTCGCGCAATGAAAAGAGAGGGAAGCGATGCCGCTGAGAACTTCAAAAGATCCGGGATCCGCGCGAATTGCGGCACGCGGACCCGGTGTCTTGGATCAGAAGTCGGCGGATTACGTGACTAGCGCTTGGAAAGGGCACGGCTTCAGCCGTGTGGTGAGTGCACCTTTGAAATCAGGGGCTTAGCCCCGAAGGAAAGACGAGCTCGGTTCCTCCGAGCCGCCGTATTTCATCAACGCATTCGGGACTCATGACACTTAGTATGGCTCTGGAGGTGTTTCACACCATGTTCACTCCGCAACCGATTGGCCATGTGCGCAGTCCGTATTCCGCGACCAGCCAGGTGCCGAAGGGCTTGGGCGCGAAGCACGAAGCCGAGGGCGAGCTCGAGATCCTGCCTGAATTTGAGCTGGGTCTGACCGATATCGATGGCTTCTCGCACCTCATCGTCCTTTGGGTCTTCGACCGCTCCGAGGGATTTGAACTGTACGGCAAGGTGCCCTCCGATCAGAAGCCGCATGGCGTGTTTGCCACCCGCTCCCCGCGGCGTCCGAATCCCATCGCGCTCACCGTGGTCGAACTTCTGCGCCGTGAGGGCCGCCGGCTGCATGTTCGGGGCGTGGACATGCTCGACGGCACGCCCATTCTCGACATCAAGCCTTACATGGGGAATATTGCCGAGGAGAAACTGCGGCGAGGATGGCTGGCCGAAGCCGAGGCGCGCAAAGTCGAGTGACTCGACCGTTTCGAAATACTGTGGCCGCCGCTGTGTACCACGGGAGCCGGCTTCAGCTTCGAGCGCCTGGGTGCCCCACCCTTATCGCCCGATTTTGGCGATAGGGTAGGACATCCGCCAAACCCAGTCGCGGCGCCGGGGTTCCCGCTGTGCGCCGCTTTTGCGATCGGTGGGGTGGAGTAGCGGCCGGGGCCAATTCGCTCTACACCACCTCAGCCGACCGCGATTTGGTCACCAGGTGCTGTAAGTCGTGCCTTCGCTTGAGGTCTGTTCGCTGCCGCTGTGCACGTCAATGACTCCGGGCTGCGACTGGTCGGGCGATGCGATGCTG
>Ga0306925_10003415_pt1 | contig 14042 bp, 10 predicted proteins | sample flu12Cox44000176_FD_203755 | JGI IMG/M metagenome (GOLD analysis project Ga0306925, IMG submission 203755) | Lab enrichment of tropical soil microbial communities from Luquillo Experimental Forest, Puerto Rico - flux8day.12C.oxic.44.000.176 (v2)... | ecosystem: Environmental > Terrestrial >... | reverse complement strand
TTTCTGCCCTGTTGCTTGCCGCACTCGCATCGAGTGCGGCCGAGAAGAGAGTTCAGATGAAGGACCTGCCGCCGGCCGTGCAGAAGGCTGTTCAGGAGCAGAGCGTAGGCGCTACGATTAGGGGTTTCACTAAGGAAACCGAAAATGGAGCAACGACGTACGAAGCCGAAATGATCGTGAATGGTCACGGCAAAGACGTGAGCTTCGACCCCAGCGGAAAGGTAGTGGCTGTCGAGGAGGAGGTTGCCTTGGACAGCGTGCCGGCCCAGGTCAGAGCCGGTATCGAGAAGGCCACGGAAGGAGGCAGAATCAAGAAGGTGGAAAAAGTGACCGAGCGTGGTACAACCAGTTACGAGGCGGCGTACAGCAAGGGTGGAAGGAGCCACGAAGTTGCGGTTAACCCTGACGGGTCGCCGGTGAAGGGAAAGTAGTGCGGGTTTGCTATTCCGCAAGAGTTTGGTCCGCACTTTCGGCTGCACCGTGGCAGCTCATATGACGCAGCCGGCTAGCAATTTTACAGTCGTCAATGACCGAGTGGTCTTCGACAACGGCATCACCAAGCGATGGCGGTGTCCGGTATGCGCATGGTGGCGCGAGTGGCAAATAGAGTCTTGCTCGGCGTGCGGAACTCACCGAGACACCAGCACGGCCAAGCCTCCTCTGCCTGGGTCGAGACCGTTAGGGTCCTAGTGGTAATTGCTCTTTGACGTGCCTGCCACCGGCCTCGACAGCAGCCTCAATCCGCTCGCGGCGGGTGGCAGGGATGTCCCTTGGAGTCGAAGACGATCAGAGGCATCTAGACATTGTGCCAAGCGCGGTTGCGACCCGTGCCGCGTCGACATGTACACAGACGACGGCTGGCCGAAAGTTTGGGCCGAGATGAGCGACGAAGAGTTACGAGACCGGCTCCAGGACTATCCGTGGGTCGCAGCGAACGGCCCGAATCCCCATGCAGGACGCATTGCTCTTGCTAGCCAAACAGCTTCCGATAAGAGGAGATAAAGCCCAAAAGCATAGTGTCCGCCTCCGGCGTTAACGACGGTGGTGCTGCTGAAATTCGGGAAAACCTGCGTTGGCGACAGCGATGAGTTCCGGAATCCCGACAAACGAATTCTCGCGTCGCAGAGAGTCTCCCCTGCTCTCAACGCAGACCGCCGGACGCAAGCAGGGTCTCGCCGGTCAGCCAGCCTGAATCTTCCGAAGCCAGAAACACCGCAATTGGCGCGATGTCGTTCGGCTGTGCTATACGGCCCAGGGGTGTTTGCGCCTCCAACTGCTTCTGGAATTCACTTCCGATGAATCCTCCGGTGCGCACGCCCTCTGTTTCCACCATGCCCGGATTTATCGAGTTGACACGGATCTTCTTCGGTCCCAGTTCTTTGGCGAGCACATGCGTTATCGCGTCCACTGCTCCTTTGGTCGCCGTGTAGACCGCCGTCGCCGGCAGAGTTACTTGGCTCGCGGTGGAGCCGATGTTAATGATGCTTCCGCCCCCGGGCCCGAACAGTTTCGCCGCTTCTTGAGTCGCAAGGATGAGCCCCAGCACATTGGTGTTAAATAATCGGTGGAACTGCTCCTCTGTGATCTCTGCGAGCGTAGCGAATTCGTAGATGCCAGCGTTATTCACCAGAACGTCCAGCTTTCCGAATGCCTTCCTCGTCTCGGCAAACAGCCGTCGAACGTCGGCTGCTTTCGATAAGTCTGCCTGCACCGCGATTGCTTTGCCACCTTTCTCCTTGATCTCGGTGATAACTCGTTCGGCGTCTTCCTTGCTGGAGGCATAATTCACCACGACATTGGCACCCTCGGCCGCGAAACCCTTGGCAATACCAGCACCGATTCCTTTGGACGCGCCCGTGACAACTGCGATTCTGTTCTTTAGTTTGCCCATCTCTTTCTCCGGCTCGAATCATGACGATTTGGCATTTTTTGAGGACAGTTTTATTGATGACGGACCGTCCGTGAAGATTCAGTTCTCGCAGTTCGCTTCTCCGAGACAATGTAGGTAGGCTCGTAGAACAGCGTAAATCGATGCATCAAATCGCGCCGTGCATCGAGAATAGCATCTCGACTCGCAGTTTGCCCTTAAGCCCTCGAAGAGTGGACACGAATTACACTTTGTCTTGGTGTCTTTAACGCTCCAGAGATAATGTGCATGTGACTACCGTTATGGCAGGACTGAAAATGAACGATTTGGTATCGGCAAGCCGGGCAGTGTGTCTTCCCGACTACGCGCGGGGTATACAACTTGGCGCTGCACGAATTCATCGAATGGTTTGGGTTGAATCCGCCGGCTAGGCTTCACTAAGGCCACCGTCAACGCTTGGCGCTGTGCGCTGGAAGCACGCGGCCTCGGCTCAGTCTCGATCAACGTGCGCATCACAGTGGTCGCAAGCTGGCGGTCGAGGCTGCCGACAACAGCCTGCTCGCGCCTGAGCTAGCGGCGGGCATCACTCGCTAATCGCGCAGTGCTTGCCGTTCAACTCCGACTCCCAATGGAACGACTGGATAACAAAAACTTGGAGACCATCTCATTCAAGCGACCGGCCAGATTACCCGGCTAATCGCAAACTTGCTGTTGAAGGTCAAGCCATGGGACCCGGCGGTGTTACCTCTGCGCCAATCATTCTGATCGCCGTAACTCTGTTGACCGTTTGGTTCCCTGCCCGCCGCGCAACCCGTATCGGTCCTGCGGAAGCGCTGCGATACGAATGAGAGTCGTACGTTGGACAGCAGCACTCGCTCTTTAGGTCCCACTGAACTGCATTCAGAACGCCGAAAGCGTGAAGTTCACGTCAATTCGCGTCTCAACATAGCAAGGCTTGCCGTTCAACGTGGTCGTCTTATACTCCCATTGACGCACAGCCTCCAGACTGGCTGGGATTAGTTCTGAGGGTCCGGCATCGGCGCGCAGGTATAAAACCTTGCCATCGAGACCGATTAACGCAGTCAACTGCACCGTGCCCTGGATGCCGCGGTCGCGTGCGATCGCTGGGTATAGGGGCGTGACTTTACGAATGATTTTAGCCGACTGAACATTCCCTCCAACGCGAATCGTCGCTGGCGGACGTTCTCCTCGAACTGGCAGCGTCGTAGGAAGCGTCACAAGTGTAATATCGTCTGGCGCGAGACTCTTGGCCTTTGCGAGCAGAGTGTTGCCCGAGGTTGTGTAGTCCCAATCGAGTTTTCCGTCGGCCCATAATATCGCGCCCTGCCGCAGAAGAGTCCTAGCAGCGCTAACGATAAGCTCCTTGTCTGTCGCCTCTTCTAGAGCCCTTGTTGCTTTCTCCGCGAACGGGCGGGCTCGGAAGACGGGGTCGGAGCCAACTGGCTCGCTGTTCAAATACGATTCACCGGTTATTCCGAGCACAGCTGAGGCGTAGAGCCGGCCCAGTCCAGATGCGTCCTTTGCTTCGTTCAGTATCTGCTCTGCCTGTTCGGGCGAGCAGTACTGGATGGCATCGACCGCCGATCGTCGTATCCCTGCGTCGCCAGGATGGGTTTTCACCTGCTCCAACCACGCGACGCTTACAGCGTTAAGCCCCTTTTCATCCGCTAGGTCATCACCCTGACAGTGCAGCCGATAAACACCCGTCGCGACCTGGAATAGGCCCAACCCATCTTTCGCATTATTTTCGATGAGCCAGAGAATGTGTCTCAAACGTGCCCCTTTTATGGTCTGGAGATCAGCGTCACTTGGAGTGCCAGCCCAATATGACAAAAGCTGGATGCGGCTTTCTTCGTCGTCGGGTTTTTCCCTGAGCCGTTCCTCAAGCCTCGCGGCATCTTTCGCTGAAAGGGCTTTACCCTTGTTGAGTAGCTCGAACGTGGTTCGCGCGTCCCGAGGATGTGCACTCAGACTGAGCGCGAGCAGCATTGCTATGTTGAGACTCTGGCGGCGCTTCATGGTTTCATTAGTATACGTCCCGCTTATGCTCTCGAATAGTCGCAGTTGGATAATCCGCACAACCGCGAGACTTGAGTGAAACGGCTCCCGATATCCCGAGTTAACATTCGGAACAGCGTGGACTCGTCGCCGGTATTAGCGAAATCAGATCCTTGAGAATCGCTGTGTTCACAACACCCAGAACCGCGCCGCAGTCGATACACCGGAACTCCGTTTCATCGCCCTGCTCATTGGAGTTCTCGGATATCGGCATCCCGCATTCCGGCATGGAGTGCCAGCATCAAGGCAGGATAGACCGCATGGGACCGCGACGATTTTGCCCGGCCGAGCAACCGGCAACTTTTCTTCCGGCGTGAAGGCTTTCTCAACACGGTTGTGGACCCGCAGCTTCAACGCCTTCTGCCGTCGCAGCCGAACGCGGATAGCGTCTCCACGGTCGCCCAATAACCGGAGGAGAAGGCCGACTTCCTCGTTGATCGTCTTCGGAGCCGCTTTTTCTCCGAGACGACGGGACTGGTACTCCTTGTTGGTCCTTTCCGTCAAGTCAACGGCCATTCTTTCGCCGAGATGCCGGGTTACGTTCCCCAAAGCATATTCGGCAAACGTGACCGATTTGTGGCGAAGCTCGTACTCGGCGAGATACGCCTCGGCCAGTTCCTTGACGCTTCGAATCCGCTTGTCGCGCTCCTCGCCAAATAGAGTAGTCAATTCCCGAGCACCCAACGACGCTGGGGAGCGTGAAAGAAAGCCCACCCGATATTGCTTCTACGGCGATATTTGCCACGTTTGAGCCCATCCCTCTTGCCCCACCCTGGAACCCGCCATAAGCCGAACCTTAATGACAAGCCCGTTTCCCAACCTGTTGCCCTGTACAAGCTTGATTGGTGTTCCGCGCGGTACGGTGAAAAGAGCTCCCCTCCGGATCAGTTTGCGTAGCCTTTCGGGATGTTGCGCCAGCTCCAACGCCACCCTGGCTCTCCGCCCCAGCACGATGACTGCTCCCTTTCCCTTCAGGCGCAACACTCGATTGGACCGTAGGGTCGCCGGTGCAGAACTCGAATCCGATTCAATCGTCTCTTGTTCCATGATCGGCTTTGGTTCCTTAGGAACCGTGGGGGTTGCGAGCGTAGCCGATTGGGGGGCTAGTGCCATTTCCGTGCCGCTCTCTTGTACTGGTAAGCTGGGCAAAGATTTCACGGCATCGGCTGGCAGCGACGGTCCCGCCTGATCCGCGGTACGGGGGTGTTTCGCTCCTGCCGGACGGTTGGGCGAGTGAAGGAGTGCGACTGCCAGACTCATTGCCCCGAGGCAGACTACGACTACCGTCCCAAAGTTGCGCCGAGGCCAGCCTAAATCATCCCACATCCTTACCCAGTGTGCGACCGCACTCGGCATGGGTCCGTCTTCTGGAATGTCGAGAACCCTCTCCTTTCCTCTCTCAGAGGTTTGGCGGTTTAGGCTACTTCCGGGAACTGATGTCTCAACTCGCATCGCGTTCAGGTCGTACGCGATCCGCGTCCCACAGTCGAGGCACACAGCGTAACTCTGACCCCCGCCCCTTGGGGTAATTGGGCGGCTGTGGCGCCGGTGTGAGCATCGGACGACCCGGTTGAGGATCCCTACTAGCCAGGACTCGCTCTCGCCATCGGAACCGTTAATCATTCCACCCCCCCGCTCCTGATCCGGTCTAATGAGAGTGCCAATCCTTGTGAGCACGCCGAGCCATCTAACCGCGCAAGAGCCATAAAAAGACTCGAGCAACCCACGGAGCCTCCTTCAGAGCGTGATACGTTTGGTGGCGTGCACGTAAAATTGGGCGCTTGGGTTTCAGGGTTCCCGTCCCCAAAACCGCTGAATGTCAAGAGCTATACGTCGGTGGTTGGTTCGACCGCGCCGAGGAATCGGACCCAGCCTTTGGAGTGCCATCCGACGACGTATCACCTGCCGAGCCTGCGCGATTTTGTTTTCGCTGGATCCGACGCGCGGCCTTATCTTGGCTCGCGGCGCTGATATATCCACGTCACGTTAGTCGTCGTGGTGGTGCTTGTACCAACCTCGGTGCAGCCCGCGGTCATGGTGCTCCCAACGCTCATCGTCGTCCTCACGATCCCAATGCCGTTCTCGGCCTCCCCAGTAACCTTGATAGTAACGATGTTCATAATAGCGAGGGGCCACCCAGTAGGCGCCCGCATAGGGTGGACGCGACCAGAACCCCGCGTGCCAAGCGTAGCGCCGGCCGGCGGGATACCAGTAGCCAGCGATCCAGGTATAGTCGGGGCCAGGACACGGCGGAGGCGCGTAAGCGATCACTGGCGGCGGAGGCGCATAGTCGTAATAATATGGCGTCCCGAGGCCGATCCCGATCGACCAATGAGTCTCGGCAAACAGCGAACCTCCGGCGAGCAGCAACAATGCGAACAGCTTCGTCTTCATGTCCCCGTACTCCTTTTCTGGGCGTATTCGGTGCAAGCTGCGTGCCACGCGCTATCTCGTTGAGAATCGAGGTCGAGCGTCAGTCGGACCTGGTTCTGATGCACCTCCAGTGGTGGATTTCGGCCATGCACCCGGATCTGTTGTCGCGAAGCCGTTGACAAAGGAAATCTATCCGCGAATCGAAAAGGACTCCGGTGACTCGATCGTGCGCACGGTCGTCGCGCCGGAGACCGATGGCCCCCTACTCGGCAGGAGGCAGCTGGAAAGGGGCGCCGCGTTGGCGGTTTAATTCGGCGCTGACTGCACGGTCTACCCGATCGAGCAGCACCTCTTTGGCCGTGTGGTCGAGATCCACGTATGCACCACTTTCCCCTCGACCGAGTAGCTCAGCGCCGCCCGAATCACACCGCCCTTGAGAGCGGGCAAATAAAGCGGCGACTCCTGCTGGGACTTGGATCCGGCTGATTCCTTAGGTAAACCCCGGGGTTCGGAAGGACTTCTCTCAACGTACTCGAGTGGCACCGGGCCCGGTGGGAAATAATGATGGTTTGCGGAGCTTGTGCGGGATTGGGTATTGCTGGGCAAACCCATAGTTCTGATAGAAGAGCGGAAAATGCCACCAGCCTACCGGGGGCCAGGCCCAGGAACCCGGAGAAACGGTGGATACACGGGCCAGTGATAATGCGGCTCTGCCGGCTCGGGCTCATTCTGCCCGAAGACAAGGGAAGGTACGAGCAGAGCACAGCAGAAGAGCGCGCATACCCAGATCCTCATTGGGATCGCCCGATCCGAATCTAACGCCTCGCATTCCGCGCAGCAAGCCGAGCCAATCGGTACTAGTGGAGTTCTCGTCACTGGAAACGACGCGGGATCTTCTGGACGACCTGTACGTCAATGGTGGTCTCGAAAGCCGCAAGACTCTCTGACCCGCCTATTCAAGTTATGTTTTATCGACGATAAGTCGGGAAGTTCGCCCGACACCCGTGCTAATCTAGTGGCCTGAACCGGTGCACACCCCGCCAACCAACCGCTTAGACTAACTTCCGATATTAGCTGTTAACGCCCGCCAAAGCTTTCGTTGCCTGGCCTGGCGACTGAAGCACGTAGCGCGAATCATCAAGCAGGCAACCGGGCCTCGCTAATTCTCCTGAGTTCTTGGCCAAGGACTCCAAGCTCAGCGGAGAGTGGCGAAGCTTTTGTCCAAGTCCCCACGTTTTGGGGCTCGTTCCAACTACACCAAATCCAACCAGTTACGGGCGGCACCTGTACCAAACCTGTATCTTTTCGGTACCGTTTCGACGAAAAAGCGCCGGTAAGCTTTCGTCGGACCGCGAGCCGGTTTTCCCTCCATCGGGCCTGTGGGATGACGAATCCGGCGCGGAGCGGGCCTAGCGTTTGGAGCTCCATCAGAAATCCCGCTTGTTCTGGCGAAGAGCCAAGGACGGGGGATGCCTACCCGACGCCCACCTACGCGACGAAGGGCTGTTTCCACCCCAAGAAACGGCATTCTAGGCGGAATCCCGAAACATTTAAGGCCATGAATGATTTAGCAGTTAAGACGCGCCGATCAATGATGTGACCGGTCCGTCACGTCAATTAGTCCATAGTCCCAGTGTGCGTGATCCGTCAGCGCGGACTGATGATGCGCTGTGAGGACTGGATTTGAACCGTTTTGGTCGCTTTTAATGGCCAGACAAAACAGCCCGAGTGGGTCGAACCGATCATACACGGCGATCAGCAGTTCCCTCTGCGGCGGGCCGACCGAACGGATTTGAATTCCGGCGTTCATTCCGGCTGCCTCATTTGTTGAGTCAGCATCTCCCCCCGCAGGAGGCGGGCCCTGAGAAGGCAGACCCCGACCGCCGCGACGGAGCGGTTCACCATCGTTGCGATCTGCTCGACTGTGATCTCTTCGATCTCCCGAAGCGCAAAGACCGTGCGACACATCGGATCCAGACTCCGAAACCAGTGCTCCAGGACGGGCCTCGTTTCTTCGGGGGAATTGCAGTCATCCCCCCAAACGGTCAACTTGCGAAAAACCAAGTCCTTCATAGGGATCAATGACGCGATCGAGGGAAAGAGGTCCTCGCCGCGGTTGCGAAGCTTAGAGAATGCCTCTCTTACAGCGACCGTCACGAGCCGAAGCCAAACCGTCCCGCTGTCCAGGCAACCGTCCAAGACCGGGCAAAACTCGAGAAAGGCCTGGATCAGACCATCTTCAGCATCCTCGTCATTTTGCGTAATATGCTTCGCGATGGAATAGATACGGTCCCCGAAAGCCTTCACTAGTTCAAGAGGATCACAACCATCGCGACGCCTTAGAGCGCCCGACACAACCAGCCTCAAAAAGTTCGCGACGCCGCGGTATACGTCAGATTCACTCCCTCCAAATGCGGCTCGCGCATCCTACTCGAATGACCCTTGAGAGTTAGGAAAATCGACAACGTCCGGCTATGCCGCCGGCCGGATATTCTGGTTTACGCGGAAGAAGTTTTCGGGATCGTATTTCGCCTTTACGGCAGCCAGACGGGCGTAGTTGCCCCGATAGGTGTCCCGAATGCGGTCCTCGCCTTCTTCCATCATGAAATTCAGATAAGCGCCGCCGGCGCCGAACGGATGCAGGGCATCGTAATACGCCCTGGCCCACTGGGTGATCTTCCCGCTGTTCGCGGGGTCGGGATCGACACCTACAATGACCTCGCTCCAGACGGCATCGCGATAGCTGAAAGCAGTGTCGGCTTCGCGCACCCGATTCACTTTTCCATTCACCGGATACAGGTGCATGCCGGATTGCCATGTTGGCAGACGAGACGCGTGTTCGAGGTGCCTTTCTATGGCCCCATCGCTGAGTTCCTTGAAGAAATCGGCCTTCCAATACCACTGGAGACCAGCGGGGTAAATCCCATCGAACATTCCCTGCAGCATCGGATACGGCATGGGCGCAAAAAACTCGAACGCCGGCGTGCGGTAGCCGCGAATCGGCTCCAGAATGGTATTCGCCTGATCCATCGAGCCTTGATAGCACCACACAATGGCGCACACTTTCCGCAAGTGCAACTCTTCGGGGAAGGGCGGTCCCGGAGGCACGGTCATCATCGCGAAGAAGCCGTTCATTTCCTCGGGGGCCTGGGTGATGAACTCCCTGTACCACTTCATCACGTCTGCGGCGTCGTCCAAATTCCAGAGCATCGGGCCGGCGCAAACCGTGCTGACGGCGTGCGCCTCAAATAGAAATGACGTCACGATGCCAAAGTTCCCCCCGCCACCGCGAACGGCCCAGAACAGATCGGCATTCTCCTCGGGGCTCGCGACCACGAAAGTGCCGTCCGCCAGCACCATATCCACCGCGATCAGGTTGTCGATCGTCAGCCCATACTTTCGGGTCAGGTGACCCATTCCTCCGCCCAACGTCAACCCCGCAACCCCCGTGCTGGAGATGATGCCGGAGGGCACTGCCAGTCCGAAAGCGTGCGTGGCATGATCCACATCGGCCCACACGCAGCCTGCGCCCACAAGTACAGTGCGCGACGAAGGATCCACTCGTACGTACTTGACCGGCGCCAGATCGATGACCAGGCCGTCATCGCAGACGCCTAGACCTGCCGCATTGTGCCCGCCGCCACGAATCGAAACCCGCAGGCCGTTGGCTTTGGCCATCCGCACGGCGGTGATCACATCGGCCACGTCGGCGCACTTGGCGATCAGCCTCGGCTTGCGATCGATCATCCGGTTATAGACTTGCCGGGCCTCGTCGTAAGCCGCATCCTGCGGCTCGATGACGGCGCCCCGGAACTTCCCGCGAAATTCGGTGATTGCTTGCTGTAACGACATTGCCACCCTCCTCTAGGGACGCATAGTTAATTTTCCCCGTCCTGTTGTCTCCAATTTGGCATAGCAGGCGTTCTAAGAGCGTTCTGTGGAAGAGGAGGTGGCCGTTCCGCCGGCCAAATTTAACAGTCTTCTCTCGAATGCCAGCGAACCGGAACGCCGCGCGGCCTCGATACCATGCCTGTAGCTGGCCAGCGCTGGTTCGGCCTTTCCTTCGGCCGCCAGCAGATCGCCTTGCACTCGATGCAGCTCTGCGATCGGCCACTGCTCGCCGTTCTTGCTGGCAAAGCCGAAGCCGGTCGAGAGACTTGCCAGGGCCTCACGGAGCAGCCCGGCGCGCCCAAGCGTCTCCCCCAGCAGCGCATAGTAGTACGGCAGGCGTATTTCGGCGCTCAAGACACGTAGCGAATCCATACCCTCGCGAAGCTGCGCCAGGCCTGCGGCCACATCGGCGGCCGCGGCTCGCGCCCAGCCTGTGAGCACATTCGCCATGGCAAGGTAGTAAGCGAAGCCGTGCCGGCTACACAGTTCTACGGCCTCCTGCCCGCGCTCGAGCGTCCCGCGACTATCACCACGGAAGGCGTGCAGCATCGCGGCGTAATCGAGCGCGATCGCCTGGCTGAACGGGTGACGCATCCGGTTCGCCGAGGCGATCGCTTCCGCGGCGTGACCTTCCGCGTGGCCGCCATCTTCGCGATGCCACGCCAGATGGCCCAGGTAAGAGTGGCAAAAAACGCCGAGGTCCGGCCCGGCGAACAGCGCCAGGACGGATTCCGCAGGGCCACCGTGTGTTTCCAGCGCCGCGGTCATATGCTCCAACGATGCTTCCAGTTGGCCCAGATGAAACAGGCAGCTTCCCAGCAGGAAGTTTCCTGCCAGCATCAAACCCGGAGTCGGTTCCCGCTCCGCCGCTCTCAGAAAGTCGAGGCTGAACTGCCGCGCTTTCTCCAGATCGCCGCGCACCGCGTGAAAGGCCCAGGCGCCGCTGAGAATTGCGAAAATATTGCGATTGTCGAGCCGTCTAGCGAGATCCAGAGCTCGGTTGTAGGTCTCGCCGACTTCCGCCGCAGAGTAACCCTCCGTAGACACCAGCGCCGGGCCAAGAGTCACCAGCAGGTCCAGTTCCTGTGTCAGCCTTCTTGCAGATTCGGGAAATTCCCGGCACAGTGCCAGGGCTCGCCTGAGCAGTTCCGCCGCTTCACTGTCCGCGAATCGCTGGCGCGCATAAGCAGCTGCCCGCCAGTAGCGCTCGATGGCATCTTCCGCCATTCCCGCCTGTTCGAAGTGGGAGGCAATCTGTCCGTTCCAGCTTTCGATATCGGGCGCATACACCTCGGCCATCGCCCGCGCCACGCGGCGGTGCAAGTAACGCCGGCGCACCAGGCTTAATTCCGAGCAGGCGACTTCGCGCAGACGGTCGTGTGTGAAATCGTACTCGGAAGCCCCGCGGCTTTCGATGATCCGCCGCCGCCACAATTCGTCGAGCGCCTGGGAAACGCTGGCCTCGTCCCAATCGGTGGCCTTCTCCAGCAATTCGAAGGCGAACGGCCGCCCGATCACGCTCGCCAGGCCGGCCAGTTCGTTTGAGGGCGCCGTAAGCTTGGCCAGGCGCGATGCGATTACGGCATGCACTCGCGTGCTCTGGTATCCGGCGCGGACGCTTTCCACGACAAAAAGCGGATTGCCTCGCGTGGCCTGGAAGATCTCTCCCAAATCCCCGGTCTCCAGCGGTTTCGCGGATTCGAGGCGCGCCAGTTCAGCCGTTTCCTCGGCACTCAAAGGTTCCAGTGGAATTTCGAGAACCTTGCCTGATTGCCGCAGCCCCGCCAGAAGCCGGCTGAATGGATGTTCGCGGCCAGTCTCTTCCGCCCGCACCGTTCCCAGCAGGAGGATCCCAACCGCGGCGGATGAAGTCAACAGGGCATTGAGCCACTCGAATGAGTCGACATCGCACCATTGCATGTCGTCCAGATACAGCAACAGGGGCTTGCGGCTGTTTCCGAAAGCCGCGCTCAGCGATTCATAGAAACCGAGCCGCTGCCAGTTTTCGGCCAGCGGGCCCGGTCCAGACCGGAGCAGTTCGAGATCGGGAAACTGCTCACGGATCTCCGGCACCAGCCTCGCGAGTTCCGCGACCTGCCGCAGCTTTAGACTGCCCCAGCCCGCACGAACCGCATCGGACCGGAGCCACTCCGCCACGGGCGCATACGCCACTTGCCCCTGTCCGGCGTAGCAGCGGCTTCGAGCGGCCGCATGTCCCTGGCGCAGGCAGGCTTGAAGTAACTCGTCCGCGAGCCTCGTCTTACCAATTCCCGGCTCGCCCGAGATCACGGCCAGTCGGGGACCTCCCTCCACGGCTGACTCCCACGCCGATGTCAATTGATGCCACTCCATCGAGCGGCCGACTAGTGCCCGCGCTTTCTGGAGATGCGAGCCTAACTTTGCCTCCGCGGATCCGGACGTCAGAGCGCCGGAAGCCCCAGGCTCCGCCTTCAGAACCCGTTCGAACAATTCGAGTGTCGCCGGGCCCGGCTCCAGACCCATTTCGCGCCGCAGAATGCGCATGCACTGGTGATAGGCGCGCAGCGCGCTCGATCGATCGTGATTGGCGGCATGCAGCCGGATCAGCAGTTGATAGTGCGATTCGCTCAGCGGATCGAGTGCCACAAGCCGCTCGGCGTACGGGATGGCCTCTGCGTACTCCCTTTGTTCTTCGAACAGCCCGGCAAGCCGTTCGAACACCTCGCAAATCCGTTTCTTGTACTCTTCGCGCAGTGGCGTGAGCCAGTCGTCGTATAGGCCGGGCAGAAGGTCATCTTCGTAGATCTGTGCCGCCGTGGTGAGGGATTGGATCTCTCTCGCGCGATCGTTCTCCGCTCGCGCGGAAGCAGCACCCGCAATCGCCGCCTGGAAGTCCAGGACATCGATCGAACACTTTGCCTCCGGCCGCCAACTAACGGTGAGATGAGTAGTCTCCAGCCAGTCGTTCTCGACCGGTAATGCTCGCTTTAGATGATGCAGAAGTTGCCGGAGATTGGTCCGCGCCTGCGATTCGCTCGAGGCCGGCCACAGCAAAAATGCCAATCGCTCTCGGGACTGTGGTGCATTGCCATTGAGGATGAGGTATGCGAGCAGGGATTGGAGACGGTTCGTGTTGACAGTTGTGAGCGGACGCCCGGCAAAGCTAATCCGCATGGCGCCAAAAAAGTTGATCCGCATGGTTACCGATTACAGTAGTCTACGACGCTTAGCTGTGAGCAGCCGACGCTCCAGATACCAGCAGACTGGATTGTCGCCAATCCGGAAGCAATCCACTTGGACGTACCGTCGCCGACTCGGACTTTGGCAGGTGCGACGCACCGTTCCCGCCGCCGCGACGGCTCGGCGGCGATTTCGGCGCCGGCAACAAGTCTTCGAGCACCTCGAGCCGCAGCGATGTAAGCCCGCCCCTGTGCTCAACTGGCATCTGCGCCTCGCGCATCAACGGCGTGCCATACCGTTCCTTGTCGGTGATCGGTACGTATGAAAGCTCCTTTAGTTTGCCAAAGAGGCTGCAAGGTAGGCCATGAAGTCAGCCGCTGTTTCTCGCTCCACCAAGTACCATCGCGAGTAGTCGGGGTCGTTGCAACCTCTACAAAGGCCGAAATCCCTCATCACGCCTTCAAGAGCGCCGACCTTCTCGACATGCACTTCAGTTGCCTCCCCCTCACGAAATCTCCTCCTCCGATCATCGAGTTCTCGTCCAAGGTTTTGAAGATATTCGGCAAACGACTCATCGAAGCTCGGGATTTTATATAGGTGCATTCCGGGTATAACAGGCGTCAATAGCTCCGCTTCCAGCAGACCGCGAGAACCAAGCCGACCCTGGGACGCT
>Ga0306925_10003413_pt1 | contig 14044 bp, 16 predicted proteins | sample flu12Cox44000176_FD_203755 | JGI IMG/M metagenome (GOLD analysis project Ga0306925, IMG submission 203755) | Lab enrichment of tropical soil microbial communities from Luquillo Experimental Forest, Puerto Rico - flux8day.12C.oxic.44.000.176 (v2)... | ecosystem: Environmental > Terrestrial >... | reverse complement strand
GCTAGAATCGCGGGGCTTTACAGATTCTCGCGCAGAACCCAAAAATGTTTGGTGGTAGTTCTGCGTCCCGCCATACAGGCGTAGCGTAAACAGACCGACTTCCCGGCTGTTCCCATCAGTGCCCAACGCAAGTTGGCGCACAGTCGTGTTGTTTACTTGTAATGGAGTCCCGTTGTTACGGTCTTCGCCATAGAGCGAACCGTTAAGAAACATACGGCCGCGGTCACTGAAAATGCGTTTCAAGCGCACCGTCCCTGAGCCGTACTGTGAATTCACCTGCGTATCGACTGGGCCACGTAGGTCTGCTGGAACAGCAAAGTAGCCATCGGTTCGAAAGCCTTCACCACTGCCGACGAGCGCCCATTTGCCGAAGCGAAGTGCTCCCCACCCTGAGCCGAAGTCGAGTTCTCGTTGCCGTACGATCCTTCAACAAACCCATCGGTCTGTATCGCCGATTTGGTTTCGAGGTCAATCACCCCGCCCACCGCGTCATTACCGTGGAGAGCCGATACGCCTCCCGGAACCAGTTGCACTTGGCTGAGAGTCGATTGAGGTACGCGGGCCCAGTAGATCCAACCGCCAAAGGGATCGTTAAGCGGAATGCCATCAGCCAATACCAACGCGCGCGGCTGGCTCCGTTTGCTCCAAAACCGCGGAGAGACACTCTGTGATGTGGGATTGGCCGTCTGGCTGCCGGAACGGCGCAGTAACGAGAATTCTGCCACGTTGCGCAGCTTATCATCGGTCGCCAGCGCTCCCCCTTGTTGATGCTGCTCCTGGCGGACGCTCACCGCGTCGGGCTGGGACTGGAAATCGTCAATGCCGGCCGGAAGAATAGCGGTCCGCGTCGCCGTTATATCGAGGCTTTGCTCCACCATCGCGGGCTGCAGCGTGATCGCCAGATCGTTATCGCCGGCACGCCACTCGGTCATACTGACCGCAAAGCCCTTCGCCGAAATGGCCAATGTCCCACTACTCACGTCGAGTCCGGTGAAACTGAATGTGCCATCCGATCTTGTCGTCTGTGTGAATTCCTGCGTCGCCGTGCGAAGTGTGACGTCGGCATTGACGACCACGGCGCCCGATCGGTCTTTCACACAATCCCTTGCAGTGAATAGTCAGACGCAGTCGATATGGGTGCCTGCAACAGCACGCAGAGCATAATCGAGACACCTAGCGTCGCGCTCAACAAAAAGCACTTGCCATAGTTAGTGCAAAGACTATACAACCCGAAAGCCCTCGCGCAAGCCGCTGTGTTTCAGGTGTTCTAGTGTCCACGCGAATAAGTACGTCCCATGCCACCCGTCTCGTAGCTGTGCGGCAACACAAGCTCATGAATAATCCGGAAGCAACTAAGAGAGCTTTATTTCACTACAACGATCCTCAACGTGGTGACCTGACGAATCCAGCGTGCCGGCCGTTTGTCGCCTGGCGCAACGATCCGGAACGGACCTTCTTTGGCGTCTAGGGCCTTGCCGTCCGCTTGTCAGCCAAAATGATTTCCCGCGTGGCGAATGCCTTGTCAAATTCCGCTAACGCAAAGACGACCTTGTAGCCATCACTCGCCTCGACCAGCAGCGCCTCAGTCAGCCGCGGTCCTCTTAATTTGTCGCCCAATTGAATGCCTATGGACGAGAGCAGGGTGGCGAGCGGTCCGCCTTCAAATTGTACTGGCGTATCGTGCTCTCGCACGTTAATTGTCACCCGCGGCCTTTCGGCAAACTGCGCAGCACTCAAGGTGTTAGAGTGGCCCTCCGCATCGACGACCTGCAAGCTTTGTGCACTGAGTCGAGGCTGATAAACAGCAGACCGAAAACGCTGCACAGAAAACGAGATCTCATTCGACTCCTCCTGCGACTCGATTGGAATTGCGCCTTCATTCAGAACCTCGCTATGCTTGCGTAACAACGATCGACGCCTATGCCGAAGCTCTACACACCGCGTGATGCCGCGCAAGTCCTGGGAATCAGCTATTCGTCCATCAAGCAATGGATCTACCAGGGCAAACTGAAAAGCGTTCAAACCGCTGGCGGCCATCACCGCATACCCGAGGCGGAAGTCTACCGGCTGCTCCCACCCATCACAGCTTCCGGTACCCCCGACAAACGCCGTCGCACTTTCCGGCGAATCAGTGGACGAAACCAGCTCATTGGTCGAATCACAGACATAAAGATCAGCGGCCTCCTCGCCCAGGTCACCCTGTCCATCGGCGAGCAGTACATCACCTCCATCATTACCGCCGACGCCGTGCGGGAATTGCGCCTGAAAAAAGGCCAGATTGCCGCCGCTCTCATCAAGTCCACTGAAGTGATGATCATCATACCGAACTGAAACGTTTGACTATGGTGGTTTAATTCGATTAAATTGACTTGACCGGGCGCGCCTGTTTTGGGGAAGGGCGCGTGCGTTCAGATCTATGCCTTTGAGCGCCGTTGGTTGCTGGTTCTCTTTCCCGAACTGCCCGCAGCAATCACCGTCCGCTTGCCGGGACCGCCGTTACGGCAATGAATGGAGATCTTAGTGTCGATTAGGCTGCGTTCGTGGACTGCCACCCTCTCGCTTTTATGCCTCTGCTGCCTTCCCCATATAGCTGCAGCGCAGGTCTCGGCCGTTCTATCCGGACGCGTCACCGACCAAACCGGCGCAGTGGTTTCAGGGGCAACTGTCACTGCGACCAGCCAGGAAACCGGTATCGCTCGTGCCACAGTCACGAACCAGGCGGGCATGTACGAACTGCTGGCTCTTCCTATTGGTCATTACGAGCTGCGCGCCAAAAAGGCAGGTTTTTCCGAACAGGTCCGCACGGGAATTCTGCTAGTCGTGGGCCAGGATGCCACGGCCGACTTCAGCCTGAAAGTCGGCTAGGTCACCGAGCAGGTGAAGGTGGAGTCGGACGTTGCACTCGTCCACGCGACCACGCAGGACATCTCGGGTCTGGTCGGAGAGAAAGAAGTAAAAGCCCTGCCTCTGAATGGCAGGAGCTATGATCTTCTGCTTACGCTCAATCCGGGCATCGTGAATTTCACCTGGGAGAAAACCGGCGGCATCGGAGTTTCGAATTCCACGACCGGCAACAATTTCGCGGTCTCGGGCAATCGCCCACAGCAGAACCTTTTCCTGCTCAATGGCGTGGAGTTCACCGGCGCGGCGGAAAACAACATGCAGCCGGGTGTTCCGAGCGGGGACTTGATCGGTGTCGAAGCAGTGCGCGAGTTCAACGTGCTGCGCGACTCCTACGGCGCCGAGTACGGCAAACGGCCTGGGGCTCAAGTGATCATCGTGACCCAGTCTGGCACCAACCAATTGCATGGTTCGGTGTATGAGTATTTGCGCAACAATGCCCTGGATGCTCCCAACTACTTCGACCAGGGCTCCGCTCCACTGTTCCAGCGCAATCAATTTGGCGCCGCCCTGGGCGGGCCGATCCAGAAGGACAAAACCTTCTTCTTTGCGAACTTCGAGGGGTTCGTGCAGAACCTGCATCAAACCTCGGTGGCGTTCGTGCCCGATCTTGCGTCGCGCGCGGCTGCAGTCCCCAGCGTTCAGCCGCTGCTCAATCCGTGGCCAACCCCTGCGGCCAACGCTCCTGACTTCAATGGAATCGCCCAGGTGTTCAGCAGCCCGCTGCAGACAATTCGCGAGTATTTTGGAAATGCCCGGCTTGACCACGTGTTCTCCGCAAAAGACAACTTCTCGGCGGTCTATACCATCGACGACGGCAATGATCTCACGCCAACCACCATCAACCCTTACAGCACGGACGTATTGACGCAGCGCGAGCAGGTGTTCAGTCTGGAGTGGACGCACGTCTTTTCGCCGACGTTGTTGAACACTGAGCGCTTCGGCTTTTCGCGCGCGGGATACTTCTTCACTGGCGAGCCCACACCCGGCACGCCCGCTGGAAGCGTCCCGGGATTCCTGATCGGACACCAGGTCGGCGCAGTGGTAGTCGGCGGAAGCGCGGCCTCCAATCCGCAGGAGCAAATCGGGCTGGCCGGCAGCAACAATGCCAGTAACCTGAAGCTGGCACGCAACCTGTTCACCTACGAAGACCCCGTGGGCCCGACGCGCGGCAGGCACCAGCTCGATTTCGGCGTATGGCTGCAACAGTTTCAAAGTAACGAAACTCTCGCACTCAGCCAGTTTGGCCAGGCCACGTTTGCTAGCCTGCAGACTTTTCTGCAAGGCGTCACATCGAGCTTATTGTATAATCCCGCGCCGACGGCAATGAACTGGCGATCTCTGTTTGGCGCACTCTACACGCAAGACACGATTCGCCTGAGCCCGCAGTGGACGCTGACGCTGGGATTCCGCGGAGAGTTCTGCACCGGATGGAACGAGGCCCACGGTCGCGCCGCCAATTACACCTTCACCGACGGAGTCATCTCCAGCCAGCCGCGCATTGCCAGCAGCGCCTTCACCACCAACAACGCCAGGTTTCTGCCTCAGCCCCGGATCGGAGTTGCCTGGAGTCTCTATCCCGGCAAAACGGTGGTGCGCTCCGCATTCGGAATGCACAACGAGCTCCAGGACGCGCTAGGTTACCGCATCGACCAGAATGCCCCGTTCAATCCAACGTACAGCATCGCTGCGCTGCCGGTTGCCGCGCTTCCCATTAATCCCGCAGGGCCGGTTCCGGCGAAGGCGCTGTTGGTTCCAGGAGGCGTGCAGCCGCACCTGAAGATGCCGACCCTTATCTCATACACACTGGGAATTGAACAGCAACTGACGCCCAATACCACTTTGACGCTTCGTTATGTAGGATCGCACGGCTACCATGAAATAATCGGAGTCGACGCCAACACTTCATTTCCAACCATTTGCCCGGCATTGCCATGTCCGGCGACGTATCCGAAAAATTTTCCGGCAGGCCTGGCAGGAACTCCGGTTCCCTTCGGCTCTTTCTACATTCCCACGGGGCGCCCTAGGGCGAATCCCACTCTGGCCAACACCTGGACGTGGTTCTCATGGGGCGACAGCAGCTACAACGCGCTGCAGGTTGACGTCAATCGCCATTTCAACAACGGCCTTTCGTTTCGCGGCGTCTACACCTGGTCCAAGGCGCTCGACGATGGTGACTCGCTGAACCAAACAACCGCAGGCAACGCTCCAGGTCTGGTATCGAATCCTTACGACATCCGAGCTGATTGGGGACCGGCAACGTACGACGTAAGAAACGTTGGAGCCATCAGCGTTGTCTATGATTTTGCCCTTCGGAAAGGGCAAACCGTTTGCGAACAGCTTCTCAGGCTTGGGCAATACGCTGGTAAGCGGCTGGTCGGTGGATACCATCATTACGCTGCAAGGCGGATTGCCCTTCACGGCGCAATTAAGCTATAACCCGTCCAACAACGGAGACACGCGCAATCCCGTCAGGCCGTTCGCCAATCCAAACTTCACGGGGAATGCCATTCTCGGCACACCCACGCAGTGGTTCAATCCGGCCGTCTTCCTGCAGCCGCCACCCAACAGCGGGTTCTGGGGCAACGCCACGCGGAACAACCTGTATGGCCCCGGTCTGGCAACCTGGGACTTCTCGGCCATCAAGAACACTCCGCTTCGTGAGCGGCTGAGCCTGCAGTTTCGCGCTGAGATCTTCAACCTTCTCCTCAGTGGTCAGCTGAAAACCGGCCAACGGTGGTCAGGGCAAAACCGGCCAACGGAAGTGGCCTGGGACTAGGTTGTTTTACCCTGCCGCCTCCTGGGGAGGCAAGTCTAATTTGGTGCGCCAACTCCGCGGACCACATTTGAGTACGTGTCCATGATGGAGGAGGCGATCAAGCATAGCGGTGACGGCAGCACTGTCACCCAAGAGTTTGCCCCAGTCCTCGACGGGTCGATTCGAAGTCACCAAAGTACTGGCGCGCTCATAGCGCCGCATGACGATTTCCAACAATTCCTCGGCGGCGGTGAGGGGAAGCTTTCGCATGCCCAGGTCATCGATGATGAGGAGCGGTACGGAAACCAAAAGTTCCATGTGCTCTTTGCGGGTTCCATCGATGGTGGCATCTGCGAGGTCGTCGAGTAGTTTATGGGTTTCGCGATATAGCACGCGGTAGCCCTGTTGAATGGCGGCTTGTCCAATGGCCTGCGCGAGATGACTTTTCCCGGTGCCCGGCGGGCCTAAAAATAAACTGTCTTCGTGACGAGCGATGAATGCCCCGGTGGCGAGGTCGAAGACCAGACTGCGATTCATCTTTTTGTTGAAGTTGAAGTCGAAGTTGTCGAGACTCCTCAGTGGGTCGCGAAACTCGGCCTGTTTTTTCCTGCGCTCCAGTAGGCGCTCGCCACGACGAGTGAGTTCGTCGGAGACCAGGCAGGAGAGGAAGTCGATCGGGGGCATAGCTTCCGCCTGGGCTTGGCGGAGACGGGTTTCGAGCACGGCCGCAATACCGCCCAGCCGTAGTTGTCCTAAAGCACGATTTAACTCAATGAGATTCATTCTTCTTGCTCCTTTGTTTTTTGGTGGATGAGATCGCGGTAGTGGACCAGCTCACGAATGAGGGGATCGACTTGCCGCAGGGTCAGTTGGGGACCGCGTTCGAGAAAGCGGCGGACAAAGCGGTATTCGTGCACTCCCATTTCGAGAGCCGCGGCGCAAGCATCCTCGACCGCGGCGGTACCATACTTCTTGGCCAGAGAGAGAATGCCCAGGATGCGGCGAATGCCGGGCTCTCCGAGTTGGCTATAAAGAAGGTTGCAGAAGGTGCCAATGTGAGATCCGGCTCGGCCGGCGCGCCACAGTAACTGGGAGACGCGCAGCGGTTTCTGCTTGGGGTGATCCTCTTCCTTAATGCGATACCAGCCCCGCTTCTGGCGTACATGCTCCCGCAGCAGCAGCCCGGTCCTGGGATCGAGGAGGCGAACGTAAAGTTCATCCCACTGCACGTTCACTTGTCGTCCGATCCAGCCCGGGGGCAGGCCGTAGTAGGCGGCTTCGACTTCGACACAACCGTCCAGATGCACGGTGCGCTGGCCATGCTGGTAGTAGCGGAACGGTTCCAGGGGCAAAGGAAGCAGAGCGGGTTTTTCTTCGGCAAACATGGCGGCCACTTGGCGTTTGGTGGTGCCGTGGATGCGGGTATCGGCGCAGTTGGCCTCCCAGCGATCCAGATAGAGTTGTGCTTCCTCCAGACTTTCGAAACGTTTTCCCTTGAGGGCTCGCTGGGCGTGTCCTATTCCCGACTCAACTTTCCCTTTTCGATCTGGATCTTTGATCCGGCAAGGCAGGGCAACCGCGCCGTAGTGGGCCAGCACGTCGTGATAGAGAGGATTCAGAATGGGATCGTAGATGTCAGGGACCAGTACACCCTCGCGCAAATTATCCAGGACGACAACGCGTGTGCTGCCACCCAGGCGACGGAATGCTCTCTCATGCAGCTCGGCCCAGATGCGTGAGCTGGAACGCAAGGTTAGGAAGCGTGCCGCTTTGCGGCTACAACCCAGCGTCATCACAAACAGTCGGGTGCGTCGATATTTACCGCCCGGCCGATCGCGGACCATTGCCCCCTGGCCGTAATCCACTTGCGCTTCCTGACCAGGTGGAGTGACGATCACCCCGCAGGCTTGCGCCCTCGGGGTACCGCGAAGTTTGCGGACGAAGCGTTTGACCGTCTGATAGCCGCCGCTGAAGCCACTCTCGGATACCAGATCCTGCCAGATGCAGGTGGCATTGCGACCCTGACTCAGACCCAGCTGGATTGCTTCACGGAACGGCTCGCAGGCGCTGGTCGAGGGAATTGCTTTGGGATTTTCTGCTTCCCCGCTTGTGGACTCCACGCCAAACCCGGTGGTCACCTCATTGGCCGGTTTTGCCGGTTCGGCTTTTGCTTTTTCTCTATTAGAAAGGTTTTCGCGGTTGGGTTTGACTGTAACCCCCGGTTGCACCGCGCCGGACCCGGCGGTCACTTCGTTGGCCGGTTTTGCCGGTGGTCGCCGTCCCCACGCACCCGGCGGCCGCACGCCGATCCCGGCTGCCTTCAAATAGGCACCCGCAGTTTCTCGACGCACCCCGGTTTCTTGCTCGATGCGCCGCAACGGCCATCCCAGCCGACCTAAGGCGATTACTTGTTGTCGTTTATCTTCGCTCAAGACGTTGCTCATGCCGACAAAGGCTACGCGCCTCACGCCGGAATCAACGTCCCAAGGCTCTTATTCTCGTTGGCCGGTTTTCAGGTGACCCTCATTGGCCGGTTTTGGGTGACCCCTGAGGACCTTCTGAACCGGGCCAACTTCAACACCCCCAACCTGATTGTATTTACGCCCTCGGGAGTCTCCGGAACGACGGGCGTTATCACCAGCATTTCCACCACCTCGCGTCAGGTCCAATGCCATTGAAACTTATTTTCTAAGTAGCTCGGGTTGAGAACCACGGTTGGATGCCGACCGTGCGCCTCCAGTTCTGACAAGGTCGAAGTCCACCGGCCGGGCAATGGTTCATCTCGAAAGGAGCTGATTGCGGTTGAAAATTCTTGTGGGTGCGATTCTGCTCATTGCGAGCATGGCTGCTGGCGACGAGCTCAGGGTGGCTGCAGCCGCCGATCTGAACTATGCGTTCCGTGATATTGCGGCCCGCTTCGAAAGGGAGACTGGCCACGAGGTGAATCTGATTGTCGGCTCGTCGGGCAACTTCTATAGCCAGATTCAGAATGGTGCTCCTTTTGATCTGTTTTTTTCCGCGGACATTCAGTATCCGCAGAAACTGCAGGCGGCGGGGCTGGCGGAGAAGGGATCTCTTTATCGATATGCGATAGGGAAGATCGTGCTTTGGGTGTCGAACACCTCGAAACTCGACGTGAAGAAAGGCCTGGTCGTGCTGCTTGAGCCATCGGTCAACAGAATTGCAATCGCAAACCCACTGCATGCTCCCTACGGGCGAGCAGCTGTCGATGCGCTAAAGAGCGAGAAGTTGTACGACAAGATTAGCGACAAGTTCGTGCTCGGCGAGAATATCTCGCAAGCAGCCCAATTTGTGCAGTCAGGCAATGCTGACGCGGGCATTTTGGCCTCATCGCTCGTCGTGGCGCCTGCGATGAGGGATGTCGGGCGCTACTACGAGATTCCTACTTCTGAGTACCCTCCGATCGACCAAGGCGCAATTGTACTGGCGTCGTCGAAAAACAAGATGCAGCACGGCTCTTCATCGACTTTCTCAAGAGACCTGAGATCGTGAAAGTGATGGAGAGTTATGGCTTCGTAGTTCCACAGAAGTGACGGCCCGCTCGACAGAATTGCGGCGGTGTCTTGCTCCAAATCTGACGGAAGCGTCAAATATACCTTGTCTTAGAAGAGGAGAGACCATGAACTATCCGCGCCTTGCGTTAGCAGTTATTGCAGCTCTGGTTGTGTTTTTCGCATGGGGATTCTTGACGGAGGGTTGGCTCTTACGTAAAGACTTCGTCCCTTCGGCAGCGCTCTATCGAACATCGGATGTGCAAATGAAGTACATGCCGTTTGGCCTGGCGTCCGTGTTTGCTGCCCTATTAGCAGCTGTTGTACTCTATGACGGCTGGTGCGGCGCCACAAGCGGGGCTATGCGAGGATTGCAGTTTGGCGTAATTATGGGAGTGTTCGTGGCTTGCATCCACCCAATCTCCAACCTTATTACTATGAACATGGACACGAGACTTGGGCTCGAAACCGCAGCAAGTAACGCCATCGGATGGGTATTGGCAGGGCTCGTGATCGGTCTAGTTTACAAACCCCTGGCCCCTTAAATTGCCAACTCGGAAAAAAAAGGTTCCAGCCGCGCGCCATCCAAAACTAATTGAAAGCAAAGGGTACGGATGGCTCTGTACCTAACGGAAATTTCGTACGGGATCTGGGATAGGCTGCCGAGCCACAAGGTTCGGATCTCGCAACCGGTTGGGAAGACTGTTTGCGTTCACGAACGAGATTGGCCGAGTCGATGGTAAGCAAGCGCGCAGGTCAGACACAGATCTCAGAGGATCAAGCAGAACTGCAGAATCGCGCGCGGACATTGGCTGTTTCAGGCGGCCGGTCGTTCGTAGCGATGGTGCAAGCCACCCACCTGAGATATCGCCACGACCGGCCCCGATTTCTGACCGTTGGATCGGGCGTGGCTCCGGCGAGTCTTTCCCCAACGACAGGTGCGTTCTGGATCGATGATAGTAACCGAAATAGCAAGCAAGAATTCGGCGTAGGGAGCGCTCATCAAGCACGATCACATGGTCGAGACATTCCCGCCGAATGGAGCTAATCATTCATTCCACGTACGCTCGTTGCCAGGGAGAGCGCGGCGTTGATACTACCTCCTCAATCCCCATGCTTCCTACCTGTTCTCGGAAGTCCTGGCCGTAAATCGCGTCGCGGTCCCGCAGCAGGTAGCCTGGGAGTTGGTCGAACGGAAACGCGTTTCGCACTTGTTGGCCAGTCCACTCCGCGGTCGGGTGGCGGGTCACGTTGAAGTGGATGATACGACGACGATCATGGACCAGGACCAGAAACACGTAGAGGACCTGAAAACGGATGGTCGGGACCGTAAAGAAATCGATGGAAACGAGCTGTGAAATGACACGTGGTTCTTTAGGAAGGCACGCCAGGTCTGCGAGGGAGGCCGACGGCAGCGCACCATCTACTTCGCTGGTCTGGCCGATGTCGATGCCGAGTTTGAGCAGTTCGCCGTGAAGGCGCGGTGCACCGCTAGTGCGATTCTCTCGCACATCCTGCGGATCAGATCTCAAACCTCACGGGTGATGAGGGGGCGTCCGGGCGGGACTTCGGTAGAAAGAAATCGGCTTCGCTACTTCCAATGCCGAGCCTTGCAGTCGTGGGTCGAATGCCGCTCGATTTTTGGGCAAAAATCCGCTCAGGCTCGCTTGACGTGGCACCCGCGACCTCGGCTTTCGCGAGATGGACCGGAGATGGTCGTCGGTTCGACGCTGATAGCTCGTAGATCATCTCGAGATCTTGAGAGCGAAACGTGCGCACAGCGCCGCCACCCGTCCGCCCGCTCAAGGCCGCAGCGCGTCCTCAAACGGGCCACCCGACTCGAGACTCTCGGTAGCAATGTTGACCGGGCTACCCGCCCTAATCATTTCCCCCCCGCAGCGGGAACTGCCTTGTTTAAACCTTGACTTCTTTCGAACTCTCGCGAATAGCAATGTAATGTGATCCCGACAATTGCCATTACCAGTCCCGCGCAAACTACAAAGGGACCGAGCATCCACTCAGTCCATAATGGTTCGTTGTGAAACAGATTAAGAAACAGTGCTCCACCAAGAATTACGAGTCCTGTTGCGCTCAGAAGCAGCATGACGTATTGCCTTTGCATAAAATCCTCCCCACAGACGGCGCTTTCAGCACGGGGTGTGTAGCTTCCGTGCGTTTCGCCAGGAAATTGCTTCATTCGACTACGTGCCCAAGGTACCTAAAATGGGAGGATTGTTATCACTTACCGGCAAACCACGTCAGTGACTCGCATCACGTGGCGACGTGATGTGCTTGCTGCAAGCAGATGGTGGGCGGGCGAATGTGAGCCGCCAGCCACCGATGGTTTAAAGATTGACCGGGCCACTCGCCCGTCTCTGCCTTGGCGTGTGAAAGATCTGCGTTAGACTCTTTCGCAGCCGCTTTTGCCGCATATGACCGCCGACGACTTCCGCCGCATCGCCCTCAGCCTCGAAGGTGCCGAAGAAGGCTCGCACATGGGCAGCCCCGACTTTCGCGTTGGCGGGCGAATTTTCGCTACCCTGGCTTCCGCCAAACAGGGCTACGGCAATCTCATGCTTACTCCTGAGCAGCAGGCCATGTTCGTTGAGGAGCTGCCGGAAGTCTTCGCGCCGATCAAAGGAGGCTGGGGCCGCATGGGCATGACGCACATCCGCCTCGCCAAGGCCTCCGAAGATGTCTTGGCGGGGGCGTTGCGCGCCTCCTGGCAACTCCGCCGGAGTAAGAACGCCGCCGGGCGCGTGAAGCGCAACAGCCGTGGCCGGAAAACGTAGGTTGTGGTTCGTCAAGACTAAGTGCCGTGTAGTTTCCCAGGCGCTAGGCGGTCTTCAAGTCCTCAAACCGCAGGGCTTTCAAAGAAATGGGTCTGCGAGCAAGCGTGGGTCGCAGGAATCAGCTCAGAATCCTGAGTGTTCAGAACCGACGCGTGAATCGACGGACTGTAAGGCAGGCGCAATTCTGCCGCACCACAGGATGGTTCAGGCGGCGACTGCGTAGCGGTGATGCAAGCCGCCTATCCGCGGCCGGGAGATCACCTTACGGCCTTTCCCAGGCGTCGGGGTTGGAACTCTCTGCCCGTCGGCGTGTCCTTGGCCAGTCCAAGATGCGTCCTCTCTTGGTGGTACAAGTGGAAAACTAATACCGATAGTACGGAGTCGCGAGAGATCCGTTATCCTTGGCATCCGTGGTGTGGGCGTTCGGTCTGATTCACAGAACGGTTGCAAAGGGTGGACGCACCCTATACCGGTGCAGTCCGAACCAGAACCATGAAGCTCGGCTTTTCGAAGTACCACAGTGGATGTTCGAATCAGATGCCTGTTGCCAAGGGCACAGTGCGGAGAAGCCTGCGGCTAACTGCGCCGCATTGCTGGATCTGAAGCTCTTTCTTCACCGTTCGCGTTCCCATGCCGGTGACCTCGTGCTACAAGCTCAGCATTGTTCCTCTCAAGGAGGTACCGATGCGAGCATCTATGAGCCAACCGCGGGCTCCACAAATCGAATTGTTTCACCCGCCACAGCCGATTCCGTCCCGGCAAAATCTACCGCCAGAAATCAGACAGAAGACGGTGGAACTACTGGCGCAACTGCTGCGCGAACACCGCAAGAGAATCCTGGCCTCCCAGCACGAAAAGGAGGGTGGCGATGAGTGACAAGATCAAGCCCCATCACGTGGAGCGCAAAGCCAATTCTGTACATTCGCCAGTCTTCTTTGTACCAAGTCAATCACAATTTGGAGAGCCAGAAGTTGCAATACGCTATGGAGGAACGTCTGCGACAACTGGGCTGGCGCGACATCGAAGTGGTGGATGATGACTTGGGCCGGTCGGCGGCCGGGACCGTCACCCGCGCCGGCTTTGAACGCATGGTGGCAGAGGTTTGTTTGGGCAAGGTGGGCGCAGTGGCCGCGCGGGAGGTCTCGCGATTCGCACGCAACAGCCGAGACTGGCAACAGTTGATTGAAGTCTGCCGGGTGGTCGATACCGTGCTGATTGATCAAGAGACCGTGTATACGCCCCGGCAAAGTAACGATCGCTTACTGTTGGGTTTGAAAGGCAGCTTGAACGAATACGAACTGGACCTGTTGCGCCAGCGTTCGGTGGAAGCACGGCGTGCCAAAGCCCAGCGCGGCGAATTGATTGTGGCGGCACCGATCGGTTACCTCAAGACCGAGGAACAAAGCCTAGAAAAAGACCCGGATCGTCGAGTTCAGCAAGCCATTGTGTTGGTATTCGAGAAGTTCCTTGAGTTGGGCAGCGTTCGTCAAACTCTAATGTGGTTCTTGGAACAGGGGTTGGAAATGCCAGCGCGCAACGAACTGGAGGAGACGTGTTGGAAACGTCCTTCTTACGGTACGGTGTACCGGATTACTGACCAGCCCGGTTTACGCAGGTGCCTATGCCTACGGAAAAACTGAGCACACCCTACATTATGAAAATGGGGAACCACGGAAGAGCTCGCGACGCAAACCAAGAGAGCAATGGCTGGTGCTGATTCGGAATGCTCATGAAGGTTACGTGAGTTGGGAGCAATTTGAACAGATCCAACAAGCGATCGCCAGCAATGATCGCGGGTGGGAGCAATCCGGGGCGGTGCAGAATGGTCCTGCATTGCTAGCTGGTCTATTGCGCTGCCGCCGATGCGGTCGTAAGCTGACCGTGCGATACAGCGGTAATCAGGGTGACATGCTGCGCTATGCCTGTCATCGCGGTTGGCTCGAGCAGGGGGAGGGGCGCTGCATCGCGTTCGGTGGAACGTTGGTAGACGAAGCGATCGGCCAAGAGGTGCAGCGCGTGGTGCAACCTGCGGCGGTGGAAGCGGCGATGTTGGCGACCGAAGAAGAAGCTCGCAAGCAGGA
>Ga0306925_10003409_pt1 | contig 14048 bp, 10 predicted proteins | sample flu12Cox44000176_FD_203755 | JGI IMG/M metagenome (GOLD analysis project Ga0306925, IMG submission 203755) | Lab enrichment of tropical soil microbial communities from Luquillo Experimental Forest, Puerto Rico - flux8day.12C.oxic.44.000.176 (v2)... | ecosystem: Environmental > Terrestrial >... | reverse complement strand
CGTCGGCCTGCTGACCGCCGTCACGCTGGGCTACCTGTACGCGGTCGAGGGCGCGGCGTTCGGCGGGGTAGTGCTCGTCGCGTACGGCATCGCGTCGCGAACATTGACCGCGCAGGTGCTGCGCGAGGTGCTCGCCGATACGCTCGAGATCACCGGAGCGCTGTTTGCGTTGCTCGCTGCGGCGACGATGTTCACGCTCGTCTTGCGCTCGTTCGGGACGGACCGCGCACTTGCGAGCGCGCTGGTCGGCCTGCCGGGCGGCGCCACCGCGGCGGTCGCCGTGGTCATGGCGGTGCTCGGATCGTGTGCGCTCGTCCTCGACGCATTCGAGCTGATCTTCGTGGTGGTGCCGATCGTCATGCCGCCGCTACTCGCCCTTGCGGGCAATGTCACTTGGGTCGCGGTGCTCTCGCTCCTGATCCTGCAGGCGAGCTTTCTCGCACCACCGTTCGGCTACGCGGTGCTGATCGCGCGGAACAAGCTTCCTCATCCGCCGCCGTTGCGCGCGCTGACGCGCACCCTCGCGCCGTACCTGATTGCGCAGCTCTGCGTACTTGGCCTCGTCGCCGCATGGCCGTCGCTCGTCTGGCAACGCAATCCGCTGACGCTGCCGGTCCCAACGCACACGTCGCCGGAGACTGAGGAGGCGCAACGCCGGATGCTGGAGGAGCAGCTCAATCGAACGCTCCCACCGTCGGAGAATGAAAACCGGCAGGATCCCTGAGATTGGCAATTCGGAACCGATACCAAGGGCCACCGTGTCGGACTCCTGGGACCCGATGGAGTGCCGGCTCGCCAGTGGCGTCCGGTTCGCGCCGATCCGACCGACGCCGGTTTTGGGATCACGCGAACATTCGCCTTGCCAGTGTCCTCGCGGGCGCGCAGGCTAATCGCCGTTGGTGCTTTTTAGTCTTGGCGGGCAAGCGACAATTGGCCTTCACCCCCGGGGCGATTTGCTGCACGATGCGACCTTCGGGACGACCCCATCAAGGGCAAGCACAAGGGTTCGTCGGGCCACGATAAGGGAGAGTGGGCGATGAAATGCGCTATTTGCGGCAAGGAAAACGATGCCAACACACGTTTTTGCGTGCATTGCGGCGCGGCGTTACCGGCCGGCGCGGCCGGCGCTGCGGCGAGTCCACCGGCATCGCCGCCACCGGTAGCCAGCGCAGCATCCCGCGCGGTGCCACCTCCTTTGGCACCCCGTTCTGCCGGCGTCTCGTCCGGCATGCCGCCGCGCGCCACAGGCGCGCCGGCTTACGATACCGCCCCCAAGACCGGTGGCCGCGCGATCCTGATCCTGTTTGTGCTTGGGGTCGTGTTAGTCGCGGCGGCCGTCTTCGGTGGCATGAAGGCGATGAAGAGCATGGTCCCGGACCAGATGGCCAAGCTCGAGCCTCCGTCGATGCCCAGCATGAACACGGCATCCGCCCCGTCCCCGGCTTCCGACAATCAGAGTGCGGCGCCGCAGTCCGATTCCTCATCGACGCCGCCGCCATCGACCGACGCCCCCAAGACCGATGCAACCAAGACCGATGCAACCAAGACCGATGCCGACAAGGGCGATGCCGCGAAGAGCGAAGAGATGAAGGCAGCGCCTTCGCCGCCACCCGAGCCCGCAGCGGCGACACCCGCTCCGCCACCGCCGCCACCCAAGGCAGCGGCGCCGAAGGCCCCACCCAAAACGGCGACGCCCAAGGCTGCGCCCGCGCCGAAGCCCGCGACCCCCGTTGCCGCGGAACCGCCGCAGCAGATGGCCGCCGCGGCACCGGCGCCTCCGCCTGCCCGCGACCGATGGGCGCAGATGCGTGACGACCTTGCGCAGTGCAAGACCCAGGACCTGTTCCATCGTCTCGCCTGCGACCAGAAGACGCGCCAGCGCTATTGCGACGGCTTCTGGGGCAAGGTGCCGGAGTGCCCGGCGCAGACGACCATCGAGCGGGGTCAGTGAGCCCGGCCTCGTCGAGAGTCTGATTCGAGAGCGTGGCCGGCGAGATCGTCGTCCTGACCGCGCTCTCCGAGTCGCGCGCGCAACCCTGGCAGCTTATCGGTTTGAAACGCGCCCGGTAGTTTTCCCTCGACAGCCTTTTCCGCCGCCCTCCGATCGCGGCGGAATGCCTCATCGTCGAGCGGTAGCCGGCGCTAGCCGCGTCCCACGAACGGCATCTTCGTCGCCATCACCGTCATGAACAGGACATTCGCCGAGAGCGGCAGACTCGCCATGTGCACGACGGCGTTTGCCACGTGCTCGACGTCCATCAGCGGTTCGACGGCGATCTGACCATTGGCCTGCGGGACGCCGCTCGCCATGCGCGCCGCCAGCTCGGTGTGCGCGTTGCCGATATCGATCTGCCCGCAGGCGATGTCGTACTTGCGTCCGTCGAGCGACGTCGATTTCGTGAGACCCGTGATCGCGTGCTTGGTCGACGTGTAGGGCGCGGAATTCGGACGCGGCGCGTGCGCGGAGATCGAGCCGTTGTTGATGATGCGCCCCCCGCGGGGGTCCTGTGACTTCATCAGGTGAATCGCCTGCTGCGTGCACAGGAACACGCCGGTGAGATTGATATCGACGACGTTCTTCCATTGCTCGAAGGTCAACTCCTCGAGCGGGATACCGGGCGCGCCCACGCCGGCGTTGTTGAACAGCACGTCGAGCCGCCCGAACGCTTCCTTCGTTTTCGCGAAGAGCAAGCGCACCGATTCCGGATCCGCGACGTTCGTAGGAACGGCGAGCGCGCGATCGCCGGCTTCCTTGGCAATCGCACGCAAGGGCTCCGGCCGTCTCCCGGCCAGCACGACGCGATAGTCGTGAGCGAGAAATGCGCGCGCAGTTGCCGCTCCGATGCCGCTCCCGGCACCGGTGACCAGCGCGACCTTCGACGATGCCTGCATCTTGCGGTCTCCTTCAGGAAGGGAAGTGGGCGAAGCGTCCGGGCGCTGCGGCGTGCGAACGTTCGGCCTGGGGTCGCGGCGCGCGGCGCGACGGCGATGACGCGACGAACGCTTCGATCGCGGCGCGCCACGAGGGATGCGCCGTGGCGGAGGTCCAGACGTCGAAATGCAGGCGCGACAGCGCGAGTGGATCGCTGACGAGCGCCGCCTGCTCGGCAGCGGAAAGCGCGGCCAACCCTTGTCGCAGCGCACGCGCCACGAGCTCACGCTGTGCGGCCTGCGATCGCGACGGCCGCTCGGTCCTCGCGATGCCGTTCGCGGAGGCGAGCGCGTTTGCGAGCGGATCGACGATCGCGCCTTCCACATCGAGCGATGCCCGCGCATATTTCGCGTAGCGGCGTGTCGCGCGCATGACCCACGGCGGGTGCGACTCCTCGGGAATCAGAAAGTACCGGCGCCGCCGCAATCGTCGACCGGGCGCCACGCGGCTCGTGTAGACCGAGAGCGGGATCGAAATGATCAATGCACCGACGACGGGAAGCAGCCAGCCGAGGTACGACGGGTCGAGCCACCAGACACCTGCCGCCCACGCGGTGCCGATCACGGTTTGCAAGCCGTGGCGCTTGAGCGCCTCGGTCCACGTCGTTTCCGCGTCTTCGCGCGGCGGCGATTTCCATCGGACCGATCGCCCGAGGAGGGCAGTCAGCACGAAGCGCGTGTGAAACAGCATGCGGATCGGGGCGAGAAGCGCCGAACACAGCGATTCCAGCGCAATGCTCAAGAACAGCTTGAGCTGCCCGCCATAACCGGTGGCCCCGCGCTGCACGATCACCAGCGCGGCCAAGAGTTTCGGCACGAACAGCAGTACGGCGGTCGCGGTGACCAGCGCAAGCGCCCACTCGGGGCGCCATTCCGGCCACAGCGGAAAGAGCTGATACGGCTTCACGAAATATTCAGGCGGTGAAAGCGTATGCACCGCGACGAGCGCCGTCGAGAGAATCAGAAACAGGAACCAAAGCGGCGCCGACAGATACGCCATCACCCCGGTCATGAACACCGCGCGATGCGCCGGATGCAATCCCTTCATCAGGAACAGGCGAAAGTTCATCAAATTGCCCTGGCACCACCGGCGATCGCGGGAGAGCTCGTCGATCAGGTTCGGCGGCATCTCCTCGTAGCTCCCCGGCAGATCGTAGGCGATCCACACCTCCCATCCGGCGCGGCGCATGAGCGCGGCCTCGACAAAATCGTGCGAGAGGATTTCGCCGGAGAGCGCACCCTTTCCGGGAAGCCGCCCGAGCGCGCAATGCCGCATGAACGGTGCGATACGAATGATCGCGTTGTGACCCCAGTAGTGCGATTCGCCGAGCTGCCAGTAGTGCAACCCGGCGGTGAACAGCGGACCGTAAACACCGGTCGCGAATTGCTGCATTCGCGCGTAAAGCGTGTCGCGGCCCGCCGCGCGCGGCGCGGTCTGGATGATGCCCGCGTTGGGATTCGCTTCGGCAAGACACACGAGCGCGGTGAGACAGTCGCCGGTCATGACGCTGTCCGCGTCGAGGACCACCATGTAGCGATAGTTACTGCCCCAGCGCCGGCAAAAGTCGGCGACGTTCCCGCTCTTGCGCTTGATGCGGTGCTGCCGCCAGCGGTAGAAGACGCGGCCGAACCCGTCGATCGCATCACAGAGCGTCATCCACGCGCCAATCTCCGCAGTGCGCGTTTCGGCACGGCTCGAATCGGAAAGGATGAAGAAATCGAAGCGTGCCGCCTGTCGCGTGCGCTCGAGCGACTCGTAGGTTGCACGCAGGCCCGCGAAGACGCGCGCGACGTCCTCGTTGCAGATCGGCATGATGATCGCGGTGCGCGCGTCCTCGGGGATCGGCGCCTTGGTCGTGCGGCGCGTGATCGCATACCGATCGCCGCCGAACGCGAGCAGCGCGAAACCCGCCATCGCCGTCCAGAATCCCACCGAGATCCAGCCGAAAAGAATCGCGAACAGGACGAGGATCGCGATCTCGAGCGGCTGCCTGCCGTGATAGGGAAGCACGGCAGTCATGGAATCGGTGGCGACCCACGTCTGCGCAATGGTGAGCGTGGCGAGCGCGAGCCGCCTGCGGAACGCAACGTGCACGAAGCGGCGCGGGGTCTCCGGACTTGCAACCTCCCGCTCGGCGCCCGCGTGGCGACTCGCCCATGCCTCGTGCCCCGTGCCCTCACGATCGCGGTCGGACACCAAGCGCCGCCACCATACGCGCGGCCACGCCTGCGGCGCCATCGAAGCGCGGTTGAGTGGCGGCGTCGTCTCGAGGCGCGCGCGGCCGTGCACATCGCGTTTCAGGACTGCGTGTCGTCCGGCGCGTGTCGCGCCGAAGCCGAGCGCGAACCGTGCGCGGATCGAGCCGTAGACGGGGTCCGCAAGCGGCGAGTCCGACGACGCGAGTGCTGCGTGGACGGCCTGGAGCTGCTCGCGCGCGCCTTCGCCGGCCTCCGTCGCCGCCGCGGCCAGCGCGTCGTGCTGCTCGTACGACAGCGGCAGCCGCGCGAGATAACGCTCGACCGCCGGTGCGAGCGTCAGGTCGGGGGGATGATGTAGCTCCATGTCTCCGACAGCGTCGTCGTGCCGCTTCTTAAGAACGCGCGCAACTCCACCGGTTTCTTTTCGTCCTGCCGTTTCAACCGGATGACCAGTCGCGCGCCGCCGCTCACATCGTTGCGGTACGCATTGGTCTCGACGATGTCGGCGTTGCCATCGGTCGTCACCACCGCGTCGAGCTTCGCGTCCGCGGCGAGCTTCTTGAAGGCGGGTCCCTCGAAGTCGACGACGAACGACATCGTGTCATCGTGCGTGCGCAGGTACCCGTGGCCGCGCCGCGTCTGCGTCACCCACGACGAGGGCGGGCGCGTTTCGCTTTCCTTTTGCCACAGCAGTCGATATTCGAACTCGTAGGCCTGCTGGGGCGAGGGCACCGCGTCCGGGACGAAGAACGTGACGATGTTGTCGTTGGTCTCATCCGGCGTGGGGATCTGCACGAGCTCGATGCGGCCCGCGCCCCATTTGCCCTTGGGCTCGATCCACGCGGAGGGTCGAAGCTCGTAGCGTGCTTCGAGATCCTCGTAGCTCGAGAAGCGGCGATCCCGCTGCTGCAGGCCGAAGCCCTGCGGATTGGTGACTCCGAATGAAGTCACGAGCAGCCGCTTCGGATTGGTGAGCGGGCGCCAGATCCATTCGCCGGTTCCGGTCTGGACCGACAATCCGTCGGTATCGTGCACCTCGGGACGGTAGTCGTCGTACGCCGGCCGCTGCATCTCGCCGAAGAAGTACATGCTCGTGAGCGGCGCGAGACCGAGCTTGGCGACGTGCTCGCGCAGGTACAGGCGTGCCCGCACCTCGACTGCCGTATCGGCGCCGGGCTTGAGAAGCATCCGATACGCGCCGGTCACGCGCGGCGAATCGAGCAGCGCGAAGATGCGTAGCTCCTTGGCGTTGGGATCCGGCCGCTCGATCCAGAATTCAACGAATCTCGGGAACTCCTCGCCTGAGATCAGTCCGGTATCGACGGCCAGCGCACGTGCCGACAGACCGTAGCGCTGTCCCTTGCCGAGCGCTCGAAAGTAACTCGCGCCGAGGAAGACGAGCACCTCGTCCTTGTACTTCGGTGTGTTGAGCCCGTAGTGGACGCGGAATCCGGCAAAGCCTCCGCCATGCATCCGCTTCGGATCGAGCGCATTCTTGCCGTAATCGAACTGCGCGGGGTCGAAGCGGATCTCGCGGACGCCCTCCGCCGTCACTTCGTTGATACGCACCGGTTGGTCGTAGTACAGCCCTTGGTGAAAGAACTGGATCTCGAAAGGCAGCCTGGCGCTGCGCCAGAGCGATTGCTCCGGGCGGTAGCGGATATCGCGAAACTGGTCGTAGGTGAGCGCCTGGAGCTCCTTCGGGAGCGTCGATGGCGGCCGCTTGTAGGCGCTCGCGGCAAGCGCAGCGGCGCGCTTGGCGACGTCATCGAAGCCGAACGCGTGCACGCCGGTTGCCGCGACCGCAGTCATTACCCCGCAGAACGGCAGCGCAAGCCAACGCACCCAGGTGTCGGCGAGAACCAGGCGATACAACGGAAACAACCGGGATTCCTTTCGATTCAGCGTGCGAGGACGTGGAACGGAGCGCACCTTGCCGCCGCGATGCGGAAAGGGCAAGCAACGCCCCGCAGTATAGGTCGCGGGACGAGGCCCTCAAAGTGGAGGCGAATTGCTGCCGAACAGGAAAACTACGCGGGCGTCGCTAGGGCGGCGGGGTGCGATCGAGGTTCTGCAGTCAGTCTGACGCGCATCGGGAGACGCGGCCTCGCACCACGCAACCCGCCCATGATGCGGCCGCCGTCAGAGGGGGCTCAAATACAAACCCGTCCGGCGAAATTGTGCGAAGCGCCGCCCACGCAGACGCCGCCGTAGATCACGGGACCCGGCGCGTACGGACCGTAGTAGCCATAACCCCATCCCCAGGGCGCGTAGTACGGGTAGGGATACGGCGGAGACGGCGGCGCCGCGGCGCGACGCGCATCCGCCTGCGCTTGTCCTTCGAGGATGTTCGAGGGTGGCGCAGTGCCGGCGATTTGCTGCGCAAGCTGCCATTGGCGCCACGCGAGGAGCCGCTGCGCTTCATCGGCGGTGATTTCGCCACGCGCCAGCCTCGCGTCGACCTCGTTCTTGTAGGTCTCGAGCGTCCGATCGACATACGCCTGTTGCTCGTCGGTGAGCCGAACGCTGCCGATGGCCGTGCTCGTCTGCGCAGCGGTCGGAAACGCGATCAGCGCGGACGCCGTCAGCGCGAGCGACACGAACGTACGAGACGCAAAGATCCGCATGGTCCAAGTCCTCCCTCGAGTATTGTCCGCGGGTTCGACACGCGTCGCAATGTCGCGGTTCAATGCGACCGCCCATCGGCGTAGCATACGAACTGACGCTCTCCCCCAGCCGCTCTCCCCCAGCCGATCGCACGCAACCTTCCCGCGCACGGCAAGGAACGTTTGGGCCGCGGAAACTGTTGACGTCTTCCATGGACGCTCGCTTGTATCGTGATCCGACCCTCATCCGCGCCGCCGCGCGCGCCGGGCGATCGGTCCTCCACGTGCTTTGCGGCGCCTTGCTGTCGCTCGCGATGACTGGGGAGGCCGCATTCGCGGCGGAGCCGATCTACCGTTGCACCGACGAAGCGGGGCGCGTCACGTACACGTCGATTCCCTGCAAGGGTGGCGTTGAGCTTGACATCGATGCCGGGAAGCCCGATCCGGCGGCCATCGAACGGCTGCGGAACAACGTCGAGATCGACCGTCAAAACGAAGCGCGCAGGCAGATGGAACGGGCGCAGGATGCGGCCTATCGGGCGAGCATCGCCGATTGGCAGTACCGTCAGGCATCGCCGATGCGCGATGACACGGCGCAGGACTATCTCTACTCCGGTGGGTACTGCGATTACTGCGGCGCGTGGAGCCTGTTCCCGTATTACCCGCCGCATCCGCAGCGCCCGCTGCGCAAGCACGTGCGGCATCAAAGCGTGGTACCCGCCCACATAAAGCGCCCCTGATCGCCGTTCTTTTGCGTCAGGACCCCATCACGCCGTCGATCGTCCGCGCAAGAGCGCGTTGAGGATGATCGCGCCGAAGGTCGCAGTCCCGATGCCCCCGAGTGTGAAGTCGCCGAGCTTCACGGTGAAATCGCCCGCGCCCAGCACGAGCGTCACCGCGGCGACGATGACATTACGGTTCTCCGCGAAGTCGACGCGGTTCTGCACCCAGATACGCGCGCCGGCGATGGCGATCAACCCGAACACGACGATGGACACTCCGCCGAGGACCGGTCCCGGTATCGTGCGGATCAGCGCGCCGAACTTCGGCGAGAACCCGAGTACGAGCGCGATCAGCGCTGCGACGACGAACACCAGTGTCGAGTAGATCCGCGTCACCGCCATCACGCCGATGCCGGAGATGATGGTCGCGATCCCGTCGCCCAGAAACGCGCGGCCAAGATAAGGATCGAGATCGCGGCCGGTCATCGCGCTCACCGCCTTCAGGTGCCCCAGGTTTTCGGCGACCAGCACGACGGCCACGGGCGCGATCAACGTGATCGCGCTCGTTCCGAACGTGGGCGACGCAAAGCGCGGCAATCCGATCCACGCGGCGCCATCGACACCGTGAAAGTCGATCGGCGGCCCCAGGCCGAAGCCGGCGGTCAAGAGCACGTACAGCGCGTACGCGAGCGCGAGACCGACCAGTATGAGCAGACGCTGTAGCGTGCCACGCGTATACACGGCAACGCCGCCGACGAGCAGCACCGTCGCCAGCGCCATCCAGGCATCAAACGACGACGCTGTCGCACTCTTGACCGCGATCGGCGCCAGATTGAGCCCGATCACCGCGACGATGGCGCCCGTGACCACCGGAGGCATCCATTTCTCGATCCAGCGCGTACCGATGGCCATGACGATGGCGCCGACCGCCGCATACACGATCCCGCAGACGACGATGCCGCCGAGCGCGAGCGAGATTCGCGGATTTGCGCCCGTTCCGCCGTAGCCCGTCGCTGCAATGACGACACCGATGAATGCGAAGCTCGATCCGAGGTAGCTTGGAACGCGGCCCGCAGTGACGACGAAGAAGACCAGCGTTCCGACGCCCGACATCAGAATCGCGACGTTCGCATCGAAGCCCATCAGCAACGGCGCCAGCACGGTTGCTCCGAACATGGCAACGACGTGCTGCGCGCCCAGGGCGAACATTTGGGCGGAGGGCAACCGCTCGTCGGGAGCGATGATGCCGCCGGGTTTCAACTGCCATGCCGGGAAGTACGCAGCCATCGCTCCTCCGGGGAGACGAGTCGTCGGGGGACGACAAGGGCGCAGAGTTTACCGGGCCCGTGCCGGTCCTTCGGGAATCCCGGGTTGGACGGCGGTCGCGCGGCGGGTCTGGAGCATCCTGTAGGACAATCGCGGACATGCGGCTCACGGGGGGCTGTCAGCGCGTCACGGGGCCTGGGCGTTTGTGGAGTCGACGGCAAAAAGCCTCTTTCTGAGGAGAGAACGATGCAACGGCTTTTCTTCCGCCATCATTCAATAAGCCTGAGTGCGTGGCTCTTTGTCCTTGGTGCCGCGCTGTTCGCGACGGGTGCGCTTGCCGATCCGCCGACGCGCGTCGCGCGCATGGCGTACAGCGAAGGCCCCGTGAGCTTCTCGCCTGCAGGTGACGATCAGTGGGTGGGCGCAATCGTCAATCGTCCGCTGATCACCGGCGATCGCCTGTGGGTCGACAGTGGCGCGCGGGCCGAGATCGCGCTCGACAACGGCGCGTTCTGGCTCGGCGCGGGGACGAGCGCGACGATCGCGAATCTCGATGATCGCACGACGCAGATACAGCTGACGCAGGGTGCGGTGGATTTGCGCGTGCGGCAACTGCAGCCAGGCGGCGTCTTCGAGATCGACACGCCGAATCTTGCATTCGTCGTCACGCGTCCTGGCCACTATCGCGTCGACGTCGACCCGCAAAACGTGACGACGGCCGTCGCCGTGCGTTCCGGCGCCGCCGATGTTTACGGCGAAGGGACGTCGTATGCGATCGTCGCCGGACAGACGTATCGCTTCACCGGCAACGACCTCAACAACTACGAGCTCGTCGACGCGCGCCCGTACGACGATTTCGACCGCTGGGCCGACGGGCGCGGGCGGCGCTTTGAAGGGGCTGCTGCGCAGTACGTCTCGCCCGAAGTGATCGGCTACGAGGATCTCGACAGCTATGGTTCATGGCGGCCCGATCCGAGCTACGGGAACGTCTGGTATCCGCGCGAAGTGCCGACCGGCTGGGCGCCGTACCGCTATGGTCATTGGGCGTGGATCGATCCATGGGGATGGACCTGGGTCGACGATGCGCCGTGGGGCTTCGCGCCTTTCCACTACGGTCGCTGGGCCTTTGTCGGCGGTGCGTGGGGATGGGTGCCGGGTCCGGTGCGCGTGCGTCCGGTCTATGCGCCCGCGCTCGTTGCTTTCGTCGGCGGTTCTAACTTCGCAATCTCCGTGTCGACCGGTCCGGCGATCGGCTGGTTTCCGCTGGGACCGGGCGAGGTCTACCGTCCGGCGTACAACGTGAGCCGCAATTACTTCACGCAGGTGAACGTGAGCAACACGGTAATCAACAACACTTACATCACCAACGTCTACGAGAACCGCAATCCGGGTCCGGTTCGTTACGCGAACATGCAGGTTGCAAATGCGGTGACGGCGGTTCCGCCGGCTGCATTCTCGCAGTCGCGTCCGGTCAACCGCGTCGCGCTTCCGGTGTCTGCACCGGTCGTGAACCGACTCGAAGTCCAGACGACGCCTAACGTCGTGCCGTCGCGTCAGGCCTTCACGGGCGCCGCACCTGCGGCGACTTCGAAGCCCGCGACCGCGGTGGTCGATCGACAGGTTGTCGCGCGGACCGCACCGCCGCCGCCGCCCGTCCCCGTCTCCCAGCAACTGCAACTTCTGCAGCGCAATCAAGGGAAGCCGCTCGAGGCTGCACAAATCCAGGCGGTTCGACCGGCCAGCACGACGGCGCCCAACGTTCGCCTGATCGGTACGCCTGCATCACCGACCAATGTGGCGCCTGCGACTCAGCAGCCGCGCACGCCGACCAATGTCGCACCGGCGAACGTCGCGCCACCAGCGTCGCGTCCCACGATTGCTGCGCCTCCCGCCACGGTAACGCCGCAGCCACCGCCGCGGGCGGCCGCTCCCGCGGAGCAGCGCATCGTGACAACGCCACCGGTGACCAACGTGCCCTCGAGCAACACGCCTCAGCACACCGAGTCGAGGGTCATCTCGTCGCCGCCTGCGACGGTCAACGTGCCGCCGCGAAGTGTCGGGTCTGCCACACCGCAAACGCAGATGCGAACCGAGACGCCGCGCGCGCCGGTGACGACGCCGCCGACCAGCGTGACGCCTGCGCCAAACGCGTCGTCGCCCGGGATGGAGTTCCGGCGTGGGGAACCGCAGCGTTCAGTCACCGCCGCGCCACCCGCGAACGTCGCGCCGAACACGGGGTCGCCCGGACTCGAGTTCCGGCAACCGCCGCGTTCGGTGACTGCGGCGCCGCAGACTCCGCCACCGCCGCCCCAAGCGCAGCGCATGGAACGTCCTCAGGCGGTCCCACCTGCGGCGCCACCTCCTGCTGCAGTAACCCGAAGCGCGCCACCCGGCCAGGTGAAGGTCGAGCAACCGAAGCACGACGAAAAGAAGGAAAAGGACAAGGAAAAAGAGCGATAGATTTGTGGCAGACAACTGAAGTGATCCGAGGCCAAACCAGCCTCCGAAACGTGGTGTCAGAGCCGACAAGCGGTGCCCCTTCGTGAAGCGTCGGGGCACTTCGACGTCTATAATGACGTTGTCATAGGTGAAACGCCGGGTTCCTGCGGATCGCATGTCGCCCGGCGATTAAGCGACAGCCGAGCCCCACGTGAACTGCACGATCTGCGGAAAGCCGACGCGTCCGGGCGCGGCACTGTGCGTGCCGTGCCGGAAGGCGCTCAAGCGTGCACGCTATGAAAGCGTGCTCGATGTTTCGCCTTTGCAAGGCAAATCCGGTCCGCCTGCGCGCTCTGCCGCGCTTCCGCAGCCCGATCCGCTCCCGCCCGCCGCGACACCGCGCGCCATCCTCGGTGCGCGGACGACGCAGTTCTGGACCGGCCTCGGCGTACTCATGGTCGGAACCGCAGTGGCCGTTGTGATCCTCCACGGCTCCGGTACGGGCGCGCATCCGGTCGCCAGATCGGCAGAGGCTCCGGTGGAATCCGCTCGCGGCGTCCAGGAGGCGGCAGTGCAATCGCGACCCGAGATGTCGGTTCAGACGGCGCCGAAGCCGGCAGCGAGCGCGCGTACGAATCGCGTGAATGACGCCGCGGCGCCTGCATCGGATGGTGCCAAGGGTGCGGCGTCAGTCCGGGCAGCGACCGCGGACTCGCCACGGACCGCGCAGAAGCCGGCGGTCGCAATCAACGCGCTTGCCGAGGAGAACACACCGATCGACGCCTTCGGACCGATCGCGCAGGCGCCGCGCAGAGTCGAGCCGCCTCCAGTGGTCAAGCCGGCGCCGCCGGTTGATCGCTGGCAGTTGCTTGCGGAGGCCATTGCGCGATGCGACGGCGACTTTTTCGCGCGGGTCGGCTGCGAGCAGCGTGCGCGAACGCAGTACTGCGAGAACTACTGGGGGCTTGTGCCTCAGTGTCCGGCGGCGCCGTTGACCGAGCGCGGCCAGTAGCGAACGTCGAATGAAGGCGGTGCCAGGCGTGCGCTCGACGCGGGGGAATCGCAAGCGCCGGGATGGTGCCGCCCGCTAACGGGCGACGAGCGTTCCGGCGATCGCACCTACAGCGGTGACGAACGCACCCCACGCCAGATCCGCCGCAACGACTGCCATCGTGAATCCCTTGACCGTCGCCAGGTTCGTGAGATCGTAAGTTCCGTATGCGACGAGACCGAACAGCGCGCCGAGCCCGGCGGCGCGAGCGAGTGAGCCGGCGGGTGCCGCGCGCGCAACGACGAAGATCACGATGCCGGCGATATACAGCACGTAGAACAGTACGGCACCGATCCAGTTGGGCTCCGCGAGCAGCAGTGCGCCGATCTCGCGACGATAGAAATCGTTCGCAATGAAGCCCAGCCAGACGAAGTCGAGCGCGCAGAAGGCGAGGGCGGTCGCAAGGTAGGTGAGGATCGGTCGGCGCATGGCGCGGGAGTTCCAGAAGTGATCGGCGGGACATCATCCTAGCGCGTTGGTCGAGCTTTCTAGCGCCGTCAACGAGGCGATTGCGTGTCCGACGCGGGTGGAAAGTAGAGGGGCGCAGAATGGCGCCGTCCTCCATGGATGCCGTGCACGCCGAACCGATCCCGGGGCGTGCGATCCAATCGGTGGACTAGGGTGCTTGGATACGGCACGCTAGCCGTCGTCACCGTTCCCAAGCATCTCAAGCCTCGACGAGGACCCCGATGTCTGCCTTTCGCCCCCTGACTTCGCTCGCCATCGTGCTGCTGTTGGCGGCATCCGCCGCGAGCGCCGCACCGAAGTATTTCGAGGTTGCCTCGGGCTCGCATCCGCACGACGTCGCCGCCTCGCCGAAGCCCGGGGGCCCGG
>Ga0306925_10003406_pt1 | contig 14054 bp, 16 predicted proteins | sample flu12Cox44000176_FD_203755 | JGI IMG/M metagenome (GOLD analysis project Ga0306925, IMG submission 203755) | Lab enrichment of tropical soil microbial communities from Luquillo Experimental Forest, Puerto Rico - flux8day.12C.oxic.44.000.176 (v2)... | ecosystem: Environmental > Terrestrial >... | reverse complement strand
TGCTCCAGGCTCAGCTTCTCGGCTTCGTGCACGCTGGTGGTCAATCCTCAGCATGCCACCTGCTTCAGGCTCATCTTGTGTTAGAAACCGACTCCTCCTTCAGGCTCATCTGGCATTGGAAAAGACTTAGTGTTGACGCACTCATCCGATTTGTGCATAATTGTCGGCGCTACTCGGGCCCTTCATACCTGTGAGATTCTTCGCTGCAAGGTGAAAGTCAAAGGTGAAGCGTGCCAATACAATGTCGCGAGTTGCTCGCCGAAAGTCCTCGGTGTTCTTTGCACTGCTGGTAGTGATAGCTGTAGCGACAATCGTCATTACTCCTGATCCGACCGATGATGTTGACGCAATCTTACATTCTCATCACGCATTGAAATCGCCAAGCCTCGGGGCGAGCGTTGGCGTTTCGCTTGCGCTGTTCTCCCTTGCCGCCTTGGCTGCCTCCTCTCCGCCCATTTCGACCACCCCCAACCTGCTACGTCTCATCTGTACGTTCCGTTGCTAGGATCTTTCGGCTCGCGAATTGCTACTGCAAGGGCACGAAGGCGAGTAACTGCTACCGACACCTCGCTCGCACTAGCAGGGTATATGAAACAACATTCAGATGTTCCTGAAACCAGTCTGGAATCTGTCATGGCTGCGTCCAGCTTGATTGAAAAAATGGGACGTGAACGGCTCAAGCCGCGAAAAGATGAACCCAGTGGGGCGAGTGATGTACTTCTCGGCGCCGCTGTGCACGCCGTGCTCACGGTCGCAGGAAGTCGGGCTGTGCCTGGGGGCGCAAGCGGGTGAGGCGCGCATTCGCGAGGTGGTGACTTCGGCAGGATTCAGCCGCTTCCGGCGCGCAGCCGAGACGCCGTTCAACATCGTGTACGAGGCTCTGCCGTAGCCAATTAATTTGCAAAGGCGTGGCAGTGAGCAACTTCCATTAGCACACGGCCGCGTTCACGAACGATTGTATTTTCAGGGAAGGAGTACATGTCATGCCACAGTCGATTGAGCAACTCAAAGGCGCGGTCCGGGGCGAAGTCATTGACCCTACCCACGTGAACTACCATTCCGCGCGCAAAGTGTACAACGGGATGATTGACAAACGTCCGCGTTTTATCGTGAAGTGCGTGGACGTCGCTGACGTGAAGGCGGCGGTCAAATTCGGCATCGAGAATGACATGCTTACCGCCATCCGCGGTGGGGGGCACAACGGTGCTGGCCTGGGCACGTGCGACGACGGTCTAGTAATTGACCTTTCTCGTATGAGGGGCATCCGTGTTGATCCGGCCCAGAAGACGGTGCGAGTTGAAGCCGGTTGCGTCTGGGGCGATGTGGACCATGCGACCCATGCCTTCGGAATGGCGACCCCATGCGGATTTATCGCCACGACCGGAGTTGCCGGGCTGACCCTCGGCGGAGGCATCGGGTATCTGACGCGGCGCTATGGCCTAACCATCGATAACCTGCTCAGCGTCGACATGGTTCTGGCCGACGGCCGGTTTGTGACGGCAAGTACCGCAGAAAATTCCGATCTGTTCTGGGCCGTGCGCGGCGGTGGAGGAAACTTCGGCGTGGTCACCTCGTTCGAGTTCAAACTTCATCCAGTGGACATCGTGCAGTCCGGTCCGACCTTCTGGGATCCGAGTGAAGCAGCAACTGTCCTGCGAGCATATCGGGAATTCATCAAAGTCGCTCCGGAACATGTGAGCGGATTTTTCGCTTTCCTGGTCATCCCGCCGGCACCGATGTTCCCGGAGCACCTGCACATGAAGAAGGTTTGCGGTATTGTCTGGTGTTGCACAAGCACGCCGGAGGAAGCGGAAAAAGCGCTGGAGCCGATGCGGAGTGTCGGAAAACCGCTCTTGCATCATGTGGGTTCGGCGCCTTTCCCGGCGGTGCAAAGCATGTTCGATCCGCTATTTGTTCCGGGACTGCAATGGTACTGGCGCGCAGACAACTTCACTGACCTCAGTGAAGAAGCCATCGCGCGTCACGTGGAACATGGGTCGAAGATTCCTACCATGCTCTCCACCATGCATCTGTATCCCGTCAACGGTGCAGCGCAGCGTGTGGGCAAGAACGACACGGCATACAGCTTCCGCGAGGCGCTTTTTGCCGAAGTCATCGTCGGGGTGGATCCCGATCCGGCCAACGCCGAGAAAATCAGTAGCTGGTGCAGGAATTACTGGGACGCACTGCATCCCTTCTCGGCCGGTGGCGCATACGTGAACTTCATGATGGACGAGGGGCAGGAACGGGTACAGGCCACCTATCGTGACAACTACCAGCGACTGGTGGAGATTAAGAGCAAGTACGATCCGAATAATTTCTTCCGAGTGAACCAGAACATCCGTCCAACTGAGAACGTTATGGTGAGTGCCGGGGCGTCATAACCACCGTCCCTAACATTGGGTCCAGCTAAAACCACGAGCACGAAAGGCGGACGCACAGACAACAATTGCTTCTACCCTGGGAAAGCCGATGGGACGCAAACTGAACGTGCGTCGAAAGGGGATAGGGGTAGGTGTGCCCAAAACTTCGCGCTCACTTACCATTGAGCCAACAAGATTCGGGCAGATAGACAAATTGGCCCAAAACGCAAGCGGCGCGGTCAGAGCCAAACCCAGCGCTGGTCCCCACAGAAACCAGTTTTGCTGCCTCCGCCAGCAGCAACGCACCGATGCCGAGAAGCGAAAGAAGCAAATGGGGCTACCATGGGATGCTGTGCTCCACTCAACTCGACACACGGCCTTGACAGAGTTTTGGAGCAGCGGGCGCGCCGATGCGTTTACAATACAGCAAATCGCTGGGCACGCCTCTGTGACCACCTCGCAGAGATATATTCACCCTCTGCCAGAGACGATTCAGCGAGCTGTAGCGCGACTGGAGCAATACCGGAAGACGGAGGCCGCAGCGCAGCGTCCGAGCCTTTCGGGAGTGCCAAAATCGGTGACACCCGCTACAGTTCCAGAGGCGCAAGTGGTAGTGGTTGGCAAGTAGCTGATTTAAAAAGTGCGAAAGTGGCGGAATTGGCAGACGCACCAGACTTAGGATCGGCAATCCTATGTTTGTGCTGAGTTGCTAAAATTTGTAAGCCATTGCAAAAGCGGCCTGTTTCGCCACTGGCCCTAACTAACAAACAAACAGATACAAGTAACCACTCCCCACAAAATCCCCCACACTAGATTTCGGCAGTACGGAGCCCGGTTAGGCTCCGCTCCTGCTCAACAGAGCTGCATACCACATCGGGGGCCCCGTTCAACAGTTGATTTTTTGGGGGAGTACTTGCCATACGACGATACGCGCGCGACGCTGCATTTGAAGACAAGCTGCTCCTGATGGCACGCGAGGATCTGCAAGTGACGGACCCAATTTCAGAAGGCCCTAAACATAACGCAAACCGAACAGGGCTGTCCCCGACCTGAGTAGATCGCCTAGTGAAAATCAGATTTTAGGCACACCTCACCTTACCCTGTGCTCACACTGGCTAATTGACCACCGCCAACCGTGAAACCAACGGTTAGTTGGACTCTCAGATTCCCCGCGCCTTCATCAGTTGTTCGTAGTGCCCGTCGTAAGCTCCTTTATCTCAGGCACAGGAATAAGAGCGTTCCATATTTCGTGGATACGCTCGTTGATGCGAGCACCATTATCATCAAACTTGAAATAAGCCTGTACCTCAGTAACAATGCACAGCAACACGCCTGCTGCTCGCCCAATGTGGATAAACAGAATCCGCTGAAATGTCTCGTCAATCTTCGGCCTATCATCAGGCGGCATACTATCCGCAACTTAATACATTGCAGTGGGCATTAGACCCTCGAATGCACCGTGTGACATTGCCGAATACTCACGCCAGTTGCCGTAAGCGAAACTCTTTAGAAAGTCCTGATGTGGCGTTGTGACTCCACCCGGCTGCTTGTCACTCATGTACTTGCCCAACGTAGGCCACTGCCATTTTTGCGAGGCGGCGCATCGAACATCTGGGAGCAGCCAATCGCTGGCGGAGCAGCAAAGCAGCTCACCCACTTTACAAGTGAGACGGGCTCCCTTTTCGATTTGTCAAAAGACGGCAAGCAATTGGCGATACAACGCGACACCTCCAGTTCTAATGTGGTACTGATTCACGACGTGAAGTGACACCCCGCACTTTCACGGTTGGCGGTGACTCTCCTTCAAGCGCTCCTCACTGACTCGAGGATAGCCTTTGCAGGGCTTCGTAATATTTGATCGCACACTTCTTCGGGGATCGGTTTCTTCGCAGCCTCTTTTACGCTCACTTTCAATAGTTGTTTGTCTGCCTCATTAGTGATCCAGCGTGCACCTGCCACGCCAACCAGCAGCGCGCCGGCCAAAGCTGAGAACCGCAAACTGATTTGAGCGCGCTCGCTCATTTGGGCGAGATCGATCGATGCCCCGGATCCATAAAACGACCAGGAAGCGAATGCAGAGAACGCCCCAACGAGGATGTTGGTAACGAATCCGGGGCACCAGACACCCTCGATGCGACTCGGGAGAACGAATCCATTGTCCGTCAACAGTGCATTAATCACGCCACCGATCGCGCCGGCCAGGGCGATCAATGAAGCACAAATCCAGGGATTCATTGGGAACTCCAACTTCGGACAGGCAGCCCGGAGGCGATTGGTAGGGTAGCATGAAGTCCCAATGTCTGCTTAAATGCCTCGTCGTCAAGGGATCGGAAGCCTTACGGCTGATCGATTACCGGCAACCCAACCAATCTTGCAATTGGCATGAGGTTTGCGCTCGCGGTTTGTGCTGGACCGCCGCCGAAGCGGAAGTCTGCGCTGGTTGTTTGCGGGCTCGGCGTTATTGACAGGCCCAATACGACGGAATGTGCAGGGCGGATGGCGCGCGCCAGCGAGCCAGGCTGTCAGACCTTTGCCGAAAGAATAGGAACTTGTCGGTAGAAAAGAATTGGGCCCTCGTGAACCGCCAGAACTGCAAAGTCAAGCAACTTACGTGCCGTGCGTATCTCAGTTCTTAAGAGCAGCAAGCACCAACGCGACGAATCCACTCAGATAGGGTCTGGTTGTTCTTTTTTGCGGCTGCGGCCAATTGCTCAGCCTCGGCCTTCGTAAACCGGACGGGCACGATCTTGCCCTTGGCTTCACCCTTCGGCAGTTTTGGCCTTCCGGGTTTGCGCTTCACCGGGTACTCCCTATTATTAGTGTATTACAATAATTAATATTTGTCAAGAGGCAGATCGCACTTAGAGGTATAAGACATTTTGGCCATGCTGGAAGTGGTCCGAGGCTCTTTGAGACGTTCCTAGAGCCCTAAGTGGCCTTCCTGAGGGGGAGAACGCACGATAATTGACGGTCTCGTTGCTCCAGCGAGACCGTTTTAGAGAGGTTGCCGCCAATCGATCAGCGGTAAGGATTTCGATCCCTTGAGGACGAGGCAGCCAGATTTCGGGCACACCTCACCCTTACCCTGTGCTCATACGGCTAATTACCCCCCGGCAAACCGTATCCTACACTCAGAAAGGGTCAGGCCGTTTCTTTTTGCAGTTTCGGCCAACTTTCTGCTTCTGCCTTAGTAAGCCCGATGGGCACGATCTTGCCCTTGGCTTCACCCTTGGGCAGCTTGGGCCTTCCGGGTTTACGCACCTGACAAGATGAATGTTGTTCGTGCGGAATGTCACGAGGTTATGCAGCAATAGGGCCTCATTCCCATTGCTCTCTTGTGGGCGGATAATACGGGCGTTACTTCGCCAACTTCCGATTGGCGCGTTATCCCTTCAGGGTAAAGGCCTAAAATCCTGTGATAATCCATCTCGCTCGCGAGGCTCAGCCGGTTAGATACGGCGAAAAATGGAGAAGCTGAATATGGCGCCTATCACCCGACGGAACTTCGTCCGGCAAGCGGCATTTGGCGCCGCGTTCTACGGATGCCCGTTTAAGGCAATTGGCGCAGCGCAACGGCTTTTCAACGCGGACGAACAGAACGTCGCGCCGCTGAATGCCAAGACGATCGAGAAGCTGCGTTCTGGCATTGCCGGCACGGTAATCACGCCGGACAGCTCCGATTACGAAGCAGTACGCCTGGTCTTCAACCGGGCTTTCGATCGGCATCCGGCGGTGATCGTGCGTTGCACTGGCGCATCCGATGTCGCACGTTCCCTGGATTTTGCGCAAAACAACGATTTGCAGGTGGCGGTGCGTGCCGGCGGACACAGCCGGCTCGCATACGGGATGTGCGATGACGGTGTGGTGATCGACGTCTCGAACATGCGGCGAGTTGAAGTAGATGCCGGAAAGCGGGTGGCCCGTGCGGAGGCAGGCGCGTTGGTGCGCGACCTGGACGAAGCGACGCAACGCTTTGGCCTTGCAACAACGTCAGGCGGATGCCCAACAGTAGGAATTGCCGGCCTGACGCTCGGCGGGGGAGAGGGTCGCTTGATGGACAAGTACGGCGCCGCATGCGACAACCTGTTATCGGCGCAAGTGGTGACTGTGGATGGAAGACAGATCGAAGCCAGCCAGAAGGCGAATCCTGATCTGTTTTGGGCGATTCGCGGCGGCGGAGGCAACTTCTGTGTGGTAACGGCGCTGGAGTATCAGCTCCATCCGGTAGGCCAGGTTCTATCGGGAACGCTGATCTTTCCGATGGAGGGCATTCCAGAACTCCTACAGGCCTTCGTCCGCTTTATCACGAGCGCCCCTGATGAAATGGACGCGTTGGTCCAGTTGGCTCATTCCAAACAGGGGCGAACGCTCAACATCGATCTCTGCTATTGCGGCGATTTACGAACGGGGAATGACCTGGTCAGGCCTTTGCGCGCGCTGAAGCCACAGGATGACAGTGTCAGGGTCATGTCTTATCTGGAAGCTCAGGCGGCAGGTGGTTTTCTTCTAGCGCCGGTTTCGCACTTTCAAACGGACTTATTTCTTCGGGAACTCAGCGAGCCCGCAATTGCGACGATCACGACAGCAATCAACAATGCGCCAGTAGGGTGCAAGGTGATCGTTTTGCCGTTGCGCGGTGCTATTAGCCGCGTCAACGTGACTGACATGGCGTTCGCTCTGAGGCAAGGCGGCTATGAAGTCGACATGGCGGGCTTTTGGAGCACGCCGGCAGAAAAGGTAGAGGTCGTACGATGGGTCCAGAATACACGCGATAGTTTGCAGTCCTTTGCGCATGGAGTGTACGTCAACCAGCTGGGCGATACGAGTGAGCAACTCGTTCGCTCGGCCTACGGGCCGAACTATTCTCGTCTCGTGGAGATGAAGAAGAAGTACGACCCAAAGAACGTGCTGCGACTCAACCAAAACATCAAGCCGGATAGCCCTTCGAAAAGTTAAAGGAACTCTAGGCGGTGAGCTCGGGCCGAATTCACGGCAATCCGGAAGCCAAATTGACGGTTAGTTGCCATCTCGGACACGTTTATCGTGACACATTCAAATCTCAGAGTTGGCCGTTATGCGTCAATGTGACCCGCCTCTGCCCAACTTCCAGTTGGTTCGTAACCCAATCGGCGATCGCTTCTGGGTCTATGCGCTCTATGACGCTCGCACCGACGAGTTCTCGAAGATCGGCAAGGCATACGGCACCAAGCCCGGCTTCTATCTGATGGTTGGGCCGGGCTGGAAGGGCGAAACGCCCGCCGGCATCACGGGTGTGGTGCGGTCTTCCACTTCGACGGTCACCATGGCTCCACGCATTTTTATGGACGACACTGCGGAGGATCAAAAGGCCATCCAGCCAGTGTTGAGCCAGATCGACTTCTATCCGCTCTCGCAGTTCGACGGGAAAATGAAGATCACAGACTGGAGCAAGCTCCCGCACTTCCCGGCGCCCGAGTCCAAAGACAAGGGCGAGACCAAGTGGGTGAACCCGGAAACCTTTTTCGACCAACTGCCCGCGGTGATGAAAAGCGTTCCCCCGCTTCCGGGCGAGGAGGCGCTGTACAAGTGGATCGGCAGTGTGCTGGAGGCAGCCGACAAGAATCCGGAAAACAAGAAGACACTTACGGAGACCGCCGTCGCGTCCGAGCGCGACCTGATTCCGCCGTTCTTTCAGTGGCGCTACAACGGTCGCCCTGCGGGCAACGGCTGGAACTCGCCGGTGAACAATGCCGCCTGGGGCACTGACTATCTCAATCGCACCGGCACCGCCAAGTCGAACATGTATGACAACCGCCCGGAGGAAACCAAATACATCTACCGGGACGACGACAGCCAGGGTAAACAACTCGATGGCCGCAACCTCTACACGATCACGTTTCCCAAGGGACAGACGCCGCCGGTCCGAGGCTTCTGGTCGTTGACCTTGTATAACGATCTGCATCTATTCAACCCCAATCCGCAACGTCGCTATTCGCTCGGCACGAAGAACAAGAACCTCAAATACAACGATGATGGTTCGCTGACGCTCTATGCCGGTGCCAAGTCGCCCGGAAAGGACAAGGAGTCCAACTGGCTACCCGCGCCCGCTGGGACGTTCTCCCTGTACATCCGGTGCTACTGGTCAGAGCAGGCTGTGTTGGACGGCACATGGCAGCCACCGCAGGTCGAGAAGGTAAAGTGACCAGCAATAAAATGCACAAGGGCATGATCATGAAAACGACGAGCAGACATTCTCTCGTCACCGCGGCATTGGTCGGTGGGTTGGCAATGAGTGGACTTGCAACGCCGGTCGTCGCTCAGGAGGCCAACTTCGATAAACTCGCCAACCTCCCGTTCGCGGAAGGCCGGCCCACGACGGAGACGGCGCAAATACTCCGCGACGAACTGCTCTTCCAACGAGCGACACAGATCTACCTCTGGGCGATGCCGTTGATTAACACGCTCGGCATGCAAGTCGGTTCGGAGAAAACTTTCGGCGCCGGCTACAACGTTCTGCCGATCTGGAAGGAACGACTCGACGCCAAGACCCAGGTGACGACCCCGAACTCTGATGTCCTCTATGCGATGAGCTACGTCGACTTAGGCAAGGACGGGCCGCTGGTAATGGAAGCACCGCCCGGGCTGCAAGGCATCCTGCTCGATTATTGGCAGCGCCCCATCCCGGTCGATGGCGGCAAGTACTATGGTGATGTTGGCTTGGCTGGCCCCGATGGCGGTAAGGGCGGCAAGTTTTTGCTGTTGCCACCCGGCTACAAGGGAACGGTGCCGACAGGTTATTTCGTCTACCGTTCAGGCACAAACGACGTCTTCATCTTCCTGCGCGGTTTCTACGAGGACCCGAAGAACCTGACGCCGGCCGTCACACACCTTGAACTAACAAAAATCTATCCGCTGAATGGCGAAGCTGGCGCCAAGCCGATGAAATTCCCCGATGCCTCCGGCGTACCAGTCAACATGCTGCCAATCAGCGACGGGAGCACCTTTGAACAACTCAAGCTACTCGTGGACAGGGAGAGCGACAACCTCGCCGGCCCCGACTGGCTCGGCATGCTGGCAGCGATCGGCATCATCAAGGGCAAGCCATTCACACCTGATGCGCATTCACGGGAGATCCTCGATCGGGCGGCAAAGACGGCCTACAAGACAAGCCGCGTCATCGGCTTCGAAGAAGTTGTCGGCGGCCTCTCGTATATGGTCTATCGAGACCGTCACTGGACCAATCCCTTCGCCGATGGGACGCCGTCAAACCCATCAGGTGCATTCAATACGTCCTGGGTGTATACCGCTGGAGGATATCTAGCGCTCGACTCTCGGATCAACTTCTTCACCAACTACTACTCGATCAGCCCCGGCATGTTTTCCTATACGCCGGGCAAGGGCGCCAATTACCTGATGGCCTTTACCGATAGCGAGGGCAAGCCCTTGTCGGGTGCGAGTGACTATCGCCTGAGTCTGCCGCCCAACATCCCGGCCAAGATCTTCTGGTCGGTGACGCTCTACGATGCGGAAAGCTCCTCGGGACTCGCCAACGGCCGGCCTTTCCCGTCGCTCGGTTCGCGGGACAAACCGGTGCAGAATGCCGACGGGAGCACCGACCTCTACTTCGGCGCCAACGCACCCGCGGGCAAGGCCGCCAATTGGCTCGCGACTGTGTCGGGCAAGGGGTATTTCGCCATCCTCAGACTGTACGGCCCGACCGAAGCCTCCTTCGACAAGAGTTGGAAGCCAGGCGACTTCGAGGTGGTGAAGTGATTCATGGGGTTCCGTTGATTCCCGCCAACATTTCGCTCTGAGACCGCGAACCTCGCCAAATTCCGGATGGCGATCCGGAAGCAATCCACTTGGACGTGTAGTCGGCATGTCGGACACGTGGATCGTGAGACACTCAAATCTCCGCGTAAGTCGTTTCTCGTCAACTTGACCGCGCAATGCCCAACTTCCGGTTGGTCCGTGATACGTCAACAGCCGAGATCACCAAGAGTGTTGCGCGTACTATCGCCAATTGCGGGATCGTTAGTAAACTGACCCGAGACCTGCCCTGTCAAATGGTTCTGCTGTCGGCCGAAGGCCCGTAGATGGCGGGTACGGTACCGCCCATTGGTCGCAGGTATGCTGAAAGCTGGCCTCGGTGATGGATGGCATCGAAGAGGATAAACCAAAGAAATTGACCGACCGGCTGTTCTGATACCACCTTGCCGTCATAGTAAAACTGTGCAACCCGATTCCACGAAGCCTCATCCATGCTGGCGACGACATCCGTCAATTCGTTCGACCACCGCTCAAATAAATCGACCATCTCACGCAGGGGTCGGGGAGGTTCCGCCTTCCACTCTGCTTTGTAGTGAGTGACTGCGTCCAGGCAAGCCCTCAGTTCACTGGTGACGGTCCAAACGATCTGCTCCGCAGATGGCGAACGATCGTGAGGTTTGTAGCTGAGATGATCGGCGGGAACCGCTTTCAGTACACTTAAGAAAACAGGAACTTCTGCCCGCCGACGCTCCAAATAAAATTCACGCAGAGTCATAAACTACCTCCACTTGCAGGCTGTCGCCCTTAGACGGGCCTGTTTATCCGTCATTAGTATAACCAATGACGAATGCACGCCGCATCAGCGTAAAATCGAAACGATCAGATGGCGATTGCTAAAGATTTTGTCTTCTTTGGACGGCTGTGTCTTGACTTCGCACACACGGGCGACATGGGCTACGGAAGCCGGTTCGAACGGCTAACAAGTCCCAGAGAGCTCCAGCGGTGGTTGTCCCTCAGCCTGGTTAATCTTCCCAAACTGGGGATTAGAGTTGAGGATTTGCAGCGGGCCAAAGCTCTTCGCAAGGCGATATGGGGCATCGCGAATGCTGTCCTGGAGCATAGGATTCCGGAAGCTGGTGATGTAAGCCTGCTGAACGCAATAGCGTGTGAGCCCGGACTCGTAAAGAAACTGGATACAACCGCCAAATCGAGCCGTTGGCATTGCCCGACTGTGGCAGCGGTGCTGGCGACCATTGCCCAAGACGCTGTGGTGCTCTTTGGAGATCCAAAACAACGGGTCCGGATACATCGATGCGCAAACTCGCAATGCCAGGTCGTCTTCTATGACGATTCCCGACCAGGACTAAGACGCTGGTGTGCCGCGAATCGTTGCGGTGATCGAATTCGCGCCAGAGACTATAGACAGCGGCACCACTCATGACGAACCAAAGCTGTATAGCGCGGTGTACGAGCGATTTCTGGATCAAGCCTCCGTGCAGGAGCTGGATGCCACTGGCTGCGTACACCTTCCACGTCCAAATGGAACCCAGATATCGGTAGTGTCGAATTATTAGGGACCGTGGGAAAGGAGCGGCGATGAAGACCGTGGCTAAGATCGTGGCGGTTTGCTTTGCTTTAGGCGTGTGCTTCGCATTTGGAGGGGCGCTGGCGGGAGTAGCTAAGCTTGCGCCGAAGGAACCCCCAGGGCAGGTAGCTCCGACGGACCTTTTACTGCCGATTACCGTGTTCTGCATGAGCGTGGGAAGCGTGGTTTCTTATTTAGTTCTGCGGTCTAGTTGGTACGGTTTGAAGCTTGCGGGCGCACTATTTGCGGCACTCTATGGCATTTCGACGATTGCGACGCAGGTTGAATCTTTGTTTTTTCTCTCAACAAAGATGCCGCCGGGACTGATTGCGGCGCTCTTTGTGCAGGGAGCGATTGCTATGGCGTTGTTTGTACCGCTGGCGGTGCTGATTCTGGGTAAATGGAGGCCCGCACCGACCGCGATAGAAGCGAATGAAGCGCCACCGCTGAAAGCCGCAGCGATGGTATGGAGAATTCCCGTGCTAGTTGTGGTGTTCGTCTTTCTGTATCTGTTTTTAGGGTATTTCGTGGCGTGGCGGAATCCAGCCCTGCGCGCGTACTACGGCGGGACAGAGTACGGGGGCTTCTTCGAGTCGTTAAAGAGCAATTGGGAGAGACAGCCGCATCTCTATCTGTTGCAGGTATTCCGAGCACTGTTGTATTTGGCGTGCGTGTACCCGCTGCTGCGCATGCTTCGGGTTGTGCGTTGGAAAAGCGTCCTAGCAATCGCAGCATTCCTGGCGTCATGGACCACGGCCCTATTATTGCCCAATCCACTGATGCCGGCGAACGTCGCACGAAGCCACTTTGTGGAGACGCTTGCGTTCAATTTGATGTTTGGCGCGCTGGCGGCATGGCTAATGGGGCAAACCGGGCTGCGAACCCAATCCAGTCAGTCCTTTTCGCAGCCATGAAGTTTGTACCAGAACCGAGCCTCTTGTCAGCCGGACGAAGTGCAATTTTACGATCGATCACCCGTGTGCACGGCTGCGCTATCGATCTATCTTGGGTATCCATTCTCAGCCGCGGTCACGCGCGAACTCGAACGTATCAAAGCCGAAGCAATCTAAGAGCTGCGCGTCTTCTTTGTACGCCATCCTGGATTTATCAATTATTACGAACCATTGGCCTTTTCGAAACCAGCGAAGTGGCCATGCTGTCTTCAAGGGAGAAATGCTTCGAATGCTTAGCGCACGGGAGTATATTCGCCGTGAAGTCTCAGGTTCTCGAAAACGAGGACTGTCAGGGCGACCGTGATGGGCGTATCAATTTGCGGCCATTCCTTTTGGCCTAGCAGACGCCATCGGCTTCGCTCTGGTGGGGATCCGGCGCGAATCCACTTGGTCGTATAGTCGGCTATGGTGAGAACTGCTACTCGGATAGAGAACGCCTAGTCGTCAAGCGTTGAGTGATCTGTTGGCTGCTGTCTCCTTCGCACGCCAAGTCGCCCCTGCCCAGTTACAGAGGACTAATCTTCGCTGCAGTACTGTGGCACCAAGACCCAACTAATGGCATGGTCCGCCGCTTCTCCCACCCGGAGATATAAGCGATATATAGGAGGCATTCCATGCAGATTCACACGCTTGGCATCGATCTTGGAAAGACAGTCTTTCATGTAGTGGGGCTCAATGCAGCAGTCTATCCCCACGCGCTCCGCCATTGCTTCGCCACGCTGCTGTTCGGGAACCCCTTGATCAACCCGGAGTCGGGGAAGCTTGCTTTGTTTGGTCAAAACCGGAATCGGAAATCGACCTGGATCTCCCATCTACAGCGTCCCCAATCTCCAACGCATCTTGCGGCGGCGCCGAATGATTCACGGTAACATTGCCCAGTGAGGCCACAACAGAAGCTTTTTCGCGTTGGAGTACGATCAATGTCTCATCGTCGTTACGACATCTGCCCTGAAATGACTCCAGCCGCTGTAGTAAGGCGTGTCCTAATGCTTCAGGCGAATCAATTGGAGCCTCCCGCGCCCATTTCAGCAGTTGTTCTCGATCAAGACTTTCACCAGCATAGTTTTCGGCCTCGGTTACAGCGTCCGTATACAGAACAAGAAGATCAGATGGTTCCAAGGTAACGACCGTCTGACGATAGTCAGTGCCAGGAATCAGCCCAATGGGCAAACCCGAGCCTTTCTTAGCCAGAGGATCATCATCTTCCTTAAGCCATCCCCATGTTTTGTGTCGAGCGTGATACCAAAGCGGGGGCAAGTGTCCGGCGTTACTGAAGATCAGCCGACCTGTGAGGCGATGAAAGCTGAGGACGATGCCAGTGGCGTACTTATTTTGCCCGCTGAGTAGAAACGTGTCATTGAGCCCGCGCATGAAATCAGATTGATCCCATACGTTGATGTTTTC
>Ga0306925_10003398_pt1 | contig 14073 bp, 10 predicted proteins | sample flu12Cox44000176_FD_203755 | JGI IMG/M metagenome (GOLD analysis project Ga0306925, IMG submission 203755) | Lab enrichment of tropical soil microbial communities from Luquillo Experimental Forest, Puerto Rico - flux8day.12C.oxic.44.000.176 (v2)... | ecosystem: Environmental > Terrestrial >... | reverse complement strand
TGGAACCGCTTCTCCGCGGTGCGCCCGAGCTCTCGCTCGAGGACGGCGATGAAGTCGAGCAGTTTCTCGGGGCGGTGATTACCGAGATTGTAAATCTGGTGGGGAACCCCGTTGGCCGTAGTCGGCGATCGGTCATGCGCGGCGATGGTACCGGCGACGATGTCGTCGATATAGGTGAAATCGCGGGCCATCTTGCCTTCGTTGAACACCTGTATCGGTTCGCCCGCAAGAATCGCCCGGGTGAACAAGAAAGCCGCCATATCTGGGCGACCCCATGGTCCGTATACGGTAAAGAAGCGCAGGCCCGTCGCGGGTAGCTGGTACAAGTGGCTGTACGTGTGCGCTATCAGCTCACAGCTTCGCTTTGTCGCGGCATAGAGCGAGACCGGCTGATCGACCCGATCATCAATGCTGAATGGCTGCCTCCGATTGGCGCCGTAGACCGAGGAGGAAGAGGCGTAAGCAATCCCGGTTAGATGCTTCAGTCTTCGCGCCGCCTCAAAGATCACCAATGTCCCAGTGACGTTGGCGTCGATATAGGCGTAGGGATTTTCGAGCGAGTAGCGAACACCTGCCTGGGCCGCAAGATGGATGATGCTGTGCAAGTCCTTATGCACTTCGACAATAGCGAACACTCCATCGCGGTTGGCGACGTCCAGCTTGGCAAAGGAAAAGCCGGGAGAGGCATGGAGCTGAGCCAGCCGCGCCTCCTTGAGATGCACATCGTAATATTCGTTGAGATTGTCGACGCCAATAACCCGTTCGCCCCGTGAGAGCAGCGCCTTGGCGACATGAAAACCGATGAACCCGGCGGCGCCGGTGACCAGGATCGACATAGGGCCCCTTTTGCACGATGCTGCGGTACCGTTTTCACTGCTTGTCCGGCAAGCTCCTTTTTTATCTTTTCCTCTGCTGTGCTCCTATCTGTGTTTTAGGGCGCGACTGAGGCGAGGTGCGTGGCACGACCATCGGGACTAGAGTTTGTTTCAACCGACGGGCGAGGTGCTCCAACCTAAAGGCCAAACGCCGCTGTTGAACGACCTGCCACAGCATCGGCTCGCACCGGGTCGCGAAACTCACTTTCAGGCGATTGTGGCCTGCCATAAAATCATACACCTGCGCCCCCGTTCGGAATGCCTGCCGGATCGCCAGGAAGTGCGTGACGATGCCAGGCCGCTCGTGGCGATCGGAATCGTCAAATCCACTCTGATAAGCATAAACGCGATTGCCTAACCGAAAGTTATAGAGATAGCCGAGGACGCGGTCGCCGGCGTTGGCTCGGAGGAGCTGTGTTCCGCCCGCCTCGAAGCTGCGTTCGATCAACAGCCGGTGGAACGGTTCAAAGAACTCGCCGGCAAAGGAATGCGATCTGCCGCGGCGCTCCCAAGACGCGCAATGCAAACCCTTCATTGAATTGAAAAACGTCAATGCCTCTGCGGTGTTTGCCGCTTCGCTCAGACGTAGGGCCCCGAAGCGTTCGAAATACCGCACCGCACGCCGGAGCTGTTGGCGCGCATTGGCGCTGAGCACCGGATCGAGTTCGCCGCTGCTGCCCGCGAGTCGGCATAGGTCGACCGAATACGACGGGAGGGACGTTTCTCGGCATCCGAGCCCGTATCTGCGAAGCGCATCCTCGGGCAGCCGGCGCAACGAGCCACCGACGTGAAGCTCGTCGGCCTCACCGCGCAGACCGGCAAACCAGGCAATGAGTTCGCTTCCGGCGACAGCCTCCCACTCCGCCGCTGCAAGGATGTCGTTGTGCTCGATCGTCACCGAGTCGAAGCGTGGATCACCGGTTTCGTTCACATACAATCCGCGAGAGCGAACCAGCCCCCGCCGGCGGCGGGTCTCATTGGCGCCGAGCAACGCCATTGCAACCGTCGCGCCGTTCGCGCTGCCGCGCAGCAGTTGGGGTCGACTCGGGCCTGGTAGTGCCGCCAGAAAGGTGCCGATCCAGTGCCAAGATGTAAAAAAAGATCGATTTCCGGCAGCTTCGAGCTGACGCCATTGACGCTCGAGCACAGACAACGGCGGCAGAGCCTCGCAGTGGAACTCGATTTGGCGAGACCGCCTCGTTAACTGTAGCTCAGGCCTTTCCAAGCAATCCTGCTATATTGACCGGCAATTGCCACAGCAAATCGCTTCGTTAATGCGGATTCTGCACATCCTGGACCATTCGCTTCCGTTGCACAGCGGCTATGTCTACCGCACCCTAGCTATCGTCAACCAGCAACGCGCGCTGGGGTGGGAACCGGTCCTTTTGACGAGCGGCAAGCATTATGCCCCCGGACCGGCACGCGAACGGATCGGCGAATGGGAGTTTTTGCGGACCCCGATGCCGACCGGGCTCGCCGCCAAATTGCCATGGTTTCGCGAGCTGAGGATTGTCGGGGATCTCGACTGTCGCCTCGACGAGGTGATCGGCGAGTTCCGCCCGCAAATCCTGCATGCACACTCGCCGGTGCTCAATGCCCTTCCTGCCCTTCGCGCCGGACGGCGACATGCGATCCCGGTCGTTTACGAAATTCGCGCGCTGTGGGAGGACGCGGCGGTCGACCACGGGACGCACGGAAAGGCCGCGTTGCGGTACGCCGCGACGCGGTTTGTCGAGACTCGCGCCCTTCACCGCGCCGATGCAGTGACGACGATCTGCGAGGGACTTCGGACCGACGCGATCGCCCGCGGCGTGTCCGTCGACAAAATTACGGTAATCCCCAACGCCGTCGATCGCAGCCTTTTCAGCGGGCCGGGGACGCCCGATCCCACGCTCGCCGCCCGGTTCGGCCTTCGCGGGAAAACCATTGTTGCCTTCTTCGGCTCGTTCTACTCCTACGAAGGTCTGCACCTTCTCTTGCGCTCGATTCCCGAAATGCGTCAGCAGCAGCCCGACATTGTCGCCCTGCTCGCCGGCGGTGGCCCCGAAGAAGACAATTTGCGCGCGCTTGCTCGCCAACTCGAACTTGGCGACAGCGTCGTATTCGCCGGACGGATACCGCATCACGAGATGCGGCGGTACTACGACCTGGCCGACTTATTCGTTTTCCCTCGGCTTTCGACGCGGCTGACCGAACTGGTTACCCCGCTAAAGCCGCTTGAAGCCATGGCGCAGGAACGCATCGTCGTCGCTTCGAGCGTGGGCGGCCATCGAGAGCTGATCCGACATAAAGAAACGGGCTACCTGTTCCCACCGGACGAGCCCCGGCGTCTGGCCGAGGCGGTGCTCGCAGCTCTAGCGGACCGGGATTGCTGGCCGCGCATCCGCGCGCAGGCGATCGAGTTCATCGATGCGGAGCGTTCCTGGGTGCATAGCGTCGGGCGCTACGGCGCGGTTTACCGCCGCGTGCTGCGGAATTAGGTGATAGGCTCCGCGGCCGGCAAGTCCCTCGATCGCCGCTCCAGCACCTCGTGAAACAACTCGATTTGCCCTTCAGTCGTGCTCTGCCAGTCGAACTGCTCGGCGTAGCGTCGTGTGGCGGCGCGGGGTGGCGGGGCCGCGGAAATTTCACGGACCGTGTCGGCCAGCCTGCTCGGCGTGATGTCAGCGACGACCCGTCCGGCTTCGGTGGCGCCGACGATCTCGGCGATGCCGCTTATGTCGGAGACCACGACTGGCGTTCCGCAAGCCATGCTTTCCAGGAGGACATTCGGCCAACCTTCGTGCGCCGATACGAGCAAAAGAAGGTCGGCAGCGCTGTAGATCTGTGGGAGCTGTTCTTGCGGCACTCGGCCGAACAGGCGGACACGGCCGGCGACACCACACTCGCGGGCCGCTCTCTCGATCGCTCCCCGTTCGGGTCCTTCGCCGACGATCACGAGCTCGAAATCCGGCAGCCGGGGCAGCGCCTCGACCATCAGCTTGTGGCGTTTGAGGGCTACGAGATTGCCGACCGCCAGCAGCGTCCGACCCCCGAAACCGAGGGCCCGCCGGACCGCATCGCGGTCGTGTGGACTGAACCGCGCGAGGTCAACCCCATTGCGCAGCACGCGAACCCGCTCAGGGGCGACCCCAAGCTCGACCAGCCGCTGCCTCAGGCCGCTCGACACAGTGACCAATCCGTCGGCCCGCCGCGCTGCCCATTGGATCCACCGGCGCGGGTTCGAATACCGCGGCAGGATGTTTAGGTCGCTGCCGCGTGCGGTAACGACTACGGGCCGGCCGAGCGCGCGGCCGAGCAGCACAGCTGCAACGCCGTCGGGATAGAAGTAATGCGCATCGATCAGATCAAAATCGCCGTCCGCGCGGATCTGCCGTCGCAGCAACGGTAAAATCGCGGCAGACAGACAGAGGGGTGCCAGGCTCATTCCGATTTTCGGCAACACGGGATAGCGCGGGTGATCGACACGCAGCCCGTGGCGCACCTCCTGGCGAGGAACCCGGGCAAAAATCGCGTAGCGGCCGAGCCGCCGAGACCCGAGCGGAAACCACGGACAGGGCGCCAAGACGCGGGCGGTAACCTCACCGTCTTCGACGAGTTTCTTCAAGCGCGTTTCGACAAAGATCCCGTGTTGGGGCTGCGCTGCGCTCGGATATAACGTTGTGAGTGTTAGGATTCGCACACTGCACTATCCGGGAATGCCCGACGTGGCTGTCCTCGCCAGATGCCACTTTACATAAATCCTGATTTTCGCCGCTTGCCCAGCGGGATCGCGGGCGCGTTCGTAAGCAATCGCGAAAGTTTTTTTCAGCTCCCGGCCTGGTACGACCTAATGACGCGATGCGGTGTGCCGCCCGGAACGGAGACTCGCGTTTACACCGACGAACGAGCCTGCTCAGCGACGGCGGTCCTGCTTCGGAGCCCGGCAGACAGGGATGGACGAGGGCTCGAAAGCCTGACCAATGCGCACAGCCTGGAGCACCGCATCCATCATGGCTCAGGGGCGGATCTCCAAAGCGCGCTCGCCGGGATTGCGTCGGAAATTATTAGCGAGAGGCCGCCCTGGGATTGCCTCATCCTTTCGGATCTCGATCCGCGAGAGCCGAGCTACGCTGCCTTCGCCGGGGCCCTCCGTCGCGCGGGTCTGCTCGTCGAATGCTCCTTCAGTTCCGGGACATGGTACGAGGAGACCGCCGGCCTGAGTTTTGCCGACTATCTCGCCGCCAGGCCTTCGGAATTGCGCAACACCTGGCGCCGCAAACGGCGCAAACTCCAGGAAACCAACCGCCTGGCGAAGCGGTTTTTTTTCGCTGACGACACGGACATCGATCAGGCCATAACCGATTACCGAACAGTTTATGATGCGAGTTGGAAGCCAGCGGAATTCTTCCCCGCATTTGTTCCGGCCCTGATCCGGTTGGCCGCCGAGCTGAAGGCATTACGCCTCGGCATCTATTACCTCGATGGAATCCCGGCAGCGACGCAGCTCTGGATCGTGTGGAACGGCCGCGCGTTCATCTGCAAGCTGGCACACGACAGGCGCTTCGACGCCCTCTCGCTCGGCACCATCCTCACAATGGACATGTTCGAGCGCGTTCTGGGAGAAGATCGCCCGCGCGAAATCAACCTCGGTCGCGGCGATGATCCTTATAAGAAAATGTGGCTGCCAAAGCGCCGCGAGCGGTGGGGCATTGCGGCAGCCAATCCGCGGACTTTGCGCGGCCTGCGGCTCGGTCTGAGGCGGCAAGCTGCGGCAATCTATCACCGGCTGCGCCGCGAAGGCGTTCCTCGGTTCGGCTGATAGGACCAGGGGGGCAACCCGATATCATGGGTAGGTTCGCGCTGTGATACGCCGCTGATTAGCAGATAGTGAAAAAAATCGTGAAAAACTTTTTTGCAAATGTGAGGTAAGTCACACCCCTTTCGCTTCGCCTGCGTCATTTATCCGGCATCTGGCTGACTCCAGGCTGCCTTTGACGTGGAGGACGATCATGCAGAGAACCGATCTGTTCGAGCAGAGCGCGACGAGGGTCGAGCTCGACCAGCGATCACGCGACGCGCGGCTGCGGCTGGAATACGTAGAGCGGCTCCTGGTGCTACGTCCCCTGCGGAGACAATCCCTGCTGAGGCGCGTCCTGCGCTGTCTGGGTTCACGAACCCGTCTCGGAGAGCAGATCAGGGGCCGATCGATGAACCCGGTTTCGGCCGCGGGGCGCCGGCCCCGTGGGCAAGAGATGTCGGCCGAAAGTGGCGGCGCGCCGGGCGGGTTTCCCGGCGCGCCGCCTGGCGCATGGCCGAGATGCCAGGAAGGCGCGCGAGTTGGCAGGGGGCGGTTAGCCGCCCTTTGGTCAGACCCGGCTGTGACGCGCTGTGTTTCGGTCTCCTTAGGGTTCAAGGCCTGGGATCATTGGTGCGGGCGGGGAGACTTGAACTCCCACGTCCTTTCGGACAACAGATTTTGAGTCTGCCGCGTCTGCCATTCCGCCACGCCCGCTGGTGCTGGTCCGGCCCTCATCTCCGATCTCATGCTCGCACCTGCAGTTCTCGGATGAGCGAGCCTCCCGTGCAGCTTACCGCTGGGCCTCAAAGCGGAGCAAGGCTTAGCCCGCCAGCCCATTTGCCGAGGCGACGCGAAAGTGTGGTGCGACGCCGCAATTGGTCACATCGAGCACGATTGTCACCGTAGAAGACTGCGCCGCCGAATTGGCCGCAACGATCTCATCCAGTCGCCAGATTCGCACTTCCTTTCTTTCGTAAGCACCGCAAACTCCGGCGACGAATATCTCTACCGGCAAGTCGCCGAGCGTCTTGAGATTGAGCAACAGCTGTTGGATCCGGGCGACGCTATCGTGACCGGTCCAAGAGCCGGGAGAGAACAATCGAGCTATGCTCCAACCGTCACGAGCGAAACGAAGGCAACGCTCCGATGTCGCATCGGGCTGCCCGTCACTCCAAGGAGCCGGCTCTGCATAGCTGCCGAGAGGCAGATTGCGGCCCACGATTGAAGTGAGCGCTCGATCATAAATCACCACATTGGCCGTACTCAGTGCGCGGTATTCGAGGGGAGCAAGTTTCGGCTCGCAGTAAGGGAGTTCGACCAACCATAGTTGGCCGGGCCGCAAGACCGGGAGTTCCGTGGAGCGGAACGCATTCTCCGAATGCTTGCTATTGGGCGCGCTTACCGCCTCGGAGAGTGGAGCCTGCTTCCACCACAGCGAACCCAGGTCGTCTGCTACAGCCTCCGACATAGGCATACTCCCAAATTAGATCTGGAGAATATATCATTTTAACACGTAAATATGTCAATATCACTCCTCATAACATGATTTATACGTAGAAAACAGTCACCACACTGACGATAGAGCTGATCGCGTCGAAGAAGCTGTGGCGTCGGGCTACATAACTCGGGTGCGACACTCGCCGAAACCGATCGGCGCGCAACCGGTCTTGCGACAGTGCGCGCGGAAAATCACTTCGTCCCCGTTCTCGAGGAAGGTCCGGGTTTCCCCGGAGGCGAGCGTTATCGGCCGCTGGCCGTCGCTACTCAGCTCCATCAGACTGCCGTAGCCCTCTGGTGTCGGCCCGGAGATCGTGCCGGTGCCGAACAGATCGCCGGGGGCGAGATTGCAGCCGCCGCAAGTATGGTGTGCGACCAGCTGGGCAAGGGTCCAATAAAGGTCGGTCGTGTTGCTTGCCGACATCGGATAGGGCGGCAGGCCCTTGGCCCGCAGGCCTTCGCTCAGCAGCAGAGCTTCCAGCGCGATGTCGAACGCTCCGGTCTGCTGGTCGGCCTCGTCCCACAGATAGGGCAGCGGACGGGGATCGCCGACCGGCCGCAGCGGTTGCGCTATACGAAATGGGGCGAGCGCTTCGGTCGTGATCACCCAAGGTGAGACAGTCGTGCCGAAGTTCTTGGCAAGAAACGGCCCGAGCGGCTGCGATTCCCAACCTTGCACATCACGCGCCGACCAGTCGTTAACGAGACCAAGGCCGAACACATGCTCGCCGGCCTCGGCGATCGGGATCGGTTGGCCGAGCTCGTTGCCAGGTCCGATCCACACCGCGAGCTCGAGCTCGTAATCGAGCTTTTGCGTCGGTCCAAAGCTCGGGGCGTCGTCATTGATTGCTTTTCGTTGACCGCTTGGCCGACGGATCGGCACGCCCGACGGTCGCACCGAGGACGCACGGCTGTGATAGGCGACCGGCACGTATTTGTAATTGGGGTTGAGCGGATTGTTCGGATCGCGCCGCATGCCACCGTTTCTCGCGTGGTGGATTCCGGCAAAGAAATCGGTGAAGCTGCCGATCGCCGCCGGCAGATGTAGCGTGCAATCGGCCGCGTTATGCAGCAGCTGCGCGGCGCGCTGCTCGATTTTCGCCCGGTCGGGGCCGTCCGCCGACAGCAGCGCCGACAGGCGCCGGCGCAAGGCAAGGCGCGGCTTCTTGCCCAATGCCATCAGCGGGTTCAGAGTTGATCCGGCCGCCGATTCGGCAGCGACTAATGCCTCCCCGGAAAACAGCCCCGCCTCTAGCCCGGCCTCAAGGTCGAGGATCTGGTCGCCGATGGCGACGCCGCCGCGTGGCGCGCCGCCCGCCGGGCTGAATACGCCAAAAGGAAGGTTTTGGATCGGGAACTCGCCATGGCCTTGAGCCGAAGTGACCCAACTGGTGCGCCGCGGATCGTGGGTTTCGTCGGTGCTGCGCATAGCCGAATTCCCCTTTCCGTCACTCCGACCCGGACGGGATGATCGTTCATCTGGACGAGGTAGTACGAGACCTAAATTGCGCATCAAGGGCGGCGAGCGACTTGCCGGGCGAGCTGCGCCGCTGGAGCTGATTGCGGCTCTGACTCGGGCCGACGCAAGGCTCTAAGACCGAAAAACAGTGCGAGGGCCAGCGACGCGACGACGACTAGGATCATTGACATGGCGCTCTGTGGCGGGAGCCAGCCAATCAGCCAGGTACCGAGGGCTGCGGTCATCATCTGTAAGAACCCGAGCAGACCAGAAGCAGAGCCGGCGATGCGAGTATAGACGCTGAGCCCGGCCGCAATCGCCGGAGGTTGGCTCAGCCCATTACCGACGGAGCTGATCGCCATCGGCACGAAGAGCGACCATGCCGACAGGCCGACAAGACACCATACAGCAAGCATCGCGCCCGAAACGAGGGAGAGCGCCAGACCGAGGATCATAAGGGGCCCGCTGCCGATAGCCACGGACAAACGCGAGACGCCGGCGTTGCCGAGAATATAGGCGGCCATCGGCATCAGGATCATCAGCCCGTAAGTGCTCGGCGGCTCGTGCAGCACCTGCGAGAGAAGGTAGGGTGCGCTTGCCAAGAAGCTGAACCACGAGGCGCTCGTGAAGGCGGTTGTCAACGCGAAGCCGAGAAACACCGGCGAACGCAGCAGCAATACGAAAGATCGGAACATTGCCGCCGGGCTGGTCGCTACCGGGTTGCGATGGGTTTCCTCGAGACGAGTAATCGTCAAAACCAGGACTGCCGCGCCGAGCACCCCGAGCAGCGCGAAGTCGGCGCGCCAGCCGATCCATTCGGTAAGGTATGCGCCGATCGCCGGCGATATCGATGGAGCCAAGCTCATCGCCATCGTAATCGTCGCGATGGCGCTGGCCGAGCGCTCGCGGTCGAAAAGGTCTCTAACGATCGCCCGGCCGAGCACCATGCCGGCGCAACCGCCGCAAGCCTGGATCACGCGGCCGAAGATCAACATCGGCAGCGACCAGGCAAGCCCGCACACACCCGTCCCAGCCAGGAACAGGATGAGCCCGGCAATCAATACTGGCCGCCGCCCGAAACGATCCGAGACCGGGCCATAGACAAGCTGCCCGACCGCGATGCCGGCAAGAAAGAGCGTCAATATCAGCTGAACCGCGCCGGCCGGTGCAGCGAACATCGCGGCAAGCAGCGGCAACGACGGCACCGGCATGTGCAGAGCTGCCGGTGCTATCGCGGCTACCAGGACTAGGAGACCGAGCGGGGCACCGCGGCCGGTCCGAGGGTCGCGAACAACCCGCGGGCGGCTCAGAACGGCACCGTGCCGCGAACCACGCTGCGGTGCAAGACGCGCCTGTATCGGGTCATTTCGTAATTGGCCACGGCGCGATGGAGAAGGCAGCGGTTGTCCCACATCACCAAATCACCGGCGCGCCAACGGTGGGCGTAGACGAATTGCGGCTTTGTGGTGTGCTCGAGAAGGGCGTCGAGGAGCGCCTTTCCCTCGGCTTCGGGCATCCCCAGTATGTGAGAGGCGTGATTGCCGAGATAGAGTGCCTTTCTCCCGGTCTCCGGATGGGTACGAACGAGCGGGTGATCAACCGGCGGGTGATCGCGCAATTCTGGCGGCTCGCGCCGGTTCGCCTCCAATCTATGCGCGCCCGCCCCCCAATAGAACACCACCCGAAGCCCGTCGATATCCTGTTTCCTCGCCTCCGGCAACGCGGCGTAGCCCATGGCCGTGTTGGCAAATTCCGTATCTCCGCCACACGGCGGCACTTCGACCGCATAGAGCGCCGTAAGCATTGGCGGCACGGGGTGATACGATTTGTCGGTGTGCCAGCGGTAATTGCTCACCGGCGACGAAGACCGGTCTACGGGATTGCCCTCATTGTCGAGATTCGTGATCACGTGCGCAGTCGCATAGCGCTTTGTCTGCCCGTTCCGCGCGCGATGGCACTCGACCGCGCCAAACTCGGCCGTAAATGCAAATTGCTGCTCGCGACTCAGGATCTGGTTGGGGAACACGAGAACGTGATAGTCACGGAACGCCGCACGGATCTGCTCCCGAATAACGGGCGACAGGGGCCTCGACAGGTCGAGACCGCTAATCGTGATGCCGCCAGCTTGCGACAATGGCGCGCCGAGAATCGATCTCATTATTGCGTTCCCGATACGAAGCTCAGTTCGCAGAGTTAGCCCGAATAACCAAAAGCAAGGCAACTGCGCTTCTCGACAACACTCGACGCCGGCCTATCCGAAATGAAGGTCGGGTGTGAGCTGCCTCACACGAAAGGTTTGGTTCGGAGCTCGGGAACAAACGTTGAAACGCGGTCTTGGCGCGGGCAACATCCTCTGATCGGGTCCCGCCCGGTAAATGGCTTTATCAGAACTTTGATGTCCGAAGCACCGACCGCGCGCCATGTCGCGCTCGATTTGATGGGTGCGGTCCTCCGCCGCAAGCGCCCGCTAGACGATGCGATCGAAGAGAGCACAGCGATGCATCGGTTATCGGGCCGCGACCGCGCGTTTGCGCGGCTGCTCGTTGCGACGGTGTTGCGCCGGCTCGGTCAGATCGACGCCTTGATTGCCGGCTGCCTAAATGTGCCTCTGGCGCCCCGCGCGGCGCTCGTGCAGGACGTCCTGCGGCTCGGTGTCGCACAGCTGCTGTTCTTGCGCACTCCCCCTCATGCCGCGGTGGCGACCAGCGTCGACGTTGCGCAAAGCCGCGGATTTGTATCGCATAAGGGGCTGGTCAACGCTGTATTGCGGCGTTTGAGTACAGAAGGTCCCCAACGTGTCGAGGAGCAGGACGCTCCGCGTCTAAACACGCCCGGGTGGCTATGGGAATCGTGGAGCAAGACCTACGGTGAACCAACTGCGCGGGCGATTGCCACGGCGCATTTGAAAGAAGCCCCCCTCGACCTGACTTTGCGCGATGACGCCGAGACGTGGCGCGCGATGCTCGACGGTGTCTTGTTGCCGACCGGGACCTTGCGTCGACCGGCAGGCGGCGCCCTCGCAACGCTGCCCGGCTATGTCGAAGGCGCCTGGTGGGTCCAGGATGCGGCGGCAGCGTTGCCGGCGCGGCTTTTCGGCGACATCACTGGACGCCAGGTGATTGATCTCTGCGCCGCGCCAGGCGGCAAGACCGCGCAGCTCGCGACGGCCGGCGCGCGGGTAACGGCGGTCGATCGCTCGACCCGTCGTCTGGAGCGGCTTGTCGCAAACCTGCAGCGGCTCGATCTACCTGTGGACCCGGTCGGAGCGGACGCGCTGACTTGGCGTCCGTCCAATCCGGTCGACGCGGTGCTGCTCGATGCGCCGTGCAGCACGACCGGTGCGATCCGTCGCCACCCCGACGTGCCGCACCTAAAACTACCGGAGGATGTGGCTCGGCTTTCGACGGTCCAAGAGAATCTGTTGCGAGCGGCGATCGAGATGCTCCGGCCGTGCGGCACGCTGGTCTATTGCACTTGCTCGCTGGAGCCGGAGGAAGGGTTGGAGCGCATCGAATCGCTGCTCTATGCCGGTGCGCCGATCGAGCGGCGCAAGATCGACCCTGCCGAAGTCGGAGCGGAGCCGGAATGGATCACCCCGAAAGGAGATCTACGAACATTGCCGTGCCATTTTGGCCAGTATGACGGCATCGACGGCTTCTATTGCGCACGGCTCGTAAAGCTCGGCGCCTAAACCCTAGGGAGTGAGATGCCCGCGCGGAACCTCTATGGCTTGCGGCGGGTGGGTTTCCTTGTTACGAAACCGCATGGGGTTTCCTTTCCGGCCAGCCTTTGGTGACGGGCCTGTGGTTTGGCCGGCCAGAGTCCACCAGCGTGCGGCGCTCAGATGACGGCAGCCGCTAGCGGAGGCGGCAAGGGGGGCCGGAGAGTCATCGGGCCTCGACCCGGTTCCGATTCGCCCGGGCTGCTAACGCGGTTGCGCCGAGACGCGGTCCGGGCACTCGCCGGCGGTCCGCTATATCGGCACACTGTGATCGGCCGGGTTCCGGCCGATCTCAGGCTTAGAATTGCGCAACGTTGGCCGGGCGATGCCAAGCGCGGCGAGGCGATAGCCGCCGGGGAGATCGAGCTCGCCGGAGAGCTGGTCCGCACCCCTACACCGCGCTGGTCACCGGGATCCGTCGGATCGGAATGGCTCGCTGCGTGGCACGGGTTTGGATGGCTCGCCGATGCTGTTGCGGCGGGGCACGCCGGGCGTGGATCAGCCCGCGAGTTGGTGCAAAGTTGGATTGCCGAAAATCCCGGTTCGACGGGCGGCGCCTGGCGATCCGACGTGGTGGCGACGCGGGTTTTCTCTTGGATTGCGCACTTCGACGAGATCGTGAGGCGCGACCAGGATGACCCTCTTCGGCGGGCGATGCTAACGAGCCTTGTCGCCCAGCTCCGCAATTTGGCGCGCACGGCCGCTTGGGAGGCGACCGGTGCTGGTCGATTGCGGGCACTCAAGGGACTAATCACCGGAATTGCGGTGCTTGGCGGCTCCGAGTCCAGGATGGCTCGGATGCTAAAGAGCCTTGAGCGCGAGCTATCGGCCCAAATTCTGCCCGATGGCGGGCACATCTCGCGCAGCCCGTCGCTGCAATTAAGGGTTCTGCAGGATCTGATCGACACGCGCGCAGTGTTGCGGTCGGCGCAGATCGAGGTCCCCACCGTTCTGAAGGATGCCATCGAGCGGATGGCTCCGATGTTGCGGTTTTTTCGCCACGGCGACCGCCGTTTGGCGCTGTTCAATGATTCGCTCGAAGAAGACGGCGTGTTGATCGACCTGGTCTTGACGCGGTCCGAAACAAAGGGGCGCGCGCCGTCGCATGCGCCTGATACCGGTTTTGACCGGTTGCAGGCCTTCAAGAGCCTCGTTCTGATCGACACAGGAAAACCATCGCCGCGCGGGTTCGATGATCATGCGCATGCTGGCCCCCTATCTTTCGAACTGAGCCATGAGCGCGAGCGGATCATTGTCAATTGCGGCGCCTATCGCGGCCCCAAGCCGAATTGGTGGCGGGTCGCGCGGGCGAGCGCCGCGCATTCGGTGATGGTTGTAGCCGACACCAATTCGGTCGAGATCCGGGCGGACGGTACGCTTGGCCGCGCCCCGACCTCGGTTGCGCGCGAGCGGGCCGAGCACGAGGGCCAGCAATGGGTCTCGGGAACACATGACGGCTACCGCGAACGCTTCGGGCTGATCTATGCACGCCAGCTCTTCCTCTCCGCCGACGGCGAGGATCTGCGCGGCGAGGACCGGCTGACGGGTCTCCCCGGGGCTGTCTTTGCCGTTCGCTTTCACCTACACCCGTCTGTTCAAGCCTGGCTGGTCCGGGACGGCAGCGCGGCGTTGCTGCGCCTACCGAGCGGCGCCGTGTGGCGGTTGCGCGCCGCCGGCGGCGAAATGAGCCTTGGCGAAAGCATCTATCTCGGCTCGGGAGAGGCACGCCGGACCCAACAGG
>Ga0306925_10003397_pt1 | contig 14073 bp, 16 predicted proteins | sample flu12Cox44000176_FD_203755 | JGI IMG/M metagenome (GOLD analysis project Ga0306925, IMG submission 203755) | Lab enrichment of tropical soil microbial communities from Luquillo Experimental Forest, Puerto Rico - flux8day.12C.oxic.44.000.176 (v2)... | ecosystem: Environmental > Terrestrial >... | reverse complement strand
ATGCCGTGGCCAAACTGTCTGACGGCCGCAGTCCGCAGCCGGTGGAAGGTCGTCATGGATCGGTAGCCCGAGATCCAGTCCGAGAGGGTCCGGCGCGCCACCCTGATGCGGTGCTCTGTGATGAGGCGGCGCGCGGTCTCTTCCTGGGAATGGCCAAGGTTGTATAGGCACAATGCGCGCGCGATGACCCGCGGAGGATATTTGACACCCTTCAAGCCCGGCAGAGACATAAAGTATTTGCCACAGTCCTTGCAGAAGTAAATTTGTAACCGCCGGTAACAGTTCTTGCGCAGGCCGCGCTTGATGATGCGGCGTCCGTCGCACACAGGGCAGCACGGCGGTTTCGATTGGATCGTCGGACCGAACGGGGGAGATCTTTTCATCCAGCGGGCCTTTCTTCGAGTGTGCCAGCGCGCCGCGACCCGGAAGCAACGAGTTTCACCGGCGGAGCACGCGACGAGTTTCGCCAGGACAGTAAGCGAAGCTATGCGACGAATTTCGCCATCCAGCGATCAGGTTGCTGGATCCGGTTGGTGGCGAAAAGCGTTGAGTTTCGCCGGCGGGCAGGGCGACAGGTTTCGCCAGATATAACCTCACTTCGGGCGCGTCATCAATGAGATGGACGGGGCTGTTCCCGTACCTCTGTCGGGGGCATCTTCTCGCAACTCTGTCCAGGAGGGTCGGATGTCCAATAGGAGGAAGAAACATGAGCTCCGGGTGGCGGCAATTGCAATGGCAGCGGCGAACTCTAATGGGCGGGCTGTTGTCGGACGCCTGTCGGGTGGATCTCGGGATTCATTTTCGGAGTTGCTCCCAAATGTCCTTTGCTCTCCCGTCGCGCTGGCGCTCTGGGCATATTCGTGCGGATTCCCGAGAGCGAATCCCCGTCGGCCCCTTCTGGACAAACCTCGAGCGCTGGATATCGACTGGATCCGCGCATCGAGTTTTGGCTAAGGATGGAAGCAGGCGGTCGCCAAAACCCAGTACCTCGGCCGCGCGAGCGCGATCCACGCCAGAACGGGAATAGCGGAGAGAAGTGACGCGTTTCGTGGGCTGTGGGGGCGCAAGGGCCTGGCCCGCAGAAGTTCCACGGACGAGTCGAGTCTGGAGCCTCTCACCGGCTTGCAGGACGGGCCGAAGAAGGCGCTCCCGGATGGCACGCGCTACGAGTATGACCCCATCCTGAAGAGAACTGTGGAAGTCACCCCGTCAGGCGAGCGATTCCCGGTGACTCTGGTCGACGGCAAACTGCAGCGCGATTCCCAAAAAGACCGATAGGCGGAAGGGGGAGGTTGCCTAGAATGCGATAAAACTACAAGGGATTCCGGGGCTGCGATTCGTGCTGCGATATTGAAGTACACGGCCGAAGTGATGGGAAGTACGTCTTCATTGCGGCGTAAGCGCCAGAGAATCGCGGCACGGAGCACCTCGCTACGGCGATGCGCAAGGAATATCGCTTGAAGCCCTGGACCCGGATGCAGCGCGGATTTTCGCCCTTAGTCAAGCGGGCCGCTCCTGGAGCGATATTACACCCGAAACGGGGCTCACCAAGGGGGACTGCAAAGCGGGTCTTTTATAGCTTACCCAAAAACCATTTGCAGGCGGTTTCTACGACAGGCGTGTATTTAATCCGAGTACACAGCCAAGGCTCTGACTTGCCGCGACTACTGCGGGAAGTTCATACGACGCAACAGGGCCTCGAAGCGCGGCTCGGAACGCAACGGATCCAAGCCGGGATACGAAGCAATGTAGACCATCCCTTGATCGTGATCTTTGTAGGCCCGCTCCAGCCACCTGATCGCCTGGTCTTTTTCGCCAAGGCCAGCGTAGGCCTCGGCAAAGAAACAGCCGGAAACATACTGATGCCGAGCCATTTCTCTCAAATCATCGATTAATTCCCGCGCCTCATCCTTCCTTCTTTCCAGCCCATACATACCGGCCAGAATGGCCAGAATCCATGGATTCCGATATTGAGATGGGTGGCCTAGCTTCCACTTTTCCAAAGCGCTCATGGCCTCCGGATACATCCCCTTTTGTCGATACGCGAATATCAGGCCAAAGTCGTCACCCAAGCTCTCGAACTGATGTAGCGCGAGGTCATATTCACGCGATGCCCAGGTTACCCATGCCACGACGACCTTGGTCTTGATGCCAGACGGGTCCACTTCCATAGCGTAATTCATCTGCGTCATAGCTTCGTCGTTTCGTCCTATAGCTTGCAGAAAGCGTCCGTACTCCAGATGTGCGTCTGCATAGTTAGGATTGAATCCGAGGGCGAGCTTGAATTCCTTCTCTGCCTCGGACCAGTTCCAGTCATATTCGAGGGTCTGGGCCAGTGAAAAATGAGCCTCCGGGAGGGACGGATCCAGCTCGAGTGCCTTGCTAACCGCCTCTTTGGCCTCAGACAAAGTCTCCTTCGGAGGATGGCCTCCCCAGACCGGGTCTCCTAGCGTGATGTAGGTGTCGGCCAGTCCCGTGTACGCTATGGCGTAGGTTGGGTCTCTTTCGATCGCGTGTTTAAAGTGCTCAATCGCCGCCTGGATATCCAGATCGCTGTACTGTCTTTTATCTTCTAATTTGCCGAAGCGGGCAACCACGCCCCTGCCCCAGTGGGCCGCTGCTGTCATCGCCAGTATGTAACGGCCACGTAGATAGTCATCGTGGGCTTCTGGATTTACCGGGCGGGCACTCGCCAGGTGGGCACGCTCCTGCGGAGTCAACTTGACCTGGACTTCGTCTGTAACGGTACGAGCAATCTCTTTTTGCAATCCCAATATGTCGCGCACACTGCGATCGTAGGCGCTGGCCCAAAGCTGGCCCTCGGGAGAAGGCCGGTCTAGGTGGACGGTCACGCGCACCCGATCTCCAGAGCGTACCACTGTGCCCTCCAACACGGCGTCCACGTTGAGTTCCCGGGCAATCTCTTGCAGCGGTTTCTTGCTGCCCTTGTATTGCATTACCGACTGGCGGGAGATCACACGCGGGATGCTAGTTTTGCCAAGTTCGGTGATCAGCGCTTCCGTCATTCCGTCGGCAAAGTATTCCTGTTCGGAGTCGCCGGAAAGATCTGCCAAAGGAAGGATCGCTAGCGCCTGAATCCGGGGTCGCGCTGCATGTACAAAGAGTCGGTCGCGCCCGCCATGCACATTCACAGCGAACAAAACGGCTGTGATGCCAACGATGGCTAGTAGTCCAACAGCTGCCGGGAAGATGAGACTTCTTGATTTTCGAGTGGGCTTCGCTTCCGCTACTCGAGCCTGCATTGCGCCATTTACTGCCCCGATGAAACGGTAGCCGCGTCGCGCCAGCGTTTCGACGAAGCGGGAGTTTTCGGCTGAGTCTCCCAGCGTTTCGCGAATCTTGTTGATGGCGGTATTCAGGTTGTGGTCTACATCGACAAAGGTATCGGGCCACAACCGCTTCTGCAGTTCCTCGCGGGTCACCACCTCGCCAGGCCGCTCCAATAAAATGGCTAGCACCTGGAAGGGTTGACCGCCGAGCTTCAGCTTTAGTCCGCCCTTACGCAGTTCTCCTGCCCGCAGGTCCACCTCGAAGGTCGCAAAGCGAACCACCTGAGCGTTCTGGATCTCCGTCTCCACCGCCACTTACCTCGAGTGCCACAGAGTGTAGCACCAAACTGTCCAAAGTCTTAGCACTGTCCTGGCTCGTTAACCTTCGCAATTGCAGCTGGTTACCTCCTGAGTTTCTTTCGACCTTCCATGCATTGAGGTAGTTCTCCAAGAAGCCGAACGTCGGCATCGTCGCAACGCTGCGGAGGTGGCGACATGAAGGCAAACTCCGATCGGCATTCGACATTCAGGGCGAACCAGCGCAATCGCGCTCTAGCTCGCCTGAGTGTTGCGGCGCTTGGCGTCGTTGTCGGCTCTCCTCGATCGACCCTCGCCGGACCCGGGCCGGCTGCCACGCATACGCCGGACGATCCAACCAGCGTGGTCGTTATGGACACGGCAGATGCGCCCGGAACGGTCGACGGTCTGAGACTTACGGCCACCCTGGAACTAACCGCAGCGGAACTTCACGTGAGCGTGCGCGATCTGCCCTCGATTGTGGTCTTTCATTTATCCAAGGATGCTGCGGCGAAGCTTGGCCTCGCCGTAAGTTCCACCGTATGTAGCACGGGATCAACAACGCGCTACGAGTTGTGGATTATCGGTGAACCCTCGGACCTAACCTATAGTTATATGGCCGAAAACATTCTTGAGGATCACTTCAAGTTGAAAGTTGAGGACAGCGAGCGTGCACGCATACTCCGGACCGTTCGGTCAAGACTGAACATGACGGTCGACGCCAAGGCATTTCGGAAGAAATGATGCGAGGACATTGCCTTTGCATGTGGGAGTGGGTTGGCTTGGAGGACTGCTACCAGCGGTGGCTTTTAGCCTCGTTGTTGCGACCGGGAACATGTGTACTTCGGCTTGTGGTATCCGGTCGTCATCGCCTCTCTAAGCTTCATTATCGGAATGTGCTTCATGAAGGAAAGGCAGGGCCGGGATCTTCATGCGGACTGAGGCGCATATCCGAAGTTCCACGCCGCACCAGTACAACCGGCTCCTGTGCTTCTCGTTCAAGTTACCGATAACGAACCGGGCATTTAGAATATTTATCGTAAATTCGAACTCTGTGTTCGGATGTACGGGACAAACCTTGAGAAAGTGTAATGCTATACCGGCGAATTATTGACCCAGGCCAACGCGGCGCAATAAATTCTGGAAGCGCGGGTCGGAATGCAGGTCGAGAAAAATGGGATCGACGTTGAGGTCGATCATCAGGTCGTCTCGTTCTTCAAAGCCTCTCTCCAGCCATGCCAAAGCACCAGCTTTGTCGCCGAGTCTTATGCACGTGCCCGCTACCAGAACGGGCGGTACATATCGCGATTTTGAAATTTCCTGGTAGTCGTCGAGGCTGGCTTGCCAGAAACCCTTCACTCCAGATCTGGCGAATCCGTCTTGCAGCCGCTTAATTCTTTGCGGATTAGCGCCGGACAGAATTTCAAATTTCAAGTACTCCTCGGCCGCTTTTTTTGGTTTCCCGAGCTGTTCGTAATTGGCGGCAAGCGCCCAGCGACCCCAGGAGAAGTTCGAATTCATGGCAACCATTTTCTGCGCCAACTGCAGCGCATCATCATATCGGTGCGCCAGATACAAGACCCACGCCGGATAATCCAGGCCCGAATAAGGCTCGAGCTCCAGCGCTCTCGCTACTTGGGCAAGCGCCTCCTCTGCTCGGCCCAAGACAACCAACTCGCGGGCGTAGTAGTGGCGCGCAATGGCATAGCTCGGATCCAGCTCCAACGCTCGTTTGAACTCTTTCTCCGCTTCCGTCCAGTTCCAGTCGTAGCTGAGTTCAACGTAGCCCAATTCCACATGCGCACTGGCAAGCGAATCGTCAAGGGCCACCGCCTTCAGTGCCGCTTCCCGGGATTTCGGCATGTTCTCTCGCGGTCTCGCGTCGTCCGGATACCAGACCGCATAGGCCTTGGCTAGGCCACTGTAGGCCCGCGCAAAATTCGGATCCTTATCTATCGCTTGCTGAAAAAAATCGACGGCGCTCCGGGTCGCTCCACCGCCACCCGAACGTATTGCGTGGATTCCGCGGAAATAAAGGTCCTGAGCCACCGGGTTCACGGAGCGGCTCCCGCGCGAAGAGGCGGCGTCGCGTGGCGCCAAAGCGACGCGAATCTCCCGTGCGACAGAGTCAGCGACACGCTGTTGAACAGTCAAGACGTCCCCGGCGTCCGTGTCATACGTATCGCCCCAGAGATGCCCTTCCGGGGAGGCCTGGATGAGGTGGGCGGTGATGTGGACGTGGCTCCCAGTGCGCACAACCGTGCCTTCGAGCAAGGCATCGACGTTTAACTCCCGCGCGATTTGATGCAAAGGCTTCTTGGTGCCTTTGTACTGCATAACCGAGGTTCTGGAGAGCACCCGCAAAGCGCTAATCCTTCCCAGTTCGGTGGTTAGCTCTTCGGTCAATCCGTCGGCAAAGTATTCCTGTTCGGGGTCGCCGGAGAGATTTGCTAGAGGAAGGACCGCTAGCGACTGAATGCGAGTTGAGAAAAGTCCTGAGTGGCCAGACAACCGGCCGCGTACATTACTGAGGGGAATGACAACGAGGAAAGTCGCGACGACCAAGGCCGCGAGAGCGAGAATCTTCGCGCGTCCCCCGGATGGGAGGAACGAGCGAGTGTTGACACCGGTGGGGACGCTGGCTGCTTCCGCAGGTTGTGCCTGCTTCGGCGAAGCGGTGGCTGACTGGGGATCGGGTTGGATTTGTCCGATAAAGCGGTAGCCGAGACGCGGGAGGGTCTCAATGTAAACGGGGGATTCGGCGGAATCGTTAAGGACGTCGCGGATACGCTTGATGGCGTTATTCAGGCCGTGATCGAAATCAACGAAAGTGTCGGCGGGCCAAAGGGCCTGGTGGAATTCCTCGCGCTTGATAAGGTGTCCGGGTTTTTGGAGGAGAAGGCGCAGAACTTGAAATGCCTGGGGGCTGAGGCGAAGCCGGACGCTTTGGTTGAACAACTCTTGCGTGGCCTCATGAAATTCAAAGGGCCCGAAGTGGATCGGTTGATTGGAGCCCGATTCTTCCACGGCAGCACCTGGGTAGAGGGGAACAAGAACGTTGGGGGATTATAGCACGCGCCCGGCGGGGCCGGGGGGCCATTGCAAAAGTGAAATAACCTGTGAATTGCGAGTAGGTTGAACGAGGAGAGAAAAAGGAGCGGAAGCGGAGCGGATGAGGATTGTTTCGCGGTCGGCGTTTGGAATAGTAACTCACAGGCTACCTGCGGTCCCTGACTCCCTGTTTCGTCGGAAGGAAGAGAAAACAATGAACAAAGTTCCTGTTCCCCCTTGGAAGACCCTTCTACAAAAAAAGACCGATGAGCACTTTGCCCTCTTTCACTCGGGTGGCAGAAACTTCACACGTCGCGGATTCTTGAGCGCAGCCACAGGTGCGGCAGGCTTGGCAGTCGGGTCGGAGTTCGCGCTTGCCCCGCTGGCCATGGCTGCGGACAAGACTGCGGAACCCAAACCCATTCCCGGCGGTGCCGGGACAATAGCCGGCGTCGCAATTCATCACAATCCACTGCCGGCCGTATCGTCGACACCTCTCACCCAAATCAATGATCCGTCAGAAATCGGTGATTTCAACGGCATGATCATTGACACCCAGATCCGCGGGCTGGGCACCGGTACCGGACTGAGTGGACCCGTCTCGTTTCGCGCTGACATGGGAGCTATGCAGGGCGTATATGTGGGGGAAGACGGAAAACACCACCATGGTTCTTTCGTCTTCATTTGACTGGACATCTACGCCACCGGTACGGTAGGCGTCGCCAACCCTCTGATACAGATCCATGACTACAGTCCGGGGATAGCCGCAAACGGTCTCTTCTGGGTGATTCCCACCGAGAAAGATTCAATGGAAATTCACTTTGGCGCGGGTGAGGCGTCTCTCCGAATGCGCGATGTTCCCGTGATGGACGCGCACGATCTGTACAACAATCTCACCAACGGCCAAGGGTATCCCCCCCTCGGCATTCCACCCATCGCTCCGGTGCCGGCCACGGTGTCCTTTGACATCGAGTGGAGCGGGATTACCGATCGCGAGAAAGTGGTCAACGTCATGCAGAATTTCCGGGGTCAATTTGTCAAGACGGGAGCAACGATCGACTGGTCGGCTGTGTCGCACTTCCCCGACCATGACTTTGTATTTCAGTCGGAAAGCCCCAACCCTGATCGCAACCTTTACGCGGTGATCGGTCACGAACAGAACGGTGTCTTCTTCCATTTGGAAGCGGATGACGAGTAGCCAGCTCAGTTGGCGCGCAGCCAGGAAACTAGGAGGCACAATAATGCGACGTACGTTGTTGGGTTGCCTGACTTTCTTGTTCCTTACCTCTGTCGCCGTCTGGGGGCAGGGACAGCCAGCCCAAGTTTTTCCTATACCCATTCCCGGCGGCGATGTTTTTGTTCCGCCTGTTGTTGTCCCGCCCGGATTCCTAATAAACCAGTTCTTTCCCGGCGTCGGTGCCATCTACGATGGCCAAGACGCGGAACCGCACGGCATCACGAATTTCAAGGGTCACGTGGCTATGGGTTACACGCTTGGCACCGCCTCCGACAACGCGGGCAAGCAATACGCCGTCATCACGGACATTCGCGTGTATCAAGGTGATTACATCGGTGGACAGGCCACTTTCGGCGCGGGAGGAAGCACTTCCGCCAAGTCCCACGGGACCTTCGTGGAGATATGACTTGACCTCTGGGACACCGGTCTGGTGTCAGAATTGCACGACTTCAGTCCCGGGATTGGCTCAAACGGCCTCTTCTGGATTCTGCAAGTGCCCGACGACGCTGTAACGATTACGGAGGACGCTCTGACGGTTTCTCTGAAAAATGCATCCGTCGTTGACCAATTTCAATTCCCCGGTGGAGCGGGGAACAACCTGGGCACCGCCGGCGTCCCGGCGACGTTGTCGTTTGAAGTCACCTACAAAAAAACGGGCTCGCCGCGCCACGTTCATCCAACTTCCGCCGACCCGTTGAGTCCGGTTAATTGGGGCGGCGAGATGTGGATGGCGACGAACTCTGGCACTTTTTCTCTCACCTATACCGACGGCAGTTTCTCCGCGCAAGGCAGCTTTGATTCCGCCGGGAATTTCGGCGAAATGGGCACGGAGAGAAACGGGCTGTTTGTCTTGGATGAACTCGCGAAAGTGGGTGCCGCGTCGCTCCAGTCTGCTCAGCCTCAACCTGCGTTGAGCGCAACTGCGTCGACGGCAGTCCCAACACAAACAAATGTGACGCAGGCAACCAATTCTCCAAAGTTCAAGGGACGCGTGCCCGTGGAATCGCTGGTACACTAACCCGGCCCTTGAGCCCGCATTCCAAAAGCGTCAGCCCGACAAGAGGAGTTGTGCTTTTATGAGACACTCAGTTCCTAGGACGAATAGTGATTACCCAATTCTCCTAGCGTGCTTCCTTGGTGGATTAGGCCCGAGATCTTCAAAGAGAAATTGGTTTCGATCGTTAGAAGCGGATGAATCGCTTGGTCGCATCGGAGGGTTTTCTGAATTGAATCGAGTGCACTGTTTCACCGTTGCGGTATTTTAGACGCATCCTGGCTTTGCTGGATACACAATTGACACAAGGTACGGGCGTGGTCGGCAAATCGGAACTATTGAACTATTTGCTCAAAGCCTGGTAAAACGAAGACAAGTTTCGCCGACCCTTGTGAGAATTACCAGCCAAGGCAATTCCAGCAGACTTTACAATACTTAACAATTGATATCTTGCTTGGCCAGGTCCGCATGTATACAGTCCGTGCACTCTAGGACTACTCAGGTAGGGCGCCAGGTTAGTCGATCATTCGCATTTAGTCTAGAACCCAGCTCCCGATTTGCCCTATCCGCAGCACTCCTAGTGATTCTGACATCTCGGCAGAAGCTCATATCGATCAGAAGTCAGCAGGGGCGTGATTCGACGCTATTCGCTGTAATTCTATGGAGAGGTTTATGCCACTATCCCGTACACGCCCCCCTAGAAAACCATGGAGGCACTATGAAATTTCGCATTTCGCTGTTCTTGCTAACTCTTTTGTCTGGCGGCATTGTCAACCTCGACAGCCTATGCCCGTCCGTCGGCCTCCCACCGCGAAAGTGCTCGCAGCCGCACGGAGCTCGGACAAGCTACGACGATGCGTCGGGCCGTTGTAGAAGGTGCCGGTGGTCGTGATAACTTGCCTCACGCCGTTTGCTCCGACGACCTCCATTTCCATATCAAGCACCGTTACAGTGGTTTTTTCCAGACTGACTTGGATGTTCTCAAACGTGGTACTCTTCGCCGCAATCGGTCAGCATCCTCGTGAAGCACGGAACCCCGTCACCACGCCAGTGCACGATATTGGTTGAGAGTCCGTGGTACAGGGAGCAAGACCCGAAATTGGAGGGATACAGACATGTCGTCAGCCGTTCCTGCACCGCAGCGGATCGAACTAAGTCCGGCAGTCAAAGCTATTCTGGATGCAGATACCCCAAAGTCTCAACTCCTCAGGCACTACCTGCGCTTCTCAGATGCGATCATCGCGCGAGACCCGGCTGGCATCGATGGAGTCGTGACCCCCGATGCCCGCTTTCATGAGCTCGAAGCGATCGGATACCCACGCGGACCAGAAGGATTTAAGATTTTCCGGCGGCAGGTGAATGCGGCTATTCCCGATGAACACATTTTTTTCAACGCTGTACGCTTTGAGGGAGACGACATCATAGAAGCAGATCTGGATATCAGCGCAACCCACACGGGAGAAGACTTCATGGGTATACGCGCGACAGGGCGGAAGATTCGCTTCGACGTCCTCGCCCGCGGCCGATTTGTTGATGGCAAGCTGGCCGAACGCTGGGACCGGGCCGACTTCGAGGACATCAAGCGCCAGCTCACTGGACCCGTTCGGTAGAACATTGCCCATGAAAAGAGCGAAATTTCCGGTCGCATCCGACTTGCTGACCGGACTGCACGACCGGTAAATCGCCCATCACCGATTCCTATGATTTGTGTTTGATTTTTGTTTCGATTAACAAGTTTTCTTGCAGCGTCTTAACGGCGCTTTTTGCGACACTTTTCGCCGTACCCAACTTTGGCGCGCACAGCGTCATGTCTCGTGCTCCCCGGCGCAGCCTCGCCACACCTCAATTCCCCTCCTTCCCACCATTGAATTTGCATAAGGGCGCGTCCGCCGCAATCACGGCCGGCTTCCTTCATGTCGCTGTATCGAAAGCGCACACACTACGTGCCACTGAGCGCTTCTTGCCCACTCGCGCTTCCGATACAGCCCCGGACAAATCGGGAGTTGTGACGGATTCACTCTGAATGGCTGCCTCACTGCAACCCGCCGGGTTTGTTACTCCGACTATAATCATCGGCAAGTTGGAAGTGATATTGTCATGTGCTCGAATGCACCCTGGTGCGGTCAAGGAGGCTAGCAATGGCGAAGGTCGTCCATTGGCTATCTCGTGCGCTCTTGGTCGTGTTCGCCCTGTTCTCGCTTGCAGCGGTGATTGGTATCTTGTATCAGAACATCGTTACCACCCGCGACCTCCGTGAGCATCCCATGCCAGGGATACTCGTCGATGTTGGTGGATACCTTCTGCATATCAACTGCATGGGCCATGGCTCACCGACCGTCATCCTCGATGCAGGGACAGGCGACAGTTTTTACATATGGAGCAAAGCGCAACCTCAGATTGCCACTTTCACGCAGGTCTGCTCCTATGATCGCGCTGGACTCGGCTACAGCGAGGCAAGTCCGTTTCCGCGTACAAGCCGTGTCATCGCCCAAGAGTTACAAAAACTACTTGTCAATAGTCAAATAGCACCGCCTTACGTAATGGTTGGCCACTCTACGGGGGGATTTAACGTGCGCGTCTACACAAGTCAGAATCCTTCTTTTGTTGTGGGCATGATCTTGGTGGACTCGTCTCATCCTGATCAGCGAAACCGATTTCCTCCTATCGTGAGGAAGCAGGTGGCAAGAGACCTGCGGAACGCCAAATTGTTCGAATGGCAAGTACCGTTCGGCATCCCACGCTTACGTAAGCAATGCGGTTCTGATCCTGTGGACATCACTCTCAACTGCTTGTTCCGGGATGCGCGTGCGTGGGTGGGAGAAATTGAAGCTTTTCCCGAGAGTGCTGCTCAGGCGGCTTCAACGGGGCCATTTGGCGACATCCCGCTCTCGGTGCTCTCTCACGATCCAGAAAAGCTTCCCCCGGAGTTTTCTCCCGACGTCGGTAAGATCGTGAACGACATTTGGGAGAAAATGCAGGAGGAACTACGTACTCTTTCCACGCAAGGCACGCAAAGAATTGCAAAGAACAGTTCGCATCATATCCAAATCGACCGTCCCGAGTTGGTCGTTGAGGAAGTGCGGAAGATCGTGGAAAAAGCTCGCCGATAGGTAACAAACCTTCGTTCACGAAGTGGATTTCCCTACAACACTCGTCAAGTCCTGGGAAACTACGAAACCGGCAACTTGAGCTAGTAGGCGCAACGTGGAGGTTTTGCGACGGTCAGCAATCCTCAACCCTCGCCACCATGTTCTTTAATCACCGTGCGTGCGTCCTTGTCCTCTCGAAGCCCCGCGAACTTTGAATGCCGTAGATGGTCGACTTACGCTGCCGAGGCGCGGCGGCGACGCGGCATTTGCGGTCGCGACAACTCTCCCGGTTCGACTTTTGCCAACTCTATTGAGTTACCCTCAGCGTGCGCGACTCTTTACTACCTCTAGCCTCATTCTCCTGCAAACTTCTGCTTGAATCAGGCGTGACTGTTGGGAGGAGAACAGCAGTTCCCTCATGAGGGCTTGACGAAGCTGCCTTTGCCCCCACTCTGCCTGCATGACTCCCTCTGTAGAATGGCTGTTGGGACCAAGCAATAGATGGCCGATTTCGTGAGCCATAACACAACCAAGAATTAAGGGGAGTCCCATCCCGAATTCGTCGTTGTTGAAGCGCGCCCTGTAGTCGTAATACGCGCTAGCAAGACCCGGAGAGATCGCAAAACCGAAGCGTTCCCCCTGGAGGTTTCTTGACGCCGTCGGCTTTGCAAGTACCCTCAGGCCTATGTTGACGGGTCCCCAGCCCTCCTGGCATACACTTTGGGAACCCACGTCAGAGTGCCCTGCCGCGCAGTCGAACCAGTTAACACCTACCCCAGCCTGCGAAAAAATTCTGGTAGCTTCGCGTTCTGCTCCCCTAAGTATGTCGCGTGGAGCTTCGGCCATGTTGTAAACCAGTATCGTGATTGTTGGGTTGGGCTCCGCCTCGATCGCGAGGAGCGGCCTTGGGCACGTCATCACCGCCAGCAAACTCAGGAAGACATGGGATCTCCGCGATAGGCTGAAATATTGTCGGGTCCTACCATTCTCGTTCTTACACCTCTGAACCCCAGCTTCGATTCTCACGCGCGCCTCCTCCGCGCGGTTTGCGCGGTGAGGGTGACGTTGGCCTTTAGCTATGGCTACCTCAATACGCGGAGGAGCAGCGGTCTTCAATAAAACAAGGGTATTTGACGCATCACTTCGGTTCAGCTCAACTTTCGCGCGAAGCGTTGGCAAGTAAATAGATTGAACGACAGGCGAAGGCGAACCTTCAGGTTCGCCCTTGCCCTGCCCACAGCAATTGCCAAGACTGCCGGTTTGGCCCAGATTCACTTTTGGCCGCGACCCGCAACGAGCACAGTCCCTTCCGGGTCGATGCTGACCGTCATCGGCTTTCGAGTACTCGGCAACTGTTTCTCGTCGGCGGAAGTCTTAAAATCGTACGTTGACTCCCACGATCCGTCGGACACTGCGGCAAGGAAATATCGGCTGCCATAACGATGAAACACCAGCCTGACCTGCCCGTTTCCTTCCTTATGCGACTGTGCTGGGTTTACCGCCTCAAAGGCCGAGTCGTTGCTCTTCAGGTTGGCGACCTTCAGCAAGAACACCGACTGCTGTGTGACCTCATATTCACCCGGTGTAAATGTCTCGTTGTTGACGCTGAAGGAAAACGGCACATGGAACCGAATTCTCAGATGATGATTGGTCTGGCCGTACACCTTTGGGGCGACCAGGAAAACCACCAAGGTCATTGCTGCGAGAGAAAGTGTGCGCTTCATGGGAACTCCGTAAAGAGCGGGGCCGTAAATTGAGCTACGCTGCTTCGTGCGATGCTCACCCCGTGATGCCGCACGGTCGCATCCCTCCACTTTGCGCTCAATAGACGCGGTGAGAACTCCGCATGGTTTGTCAGTTCACCCAGGAACTCCCTCAGCCGGCAGAAGTTAGGCAAACGGGTGAACCGGAAAGTTCACCTATTTCTACCGCCGAACTGAGCTATACTACGGGGCCAACGACGGAGTTTCGATGTCCCTCTCAAATTACTCGCCAACTTGTGCACGATTTCATCAGTTCCAGGTGGATCTGAGTAGTGGAGTGCTGCAACGCTCCGGTGTCCGCGTACCGGTGCAGGCCCAGCCGCTCCAAGTCCTGCGTTTGCTGCTGCAGGCG
>Ga0306925_10003395_pt1 | contig 14078 bp, 7 predicted proteins | sample flu12Cox44000176_FD_203755 | JGI IMG/M metagenome (GOLD analysis project Ga0306925, IMG submission 203755) | Lab enrichment of tropical soil microbial communities from Luquillo Experimental Forest, Puerto Rico - flux8day.12C.oxic.44.000.176 (v2)... | ecosystem: Environmental > Terrestrial > Soil... | reverse complement strand
GGGCGATGCCGGGCTGCGCGCCGCTGTTGCGCCGCCCCTCGAACGCGTCCGATTCCGGAATGCTGCGGCGGATCCACAGCACGAACAGGCCGGGCAAGATGCCGACCCAGAACAGCGCCCGCCACGCGATCGTTTCGGGCAGAACGGCGTAGAGGCCGGCGTAGACGAGCGCTGCCAATCCCGGACCGACGGCTGCGCCGGTCTGCACGAAGCCGACGCCGCGGCCGCGATACTTGTCGCGGATGACCTCACCCATCAGTACCGCGCCGGTGGCCCATTCGCCACCGAACCCGAGCCCGTGCAGGCCGCGCAGGATGAACAACTGCTCGAAGCTCTGGGCGAAGCCGCACAGGAAGGTGAAGACCGAATACCACAGGATCGCGATCTGCAGCATGCGCACGCGGCCGAAACGGTCCGCAAGCGCCCCGGCAAACCAGCCGCCGAACGCCGATGTAACGACGGTGACGGTACCGATCGTGCCGGCGGCGCCGGTCGACATGCCCCATACCGCAATGACCGTGGGGACGACATAGCTGTAGAGCTGCTGATCGAAGCCGTCCAAGGTCCAGCCGCCCCAGCAGGCGAGCATCGTCCGGCGTTCCCGCGAGGTTAGATCGCGCAGCCAGGCCAACATCGCGTTTCCCTCTCCTCGCCTGCCCTTTCGGGCGATTTGTTGATTGACAAATGTCGGGGCCCCGCCAGATGGGCAGGCCCACGCGCCTGCAGTGCGGAGGACCTGCCGCCGCCTCAGTCGCGCAGTTGGCGAATGTAACCGGCCCACTTGTCCAGTATCGGCAGGATGTCGTCGGGGGCTTCCGACATCAGGCTGACATTGACCCGCGCAGCGCCGAGGTCGCGGAACCGTTTCAGCTTGTCGAGATCGTCGGGCGCGCCGCCGATCGTGACGGGCAGTGAGGCAGGATCGCGCTCAGCGTCATGCGCCATCTTGCGGAAGGCTGGCAGGTAATCCTCGGGATTGCCACTTGCGGCATTCGGATACCAGCCGTTGCCGTAGCGGATCGCACGCCGCGCCGCCCATGGAAAGGCGCCGCCGAGAATGACCGGCGGATGCGGCTTCTGCACCGGCTTCGGCCAGGTCATGATCGTGCCGAACTCGACAAGCTCGCCGTGATATTCCGGCTTGGTCTCGGTCCAGATCGCCTTCATCGCTTCGATCTGCTCGCGCATCTGCTTCATGCGGGTCGCGAAAACGGTGCCGTGGTTCTCGATCTCCTCCTGGTTCCATCCGCCACCGATGCCGAATAGAAAACGCCCGCCCGAGACCTGATCGAGCGAGGCGACGAGCTTGGCGGTCTGGATCGTGTCGCGCTGGATCACGAGGCAGATGCCGGTCGCGACTTTGAGTCGCTTCGTCGCGCACGCCGCCGCGGTCAAGGTGACGAAGGGGTCCATCACATCGTAGTAGCGCTTGCCCAGCTCGCTGTCGGCCCGCGTGCGGCGTGGCACCGGGATGTGCGAATGCTCGGCCGCCCACACCGAATCGAAACCGCGCTCCTCCATTGCGACCGCCAATGCGGCCGGGGTGATCGAGTAATCGGTGAAAAAGATCGAGGCGCCGAATTCCATGAAGCCCTCCCAAACCACGCAGAACCTCGGATGCTAGGTCGCGCCATGCGCCCAGGCAATCTCGGAATCTCGACCGCGCCGGCAAAAGTGGGACCGTTTGCAATGCCCTCGATTGTGGGCGCACGCGGCAATTGACGCCAAAAGGCGAGCATGATCGAGGCGATGGGGTAGTCATTTTGCGGTCCGACAGCGGTGCATTCGTGACCGGGTAGTCTAGTCGCGTCGGGGGCGGCGCAGCGTGAAGGTTTCGAACGGCGCCAGCTGACCGTTTGGCCCGGTCACGTCGTAGTAGGTAACCCTGATCATGGTGAGCCCGCCACGATCTGGTCCAGGATCAACGGTGAATGCCGCAAAGCCGTAGGAATGCGCAGCGTTTCGTACGGCCGACCAGGACGCTTGCTCCTTCACGTAGACCGGCGGGCGTTTGCCCGTTACCGGGTGAGGCGCACCGACGGAGGTGATCACCCGACACTGTGGCGGGTCGAAGAACAGCGCGTTCGACGGGGCGGACGTTCCGCCGCCGCCGATGACCATGTGCACCGTCCCCTTACTGGTGTCGATCACGTCGGTCGTGGTTGCTGCGGCGACCGGGGTTAGGGTGGCGTTCGCTTCCTGGCCGCGGATCGGGTGTGAGCGCTCGTAGTGGTGTTCGTGTCCACACACCACGAGGTCGACGCCGAACTTGTCGAACAACGGCACCCATTCTTCGCGGATCCCGAGATGGCGACCTGATGCATGCACACGACGATCCAGTCGACATCCGGATTCCCGCGAGCGGCGGACAACTCCTTTTCCAGCCAGGCCTTCTGAGCGCCGAACGAATAGCCCCGAACATAGGAGTTACCGCCATCCTGGTACGCGACGTCGTCGTTGGCGATGCTGAGCACGCGCACAGAGCCGGCGGTGAAGGCGTACCAAAGCCCACGGGTCACATCCGTCTGGCCAGGTGCCTCGGGTACTGAGAAGTAGGTCTGATAGGCCTGGTACCCGATCGGCCCATTTCCCAGCTCGTTCTCATGGTTACCAGCCGAGGGCATCCAGGGACGTTTGCGGGCGCTGCGGCTGTTGTTATCCCAAAAATCCCACCAGGTACGCACCCGGTCGTCGGCGAGATTGGCGTAACAGAGATCGCCGTTGAAAAGGTGGAACAGTGGCTGCAGCCGCTCCACGCCGAGAGTGGTGTCGCCAGCCGCCGGCGAGCCGAGATTGTCATTCACAAACGGGGGATTTGGAATCGTCACACCTTCGGGTGGCAGGTATTTCTTGCCCAGGGTAGGCGTGCCCTGATCACCGAAGCTGGTGAAGGTAAACTGCGCACGACCCCGTGGGGAGGTCCGGAAAGTGCCGAACTCCGGCTCGGCGCCATCGTGGGACGCCGCGTATAGATAAGCGGAGTCGGCCTGCAATTGATCGATCTTCGCATGATAGGCGTAGACAACTTGGCCGGATTTTGCATCGGTGTAGCTGATCTCCTTGGCCTGGACCACGCGCTCCAACTCGCCATTGAGACGCCCAAGCGCGACACGCGCATTGCGAACGGATTGCAGCGTGTGCCAGGACACCACCATCTCCGACGATGCATCCGCGCCGAACTGCAGATGCAGTCCGGCGACCGGAGGTACCGCCGCCGGATCTGGTGATCGGCGTGAGCTGGGCGGGGTCTGAGCGACGCCGGTTCCGATGAGAGGCGCCGCCGCCACGGCCGCTCCTGCGATACCCGCAGCTACCAGCAGCTTGCGACGACTGAGTTCGAGGTTGAATCCGGTGTCCTGTACGGTCATGGCGGCGTCTCTTTGCCAGGTTACCTCCAGGATAAGCTCGATCGCCGCAGCCGCACCAACTCTTCGCCGACTGGGTTACGCTCGCGAAGCCTGTTATCGGCATTTCTGCCATCTAGGCGCGGCTTAGGCGCGAAGTGGGTCCGTGAGATGGGGTCAGGACATGATGGCGCCGTCGATGACAGTCGCGACAGACCCCCGCGCCGGTCGCCAGAAAGGCTTGGCCTTCCTGAAGCGGCGGACGTTTCGGCGAAGGTCTGCCTCCGAATACGTCAGCCCCCGGATATGCCAGCCGATAACCATCCCGGCAGATTGGCCGACCTCGCTGGAATGGTCATCGACAGGGCGGGCGATCTGCTTGATCAGCCTCTGTGCGGTGCGCACGTCGTTGAGATATCCGAGTTCTTCCTGCAGCCGCTTCAACCGCTCCATCAGGGCGTCGACCTCGTCGGCCTCGAACAGGCCGCCAAGGAACTCCGTCATGTAGCGGAGCTTTTTGACCGCGATGCGAGCCCGGTGGCGTTCGTCTTGCGAGAGCTTGGCGAAACGCGTGCTCCGGCTTCGTGCCTGGCGCCAGCGCCGCTCGATTAGCGGCGGTGCTACCTCGACTATTGGAGCAAACAGAGGAGCCGAATACTCCGAGGCCCGCTGCTCGCGCCAGCCGCGGGATTCGAACCAGCGGGCCAGCTTCAGCATTGACACCGTGTACCGGCGCGACTCAATAGCCTCCTTTGCGAGGTCATAGGCTGCCCGCCGCCGCTGCTTCGCTACACTTGCAAGCTGCCGCAGATGTGTGTCCTCCGGCAAAGCCGATTGAACAGGCGCAAGCAGATCCGCCATGAAAACGTCCCAATCGCGCGCCGGTCCCAGGTTGCCGGCAAGCCATTTCAACTCCTCTTGCAGCCAACGATACTGCTCGATCGGGAGCATGGACCTCACGGTGGAAAGCGCCGAGCGGAGGCGTCGCAACGCGACCCGCATCTGATGGAAGGCTTCGGCGTCGCCCGCAATCGCTGTCCGCTCGTTGCATAGCAAGTGCCCCAAACACTCGCGTCCTGCGCTCTGCAGAACCGTCTCCACAGTCATGAGCGGCTTAAGCGCGAGCGGCTTGGCCGTGACCGTTTCAAGCTCCGCTCCGGACAGCCGGTAGCCGCGCTCGGGCCCGCTCTGCGTCGCCATCCGGAGCGGAGCAGCGTCGAGCAGCCGCAGCGCCATGTCATAGAGAAAGACAGGATCGCCGTGATTCAAATCCAGCTGCAGTTCGCACACGGGTTCTGCAGCGCCGCCGTCGGCCGCACTGACCTCCCCTTGGTCGAGCGCTGCCGCGATCTCGACCGAGGGATCGAGGTCGACTTTGAAGAGCGTCCGCCGAATTTGCGTCTTAAACAACGGGCGGAGTGCGTCATCGACGACCGCACCCAGGCGTGGGCCGGTTTCAGGTGCCGCAAGGTCTGGCCGGTCGGCGGCGATGGGGTCTTGCCACTCGCCGTCGACCATACCCCGCCGTGCCACGGCCGAGCCGATGCCCTTCACGACCTGGACACGGCGCCCGTTTTGTTCCTGCACGTGGAGGCTCAGGCTTCGCTGCCACAGCTTTAGATCGGGCGAGTCATAGTATGTGCTGGTGACAAGCGATGACTCGGGGACGGTTTTTGTGCAGGCTTTATCAAGGGCCAGCCGCAAGGCCGGCAGTTGGCTCGGCAATGTCACGAGTTTGAGTTGGACTTCGGCCACGAGGCGCCCTGCGCGGTTAACCAGCATGACACTTTTATGACGCATCCTCTGGCCGCGCAACTGAGGCTAGTCGCGCGCGGATCTCAGCGGTCCGTATTTACTCAACGGGCCTTGGCCTCGACGCGAACGCCGAAGACGATGGAGTAGGGCCGACAACGCTCCGCCAGGGGTTGAAATCGATCGGCGCTTTCGAGCGATCACTCAAAGGGGACGCGAGTTGAAGGGGTCTTGGCTCCGCTGCGTCGGAAAATTGGCAGCATGCCTACCGGCGCCGAGCGCTAACACTTCGCGAATCCGCACGTCTCTTGCTGTTGCTTATATCTGTCCTCCGCTAAGCCCGAGCTGTCGCCTCGGCTGGCGCCGCTTTTCTCAATCCTCGGCGCGGACCTTGACGTAGGAGCCGGGGGCGTCTTCGATCGGTTTGAGCTTGCCGTAGCCGGGGTGACGCGCCGGCACCTCGCCACCGGAATATTGGGAGACCCAGCGCTCCCACACCGGCCACCACGAACCGGGCACCGCGGTAGCGGTGGCGAACCATTCCTCCGGTGTCGGCGGGTTGTTGTCGTTCTCCCAGTGCCCGTACTTGCTGCCCGGAGGGTTGACGACGCCGGCGATGTGGCCCGAAGCCGACAATACGAACTTGACCGGGCCCTTGTAGATCTGTGTTGCAGCATAGGTCGACCGCCAGGGGGCGATGTGGTCTTCGCGGGTCGACAACAGGAAGGACGGAGTTTTGATCTTTCGCAAATCGATCGGCACGCCGTCGAGGGAGATGCCGCCCGGCTTAACCAACAGATTCTCTTGGTACATGTTGCGCAGATAAAAGCTCTGCATCGCCGCCGGCATGCGGGTCGAATCGGCGTTCCAGTAGAGGAGATCGAACGGAAAAGGTGACTTGCCGAGCAGATAGTTGTTGACGACAAAAGACCAGATCAGGTCGTTGGCGCGCAGCATGTTGAAGGTCGTCGCCATGGCGCGGCCTTCGAGATATCCTTTGGCGTCCATTCGCTCTTCGAGGGCGGCGAGCTGCTCCTCGTCGATAAAGACCGAGAGCTCGCCGGCCTCGGCGAAATCGACCATGGCCACGAAATAGGTGGCGCTCTTGATCCTGGTGTCGCGTTTGACGGCCATATAGGCGAGGGTGCTGGCGAGCAAGGTGCCGCCGAGGCAATAGCCGATCACGTTCGCCTCGCGCTCGCCGATTGCCTGTTCGATCGCGTCGAGTGCGGCAAGCGGGCCTTCGCGCATATAGTCGGCGAACGTCTTCGTGGCGAGCCGCTCGTCGGGGTTAACCCAGGAGACCACAAAGACGGTGTGGCCCTCGCCGACTGCCCAGCGGATGAAGGAATTAGCGGGCTGCAAATCGAGGATATAAAACTTGTTGATCCAGGGCGGCATGATCAGCAGCGGACGGCGCTTGACCGTCGCGGTCGTCGGTACGTATTGGATCAGCTGCAAAAGATCGTTCTGATAGACGACCTTGCCCGGCGTCAACGCGATGTTCTCGCCGATGCGGAACGCCGCCATGTCGGTCATTTTGATCGCCAGCCGGCCTTTGCCGCGTTCGAGATCGTCGAGCAGGTTCTTCAGACCGTTGATCAGGTTCTCGCCACGACTTTCGATTGTGGCCCGCAGCACTTCAGGGTTGGTCATCAGGAAGTTTGAAGGCGCGATCGCATCGACAAATTGGCGCGTGTAGAAATCAATTTTGCGCGCGGTGCGCTCGTCGATCCCGTCGACCTGCTTGACCGTTCCTTGCAGCCAGCGCGCGGTCAGCAAATAGCTCTGCTTGATGAAGTCGAAGAGGGTATTGTCGGTCCACGCTTTATCGCGGAAACGCCGGTCGCCGGCCGGCGGTTCGATCATCGGCTCTGCACTGCCGCCGAGAAACCGCTGGGTAGTGCGCTGCCATAGGGTCAAGTAGTCGTTCCACAACGACAGCTGCGCCTGAACGAGGCGCGAGGGGTCCGACATCATCCGCGCCGTCATCTCGAAAAAGGCGGCCCCGATGCTCAGCGGGTTCGCCATTCCAACGCCATTCTCGGCGGATTGCCGCTTGAGGAATTCCGTGACCAGAAGCCGGCTCTTTTCGGCGATATCGGATACCTGCTGCGACAGCTCGGAGAGATCCGGCGGGAGGTTATTCGCCTGATCTTTCCGATGCGGCGCGGCTTCCTCTTCGGGTTCATCCCGGTTCTTTTCCGCCATGGTCGCCTTCGGCCCGTGCAATCGATTTTTCACGTCGTCAAATGTAGTGACGCGCGGGGACGGATCTAATACATCAACACTGCGAGAGTGTGCAGCGGTTGGAGGGCGTGTGACCGCGCGGCATCCTGTTGCGTCGTCGGGAATGCGATCATGATGACGGGCATACCCCATTTCTCCCGATGCGCGGTGCGCCGGCTCGCCATCCTGGCATTCGTGCTCGGGCTCGGCGCATGCAACCCCGTCGACACCTGGCGTGATTGGACGGGCTCCAGCAAGAACGACCCCGATCCGGAAACGACACCCAACACCCAGAATCTCGCCGCCGGAGACACGTCCGATTATCCAAACCTCGCCACGGTGCCGCCACCGCCCAGTCGCGCGCTGACCGCGGCCGAACGCGAGAAGCTTACGCAGAGCCTGATCGGCGATCGTACGAATGCGAAATATAGCGATGAGAAATTGCGCGCGGGCTTTCCGGCGGTGTCGGCATCGGTGCCGCCGCCTCCGCCTCCAGTGCCGGCGGCGACCGCTGAGGCAGCAGCCGATCCCGCCGCGGCCGCTGCTCCGGCTCCGGCGCCGACGGCGTCGCCGGAAACCGCGAACGCCGCCGGCAAGACCATGGCCGCACCGGATACCGGGAATGCGGCCCCCACGACCGCTGCCGCACCGGGACAAGGTCTACGCAAAGCAGGCGAGCCGCCGGAGCCTCCGCCGATGGAGACGAGCCTCGAAGTGCCCAAAGTTCGCTCCGTGCCGAACCCGGAGCAAGTCCAGTCCTCTCCGCCGCCGCCATATCCCGCACCTGCGCCGACTGCGGCGAACGCCCCGCCTGCCACGCCGCATCTTCCAGCGCCCCCCGCTCCGGCTCCGATGCCTGAGACGATCGGCTCCGCCGCCTACCAGCCCGCGCCGCCGCCGCCGGTGCTGGGGCCGCTGGCCGCCTCGGGCAAAAGCAGCCAGAAGCCGCCGGCAGCGACAGTCGGTACGCCAATCGTCGAGGTCAAGTTTGCTGCTGATTCGACGACCCTAACTGACGAAGATCGCCAGACCCTCGAGAAAGTCGTACCGCTTTATCAGCAAAATCCGGGGAAGCTGCGCATCATCGGCTATGCCGGCGCCGGCGGCGGGGCGGCCGAGCAGCTGAACAGCTTCCGCGCTGCGCTCGATCGTGCCCAAGCGGTGGCCGCCGCTTTGACCACGGCAGGGATCCCGTCGGGCAAAATCGCGGTCGAGGCCGCGCCGTCGGGGGCTGATCCGGTCGAAGGCCGCGCTGAGGTGCTGCTCGAACACTGAGCCGATTCGCGTCGTGGCCCGATATACTGTAGCCTGACGTAAACCGCTTGTTTGGGCTCTTCCGCTAGACTGCAGGAAACCTCTCGAACAACCCTATGCGCAGGCTACCGTCGCTGCCGTGAAACCGCCATTGAAGATCGCCGTTGCGGGTCTCGGTACGGTCGGTGCCGGCACCTTGCAGCTACTCGACCGACAGGCCGAGGTGTTGGCGCAACGCGCCGGCCGCCGGATTGTTGTCACTGCAGTGTCCGCCCGCGACCGCCGGCGCGATCGCGGTGTCGACCTGTCCGTGGTGCGCTGGTACGAGGATGCGGCGGCGATGGCAGCCGATCACGAGGTCGACGTCGTCGTCGAGCTGATCGGCGGCGCCGAGGGCATCGCCCGGCGCGTGATCGATACCGCGCTCGACCATGGCAAGCACATCGTCACCGCCAACAAGGCGCTGATGGCGCATCACGGAACCGCACTCGCCGCCCGGGCCGAGGAAAAGGGCGTCTTTCTCAGTTTCGAAGCCTCGGTCGCCGGCGGGATACCGGTGATCAAGGCGCTGCGCGAGGGTCTCGCCGGAAACCGGCTCGCGCGGCTTTACGGCATTCTCAACGGGACCTCGAATTATATTCTGACGACCATGCGCGAGACCTCGCACGAGTTCGCCGAGGTCCTAGCCGAGGCGCAAAAGCTTGGTTATGCGGAAGCCAATCCGAGCTTTGATATCGACGGCATCGATGCGGCGCATAAGCTCGCCATCCTCGCGAGCGTAGGGTTTGCTCGCCCGGTCGACCTCGCCGGGGTTTACGCCGAGGGAATCCGCCATGTCTCGCGGCTGGACATCGACTTTGCCGAGGAGCTCGGCTATCGCATCAAGCTCCTCGGTATTGCGCGGCTGACCGAGGAGGGGCTTGAGCAGCGCGTCCACCCTTGTATGGTGCCGCGTTCGACACCGATCGCGGCGGTCGAAGGCGTCTACAATGCGGTCGTCGCCGAGGGCGATTTCGTCGGCCGAGTGGTATTGGAAGGACGCGGTGCCGGTGCCCAGCCGACGGCCTCGGCCGTCGCCGCCGATCTTGTCGACATCGCCGCGGGGCGCCACGTCGCTCCGCTTGGCGTGCCGACGGCCAATCTGCGCGCGCTTCCCGGCGTACCGATCGAGCGGCATCAGGGTGCCTATTACGTACGATTGATGGTGGTCGACCAGCCAGGAGTAATCGCCGATGTCGCTGCCGCCCTGCGTGACGAGCAGGTGTCGATGGAGTCGATGATCCAGCGCGGTCGCGCCCCCGGGGAGGCGGTGCCGGTAGTGCTGACAACCCATGTCACCGTCGAGGCGGCGATGCGCCGGGCACTGGAGAAAATCGAGGCGCTTGATACCGTCCTTGAGCCGCCGCGCATGATCCGCATCGAAGATTTCTGAGAATAAATCGCCACAGCGAAAACAGGAGGAAAGCCGTGCCCGAGACCTCGAAAATGGATCGTAATCTCGCGCTGGAAGCCGTCCGGGTGACCGAAGCCGCCGCTCTCTCGGCTTCGCGCTGGATGGGACGGGGCGATGAGAAAGCGGCCGATCAGGCGGCGGTCGACGCGATGAGAGAGGCACTGAACAGCCTATCGATCGCCGGCACCGTCGTCATCGGCGAAGGCGAGCGTGATGAGGCGCCGATGCTCTTTATCGGCGAGAAGGTCGGCACCGGGAATGGTCCGCCAATCGATATTGCGCTGGACCCGCTCGAAGGAACGACGATCACGGCGAAAGGCAGCGCCAATGCGCTCGCGGTCATCGCCATGGCCGACGCCGGCGGCTTTCTCAACGCCCCCGACGTTTATATGGACAAGATCGCGGTCGGCGGCGGACTGCCCGATGATCTGGTCGATCTCGACGAAGAGCCGGCGGCCAACCTGAAGAACCTCGCCAAGGCCAAGAGAGCCGAGGTCGCCGACCTCGTCGTCTGCATCCTCGATCGGCCGCGTCACGCCGAGCTGATCGCGAAAGTCCGCGCGGCCGGTGCTCGGATTGCGCTGATCGGCGATGGCGATGTCAGCGGGGTCATGGCGACTTCTGATCCGGAAACCGGAATCGACATGTATGTCGGCTCGGGCGGCGCTCCCGAAGGCGTGCTGGCGGCAGCGGCATTGCGCTGCATCGGCGGCCAGATGCAGGGACGGCTGTTGTTCCGCAACGACGACGAGCGTGGCCGCGCTCACCGCCTCGGCGTCACCGACCTCGATCGCAAATACAAGCTTTTGGATCTGGCGGCGGGCGATGTGATGTTCGCCGCCACTGGGGTAACCAACGGCTCGATGCTGCGCGGCGTGCGGCGCTTTTTTGGCGGGGCCTCGACGCATTCGGTGGTGATGCGATCCAAAACCGGCACGGTCCGCTACATCGAGGCGCGCCATGATTTCACGCGAAAGCAGAGCTTTGCTCCGTTCGCGCGATGAGGCGCCGCACCTGTGATTCGCGTCGAACCAGGCGAGCCGTCATTCTCACGAAAGCGGGAATCCATGGGTATCAACGACTTGTGCCGTGGGTCCTGGACGCCCGCATTTGCGGGGGTGACGATGAGAACGTGGAGAGCTTGGGTTAGGCACGGATATGTCCGATGGCGCGGGGGGCGCCGGAGATTCTCTCGGGGTAGAGCAGTCGATTTGCGGCCGCCGTTGGCGGCTGCGAGTGGCCGCGGTGTCGGAGGGGCAAGCAATCGCTGCGCGCTTGGCTTTGCCCGAAATTGTTGGCCGGCTGCTCGCTCAGCGCGGCATCGACCATGACGAGGCGCCGGGTTTTCTAGCACCACGCCTGCGCGACCAGCTCCCCGACCCATCGCATCTGCGCGACATGGAGGTTGCGGCGGCGCGACTCGTCCACGCCGTGCGCGAGGGCGAGACGATCGCTGTTTTCGGCGACTACGACGTCGATGGAGCGACATCCGCAGCGCTGCTGGTGCGGTTTTTTGAGGCCGTCGGAGGCCGCACCCGGGTCTACGTGCCAGACCGTCTGCGCGAAGGCTATGGCCCGAACACGCCGGCACTGTTGGGTCTGCATGCAGAAGGGGCGCGAGTCGTCGTCACCGTCGATTGCGGGACGAATGCGCATTTGCCGCTCGCCGAGGCTGCCGCCGCCGGGCTCGAGGTGATCGTCGTTGATCACCATGTGGCCGAACCGCTGCTGCCGTGTACTGCGGCGATCGTCAACCCGAACCGGCTCGACGAGGAGAGCCCGCATGCGTCTCTGGCGGCGGTTGGTGTCGCCTTTCTGCTCGTCGTTGCGGTCAATCGTGCGCTGCGCCGGGCGGGCTGGTATGCCGCAGGCCGCGTTGAACCGGACCTGATGGGCTGGCTCGATCTGGTGGCGCTCGGCACGGTTTGCGACGTCGTCCCGCTTACCGGGTTGAACCGCGCCTACGTAGCCCAAGGGCTCAAGGTCGCACGGCGCAACGCCAATCCCGGTCTCGCGGCGCTGACGGCGGTCGCCGGCGTCAACGAACCGCTCGACGCCCACCATATGGGCTTCGCCCTGGGTCCGCGCGTCAATGCCGGGGGGCGGGTAGGGGCCGCCGATCTGGGAGCGCGTCTGCTGGCGACCGACGACCCGGCGCTCGCCGCCGATCTCGCGCAGCGTCTCGACACATACAACCGCGAGCGTCGCGACATCGAGGCGCGCACCCTGGAGACAGCAATCGCGATGGTCGAAGGGGCGGCGCAATCGCCGGTGCTCGTCTTCGCGGCGGGGGCGAATTGGCACCCTGGGGTGATCGGCATCGTCGCGGCGCGCCTCAAGGAACGCTATGAACGGCCGGCTTGCGTCATCGCGCTCGGCGACGGAGTCGGCAAGGGCTCCGGTCGCTCGATCGCCGGTTTGCCGCTCGGTCCAGCGGTGATCGCGGCGCGCCAGGCGGGGCTATTGATCAATGGCGGCGGACACGCGATGGCGGCCGGGTTCACGGTCGCCGCCGAGAAGCTCGACGCGTTGCGGGAGTTTCTGGTCGAGCGGTTGGGTGACGGCCTCGACCATGAGCGGCTGGTGCCCGAGTTGCGGGTCGATGCGGCGCTTTCCCTTGCTGCAGCTCAAGCCGAGCTGATCGGCCACGTCGAGCAGCTGGCGCCTTTCGGCGCCGGGAATCCGGAGCCGCGCTTCGTTTTCTTGGGAGTGCGCGTCGCGCATACTGAGGCCGTCGGGAACGGGCATTTGCGTTGCACATTGGCCGATCCGCTCGACACGGGCCGGCTGCGGGCTATCGCCTTCCGCGCCGTCGGAACCCCGCTTGGCCAATTCCTCGCCGAGACGCGCGGTGCCGCTATCCACGTTGCCGGTCATCTACGCCGTGACAATTGGCACGGCGGCGACGCTGTGCAGCTCACGATCGACGACGCCGCGCCGATGATCGGCTCACCAGCATCTTTTCTGCATTTGCGCTATCGCGACTGCCCCTGAGGGTCCGCAGGGTCTGCGGAAAATGACCCTGAGCCATGCTTTCTCCTGGGGTTGACAGCGGCCAAGTCGCGCTTGACGATTGTCGAGCTTTCGAAGGAGTGACACCGATCCGATTACGAGATCGCGCTTAAGGAGAACCCGCAATGCCGATGCCGAGACGAGTCGAATATCCCGCCGCGATCGAGCCGCTGGTGCAGTTCATCGAGGATACGCCCCCAGCCGAGATCCTCGACCGCACCTTGGAGAAGCTGCGCGCCGGGGTGCCGACGCAAACCATGCTGACCGCCTCGGCGCTCGCGGTAACCCGCTCCACCGAGATGCCACCTGGGCATCATGGCGGCCCGCTTCATCCCCTGGCGGGGCTCTACGCGGTTTCGAAGACGGTCGAGCGCCTCGAAGGCGAGCAGCGTTTTGTCCCGGTATTGCAGCACGTGGCGCTGACGAACAAGCACATCAACCACCCGGCGATGGGACCTTACCAGTTGCTGGATTTTGCCGCTGAGGATGCCGGCGGATTCGAGGCGGCGAAAACTGCTTACCTGATGGCGGTGCAGCGCGGCGAGTGGAACAAGGGGGACCATCTGTTCCAGTGGATGTGGAAAAACGCGCCGACGCCGGAGGTTTTCGATCTGTTGATGACCGTGGCGATCCCGAAGAATTTCCATGACGACCATTATTTCATGTTCCCAGGCACTATGTGGCGCGCCTTCGAGACCGGCGTTCTCGACAAGGCATTGCTGCCGGTGCTGATGCGGCCAGCGGTGCGCTTTGTAACCCGCAGTCCGGTCGCTCCGAACAATCCGATGCCCTCGCCAATTCCGGCGATCGAAGCGTTGATCGATGAGCACCAGCTGTTGGGCCGTATCCTCCGTCAGCGGACGGGCGAGGATGAGACGGCGACAATCGGCGAGCTCGGCGAAGCGATTGGCCGGGTTGACGTGTTTGCCGAGATACCGAAGCTGATGGCCAAAGCGCTGGCCGATGGGCTGTCGCTCGAAGGCGGCGGCGAAGCCCTGTCGATCGGTGCCGCCGGGCTGTTCATGCGTTCCCTT
>Ga0306925_10003390_pt1 | contig 14082 bp, 12 predicted proteins | sample flu12Cox44000176_FD_203755 | JGI IMG/M metagenome (GOLD analysis project Ga0306925, IMG submission 203755) | Lab enrichment of tropical soil microbial communities from Luquillo Experimental Forest, Puerto Rico - flux8day.12C.oxic.44.000.176 (v2)... | ecosystem: Environmental > Terrestrial >... | reverse complement strand
GTCGGCCGTCGCGAGACCTTCCGGTGTTGTCCCGTACAGCGCGAGATAGGCCCGGTAGATGTGACCGAGCACCAGGTTGTCGTCGGCCGCGATCGCCGCCTCGGCGTCCGCGACGGGATCGCCCGCCAGCGCGGCCAGGTCCTCGATGGCCTCGTCGAGCTTCGCCACCGCGGCAGCGCTGCCCGACCGGACCGGTACCCCCCAGCGATCAGCGAACGCCTTGCCCATCTCGGACCTCCCGCCGCCTCGCGCGATCTTCACCGTGCCGCCGCATGAGAAGACTCGCAGGTAAAAGCCTACCCACCGGGGATCCGGCGCAAATGCGCAAGCGATCAGCCTCCCGACGCCAACTCGCCGCGCCCGACTCCCGCTGCCGGGACGGATCGTGTGTCGTTAGCTCGGTCAGGGCGAGCTAACGACACACGATGACCACCAGCCGGGCGCAGGTCGCCTCCGGGCAGGCTGCGGACCGGTCCGGGACCCGCCCGTAGCTGCTCGGCCGCACCAGCGAGCCGGCCGCCACGCTGGCCAGCACCTGATCGTGCTTCCGGGACACCACGGGCTACGGTGGTGTCATGCGGGGCGTGCCTTGGTGGGGCCTGATCTCCTCGGCCGCGGCTCCGGTCCTGCTGATCGGCGGCTGGACGGTGGCCGCGGGACTGCAGCCGCGGTTCGACCCGGTGACCGATACGGTCAGCGCGCTGGCCGCGATCGGCGCGACCGACCGGTGGGTCATGAACCTGGTGTTCCTGCTGGTCGGCGCCTGTTACATCCTCACTGCGCTAGCGCTTCGGCCCGCGAACACTCCCGGGCGGCTGATCCTGATCGGCGGCGCCGCCGCGGGCATGATGGTCGCGGCCAACCCGGAACACGCCGGGGGCTTCGGCTCGGTACCGCACTTCGTCTTCGCCTCGATCGGGTTCGCCGGGCTGACCCTCTGGCCCGCTGCGGCTGCCAGGCGCGGGCCCGCGATCCCGTGGGGCCTGCGGCCGATCCCGGCGGCGGCGGCCGTCGCGGCGCAGTTCGCCCTGCTCGCCTGGTTCGGTGCCGAGCTGATCCTGGGGGCCCATCAGGTCGGGCTGGCCGAGCGAGCGGTGGGCGTCGTGCAGGCGGGCTGGCCGCTGGCGGTGGTGCTGTCCTGCTACCTCACGCTCAGGGCACCGGCCCCGAGCCAGATCACCGAGCCGGCGTAGGCCGCCGCGGCCGCCGCGGCGCCGAGCACCGAACCCGCCACGACCTGGGCCACGGTGTGGTCCTCGAGCGCCACCCGGGACCAGCCGAGCAGCCCCACGAGCGCATAGCCGCAAAGCACCAGCGGCCCGTACAGCAAAGCCAGGACCGTGACCGAACCGGCCGCCACCGCGCAGTGGATGGAGATCTTCCACACCGTGGTGATCGCGGCCAGCAGCGCCACGCTGGCCAGCATGAAGGCCAGGTATCCGGTCAGCAGCCGCGGCGCCCCGAGCACCGCGAGCAGGATCAGCCCGGTCGCGACCGACGCCGTGATGAAGGCCAGCACGATGAGCCGCGGCCGCCGCGCTCCCACGTTCCGGTCGCTCCACCGCCCATGGCGCACTCCGTAGGAGATGAACAGCGCGGGGAGCACCCCGGTGAACAGCGCAGCCAGCAGCCCCCAGCCCAGGCCCGGCCAACCGGACGCGTGCCAGCCGATCGCCAGCACGCTAACGATCAGCCAGTTCTTCGGCTCCAGCCAGTAGGTGACTCGCCGGGCCCAGGCTTGACTGACGCCCATGGGCAGACGGTACCGTCCCGCATATGGCGGCGAGAAGCGGCAGGCAGTTCCTCGAGCGGCTGTCCGCCGCCCGCGTCCACGTCGAGATCCAGGGCGAGACGCTCACCGGACACGTCAACGAGCATCCCGCCTTCCGCAATGTCATCAACAGCTACGCCGAGCTCTACGACATGCAGCACGACCCCGCCCACCGCGACGTGCTCACCTACCCCTCACCGACCACCGGACAAAGAGTCGCGACCTCCTTCCTCACACCGCGCACGCCAGAGGACCTAGACCAGCGGCACAGGGCGTTCAAGCTGTGGGCGGACCGCTCGCTCGGCATGCTGGGCCGAACTCCCGACTACCTGAACAGCGCGCTGATGGCCCTGGCCGCGGCCGCCGACTGGTTCGCCCAGGCCGACCCGGCCTTCGGCGCCCACATCCGCGCCTATTACGAACAGGTCCGTGAGGACGACCTGCTGTGCACCCACACGCTGATCCCGCCGCAGGCCAATCGGGCCGTCTCCGGCAGCCAGCAGGCCGGCGGCACCCTGATGGCGCACATCACCAAACAGGACGACAACGGCATCGTCATCAACGGCGCCCGGATGCTCGCCACCATCGGCCCGTTCGCCGACGAACTGCTCGTGTTCCCCTCGACGGTCCTGCGTAACACGCCCGAGGACAAGCAGTACTCCTTCGCCTGCGCGATCCCGAACGACGCCCCCGGACTGCGCTACCTAGCCCGCGAGCCGCTCGACTACGGCCGCCCCCGCCATGATCACCCGCTCGGTTCCCGGTTCGAGGAGCCCGACGCCGTGGTCGTGTTCGACGACGTGCACGTTCCCTATGAGCGCTGCTTCGTGCTCGGCGACCCCGAGCTGTGCAACGGCTTTTACACCCGAACCTCGGCCGTGGTGCACATGACCCACCAGGTGATCGCCCGTACCACGGCCAAGACCGAGTACCTGCTCGGCCTGGTCAGCCTGCTCACTGAGGCCATCGGCATCGGGCAGTTCGGCCACGTCCAGGCCGACGTCGCGGAGGTCATCACCACGCTGGAGATGCTGCGCGCGTTCGGCCGCGCGGCGCAGGTGGACGCCGAGCCCAACCAATTCGGCGTGCACACCCCGGCCTGGGCCCCGCTGAACGCGGCCCGCAACCTATACCCCCGGCTCTACCAGCGCTTTCCGGAGATCTTGCGCAAGCTGGGCGCGTCGGGCCTGATGGCCACGCCCACCTGGGCCGACGTGACCGGTCCCGCCGCGGCCGACATCGAGACCTACCTGCAGGCCGCCGCCTTGGGCGGAGCCGAGCGGGTCAAGCTGTTCCGGCTGGTCTGGGACACCTGCATCTCGGCCTTCGCCGGCCGCCAGGCGTTGTACGAGTATTACTTCTTCGGCGACCCGGTCCGGATGGCCGGCGCGTACGTCAACAGCTACGACCGCGAGCCGTACCAGGCCGCTGTTCGCGCCTTCCTGGACCGCGACGCCTGATCAGGGCGTCCACTTGCCCAAAGTGAAGGTCGGATGCCACAGGCTCAACGGCCAGAAGAGGATCGAGATGACCCACTGAACCCAGCTATGGAGCCCCGCCACCGTGCCAGGAGTCCCCGGCACATGGGGAGATGCCGTGTTGAAGAAGACACCGATCAGGATGTATACGGCGATCAAGAGACCCCTGGTACTGAAGAGAGTCTTCAGGAAGTCCACTCAGTTCACATCCTCCCGGTCACTTCTCACCACGATAGTTCACGCGTATCTATCTGCCTATCTGACACTCCGGACGGCCGAGCCGGGCCAGCGAGGCCCAGCGGCTCATCTCCCGTCCCTGCCTGACCGCACGCACCACGTCCGTTCGGTCAAAAATATTTATGCCGAACGAGCCGTGCCTCTCCGCCCCGGTCCCCGAGCGTGCCGAACCGGGGTACTACAGTTGCGTCGCAGCCAGCTTTCGATAGCGGTGATGGAGGTCACGATGTCCGAGTTCCGGGATGAGTTCGGCGGGCGTGAGCCGGCGGACGACACTGACCAGTTTGGCGGGCAGCAGCCGGCCGAGGACACCGACCAGTTTGGCGGGCGTGAGCCGGCGGACGACACTGACCAGTTTGGCGGGCAGCAGCCGGCCGAGGACACCGACCAGTTTGGCGGGCCCCAGCCCGCCGACGACACCGACCAGTTCGGCGGTCGCCAGTAAAGGGTTCCCGGATCAGCGAGGCGTGGCCCGCAGCTTCTCCTCCGCCAGCTGCCGCAGGCGGTAGCGCTGGGTCTTCCCGCTGATGGTCTTGGGCAGCTCGGTCACGAACTCGACCACCCGCGGGTACTTGTAGGGCGCAATGGATTGCTTGGCGAACTCCTGCAGCTCGGCGGCCTTGTCCGGGCTCGCGGCCGCTGGATCGCTGAGCACCACGTACGCCTGGACGATCATGGTCCGGTCGGCGTCCGGCGCGCCGATCACGGCCACCTCGAGCACGTCCGGGTGGCCCAGCAGCGCCTCCTCGACCTCAGGTCCGGCGATGTTGTAGCCGGCCGAGATGATCATGTCGTCGCTGCGCGCCTGGTACCAGTAGTAGCCGTCGGCGTCGCGGATGTAGGTGTCGCCGGTGATGTTCCAGCCGTGCTGCACGTAGTTCCGCTGGCGCGGGTCCGACAGGTAGCGGCAGCCGGTGGGACCCTTGACCGCGAGCCGGCCGGGCTGCCCGTCCGGGACGTCGGCGCCGTTCTCGTCCAGGATCGTCGCCCGGTAACCGGGCACGGCCTTCCCGGTCGAGCCGGGCCGGATGTCGTCGTCGGCGGCGCAGATGAAGATGTGCAGCATCTCGGTCGAGCCGATGCCGTCGATGATCGCGATGCCGGTGGCCTCGCGGAAGTCCTCCCACACCGACTTGGGCAGGTGCTCGCCGGCCGAGATGCAGCGCCGCAGGTTCTTCAGCGAGGACGCCTTCCCGGCGGCCAGCATGGCCCGGTAGGCGGTGGGGGCCGTGCTCAGCACGGTGACGCCGTGGGCCGCGATCACGTCGGCCAGTTCGGTCGGCGTGGCCCGCTCGATGAGCAGCGCGGACGCCCCCGAACGCAGCGGGTACAGCAGCAGCCCGCCCAGCCCGTAGGTGAAGCCCAGCGGCGGCGTGCCGGTGAACACGTCGTCCCGGTGCGGCTTGATCAGGTAGTGGGAGAAGGTGTCGCAGGTGGCCAGCACGTCGCGGTGGAAGTGCATGGCCACCTTGGGCTGGCCGGTCGTACCCGAGGTCGACGCGAGCATGGCCACGTCGTCGGCGGCGGTCAGCACCGGGGTGAACGCGCCGTCCTGGGCCGCGCAGCGGGCGGCCAGGCCCTCGGGATCGTCCGGGTCGCCATAGCGGATCGTGGTCAGCTCCGGCGCGCCGGCGGCCAGGTCCTCAGCGAAGCGGTAGTCGCAGATGGCCAGGCTCGGCTCGGTCAGCCCGACGATGGTGGCGATTTCCCTGGGGCGCAGCAGGGCCATGGTGGTGACGACCACCCCGCCTGCCTTGATCACGGCCAGCCAGGCCGCGGCGAGCCAGGGCCCGTTCGGGCCGCGCAGCAGGACCCGGTTACCCGGCTGCAGGCCGAAGTCCTCGGTTAGCACCTGGGCTAGCTGGTTGGTCCGCCGCACCGTGTCGCCGTAAGTCCAGGTCTCGGCGGGCGAGCGCAGGCAGGGCCGGTCGTCGCCCTCGCGGGCGGCGGTCGCGTCGAGCAGTTCCGCGGCGCAGTTCAGCCGCTCGGGATACCTGAGCTGGGGGAGGTCGTAAAGGAATTCCGGCCACTGGTCCTGCGGGGGGAGCCGGTCACGGCAGAAGGTGTCGACATGCGCCGAAGGGGAGAGCCACATCTGGCCGCACTTCCTTGTGTCCCGTAGGGTAGGTCAACAGTATTTACCTTTTTTGACGGCAGTCAAGAGATCGCCATACCTGGGGAGCCCGAGATGAGTCCGTTCCGCGCTTCGGCCCCGCTGACCAGCCACTGGCAGCACTTCCGGTTCTCGGTGGACGACAGCGTGGCCACCGTGACGCTCGACCGGCCGGACAAGCTCAACGCGCTCACCTTCGAAGCGTACGCCGACCTGCGCGACCTGCTCGCCGAGCTCCCGCAGCGAGATGACGTGCGGGTCCTGGTCGTGCGGGGCGCCGGCCGGGCGTTCTGCTCCGGCGGGGACGTCAACGAGATCATCGGCGCCACCTTGTCCATGTCGCCGGATCAGCTGCTGGCCTTCACCCGGATGACCGGCGAGGTGATCCGGCTCATGCGCGACTGCCCGGTGCCGATCATCGCCGCCGTGCACGGCATGGCGGCCGGGGCCGGCGCGGTGGTCGCGCTCGCCGCCGACTTCCGCGTCTGCACTCCGGCGGCCCGGTTCGCGTTCCTGTTCACCAAGGTCGGGCTGTCCGGCGCGGACATGGGCGCGGCCTACCTGCTGCCCCGGCTGGTCGGGCTGGGGCACGCCACCCGGCTGCTGATGCTCGGCGACACGATCAACGCCGACGAGGCATTCCGCATCGGGCTGGTCTCCGAGCTGGCCGACGTGGACGCGTTCGAGGCGGCCGTGACCGGGCTGGCGGGCCGGCTCGCCTCCGGGCCGGCCCAGGCCTACGCGCAGACCAAGGCGCTGCTGACCCGGGAGCAGGACATGAGCCTGTCCGCCGCGGTCGAGCTCGAGGCGATGACCCAGGCGCTGCTGATGAAGGGCCAGGACTACGCCGAGTTCCACGCCGCGTTCACCGCCGGCCGCCAGCCCCGCTGGCAGGGGAAGTAGCGACCCGGTCAGTCCGGGTCGGTCAGGACCGGGCGCAGCGCGTCCAGCACCGCGGAGTCTTCGATGGTGGACGGCACCGGTTCGTCCTGGCCGTCGGCGATGCCCCGCATGGTCTTGCGCAGGATCTTGCCCGACCGGGTCTTGGGCAGGGCGGCGATCACGTCCACCCGGCGCAGCGCGGCGACCGGCCCGATCTGATTCCGGACGAGCTGGACGAGCTCGGCGGACAGCACGGCCGGATCGGTGCTGACGCCCGCCTTGAGCACCACGAACCCCCGCGGTACCTGGCCCTTGAGATCGTCATCGACCCCGATGACCGCGCACTCGGCCACGGCGGGATGGCTCGCAAGCACCTCCTCCATCTGCCCGGTGGACAGCCGGTGGCCGGCCACGTTGATCACGTCGTCGATGCGGCCCATCACGTACAGGTAGCCGTCGCGGTCACGGAACCCGCCGTCGCCGGTGGTGTAGAAGCCGGGGTGCTGCGACAGGTAGGAGCCGACGAACCGTACGTCGTCGCCCCACAAGGTGGGCAGGCATCCGGGTGGCAGTGGCAGCCGCACCGCGATCTCCCCGGTCAGGCCGGGGTCCATCTCCGCTCCGTCCGCGTCCAGGATGCGGACGTCGTAGCCAGGCATCGGCATCGTCGGCGAGCCGGCCTTGGTCGGCAGCTGCTCCAGGCCCATCGGGTCGGCGGCGATGGCCCAGCCGGTCTCGGTCTGCCACCAGTGGTCCACGACCGGTACGCCGAGCAGTTCGCCCGCCCACCGGTAGGTCTCGGGGTCGAGCCGCTCGCCGGCCAGGAACAGATACGCCAGTCCGGACAGGTCGTACGGGCGGCTGAGCTTGCCGTCCGGGTCTTCCTTCTTGATCGCGCGGAACGCGGTCGGCGCAGTGAACATGGCCTTGACCCCGTGCTCGGCGATGACCCGCCAGAACGCGCCGGCGTCCGGAGTGCCCACCGGCTTGCCCTCGTACAGGACGGTCGTGCACCCGGTCAGCAGCGGGGCGTAGACGATGTAGGAGTGCCCGACCACCCAGCCCACGTCGGAGGCGGCCCAGAACACCTCGCCGGGCCCGGTGTCGTAGATGTTCGCCATGCTCCAGCGCAGCGCGACCGCGTGGCCCCCGTTGTCCCGGACCACGCCCTTGGGCTTGGCCGTGGTGCCGGAGGTGTACAGGATGTACAGCGGGTCGGTCGCCGCCAGCGGGACGCAGTCCGCGGGCTCGGCCCCGGCCAGCGCCTCGCTCCAGTCCAGGTCGCGCCCGGGGTTCAGTGCGGCGGTGGCGGCCGGCCGCTGCAGGATCACGCAGCAGTCCGGTTTGTGGCGCGCCAGGTCGATGGCGCGGTCCAGCATGGGCTTGTACTCCACCACGCGGCTGGCCTCGATGCCGCAGGAGGCCGAGACCACCATCTTCGGCGCGGCGTCGTCGATGCGCGTGGCGAGCTCGGCCGCCGCGAAGCCGCCGAACACCACCGAGTGCACCGCGCCGATCCGCGCGCAGGCCAGCATGGCGATGACCGCCTCGGGGATCATCGGCATGTAGATGATGACCCGGTCCCCCCGGTCGACGCCCAGGCCGCGCAGCACCCCGGCGAACCGCGCGACCTCGTCCAGCAGTTCGGCGTAGGTGTAGGTCCGCCCGGTACCGGTGACCGGGCTGTCGTAGATCAGCGCGGCCTGGCCGCCCCGGCCGTCCCGGATGTGCCGGTCGAGCGCGTTGAAGCAGGTGTTCAGCACGCCGTCGGGGAACCAGCGGTAGAACGGCGGATTCGAGCTATCCAGCACCGCGGTGGGGGCCCGGTACCAGTCGATCGCCCGGGCCGCCTCCCCCCAGAAACCCTCGGGATCGGCCAGGCTCCGGCGGAACACTTCGGCGTAGCGGCTCATAACGAACTCCTTATCCAGATCGCTACCTGCTCAAAACGCAAAGACGGGGTGATGTTCCGGCGGTGCTAAGCGCCGAAGGTCCCGACTAGAGCCGCCGAAGGCCAGTGCTCGGGCGGCCTGGATCAGGCCGGCCTCGGCCTGGGCGATGCGGGCTCGGTGGGTGGAGTTCCAGCGGCGGGCCGCGGCGACCCGGCGGCGGATCCGGCGTGCGTGCTCGCGGACCCGTGCGGGGCTGGCGCTGCCCGGTGCGGTCCTGGCCAGGACCGCGGAGGAGGGGTCGGTGGCGGCGGCGAGCAGATCGGCGGTGACCGGCAGCGGCGCGCCGGTGATCTGCTCGGCGGCGGCGCGGACGGCGGGGACGGTCAGCTCGGTGCCGCCTCGGCTCAGGGTGCTGGCGACGGCCAAGCCGACCACCCGGTAGGCGCTGCGGTAGTCGAGCCGGAAGCGCAGCGAGAGCTCTTCGGCCAGGTCCGACGCCGCGGCGAAATGACGGACCGCCTCCTCGGCCAGGACCGCGGCGTCCACGCTCAGCCCGGCCGTCACCGCGCGGCCCAGCCTGACGAGCCGACTCGCCAGGTCGAGCGACCCGGCCACCTCGCCGTAGGCGTACAGCCAGTTGTCGGTACGCGCAGAGGGAGTCAGGCCGGTGGCGAGGACCCCGGTCAGGCGGCCGATTAGGGTGGCAGCGCCGCCGCGTAGCACTGGAAGCGCATAGGGGTTACGTTTTTGCGGCATAAGGACGCTGGCGCGGCACAGCGAGGCGTCGAGGGACACGTAGCCGAAGGCCGGGCTGGCGAAGATCTCCAGGTCGGCGGCCAGCTGGCCGATCGTGGCTACGGCCTGGGCCGCCGCGGAGACCGCATCGGCCAGGGCGTCAACCGACCACATGGCGTCGCGGGTGTGCGGGCCGACGGAACCGAAGCCCAGCCGGTTGGCCAGGCGCGCCCGGTCCACCGGCAGCCGGGTGCCGCCGACGGCGCCCGCCCCCCCGGGCGAGACGTCCGCACGCGTGTAGGCGGCCTCGATCCGGTCCAGGTGCCGCACCGCCTGTTCGGCGAAACCGCCCAGGTAGTGGCCGAACGTCGACGGCTGGGCCGGTTGCAGGTAGGTGTGGTCGGCCCATAGCGTGGTCGCGTGCTCACGGGCCTGGCGGGCGGCCTCATCGGCGAACGCGCCGACATCGGCATGCAGGCCGAGCAGCTTGTCCCGGACAGCGAGGCGGAAGGCGATGCGGCCGGCTTCCCGGCGGGTCCGGCCCAGGTGAAGTCGGCCCGCCGCCGGGCCGAGCGTCCGTTCGAATTCCCGCTCCCTGCTGTTGTACGCGTCACCGTAGGCCGGGTCGTACGGGAAGTCGGCGGCCGGCTTGTCGAGCACGTCGAGCAGCACGGCGCACAGCGGGGCCGCCTCGTCGCGCGCCAGAGCGCCGCAGTCGGTCAGTTCGACCAGGTGGGCCAGGTCAGCCAGAGTCAGGCCGCGGTGCAGCAGGGGCGCGTCGGCGATCTCCAGCGCATAGCCGGCCTCGACCAGCTCGGGAGCCGGCCCGCTGGTGATCCGGGCGGTAGTGCCCAGGTAGCCTTCCGGCACCGGCCGCTGCTCGCCTCCGGTCATGGCGCCGGATCCGGCGGCCCGGCGAACAGGGCGGGGGCGCCTCCGCTGACCAGGAACACCTGAGTGCCGCGGGCCCGGCCCGCCCGGCATTCGGCGATCAGCGCGGCCATCGCCTTGGCGCCGAAGACCGGATCGAGGAACACGCCCTCGGCCGCCGCGACCAGGCGTGCCGCCGCCTGCCCGTCCGGGGAGCGCTGACCATATCCCGGCCCGATCCAGCCGCCGAGGACGACCGGCTCGCCGAGGACGACGTCCATTCCGGCCAGCTCGGCCGTCGCGGCGGCCAACTCCCGCACTCGCGCCCTGCTCTCGGTCACGGGCCGGCTGACTGTGACCCCGACGACCTGGTAGCCAGCGCCGGTCAGGGCCGCGCCGACGACCAGGCCGGCCTGGGTGCCACCTGACCCGGTGGCTGTCCACAGGGCCGACGGCTGCTCGCCCAGCGAGTTAAGCTGAGCGGCCAGCTCGACGCTGGCCCGGACGTAGCCGAGGACCCCGAGCGGCGTCGCGCCCCCGCGCGGAACCGGGTACGGATGCCGGCCCTGGGCGCGGAGCCTGGCCGCGGCGGCCTCGATGCCGGCGTCGACGGAGGACCGGTCCGGGTTATCGGTGAAGCGCACGCCGACGCCGAGCCATCGCAGCAGCCGCATGTTCCCCTCGCTGGCCGCGGCCGAGCCGTAACAGACGATGTGCGGTTCGATCTGGTAGCGCAGGCAGGCCAGGGCGGCCAGCATGATCCAGTTCGATTGCGGGCCCGCGCCGGTCACCAGGCAGTCGCAGCCGCGGGCGCGCAGGTCAGCGAGGATGTACTCCAAGCCGCGCAGCTTGTTGCCGCCGAGGCCGACACCGGTCAGGTCATCCCGCTTGAGCAGGATCGGGACGCCCAGCTCGCGAGAAAGCCGGGGCGCCCGGTGCAGCGGGGTCGGCCCGAGGACGAGCGGAACCCGGGGCAAGCTGGCGAAGCGTCCGCTCGAGGCGCGGGCCGCCGGGGACTGCGGCGCTCTGCGGGGCTCGGCGGCCCGGCGGGAAGGCGTGCTCATTCGCGTGCTCCGGCCCGGGCCCGGCATATCCGGTCCACGAACGCGGTGCAGGAGCCGAGCGACGCCCGCACCTCGAAGAGCTCGTCGAGCTCGGCGTCGGAGATCACATCCAGGCGGGCATCGGCCCGCAGGGCGGTACGGAAGTCCTGGCCGGTGTCGATGCCGTTCATCGCGGCGGCGTAGACGGCCTCGTGCGCGGTGTGCTTGCCGAGCTGGCCGGCCAGCGCGCGCAGCACCGGCTCGGACAGCAGGTAGCCACGATGCTGGCCGATGTTAGCGAGCATCCGTTCGGCGTCGACCCGCAGGCCGTCGAGCATCCGGGCGCCGGAACTGACGCACGCCGCGAACGACATCCCCGTCTCCGGGACCACCAGCCACTCGGTCTTCCAGGCCCGTCCGTCCCGCTCGTGCTCGACCACCATCCCGTCCAGGGCCAGCCCGGCGTGGGACCGGATCACCCGGGACAGGGTGACCAGGTGCTCGGATATCTCCGGGTTGCGCTTGTGTGGCATCGTGATCGAGCCCACCGTGCCTGCGGTGAAGGACTCTCGCAGTTCGCCGATCTCCGGCCGTTGCAGCTGGTAAACCTCGTTGCCGATCTTGCCGACCGTCGCCGAGATCGCCGCGAGCAGCCAGATGAACTCGGCCACCCCGTCTCGTGAGGTGAGCCAGGGAATATCCGGTGCGGCCAGGCCGAGCCGCGCGGCGAAGGCGTCGAGCAGGTCCGGGGCGCGCTCACCCCAGAATCCCATCGTGCCGAGTGCCCCGCCGAGCTGGACCAGCTCCCAGCCGCGCCGGCCGCGCCGCAACCGCTCCAGGTGCCGGCCGAGTTCCGCGGCCCAGACCGCCGCCTTGAACCCGAACGTGATGGGCGAGCCCGGCTGCCCGTGGGTGCGCCCACACATCGGCGTGTCGCGGTGCTGGGCGGCCAGGTCCAGGGCGCGGTCCCGCATCCGGGTCACGTCCCGTTCGGCGATGTCACCCAGGGCCCGGAAGACCAGCGCGAACCAGGTGTCGGACAGGTCCTGCACGGTCGCGCCGTAGTACACCCACTCCCGCGCGTGCTCAGGCAAGACGTCGCGCAGCGCCCTGATCAGGCCCATCGTCGAATGGCCGGTCGCCCGGGTATGCTCCGCGATCAGGTTCAGGTCCAGCCGGGAGACGTCGGCGTGCGCCTGGATCGCCGCCGCGGCGGCGGGCGGGACTAGGCCCACGTCGGCCTGGGCCTGGGCCAGCGCGGCCAGGATCCGCAGCCAGGCCTGGGTCCGGCCCTCGTCGGTGAACAGCGCGGACGCCTCCGGCGTGGTCCACAGATGCCCGTAGATGCCCGAGTCGGCTGGATGCGCGCCGGTCACGGCTCGGCGCCTCGCGTTGCGGTCCGCGTATGACCGGGGACTGCCGCCGCGGCACCGCCGGCTGGGATCATCACCGGCGGGATGCCGCACAGCGCGCGGAGCGCGGCGCGTACCTCGTCGAGATTCGCCCCCCACGGCACCACCGCCGTCGCGCCGTTGACCTCGATCCCGCGTTCCAGCAGGCAGCACTTGGCCAGCACGCGCGCCCTGGGCTGGCCGGCCGCCTCGACCACCCGGGTCCTCGGGCACAAGTCCACCCGGCGGGGCTGGCTGCCGTAGAAATGCTCGTGGAACTGCCGGGACCGCTCGCAGCCGACCAGCAGCCAGTCCGCGCGATACGGCGGGTGGCAGTCCAGGAAGCTGACCTGCGGGCCTGTCGGCAGGCCGCCGCCCCGGCACGGCAGCAGGTAGTGCGGGGCCGGGTTGGCCGCGACCAGCTCTCGCACGTCCACCGCGTCCAGGACCAGCTGCACCGGCGGCAGATCCTCGTCATAGCCGACCACCTGCTCGGCCATGGCCAGCAGCTTCGGCGGATGCGGCGGGATGACTTCGGTGACCCGGATCGCCACCGGCGCGGGCCGCCAGATGAAGTTCACATGCTCATAGCGGCCCCGGACCACGTACGCGAGCACGCCGTCGCGGCGGTGCGCGATCGCCGCCGAGGCGAGCGACGTGGCGTTGCCTACGTCTGCTGCGGGCTCGTCGATCCAGGCCGTGGTCGGGGGGGTGGCCAGGACGCGCAGCTGCGCCACCGGCGAGAACAGCCGTTCAGGATCTTCTGGCCTGACGGCTACCAGAGCCGTCTGCCCATGGCTGCGCAACACCAGGTACGCCGTCCGCCGGTAGATCTCCCGGCCGCTCAGCAGCGCCGCGATGGCGTCCGGGGTGAGCGGTATGTCGACCTCTTGCACCGACAGCCCCCGGTATGGCCGGGTGATCGTGTTCGGTTCCGGCTCATCGACCCGCTGTGCCGCGATTCCGGATTCGGAGATCATGTCAGCGCGCCGGCTGAGACGGTGTCCGCGCGCAGCCCCAGACGCAGGGTTTCCAGCGAAAGCACGCTGGCCGGCGCGACGTTGCCGAGGTTGACGTCGGCCCCGAACTGCCGTACGAACCACGCCTGCTGGCTCTTGCGAGGAGCCTCGAAAATGACCTTGTCCAGCGGGACCCAGGCCAGGATGGCCGAAACCAGGTCCTCGCGTACGCCCTGATCCGCACGGTAGAGCCCGACCGTGCCGCTCTCCCGGCCCTCGGCGATCACCCACGCGGCGCCCGCATCGAGGTCACGGGCCATCTCCTCGGCCCACTCCGCCGGGGTCGGCGGATAGTTGCCCTCCTTGGCCCCGGTCTCCGCGAGGACCACGAAATCGGCGGCCAGCTCGCGGATCAGGGCCTGCTTCCGGCTGACCGGAAGCGTACGCAGCCCGTCCGATACCTCAAGGTGGGTAATGCCGACGCCGAGGGCCCAGTCACGGAGCTCTCCGATGCAGTCCTGCATCACGGCCACTTCGAGCAGGGTCCCGCCGAGCGATACCGGGCAGCCGTGTTCGGCGCAGATGCCGACCCGGGTACCCAGGGCCGGGTCGACGTAGCCGATGCCCCAGCCGATCTTCACGATGTCCACCAGGTGCGCGGTCTGACCGAGGAAAGAACGGGTCCCGTCCGGGGTGAGCCCACTGTCCAGG
>Ga0306925_10003388_pt1 | contig 14084 bp, 10 predicted proteins | sample flu12Cox44000176_FD_203755 | JGI IMG/M metagenome (GOLD analysis project Ga0306925, IMG submission 203755) | Lab enrichment of tropical soil microbial communities from Luquillo Experimental Forest, Puerto Rico - flux8day.12C.oxic.44.000.176 (v2)... | ecosystem: Environmental > Terrestrial >... | reverse complement strand
TATTTGCAGCGCGGCTGGCTGTCGGTCTGGGCGAGGGACCGGCATTTCCCGCCGCCACGCAGGCAATGCGCAATTGGTATCCGGCGGATCGGTTTGGCTATATCCAGGGGATCACACACAGTGCGTCCCGATTGGGGGCCGCTCTTGCGCCGCCAATCGTGGCCGTTTTGATTCTCTGGGGCGATTGGCGTGTCTCGTTCGTCATTTGCGGTGTAGCAGCGCTCATCTGGGCAGCTTGCTGGTGGTATTTCTTTCAGGACGATCCACGCAATCATCCTCGAGTGGATTTGAAAAGCCTGCAGGGACTGAGCTTGTCGTTGCCGGACAAGCACGCACCGATGCCGCTCGGGATCGTGACGAGGCAAATGTTTCCGGCGACTCTAGTGATGTTCGCCTATGGATGGACGTATTGGGTATTCGTCTCCTGGCTGCCGCTCTATTTCGTGAATGAGCACGGACTGGATCTGAAGAATTCCGCAATATTGACCGGCGCGCTATTCTTTGCAGGGCTGATCGGAAACACCGTTGGCGGTGTGACGTCGGACGCCATACTCAGGCGCACGGGGCGAAATCGCCTGGCGCGTTGCAGCGTCATAGCCTTTTCGCTCGTTGGGTCGGCTGGTTTCCTTATCCCCACAATGTTGATCGGCAATCTTTACGCTGTGATGCCGCTACTGGCCGGCGCGATGTTCTGCCTCGAGCTTACGGTCGCGCCAATGTATGCGATCTCAATGGATATGGCACGGGAGTATGCGGGGCTCGCAAGCTCCTACGTGATCATGGGGGTTGGCTTGTCAGGTATTGTTTCCCCGGTGGTCTTCGGATGGTTGATTGACCGGACCGGAAATTGGAACGTGCCTTTCGCTGCTGCTGTCTCCATATTATTGGGCGGTGCGCTTGCGGTAGTGTGGCTGCGCCCTGACAAGAAGCTGATTATTCGCGAATAAACTGGCGCTCCGGTCGACGGCTCGCGCCCGCTCGGCTCCATAAAGAGGAAGGACTCCGATCCCGAGATACAACATCCTGATCCTTGGGGCGTCGTATGGCTCGCTGCTCGCCTCGAAGCTGCTGTTCGAACGGTCGTTCCATCCGGCTGGGCGGCGACATAGCGCATGGTTTCCTGATGAGCAATCTCAAGTGACAGGCAACGAGCCGTCGCGTGCGACATGACAAAAGCCGATATCGAGCATTGGAATTACTCATTATGAGACGAGGCAGCAGTCATGTAGCGTTGCTGCGCCCGAGTAAGATGTTCGCCTCGGTCGCTACAAACAACGCATCGAGTCATGTGCCGATTCTCTGAACGAGCCACGCTCTGGCTAAAGCTCAGCTCCAATCCAACATATGTGAGACATCATGCCGGTTCGTCGTCCAAACACTATTGAGCTCCAGCAAGTCGCGCTCGAATTGGGTATCCATTTGAACGACGAGGCTGCTGCATCGTTTCACAAGCTGATGCAAGCGCAGCTCGATGCCTACGACCTGGTCGACGCTATGGTCGCGCCGCTGCCGGAGGTGAAATATCCTCGAACCCCGGGAGTGCGTCCACGCGCGAGTGAGAATCCGTTCGGCGCCTGGGCGGTGAAAACCCGCATCCAGGGAGCGCGCGATGGCAAGCTTGCCGGCAAACGAATTGCAATCAAAGATAACGTCTGTGTCGCCGGCGTGCCGATGATGAACGGGTCGTCGATTTTAAGGGGATACGTCCCGGAAATCGACGCCACCATCGTCACTCGGATGCTCGACGAGGGCGGGGAGATCCTCGGTAAATCCGTCTGCGAATACTATTGTGCTTCCGGCGGCAGCCACACATCGGCGAATGGCGTTGTGGAAAACCCGGTCGTGCCCGGTCACAACGCGGGAGGTTCGTCTTCGGGATCTGCGGTGCTGGTGGTCGCCGATCTGGTCGACATGGCGACGGGCGGTGACCAGGGGGGATCAATTCGGATCCCCGCGTCCTATTGTGGGGCCGTCGGATTGAAACCTACCCATGGACTTGTTCCTTACACCGGCATCTTCGCTGTGGAATTAACCGTTGACCATGCCGGACCGATCACCCGTACAGTCGCTGACAATGCGCTGATGCTCGAAGTTCTTGCGGGGCCCGATGGTCTTGATCCGCGCCAGTCTGGAGCCTCCGGCCAACTGTACACACAAGCGATCGCAAAAAGCCCCGCGGGACTTCGCATAGGGGTCGTTCCCGAGGGATTCGGTGTACCGGGTGCGGAGGCTGAAGTCGATAATCGCGTGCGCGAAGCCGCCAAGCGTCTCGCCGACGTCGGAATGCACGTTCGTGAAACGTCGCTGCCGCTTCATGCCTCGGGAGCGGCAATTTGGACCCCGATCTTTTTAGAAGGTGCAACTGAGCTGATGATGCGCGGAAACGCGTATGGCACCAACATGAAAGGCGTATTCCTCGAAAGCCTCCTGGATGCCCATGCAAAATGGCGCGATCGAGCCGACGAGTTCTCCGAAACTCTCAAACTAGGCATTTTGACCGGCCATTATATGTCCTCGCGCAATAGGGGCCGTTACTATGGAAAGGCTCAAAATCTGAATCGATTGCTGACTGAAGAATATAACAAGGCACTCACCGAAGTGGATGTTTTGCTGATGCCAACGACGCCGATGGCCGCAACCCCGCTACCCAACCCAGGAGCTGCACGGGAGGAGATCATTGCGCGCGCGTTCGAAATGGTCGGCAATACTGCGCCGACGTGTCTTACTGGCCATCCAGCTATTTCGGTCCCGGTCGGAAAAACGTCGGATGGCCGCCCCATTGGGGCTATGCTGATCGCCAAGCATCTCGATGAGATGACCTTGTACACGGCTGCTTCGGCTCTGGAGGCGTGTTACAAATAAGCCAGGCGCCGCAACGTCATTCGAACGGTCTGCAAAGGGGAGTTCGTTCGAAGTCCGTCGTCGTACTTCGAGCGATCCCAACCCATCACTCGTCAAAACAAAAGCCGGACCGGTCAACGCTGCGCGCATCCCGGTCCGACTTGAATCTGGCGTTGCTGAAGCACATCAAGCCGCGGCAATTTCGAACAGCGGCGGCATAGCCGGGCGCGCGCCTTGATTTGTCCCAGCGAGAAGTACCTTGCTCACTTCTTTTTCTTCTTGGCGGTCTTCTTCTTCTTTGCCTTCTTCGCTTTCTTAGCCATGTTACCCTCCGCAATCCCAAAGTTGATTCAGTGCAAGTCGACCTCGACATGCACGCGTACAAAAGTACACCACAATTGAAAAATTGATACTGCGCGCTTGAAACAAGGTAAACGGCGGTCAGCCTGCAGCATGGGCGGGTAGGCCAACCTCTCGCGCGTCGATGCGATATCTTGATAACATCCGCGCTGAGATTGACCTGGAGCGACAGCCGCTCTTGGCGGGCAGTTTGGAGCGCAAGCGATCGCTCGGAGTGATGGGCATGCTCCTCGAACCGAGCGCCCGGAATGTCGGTGACCACTCTGTCCGGATGCGAGGAACGAGGGGGGCTGGAAAATCTTGCCCACGCATTGAGCCGACCGACCGGGCTGCGGCGCATTTTCTATTTCCTCGGCGTCTTGTTGGCACCCATGTAGCCGAATAAGAATCCTGCCACCTTTCGCATTTGGATCTCCTCGCTGCCCTCTGTGATGCGGTAGCGGCGATGGTGGCGATAGATGTGCTCGAACGGCTTGTGGCGCGAGTAGCCCATGCCGCCATGTACTTGCATGGCTCGATCGGCTGCTTCGCAGCACAGGCGGTTTGCCCAGTAATTGCACATGGAGACCTTATCGGAGAGCGTTCGCTCGATCTGCTGTTCGGTGAGCGCGTCCATCTCGCAGGCCGTCTTGCGGATCAATAGGCGCAACATTTCGGCTTGGGTCGCGAGCTCGACCAGCGGGAACTGAATCGCCTGATTTTCGGCCAACGGCCGGCCGAAGGGTTTGCGCTCTCGCGCATATTTGACACTCTCGTTGATACAATAGACCGCAGCGCCAAGCGAACTCGCCGCCTGGCGAATCCGATTCTCATGGACGAAGCATTGCGCGAGCGACAATCCGCTTCCGACCTCGCCGAATTGCGCATCCTCAGGTACGAACACGTCGGTAAAGCTAACGCGCGGATGATCAGTCGGCATATTGAACGTCCACATATATTCCTCAATCTTTACGCCGGCGCTCTTCGCGGGTACCAGAAAACAGCTGATGCCGTGCGCATCGCCATCATTGCCTGAAGTTCGCGCAAATAGCGCGCAATGCGTGGCGATGTGCATGCCGGTCGTCCACATCTTCTCTCCGTCGATGACCCAGCCCTTAACGTGGTCGCGCGTGGCCGGCGTTGCTCGCATCTCCATATGGGTGGCATCCGAGCCATGATGTGGCTCAGTCAACCCGAACGTGATGCGATACTTTCCGGTGATTGAGCCGTCGATCATCGCCTTCTGATCCTCGCTGCCGTAGCGGTCGAGCATGGTCACGATAGGAAAATTGCCGACGATGGAATGCTCGTTCTGCAGATCGTTGTGCAGGCCCAGTCCTTTGGATGCAAAATGCTCGCGGATCACGGCCATCCAGAGGTTGGAACCATCCTTGCCGCCATAACGCTTGGGCAAGGCAAAGCGCAGATGGCCGGCGGCATCGGCGAGGTCTTTGGCCTTGCGCAGCAGCGCTTCCCATTCGGGTCGTGGCAGTCCACCGCCCTCGTAATCCGTACGGGCCCACTCACGGCGATGGTCGAAGAACCGAATGTTGTCGTCCGCTTCTTCCAACGGCTTGATCTCGCGCTCGATAAATCCGTCGATCTCGTCGAGATAGGCGGCAAGGCGAGGCGGCAGCGAAAAATCCAAGGCGTTCTCCCCCGACAACATTAGTTGTGGTTTGCGGTCGGATTGATTTAGGCGAGAAGCCGACGCGCAAGTCAAGCGATCTGACGATACGTTGCAGGTGCCGGCGCCTTGCGCGATAATACCAGAGATTGTCGTGGGCCCGGTTTATCTTCCGCGGAAAATTGGGGGCGGGAGCAAAGTGGTGCTGAAAATGTTTTACTCGGGTGGAGCAGAAGGTCGCGAACCCGCCGGCTGCCCGACACGCATTGTCGAGAGACGCTAATGGAGGAAAAACTCTCACGCCGCGTCGGATCGTGGTATCGCGGGGCGACCGGAGTCGTCGCTGCGGAAAAGCTTTCCGGTGGGGCCAGTCAGGAAACCTGGCGCTTCGACATCGTGCATCCCGAAGGGAACTTCGGCGCGATTTTGCGTCGGGCGCCCGATGGCCACGGGGCAGCACCGTCCCGCGCGGCGGGGCTCAATGCTGAGGCCAGGCTGATGCAGCTGGCTTTCGACGCGAGTTTACCGTCACCACGCGTGCTGCATGTGCTGACGCCAGAGGATGATCTCGGTGTGGGCTTCATTATGCAGCGGGTGGACGGCGAGACCATCGCACGCAAGATTTTGCGCGAGGAGGAATTCGCCGACGCAAGACCGAGGCTCGCCCGTGAGCTCGGCGGCGTGCTCGCCGGCATTCACAGTTTGCCGGGCACGCAGTTGCCTGAGCTGCGCCGTATGACAGCGGCGAAGGAACTCGACGAATCCGAGCGCGACTATCGCAACCTGAACTGGCCGAAGCCGGTGTTCGAACTGGCGCTGCGCTGGCTGCGCGACCACGACCCCGGTCCGCCGATGGAGGCGACGCTTGTGCATGGCGACTTCCGCAACGGTAATCTCGTTATTGGCCCCGATGGGGTGCGGGCGGTGTTGGATTGGGAGCTTGCCCACCTCGGCGATCCAATGGAGGATCTCGGCTGGCTCTGCGTGAATTCCTGGCGGTTCGGCGAGATCGACAAGCCGGTCGGCGGCTTCGGCTCGCGCGAGGAGCTGTTCGCGGGCTATGAGGCAGCCGGGCGCCGCGTCGATCCAACGCGCGTGATGTTTTGGGAGGTCATGGGCACCCTGCGCTGGGGTCTTATGTGCGGCGGTATGATGCAGCGTTTCCGCGAGGGCCCGGATCATTCTATGGAACGCGCGATGATCGGACGCCGTGCGTCCGAGACAGAGGTCGATCTGCTTGGGCTGCTGGCTCGGCGAGGAAGTTGAGCATGCAAGATGAACCGACACCCATCGAGCTGACCAGGGCGGTCGCCGATTTCCTGCGCGGCGATATTGCTCCGATGATCTCGGGCCACAACGCCTTCAAGTTGCGCGTCGCGATTAATATCCTCGATCTTGTGACGCGGCAATTGACGCTGGAAGAGGCCAGCGACGCTAAGGAAGTGGAGCGGCTGGCCAGTCTGCTGGGGATGAAGGGCTCGGTGATGGAGCTAAACCGCGTGCTGGCCCAGCGGATCGCGAAGGGCGAGTTCGATCTCAGTACGACCGGGCTCGCTGAGCATCTCTGGCAGACGACGATGGACAAGCTCGCGATCGATCAGCCGAATTATGCGTCCTACAGGCGGGAGCTTGCGCGGGACAAGGGAACATAAATTAGAGACCACACGCAGTTCCACTATTGGGGCTGATCTCCTTCAAGGAGTAGTCACCGCTGTATCGAACCCCCAAAGTAGCCGCGCGTCATCTGTCGCATTGGCTCGCAGCCATCCGCTCACGCCACCCGAGAAGACGACACCAGGAATAAGAGGACCGCAGCAGAGAGTGCGGGACTGCATCGGTCGCGGTCATCGCAGGGGATCGGCGGCACCTGCGGCACCTGCATGTGACCTTGTCGTTCGACAGGCTCAGCGCGAAGAGACCGCCGCCCGCGCTCGGATCAAGACTCCGGGTGCCGTCACGTAGTACAATCGCATGTCGCAGTTGGCCACGTAACGCCATTCGATGTAGTGTCAATGAACTGCCGCGTACAAGATCTTGTCCTGGGTCGCGCCGGCAGCATCGAACTCGGCGACGATGCGCCCGGTGCGCGCCACCAGGATACGGTCGGAGACGGCGAGTATCTCCGGCAGGTAGGACGAGATCACCACGACCGCTTTGCCTTCGTCCGCCAATCGTCGGATTTCCGAGTGAATATGCGGGATAGTACCGACGTCGACGCCGCGGGTCGGCTCGTCGAAGATGATGATCGAAGGTTGCTGGCCCAGGGATTTTGCGAGGACGACCTTTTGCTGGTTGCCGCCGGAAAGCTCGATGATTCTGGCCTTGCGCTGCAACGCGTTGATCTTGAGCCGCTCGACCCAATAGTTTGCGAGTTTCGATCGCCGCGCGCGTGAGAGCAGGAAACTGAAACCGCTCCTGGTTGCGAGCCTTCCGACATAAACGTTGTCATCGACAATCATGGTTTCGAAAAAGCCGTTAGCTTTGCGATCTTCGGTGATATAGGCGATGCCATCGTCGATCGCCTGCCGTGGAACGCGGTAGCGGATTGGTCGTCCGCGCAACCTGATAGTGCCGCCGTTCACCAGGTTGCGCTTCAGCGCGCCGAATATGATCTTGGCAATCTCGGTACGGCCTGAGCCGATCAGGCCGGCGATGCCCACCACTTCGCCGGCATAAACTGAGAACGACATGTTCTTCACCACCATACCCATGGTGACGTTCTCGACCGTGAGCACCTTGTCCTGCCTATGATGCGCTGGCCGGCTGGCGCGACCATAGACCGCCTGCGCCACCTGGCGCCCGACCATGTGTTGCACCAGCGCGTCGCGCGTCAGGCTCTTGGCGGGGGCCGTGATCACGAGCCGTCCGTCGCGCAACACAGTGATGCGGTCGGCGATCTGAAGCGATTCTTCGAGCGCATGGGAGATATAGATGATGGCTACTCCCCGCGCCCGCAGGTCACGGACGAGATGGAAGAAATGGACGATTTCCTCGGGCGTCAGACTCGCCGTCGGCTCGTCGAAGATGATAATGCGCGCCTTGTTGTAGATCGCACGCGCTATCTCGACCATCTGCTTCTTGGCGGTGCCGAGGAGGCCCACCGGCGTTGCCGGTTCGACATGAAAATTCAGCGACTGCAGGAGCTGCTGCGCCTGGATGTTCAGCGTGCGGAACCGCGTGAGCAGCTTTTCGTTGCCAAGCTCGATGTTCTGCGCCGCCGTCATCGTCGGCACGAGGCTGGTTTCCTGGTAGACCATGCAGATACCGGACGCCAGCGCGTCGCGCGGCTGCTCAAACGTGACCGGCTTGCCGTCCACGTAAATCTCGCCCGCGGTAAGTCCGATCGCGCCGGCAATCGCCTTGCACAGCGTGGACTTGCCCGCGCCGTTCTCGCCGACCAGGGCGTGAACCTCGCCGGAAAAGAGGTCGAAGTTGACGCCTTCGATGGCGTGGACACCGCCATAAATCTTGCTGCCATTGACGACCTTGAGTACGGGCTCGCCGGCCCCCGCGGTCGGCGCTTTCATCTCCGAAGATGTCACCAAATCGCTCATCCAGCGTCTCCTCGCTCGAGAAGCAGGTGTCCCGCACCACGCGAGGCGATCACCAGGCCCTGCGGGGTCGTGCAGGCGCCGGTAATCCCGTGGAAGCGACCGCCGGCTCGGCTATGAATGCTGCTATCGACTTCACCGTTGGCATTCAGATGCACGAGCAGGCCATAGGAGCGGGGAGGTGCCCAGGGCTTTTGGATACCGAGCGCCTTGACGCCACCAATCTGCATCGGCTCAAGACAGTCGCTGCCGCCGGCATAGGCGGGGGCGATCCAATAGTCCGCGGGCATGGACGCGAGCATTTCCTCGCGGAAATCGTCCTCCTTGAGGACGAATTCTATCAAATGTGTGCGGCGCGCGAAAACACCCAGATAAAACCCGCCGCGGCCATCTGGTTTGAGACGCGCAGGATAGCCCGGCAGGTTGCGAAGCATGGCTTCCGGTTGTGCCGAGCCATTGCCAGGTGGCGGCGGCATACGGCTGACGCGATGCGCCCAGCTCTCACTGAACCAGAGCTGTCCGCTATCCGGCGTGATGGTGATCCCATAAGGATAGTGCAAGTCCTTCAGGGGCGTGCTTACGTCGTCGAGCCCAGGACCGCATTCGATGATACGGCCGTTGTGGCGCTTTTCCATGAGGTCGCGCCGCCACTCGGAAGGCTGGCGCCCCATGCTTCCTTCCACTGCAAAGATACGGCCATCGGGGGCGACCACGACCGACATCAGGCCGGCCAGGGCACAACCCTCCGCCTTTTCAAGCCAACGCGGCTCGGGCTTGGTGGGATCAATCGCCGCAAGTCCCCGACCTGCCACACAAACGAGAATGCGGCCATCGGGATGTATCGCAAGCCCGCCCGCATCACCGTCGAACTTCGCCACCGGTACGCGTGTCGCAAAACCATCGCCCGAAAGCCTGAGGACCTGTTTTCCGGCGGAAACAAGCAACGAACCGTCCCGGTCGGCCAGAACGTCGTCGAGACCTGGCAGGGGACCACCGATCGGCACGCAGGCATCAAGGCGGTCGTTCGGGCTCAGCGCGCCGTCCAGCGGCGGGATAGCGTTTTGTTCGCCATCCCGGTCAATGATGCTGCGGATGTCCCGCATCAGATGGTCAAAGAATCCCACGGCCGCTCACCCCATCACCCTGCTCCTGTTCCCCCAATAGGCGTCATAACCGGTCCAGTTCTCGTCAGCGCCGTCGAGCTTGATACGCCCGATGCGATTGTTTTCGAGGCCGCCGAGATAAAGATAGCCCTTGTGCTCGCGCATCGAGGTCAGCGTCGAATGCGAAATGCCGGTCGGATCCCACCAGGATTCCAGCGCCTGACCCTGTTCGTTGAATTTGAGAACGCAACCATGGTTTAAGGCCGGCGTCAGCCACTCGTCCGTCGGTACTTGTTTGACCATGCGAAGCCGGAAGCCGGGTTTGCGTGCCGCCAAGTCGAAGGTCGGCGTGCGAATGCCGACCAGCGCCAGCCAGTAATTGCCGTCCGAGGAGCGGTTGATGTTGTCGGGATTGCCCGGCAGTTCGTCGATCAGCACCTCGGTCCTGCCCTTGCTGGGACCGGCTATCCAGTGACGGAAGATCTTGCACAGCGACGTACTAGCGATCAGCAGCGACCTGCCGTCGTGCGAAACGCACACACCATTGGGAAAATAGAATTGGTTGACGACGGTGTGCGTAGTACCGGTCGCGGGATCGTAGCAGACCAGCCGGCCGTTCGGGCGTGACTCGAGAATGTCGAGCGAACTGGTCGTCACCTCGTAGCGCGTGGTGCAATCGCTGAAATAGATCTTCCCGTCCGGGGCGATGTCGAGATCGTCAGCCATGCGCAGCCGCGAGTCATCGTTGAGCTTGTACCATGTGCGGTTGGTTTCATCGGTTACCTTGAACACCTCGCCGCTTGGCGTGACGCCATAAACCCCCATGCCCGCCACGCAGACGATCAGGTTCTCGTCGCGATCGAACTGCATGCCAAACGGCCGACCGCCGATGTGCGCGAAGACCTCTCGTCGTTCGAAGTTGTGTCCTGAGAAACGGATGATGTTCCCGTCGCGGGTCGAGCCGTAGAGGCGATCCTGCCGATCGAGGATGACGTCCTCCGGTCCCTCGACCTGGTCGAGCCCGATCGCCCGCGCATGGATGAGCCGGTCGTTTTGCGCGTAGGGCGAGTTCGACCCCGGCTGAACGGACGGCGCCCGCGAGAGCGCAACGAAGGCCGGGTTGACATAGATCTTCTGGATCGCCTTGCCGCGGTTCTTTGCCCATTTGACGTCGACGCCGACGGCAACGAGCAAGATCACGCCCGTGACCGCAGAGCTGACATAGCCCGGAATACCCATCCGCACGAGGCCATTGATCAACAGGAAGATGATTACGGCGCCAATCATCGCGCGCCACACGGTGCCCTTGCCGCCGGCGAGCGAGATGCCGCCGAGCACGACGGCAGTGAGCGCCTGAAACTCCCAACCCACCCCGGTGGTCGAATCGGTGCTCGATTGTCTGGCGGCGTAAAAAATGCCGCTCGCGGCGCACAGCAGGCCCGACAGCACATAGGTGAAGAACAGGATCAGCCGCACGCGGATTCCGGCGTGTCGCGCCGCCTTGCGGCTCGCGCCGATGGCGGTCAGGTGCCAGCCATAGCGCGAACGTGACAGGAAGATATGGCAGATCAGCAACACGATGATGAGCGTCGCTGCATTGACGGGAACGCCCAGGATGTTGCCGGTCCCGATAAAATCCCACGCGTCGCTGTCCACTGAATTAGTCGCAAATACTTGCGCGTACCTGGTGTTGAGAAGATTTACGGAAGCGCGCAGGATGATGAGCGTGACGAGCGTGGTCAAAAATGGCCGCGTCTTCAGATAGCCGATCAGGAAACCATTGACGCTGCCGAGCGCCGCGCCGACCGCGAGCGTCGCCGCGATCGAGAGCCCGACCGGCAGCTCCAGCACGAACAGGAAATAGAGCGCGGAGAAATTGCAGAATGCGAAAATTGCGCCGACGCTGAGATCAATACCGCCGCTGATCAGGCAGAATCCCATCGCGAGCGCCACGAAGCCGAATTCGGCAAACAGCCGCAGCAGCGACAGCGAATTCTGTACCGTCGCGTAGTCCGAAACGGTCAACGCGAAATAAAGCCACAGGCCGATCATTACGGTGAACGGGATCACCGGCTCGAACCACTGCTTCAGCAATAGCTCCGACAGCAGCAGCCGCGGCGAGAAGCGCCGTACCGAGGAGGCGACCGAATCCATCGTTAACGACATCGTCACGATACTCCCGCAGGGTCCGGCGGCGCTGGGCTAGTGGAGTGGATTTGACATTCGCTGCCCAACGAGCCGCACAGATGAATAGCGAATGTCAAATCCTAAGCTTCACTAGAATCTTGAACTTGCTAGTGGTCTTTTGATTCTAACATTCGCAAACGTGCCCGCCGCATTGGGAAGCGAATGTTAGAATCAGACCACTAGGCGCCGCCGAATTCCGTCCGTCTATTTCTTCGGGAGAGCGTAGCAATTGCCGCCGCTGGCGTTGGCTTTGTCGATCCAGAGCGGTTGAGTGTAGAATTCGAGATTGCGGGCGCCGGGTTTTTCCCCCGACTCCAGCAGCATCTGCGCCGCCATCATGAGGTCGTGGCCCTGTTCGGTCGCCTTGTAGCTGAGGAACTTGTAGAAGTTGCCCTGATTGACCTGATCGCAATCAAGCTGGGAGCCCTCGCCCGACGCGTAGACCTTCACCTGATCAATCTTGCCGGCGTTGCGGATGGCCTGCGCCGCACCTGATTCCATGATGCCCCAGAAACCGATGCTGGCACACAGGTCGGGATGCTGCTGGATAACGGTCGCCGTGATGTTCAGCGCGGTGTTGGCATCCCAGTTGGCAGCCTGGTTCGAGACGACCTTGATGGCCTGGTCCTTGTTGAGAACCTCCATGACCCCGCCAACCTGATCGACGCTTGCCGCAGCCGCCAGTTCGCCCTGGACAATCTGCACCTTGCCCGACTTGCCCGAGCCCGTGCCGCATTGCTTGACCACATCCTGGGCGAGGATCTTGCCTACCTCATGCCAATCGGCACCGACAAAGGCGCTGGACTTGTAGTTGGACGACATGTTGATCTGAACTACATAGGTGCCTTGGCTCTCGGCGCGCTTCAGGTCCTTCATCAACAGCGTCACGCTGGGATTCTGAACGATCAGGACGTCGGGCTTTTGATCGACCAGCGCGGTGAGAGCCTGCTGCATGGCCGACGGGTTGTTGTTGGGATCGCGCACGATGAATTTCATGCCGCGCCACTCAGCCTCCTGTTGCACCACTCGCGTCCATTCGTCCATCAGCGGTACGTTCAATGCGATGGGCAGGAAGGCTATGGTCTTGCCTTGCAGGGCCTTATCATAGGCGGATCGAAGTTCGCGCGCGGTCTTGGTGCCGCTTTCCTCCTGCGCAGTCACCATGAAAGGCAGTGCGGCAAACGCAAGGCCGACAACTGCCGCCGTCCAATTTCGTCCGATTGTCATGAACTCCTCCCTCTGTTGGTATCGAAATTCGATTTTCAATCGCCCTGGCGCGCTGTTTCCTCGTCACGGGGGTGCAACCAGTTGTCGAGGACGATGGCGCCGAGCAACACGATTCCCTTGATGATGTTCTGAACCTCGCTGTTGACGTCCATGATAGTGAAGGCATTGAGCAGCGTGCCGATCAAGATGCAGCCGACCACCACGCTGAACACGCTGCCGCGGCCTCCGACCAGGCTGATGCCACCGATCACCACCACTAGCACGACATCGAAGATCATCGTGCTTTGCGTGATTTGCATCTGCATGCTGCCGGTGGTGCCGATCCATACTAGGCCGGCCATCCATGCGAGCAGGGCTACCAGCATGTACTCGAGCATGATCAGCGGCCGGAGCGCTACGCCAGTCAGCCGTGCGGCTTCTGGGTTGTCGCCTTGCGCATAGATGAAGCGGCCGACGGACGTCAGCGACAGGAAAAGCTGCATTGCGACGGCGGTGGCTGCAAATACCAGAATTGGAACGGGAATGCCGAACACCCGGCCGGCGCCGAGAAAAAGCAGCGCCGGCGCATCCGTCGGAGCATAGACCACGTAAGCTGGAGCGAACCAGAAAGCCAGGCCGTAGATCACAAAACCCGCCGCCAGCGTGACGAACAAGGCCGGCGCTTCGACGAAGGCGACCATGACGCCGTTCACGAGGCCGATCGTCACTGCAAGCCCGAGCGCCAGCAGGCAGGCCCATCCGATCGGCATTCCCTGCTGGATTTTGATCAGGGCGATCGCCCAGGGGCCGGCCATGATCGCGATCTCGCTCAAATCGATGCCGCGGCTGATCACGATCAGCCCCATCCCGAGGCCCAAAATTCCAAGGATGGAGATGCTGCGCAGCAGGTTGAGCAGGTTGGTCAGGGTCGCAAAGCCGTTCAGGGTCAGGCCGAAGGCTATTACCAGCGCGATCGTGATCAACAGGACGATCTGCTCCTGGTTTGGTTTGGCAGCCGTCAAGCGAAAACGAGGCGTGCTCGCCGACGCAAGCGGGGATTCAACTGCCATAGCACACCTCGACGATGCATCTTGACGCGGCCATATGGACGGCCGAGGCCGCGGCCAAGTGCATCGCATCCTCCCGGTTATATTTTTGTCTTAAGTTCGACTTTCCACCGGATCGAGTAGGACGTCAAACATGAAATGCAACCGATTCTCCGTCCCCGAA
>Ga0306925_10003387_pt1 | contig 14084 bp, 10 predicted proteins | sample flu12Cox44000176_FD_203755 | JGI IMG/M metagenome (GOLD analysis project Ga0306925, IMG submission 203755) | Lab enrichment of tropical soil microbial communities from Luquillo Experimental Forest, Puerto Rico - flux8day.12C.oxic.44.000.176 (v2)... | ecosystem: Environmental > Terrestrial >... | reverse complement strand
CCATTGCCCGCGACTGTCATAAAAAAGTCGCGCGTCTGCCGGGGCTTTCAAATTCTATTCCCGAACGATGATTGCCGGATTTGGCACGATTGGTGTGTTCCTTGGCATCGCCATGGCAACGTTGGCGCCCGACTATCCGCGCCATCAGGCCGTCATCGAGAATATAGCGGGCTTCCTCCTGCTCGGCGGGTTTGGCTTGCTGGCTATGATTGCAGTGCTTCATCGGCGCACATAGTCTGCCGCACCGGCCATAGAATATCTCGATCATGCGCCCGCTTTTCCTCCCCACCGCACGCCAAACGAATTGGCTTCTGATCGTCGGCTTTTTGTCGCTTGGCCAAGCGCTTTACCTGCGCTACATGGCGCTCGAGAACAACACGGTGGCGCTGGCCTGCCAGGACGGGCTTCAGACCTGGCTGTGCACGACGTTCCGGCTGACCATCGTGCTGTTCAATTACGGCGTCTTCGGCTGGGCCGCGCTGATCGTCGCGTTTTTGAACCTGCTGCGGCCGTCGGTGGTGCTGGTAGCGGCGGCGCTCGCTGCGTCCGCCTTCGGCGTCGTACTGCACAATGCCGATCTTGCGGCGGTTGCCGTAGGCTTTCTTATTCTGAGTTTGGCGCGACCCGCGCCCGTTGCAGCGTGAAGGCAAGGCCGATCAGCGCTGCGCAGAGCCACATTGATTGCCAGTTGGCGAAGGTTTCGTTGACGGCGATGTAGGCCGCCGAAAGCGCGAGCACGACGGCGGCGACAAGCTCGGCCATTGGCCGTGACGTGTTGGCACGCGCGGCTTTTGCAAGCGGCGTCGACAGAGTCAGAATGAGGTACGGCACGATCGCGGCGATCAGCGGCGCAAAGTCGAAATCGCGGTAGCGCGGATCGAACACCAGGCCGAGCGCGGACTGCACGGCAAGCAGAAATGTCGCGATCAGGACGCCGCCAAGCACACAACGCTGAAGATTGCCGCGTCCGGAGGCGCCGCCGCCAAGAAACGCGGCGAAGGCCGGCACGGTCTGGTTTGCCGCGCAGGCAAACGCCGCAAGCAGCGGCGCCGCGCCGGCGACCAATGTCAGGAGCAGCATGCGCAGCAAGCGCCCGGGCCGGTAGCCTTCGATCGGCACGGTCGCGATGGTCCAGCCGAACAGCACGCCTGAGACGAACGCGATGATGGCGACGCGCAGCCACAGATAGGGCGGCGCCCGTTCGCCGCGGCCACCGCGCCACGCCGCCGCAAATGTAAGTGCGGCGAGCGCGACGCCGGCGAGCGCTTGCATGAACCAGTGCGGATGGTTGGAAACCGCGCCGCCGAAGGTGAATTTCGACTGACCGCTGAAGCGATCGATGATGCCCCAGTAGCGCCCGACCGAGCCTTCGAGCCGGCGCTTCCACGGCTGGTCGAACGCCTCGATGACATTGACGTGAAAGTTCTCACGTTTGGCGAGCGTCAAAGTATCTTCGATGACGCGCGCCTGGTTGACCGGCGACGGCAGCGCGCCTTCGCGCATGCGCCCCTGGCTCGGCCAACCGACTTCGCCGATGACAATCTCCTTGCCCGGCATGGCCGCGGCGACGCGCTTGCGGATGGCGTCGATGTGGGCCGCGGCGAGCGAAGCGCGCAATGGGAAATCTTCCCAATACGGCAGGATATGGATGGTGACGAAGTCGACGTCGTTTTTGAGATCGGAATAACGCAGCCAGAACTCCCAGACATCCGCATAGGTCACCGGCTGGCTGATCTGCGCCTTGACCTCGCGGATGGCGGCTTGGACGTCGGCGAGCGACAGCTCGCCGCGCAGCAGCACCTCGTTACCGACGATGACGGCGCGGATGGTTTCGGGATATTTGCGCGCCAATGCGACGACGGTGGCGATCTGCGCGCGGTTGCGCGCGGTTTTGTTTGAAAGCCACAAGCCCTGCAGCACCTTGAGCCCATGGCGCTGCGCGATGGCGGCGATCTGATCCTGGCCGAACTCGATCGAGTAGGTGCGGATGCAGTCGGTGTAACGGGCGAGGAGTTTCAGATCCTCGTCGATCTGGGCCACCGTCAACTGCGTGTTCTCGACGAGCGGCGTCTGGCCGTCGCGGAACGGCGCATAGGACAGGCAATAAAGCTTCTCGCCTGGCGCAAGCGGCGACGGCGGCAATTGAACCGGCTTGCCGAGCCACCACCAGGTGACGCCGATTGCGAGCGCCGTCAGCGCAAGCAGAGGAAGCGGTCGGCGGATCGTCGGTTGGTCGGCGAGGCACGGCACGGCTGTCGCATTACCAGGCGCAAATGGCTTCTGCCAAGGTCGACTAGCCGACGCGGGCGACCTGCGCCGCCGTGCGCGCTGGACAAACCGACGCAGTTAGGGTGATGTCATCGGCGGCTTGGGCGGAAAGAAATGCGAAAAAGGCCATATCGCCGCCGTAAGCTTTTAGGAAACGTCCGTCCCATCAACGCGAACCTGCAAAAACATAAGTAAAACCATGCGTTCCCGTGTGTTGAGCGTTGCGTTCGGGCTATGTGCGGTGGCCTATCTGGCCCCGGTTTTGACCGCGCCCCTCGCGGCGCCAGCGGCGGCCCAGAGCACCGATGCCAAGCCTGCCGCAGAAGCCCCGGCCAGCGGCCAGGACGCGGCCAAGCAGACCCAGAAAATCGACGAATTCGCTGAAGCGGCGAAAGCCATAAGCGGGCCGGCCGGCAATCCGGAATGCGTTTGGCTCGGCGGTCGGGTCCTCAACCGGCTGTGGAACGACGATCTCGACGCGGCGTTTCGCCACCTCGATCTTTACGACCGGTTCAGCTGCCCGAGCGGTCATGTCCAGGCCAGCTTCCGCTGCCTGCTGCTGCATTCCGGTAGCATCAATCCGAAGGTCGCCGATCCGAAGGCCGGCGACAGCCTCAATGGTTGGGTTCAGGCCTGCTGGCTCAACCCCAACCAACAGGTCGCGCCGCCGCCGGCCGCTGCCGTTCCGAGCCCGACCCAGAACCATTGACCGACTTGTGCGTTGGCAGCTTGCGTGGTCTTGCAATACCGCCATGCCGTTGCATCACCTTGTCTTGAATTTGCCATGCACCAACGCTACTTGTTGAATTGCCGCTCGCAAGGTAACCTCATCAGCCTTACGGCCATAGTCGAACCTTGGGGACGGGTTCGGGCCTCTGTGTCCTTCGCCCCGCGTGGTTAAAAGTCGATGCGCACCGTCGCCGCTGTGCTCGCGCTTGTAGCGTGCGTGCATGCAGGGATGTGGCTACTTCTGCGAGGCGAACAAAGCGCCCCCGATTTCACCGGCCAGCTCGCTAGCGTTTCCTACACGCCGTTCGCTCATTCGTCCCATCCGGACACCGGCCCGCCGCCGACGCCCGCGCAAATTCGCGCCGACCTCGCGGCGATCGCGCCTTATACCAAGGGGATCCGCCTCTACTCCTCGACCGGCGGCGCCGAGCTGGTACCGCCGATCGCTGCCGAATTCGGCCTGAAGGTCACGGTCGGCGCCTGGATCGACAAGGACAAGGAGCGCAACGAGCGGGAAATCAACGCGGCGCTCGAACTCGCCCGCCATAACAGCAACGTCAACGCCATCGTCGTCGGCAACGAGACCACGGGCGTCCGCGCCGAGATGAACGTCGACGACCTGATCAAGCTCATCCAGAGGGTGAAGCGACAGAGCCCAGTTCCTGTAACGACTGGCGAAATCTGGACGGTCTGGATGGACCATCCGGAGCTCACATCGGCCGTCGACTTCATCGGCGCGCATATCCTGCCGTACTGGGAAGGCGTCGATGCCTCCCGCGCCGTCGATCAGACCATCGAGTTCTACGAAAAGCTGCGCCAGATGCATCCCGGCAAGCGCATCGTTATCTCCGAGTTCGGCTGGCCGAGCGCGGGCTACAATTACCATCGCGCCGTTCCGGGCCGCGCCGAACAGGCGCTGGTGATCCGCGATTTCGTCAATCGGGCACAGGCCTACGGCATCGACTACAACATCATTGAGGCCATCGATCAGTCGTGGAAGACCGCCGAAGGCGGCGTCGGTCCCTATTGGGGCCTGATCGACGCATCGCGCCAGCCGAAATTCGCCTGGACCGGCACCATCACCGATCCCGACTATTTTAAACGCGCCGGCCTTGCTGTGCTGCTCGGCCTCTTGCTGTCGCTGCCGATCCTCACCATGGCACGGGCGACCGTGCCGCAGGCGTTTCTGCTCGCCGCCGCGGCCAATGGCGTCGGCGCCTGGTTCGCCGCCATCGTCGCGTTCTGGAAGGGCCATTACTTCGTGCCCGGCGCGGCCTTTGCGCTCGGGCTCGGCATGGTGCTGCTCGTGCCGCTGGTCTTCATCGCCCTCGCCCGCGTTGAGGAGATCGCCGCGATCATGTTCGGCCGCGCGCCGCGCCGGCTTGCCAACGCGCCTTCGCTCGTGCCCGACGCGCCAGAAGCTTACGCACCGAAAGTCTCGATCCACGTGCCGGCCTGCTGCGAGGTGCCCGACATGCTGATCGCAACGCTGGATGCATTGTCGCGGCTCGACTATCAGAACTTCGAATGCGTGGTGGTGATCAACAACACGCCCGATCCGGCGGCCTGGCAGCCGGTCGAGGCGCACTGCGCCACCCTTGGCAAGCGCTTCAAGTTCATCCGCGTCGACAAGCTTGCCGGCTACAAGGCGGGCGCGCTGCGGCTCGCGCTCGAGCATACCGCGCCGGATGCGGCGATCATCGGCATCATCGACGCCGATTACGTGGTCGCGCCGGATTGGCTCAAGGATCTGGGGCCACTGTTCGCCGACCCGCACGTTGGCTTGGTGCAGGCGCCGCAGGATCACCGCGACGGTGACCGCTCGGTTATGCACGCGGCCATGAACGCCGAATATGCCGGCTTCTTCGACATCGGCATGGTGCAACGGAACGAGGTCAACGCCATCGTCATGCACGGCACCATGTGCCTCATTCGCCGCGCCGCCCTGGACGCGGTCGGCGGCTGGGCGACCGACACTATCGTCGAGGACACCGACTTAGGCTTGAGCATCCTGCAGCACGGCTATATCGCCCACTATACTAACCGCCGCTACGGCTACGGCCTCCTGCCTGATACCTTCGACGCCTTCAAACGCCAGCGCCAGCGCTGGGCCTATGGCGGCTTTCAGCTGTTCCGCAAGCACTGGCGCAAGCTCTTGCCGTGGTCGGACGGCATGACGCGCGAGCAGAAGCGCGAATACGGCATCGGCTGGCTCAACTGGCTCGGCGGCGACTCGATCGGAGTGATCGTGGCGCTGCTCAACATCGTCTGGGTGCCCGCGGTGGCGTTCGCCAATATTGCGGTGCCCGACCGTATCCTGACGATTCCGATCATTATGGCGTTCACGGTCTCGGTGATTCATTTCGTCTCGCTCTACCAGCTGCGCGTGCGTGTCCCGGCGGGCCAGATGCTGGGCGCGGTCTGCGCCGCTATGGCGGTGCAATGGACGGTGGCGAGGGCGGTGGCGCTCGGCATCATCAACGAGAGCGTGCCGTTCCGGCGGACCGCCAAGGGCGGCGTCGCCCGCAAAGGCCCGGATTTCACGGCGTTCTGGGAGTCAGTGATCGCGGCGCTGCTTCTCGTCGGCGCGCTGACCTTGGTGCTGACCAACTACAAGCAGGTACACGAGATTAACATCTTCGCCTTCGTTCTCGTGGTGCAGAGCCTGCCGTTCATCGCCGCCGCCGCACTCGCGGCCATCGAAGGCACGCGCTTCAACGCGTTCGCCTATTGGCGCGGCATCGAGGTGAAGTTTGCCGCGCTCTTGCCGCAGCGCCAGGTGATGCAGCAGGTCATGCCGGAGCCGCCGAAGCTGCCGGCCGAAAACGGCATCGAAGCGGCGCAGTGAGCCTTCCGCAGCGGCGAAAGCTTATTCCGCTATGGCGGCGGCGCGGTTCACGGCGGTCGTCACCGACAGGTAAAGAGACGCCCAAGGCGTCGCGCACCTTGGGCGTAAAGTCGTCGCCCAGCTCCTGTGCTGCAACGTCCACAGCAGCGCTTCGCCGACCTTGTCGTAGTGCTTGTTGCGCACGCCGTAGGCGACATGACGAGCGACAAGGTTTTGGAGAATGCTGGCCAGTGTCGGTCCGCTATCTGCAGCGCCGATGATAAAAAGCAAGACCGTCCATCAATTTGTGGACCCGCGAATCCAGATTTTCCTCGAACAATGCCCGCGCCTCCGGTGCGATCGCGAACATCCGGTCGTAAAACCGCCGACCAAAATCCCTCTCGCCGCGCCTGAGGCGCGCAAAGGTCGCGCGTATGACAGAAACGCTCGACCGCAAATTCCGAAGATGCCGATCGGCTAGCCTAGCAACCGCAAGGTAAAGGACCCAATAAACACCATTGGCGGCATTGGCGATTGCCGCCGCGTCGCCCGTTATCCCGCGAGCGCCGTCTCGGCGAGCCGCACCCAGTATGAGGTGCCGGAGAGGATCGCCCCGTCGTTAAAATCGTAAGCCGGGTGGTGCAAGTTGGCGCTGTCGCCGTTGCCGATCCAGATGAAGGCGCCAGGTCGCTCGTTGAGCATGAACGAAAAATCCTCGGCCGCCATGCGTGGCGCAAACCCGGTGTCAACGCGGTCCTTACCAGCGACCTCGCGCGCCACATTGGCAGCGAACTCGGTTTCCCGCTCGTGGTTCACCAGCACCGGATAGCCGTTGGTGTAGGTAATCTTGGCGGCAGCGCCATAAAGCCTGGCGGTACCCTCGACGATGGCGTTGATGCGCTCCTGCAGGGTTTTCCGTACCTCGACACTGAAGGCGCGCGCGGTACCGCGGAGTTTGGCGTGCTGCGGGATGACGTTGTCGGTGAAGCCCGCCTGGAACATGCAGATCGACACCACAGCGGCCTCCAGCGGGTCGACATTGCGCGCCACCACCGACTGCAGCTGATCGACAATCTGGGCGCCGACCAGGAGCGTGTCGATGGCGTGATGGGGCCGCGCGGCGTGGCCGCCCTTGCCCTCGAGCTCGATGGTGATGTGGTCGGCCGAGGCCATGATCGGGCCCGGCCGGATGGCAAATTCGCCGATCGGGAGCCCCGGGCAATTGTGCATGCCGTAGACTTCCTGGATCCCGAAGCGGGTGATCAGGCCGTCCTTGACCATGGCTTCGCCGCCGGCGCCGCCCTCCTCGGCCGGCTGGAAGATCACGACCGCGGTGCCCGCGAAGTTGCGGGTCTCGGCGAGATACTTCGCGGCTCCAAGGAGCATCGCGGTATGGCCGTCGTGGCCGCAGGCGTGCATCTTGCCGGGCTCGGTCGATTTGTAGGGCAGCCCCGTCTCCTCCTCGAGCGGTAGCGCGTCCATGTCGGCGCGCAGCCCGACCACTTTGCCGCCGCCCTTACGGCCGCGGATGACACCGACCACCCCAGTGCGGCCGATGCCGGCGACCACGTCGTCGCAGCCGAAACTTTTGAGCTTCTGCACTACGGAGGCCGCGGTACGGTGCACGTCGTATTGCAGCTCAGGATGAGCATGAATGTCGCGGCGCCAGGCGGTGATTTCGGCGTGTAGGTCGGCGATGCGGTTGACGATCGGCATGGCGGTATTCCTCGATAAAACGGCCCAGCCGGCGGCCCAATGGCCGTGGCCGGCCAGTCTAGCAAACCCGGCGCAAAAATGCGCCCAGGGCCCACTAAGCCGACTGGAAAAAGGGGGCGGTATCCCGTATCTGAGCCCTCTTGGGAGCGCGTAGCTCAGTCGGTAGAGCACGTGACTTTTAATCACGGGGTCCTGGGTTCGAGTCCCAGCGCGCTCACCAAAAACTTCGTCGGTTAAGCCTCGATCGCAGGCCCTTCCCGGCCCTAGAAGGGGCAAACCCAGTATTGCGTGCAATAGGCCGTGTTCACGGCCTGGCCGCGATCGCTTCCGGCCGCCCGCTCCAGCGCGTCATCGGAACCATCGACGATCAGGATTTGCGTATCGGCTTGAGCTTCGCAGCAATCGTTTGCGCCCAATCGAAACGCCGGCGCGCTAGCGGAAACGCCGACGCGGTGCCCGAGGAACACGGCCAGCCTGACGCGTTTCCCGCATCAAGCACGGTTTTCACGGCCATGAGAGCTTCACGAAGGCGTCGCGGCGACGCCATACGGGACGCTCACCATGCGGTCCACTGGTTGCGGTGAGGTTGGCGTGATCGAACGTCGAGGAGGATCGACGATAATACGTACTATCCGCGTTTCCAAAGCCATCGCCTCCGGTCGTTGCGACCGAGAATTTGCGCCGGCCGAAATGCCCGCACTGCGGTAGCGTATTGCTTATCGCCTAAGATTCCCGGTTCGACGCGGCAGGCCGCATCGACCATGCCTGGTCGTGTGACGATTGCGGTACCGCGTTCGTCACCACGATTAGGCACGGCCGCGCTAGGCGTCATCCCCGAGGTCGGCGGTGCCCCGGCGCGCCGCCTGAGCCTCATCGCAAAGGCGGCGCGGGGACCGATGCGGCGCCATTTCGTTGCAAGTGCGTGGCCAAGACCCCGGGAACAGGCAATAATCGCCGCCGCAGCGGTGTTTGCGTCGGTACCGCGGAAATTATCCACAAGGAAGGAACACTCACATGCGTCGAACATTTGATCGTCGAAGCGTTTTAGGCCTCGCCGTCGGCACCGCCGGCGCCATGCTGGTGTCGTCGGATCAGCCGGGCCATGCCGCCGGCACCAGCTATAAGGCGACCCTGGACGGCGCCGCCGAAGTGCCGCCCACCACCAGCCCAGCCAAGGGCAATGCGACCGTGACCTACGATGCCGCAACCAAGACCGTGACCTGGGAGGGCGAGTTCTCCGGCCTGTCGGGTCCGGCTACCGCGGCGCACATCCATGGCCCCGCCGAGGCAGGCAAGAACGCCGGCGTCATCGTCCCGCTGTCGCAGCAGGGCGCGCCGTTCACTAGCCCGTTCAAGGGCTCAGCGACCTTGGCCGACGAAAAGGCGGCGGCGCTTGCCGCGGCGCTTTCGTCGGGCCAGGCTTATGTCAATGTTCACACCGAAGCGAACAAGGGCGGCGAAATTCGCGGCCAGCTGAAGGGCTAACTTCGGCTCTTAAAATCCGCGCTGGTTCGTTGCGTCGGTACCAGTCGCGCTTTATATGCACCCGCCGGTCCGGCGTATCGCGGACTGGCGGTTTTTTTTTGTTCTCTCCCATCGCCTCAGGACGGCGGCTTCCCGCCCAAGGCCTTGAGCGCCGCTTCGCGAATGCCGGCGTGAATTTCATCTCAAATAATCTTGACGCCGTCGCTGGAGCTCTCCGCGCGGTCGCGCTTGTCGCGCCACTGCACGAAGCTCTGCGCGCGATAATCGGCGAAGCGTCCGGCGGCGATGGCTGCCCGGGCGGCGGCGAGCAGGTCCTGATAGTAGTAGAGATTGACGATCGAAAGCAGCGTGCCGCCGAGCGCCTCGCCGGCGCGGAACAGATGATGCAGATAGGCGCGGGAAAAATTCCGCGCTGCGGGGCAGCGGCTCTCGGCGTCGAGCGGCCGCGGATCGTCGGCGTGGTGGGCGTTCTTGATGTTGATCGGCCCGAAGCGAGTGAAGGCCAAGCCGTGACGGCCATTGCGGGTCGGCAGCACGCAATCGAACATGTCGATGCCGCGCCCGACCGCTTCCAGAAGATCCGCCGGCGTTCCCACCCCCATCAGATAGCGCGGCTGGTCCGCCGGCAACATCGGCGCGCACGCGGCGACGATATCGAGCATCACCTCTCGTGTCTCGCCGACGGCGAGGCCGCCAAGCGCATAGCCCTGAAAGCCGATGTCCGTGAGCGCCCGTGCGCTTCGCTCGCGGAGCTTTAAGTCGTCGCCACCCTGCACGATGGCGAACAGCGCCCGGCCAATCTTCTGGAAGCGGTCGGGCGCGCTCTCGAAGGCGCGCTTGCAGCGCTCCGCCCAGCGCAGCGACAGTTCCATGGCGCGGACGATCTCGGCAGGCTCGGCCGGCAACCGCACGCATTCGTCGAGCTGCATGGCGATGTCGGAGCCAAGCAGCGACTGCACCTCGACGGCGCGCTCGGGCGAAAGCTCGACCATCGTGCCGTCGAGATGGGAGCGGAAGGTGACACTCGCCTCAGTCACCTTGCGCAGCGCCGACAGCGACATGACCTGGAAGCCGCCGGAATCGGTGATGATCGGCAGCGGCCAGCTCATGAGCGTGTGCAATCCGCCGAGCGCCGCGACCCGTTCGGCCGAAGGCCGCAGCATCAGGTGGTAGGTGTTGGCGAGCATGATGTCGGCGCCCGACGCGCGCACGTCGTCGTGATGCACGCCCTTGATCGCGCCTTGGGTGCCTACCGGCATGAAAGCCGGCGTGCGCACCATGCCGTGGGGCGTTGCGATCTCGCCTGCACGTGCGGCGCCATCGGTCGCGATCAGGCGGAAAGAAAACGGCTCGGGCATCTGCGCTTCATACAGGAGGCGCGCTTGCAAGTCCTGTTGCCCTGCCCCGGCGCTATTCGATGACTTGGTCGGCAATGGCAAGCAGCGGCGGCGGAATAGCAAACCCGCTCGCGCTTGCGGTCTTCCGGTTGACCACGGCGCGGGCCTGAACTCGTGTCCGGCTTGATCGACCGTCGACTGCGGGCGAGGCCTCCGGGATAGTACCGGAGGCCTTGCGCCTTTTCATCGGCAAGCATTGCAACGATCGGGTCGCCGTTCGCAACGAATGCGGCGGCGTCATAGCCCTATTCCATGGCGATGCGGATACCTTTAGCGCCGTTCAAAAGCCGCTTCAGATGAAAGCCCGCGAGCTGGTCGTGGGCGTGGCTGCCGACCAGCGAGGCAAAGGCCGCCATCGCGCCCGGGTCGCCGCTCTCGAGCTTAGCAAAGGCCTCGAGGTAGGCCTTGGTGGCAGGCCCCTGATATTGCGCCTCGGTCAGCGGCTCGAAAGCGCGCAGCGCCTCGGTCTTGCCGCGCAGCACGAGATCACCGATCGGCCGTCCACAGAAGCCCTCGGCTTTCTCGGCAAGCATAGCGCTGACGCAGATCCGCGTGCCGAGCTGCTTGTTGGCCGCCTCGAGCCGCGCCGCGACATTGATGGTGTCGCCGTAGGCCGTGTAGTCGAAGAAGCGGCCGCCGCCGAAATTTCCGACGATCGCCGGCCCGGCGTGAACGCCGATCCGCGTCAGCCCGAGAGCGATGCCGTTCTTCGCGCAACGTTCGCAAAATCCCTGGGCGTAGGCGTCGAGCGCCAGTGCACAGACCACGGCGCGAGAGGCGTGATCCGGCTGCTCGCTCGGCGCCCCGAACAGCACATGCAGCGCGTCGCCGATGATCTTCGCCACGGTGCCGTCGTGGTCGAACACGATGTCGGTCATCCCGGCGAGGTATTCGTTGAGAAGCGAGCCGAGCACGTTCGGCTCCAGCGTTTCGACCAGCGCCGTGAAATTTGCGATGTCGGTGAACAGCGTCGCGATCTCGCGGCGCTGACCCTCGAGCTCGGTGGCGGCGGTGTCGCTGCCGAGCCGCTCCGCGAGATTCGGCGAGAAATAGCGCGACAATGACGCATGCGCCCGCTCCGCCTCGGCCTGGCGCTGCCGCGCCTGACGCAGCGCCGCGACATGGCGCAGCGTCTTGTCGATGGTGGTTTCGAGATCGCCAAAATCGATCGGCTTGGTAACGAAATCGAACGCGCCGCGGTTCATCGCGGTGCGGATATTGGCCATGTCGCCATAAGCCGAAACCACGATCGTCGACACGCCATCCTCGTCTTCCTGCAGCTTCTGCAACAGCGACAGGCCGTCCATCCGCGGCATGTTGATGTCGGTGACCACGAGATCGACGTCGCAATTGCCCTCGAGCACAGCGAGCGCCTCGACGCCATCGTGGGCGAACAGGAAGCTCATGGCGCCGTCGCGGATTTGACGGCGAAACTTCTGCAGGACGAGGGCCTCCAGATCCGGCTCGTCATCGACGACCAGAATGCAGGCAGTCATAAGGCTCCTTCGATTCTGATGTCGATCTCGCTGCGCAGCGCGGCAAAATCGATCGGCTTGGTGAGCAGCGCCTCGGCGCCGCGTTCCAGCGCCTTGCGTTTGGTCTCGGCGTCTCCGTAGGCGGTGATCATGATCACAGGCACGTCCGGCCGCAAGGCCTTGGCTTTCGGCAGGAGCTCGAGTCCGCTCATTTCCGGCATATTGATATCGGACAGGATCAGGATCAGCGTGGCGTCGGCGGCGTCGCCGATGCGCTGCAGCGCCATCGCCGCCGACTGGGCAAACTCCATGACGAACCGGCCGGCGCGAAGGTCGCGCCGGAATTGCTGGCGAAACAGCGCTTCAACGTCGGGCTCGTCGTCGACCACGAGAATGAGCAGGCTCAAACGTTAGTCCCCCTATTGTGCCGCAAGCTTTGTCGCGGTGCGAGGCAGTGTGATGCGAAACTCGGTGAACGCGCCGGGCTCGGTTTCCACCTCGATCGATCCGGAATGCTGCTTGACGACGATATCGTGACTGAGCGACAGCCCCAGTCCGGTGCCCTCGCCGGCCGGCTTGGTGGTGAAGAACGGGTTAAACATCTTCTCCTTCACCTCGGGCGGGATGCCGGTGCCGTTATCGCGGATGCTGATCTCGACCCGGTCGCCGAGGTTCTTGGTCGCCGCCGCAAGGGTCGGCTCATAACCGTCGCCGGTCGAGGCCTGGCGCTTGGTCGCCGCATAGAAGCCGTTGCCGATCAGGTTGAGCAGGACGCGGGTGATCTCCTGCGGAAAGACCTCGACCTCGCCCGCCGCCGGATCGAAGTACCGCCGCAGCGTGACGTTGAAGCCCTGCTTCTCGGCGCGCGCGCCGTGGTAGGCGAGATTGAGGCTCTCCTCGACCAGCGTGTTGATGTCGGTCGGCCTCCGTTCGCCGGAACCTTGGCGCGAATGCAGCAGCATGTTCTTGACGATAGAGTCGGCACGTTTGCCGTGCTGCACGATCTTGTGGAGATTGTCGCGCAGCGTATCGGACAACTCGACAATTTCGGCGCGGGTCGTTTGGTCGGCCATGGCCCGCTCGAGCGCCTCCTTCAGCTCGTCGACCAGCTCCACGGAAACGCCGGAGAAATTGTTGACGAAGTTGAGCGGATTCTTGATCTCATGGGCGATACCGGCGGTCAGCTGGCCGAGCGATGCGAGCTTCTCGGTCTGCACCAGGCGGTCTTGCGCGGTGCGCAGGTCTTCCAGCGATTTCGCGAGCTCGCGCCTGCGCTGCTGCTCGGCCTCGAACAGGCGGACGTTCTCGATGGCGATGGCGGCCTGGTCGGCGAAGGTGGAAACGAGCTCGATCTGCTTGTCGGTGAACGGCCGCACCTCGGTTCGGGTCAGGGTCAGGACGCCGACCGAGACGCCGTCGCGCAGCATCGGCACGCCGAGCAAGGTGCGGAAGCCGCCGAGCTTTTGCGCCCCGGCCCAGGTGTAGTCCGGATCGGCCAGCACGTCGGCGATGTGAATCACCTTGCCCTCGGCGAGCGCGCGCCCGGTGCCGGTCTCACGTCCGGGCTCGACCGGCACGTCCTTGACGTAATCGAGGAAGGCCGGCGAGAAGCCATAGGACACGGTGCGGAAGAAGGCGTCGCCCCTGCGCTGAGTGATGGTGCCCTGCTCCGCGTCGCACAACCGCGCCGCGGATTGCAGCAGAGCGTCGAGCACGGTAAGCAGATCGAACGCCGAGCGGCTGATCGCCTTAAGCACGTCGGCGGTCGCCGTCTGCTGCTGCAGCGATTCGCGCAATTCGCTGAGCAGGCGCGTGTTCTCGATGGCGATGACGGCCTGATCGGCGAACGTCGTCAGCAACTGAATCTGCCGATCGAGGAACGGCCCGGGCTCCGCCTTGCCGAGCGAGATCGCACCGATCGGCTTGCCATCGCGCAACATCGGGACCGCGCAAACGGCACGCCAGTTTCCGGCCGCAGCCAGCTCCTGGGCGTATTCCGGATCTTCGGCGATGTTGGGAACATGGGCGATCTTGCCATCCAGAATCACCCTCCCGCCGGTGACCGAACGGTCGGGCGGCTTGGGGTAAGATTTGACGACGTCGGCGAGCACCTCGGGCGTCAGGTTGTAGCCGGCGGCATAATGCTGCAGGCCGCCGTCATAGAGCCAGACCATGGCGAACACGGCG
>Ga0306925_10003385_pt1 | contig 14085 bp, 10 predicted proteins | sample flu12Cox44000176_FD_203755 | JGI IMG/M metagenome (GOLD analysis project Ga0306925, IMG submission 203755) | Lab enrichment of tropical soil microbial communities from Luquillo Experimental Forest, Puerto Rico - flux8day.12C.oxic.44.000.176 (v2)... | ecosystem: Environmental > Terrestrial >... | reverse complement strand
CATCGACCACCGTCGTCACCCCGGACTCGAAGGCGAGATCCGCGGGAATGCCAAGCGGTCCTTCGTGAGAGCGAGCTTCGGGGTCAAACCAGTTGAGAGGCGCGCCGCCATTTCCAATGTGGAAGTGAATGTCGACGAGCCCGGGGGTGATGTAGAGGCCAGTGGCATCGACGACCTTACCTGCGGCGGAGGCGGGAATATCTTTTTCGACGGCCGCGATTTTTGCGGCTGAAACAGCGACGTCCATCACTCCATCGATATGATTGGCGGGATCGACGACGTGGCCGCCCTTGATGAGCAGATCGTAGCGGGGAGCTTGTGCGTGCGCAGGTGAGTCGAGCAAAAAAATCAAAAAGATGAGGGCAGCGATAACGAGCGGCAACCGTTTTCTGAAATTCTGCATAGCGGTCCTTTGCACTCGGGCTGAGCGGATGCTTCGCAAGTCTACTCAGGAGGGGCAGCAATGTCACTCATGGCGGGGAGATTTTCCTGAAGCGCTGGCAATTGAGGAGAAGGTGATAGTACGCTTTTGAGGCTCCGAAAAGCGGGATCGGACGGGGCTATGGATCGCAGGACGTTTGTAAAGCGCACGTCGATGGGCAGTGCGGTTTTGTTTTTGAGCGGTATGGACGCGCTCGCCTACGATGACGAAGTCAAGTTGCCGCTTCCTCCACCGATCGATGTGCATGAAGCGCCGCCCGGGAAGCGCTCGCCGCTCGGGATGCCGGGATTGTATCCGGGACGGGTCGTGGAATTATCGGATGCGCGGTCCATCGTGGGGAACCGTGTCTCGCAGCCGGTGGTGCGGCAGATGCTCGAACAAGGAATGAAGGAACTGACCGGAGAGTCCTCGGCCGAAGCGGCGTGGGCGAAATTCGTCGAACCAAAAGACGTGGTGGGAATCAAAATTAATCCCTCGGGGGCGCCGGCCTGCTGCTCGTCGCCGGAACTGGTGCGGGAAATCGTCAGTGCCGTCGAGTCTGTGGGCGTGCCGACGGAACACATCGTGGTGTACGACCGGTTCGGCTATGAGATGGACATCGGCAGCTATCAGTTGCTGATGCCCCCGGGAATTCGCGTGCTTGGCGTGCAAGGTGACCGGCTGGATGCCGCAGGCTACGACGCGAACGTGTATTGCCAGGCGGATTTTTTTGGAGAATGGGAAACAAGGTCGTACATGGCGAGCATCGTCGCCGGCGGAGTGGACAAAATCATTAACGTGCCGACGCTCAAAGACCATTCCGCGTCCGGGGTGACCGGCTGCCTGAAAAATCTTGGCTACGGAACGTTCAACAACGTGGCCCGGTCGCATCGTCAGCCGTATTCCTTCACCAACCCTCTGATCGGTGTGATGTGCTCGGTCGAACCGCTGCGGTCGAAAGCGGTGCTGAACATCATGGACGGAACGCGGATGGTCTGGCACGGCGGGCCTTTAACGCAGAACCAGGCGTTCATCGATCAAGCAGGAATCCTCATGGTGAGCACGGATCCAGTCGCCATGGATACGATTGAACTCGAGATCATCGACAAGAAAAGAAAGGAGCAGGGCGCGCCCTCGGTTTGGGAGCGCAACGCGAAGAGCCTCACGTCGAACAACGGCGAGTTCTATCAGGATGCCAGCAAGAATCTGTATTACCGCCAGCCCGGACACATCGCGGCAGCCGGAAAGCTGGGGTTGGGCGTGTCCGACCTAAAGCAGATCGATCATCGCCAAGTGCGGATGGGCTGATGTGATGAATAACGACCGAACGCCGGGTCCTCGGACAACTGCGGAAAATGAGTGGATCACTTTGCTCCGCGACAATGGCAGGACCGGCGGTCAAGGCGCGCACCCGCTCGAGGCGCCGTCGCGCGCGCGATGGCAGCTGCGTCTCGGGAGTTCGGTCCGCTCGGCGCCGGTGTTGCATCAAGGCACGCTGTACGTAAATTCGTTGGCCGGAAACCTGCACGCGGTTAACGTCGCGACCGGACGGCTCGATTGGAAGTTCCAGGCGGCGGGACAAATTCACTCCACGCCATCTCTTTTCGAGAACAAGGTTCTGTTCGGGTGCGACAGCGGCAAAGTGTACGCGGTCGACAGAGAGACGAGCGCCAAGGCCTGGGAGGTCAGCACCAAAGGAGAGGTCTGGGCTTCGCCGGTCGTGCGGGGCGGGGTTGTCTTTTTCGGAAGCGCCGATGGACATATGTACGCGGCCGACGGCGAATCGGGGAAAGCGCACTGGAAGCAGCAGCTCGGAGGGCGGGTTTATTCGACGGCCTATGCGGCGGAAAAGAATCTTTTCGTCGGGTGCGGCGACGGACACGTCTACAACCTGGATGCCGCAACCGGGAAGATTCGTTGGAGCACGCCAACCTTAAACGGAATCGATTCTTCGCCGGCACTGGTGGGCGACACGCTTCTTGTCGGTTCGGAAGATTTTTATGTTTATGCGCTGGATGCTCGGACCGGCACGGTGCGCTGGAAGTATGAAACCGGGCTGGGGATTTCATCTTCGCCCGCGGCAACCGGCGACATGGTGTATATCGGCAGCAAAGACGGAACCTTGTATGCGCTCGAGACCAAGACAGGAGAGTTGAAGTGGAAGGCCAGGACCGGCGATGTGGTTACCGCGCCCCTGGTGTTCAGTGAAGGCGTGGTGTATGTGCAGTCGTGGGGAACGCTGGCGTTCGACGGAGCGACAGGAAAAATGCTTTGGCGCGCCGGGCTCGGCGGTTCGGTTCAGGGGGCGCCGGTAATCGCAGAAGGCGTGATCTACGTGGCGGGCAATAGCGGTGAGGTTTATGCGCTCGAGTAGCGCGTTCGGCGGACTCGTCCTGGTTTGTGTTTCCCTGGCACTCGCGAACGAAGCCGAGCAAGCCACGACCTTTGTCCATAAGAAGAAGTACATCATGGGCACGGTCTACGAAATTGTGGCTTATGATGCTTCGCCCCAACACGCGTCCGGAGCGATCGACAAGGCTCTCGAGGAAATTGCCCGACTTGACGGAGTGATGAGCAATTACAAACCCGAGAGTGACTTGAGCCGGTTGAATCGCAACGGGCACTTTCAGCCCGAGACCGTCTCGCCGGATTTGTACCAGGCCATCCGGGACTCACTCGAGTATTCGCGGGTTTCCGACGGAAAATTCGACATCACGGTCGCTCCGCTGGTGGATTTGTGGAAAGCGGCCCTCGGCGGCGACCGCGTGCCTTCGGCGGAAGAGCAGGAAAAGCTTCGGGAGTGCGTGGGGTACCAGAAAATCCAATTGCAGCCTCCCGACCGCGTGAGGTTTCACTCTTCGTGCATGCGAATCGACCTGGGATCGATCGGCAAAGGGTACGCCGTCGACCGGGCCGCGGACATTCTGCGTTCCGACGGAATCACGAGCGCATTGATCAATGCCGGAGAGAGCACGATTTATGGTGTGGGCGCGCCGCCGGGCCAGCCAGCTTGGCTCGTGCATCTGCGGGATCCGTCGAACCAGATCGATCCGAAGGTTTGGCTTTGCGATAACAGTGTGTCCACGTCGGAGCAAACCCCGCCGAGTTTGCTCGGGAACGATTCCGCCGGGCATATTATCGATCCGCAGACCGGACGGCCCTTGGAGACGCGGTATGCCCTCAGCATCGTGGCGAAGACCGGCACCGCCTCCGATGCGCTTTCGACCACGCTTTTACTGCTTGGTCCCGAGAAGGGCAAACGCATCGTGATGAAGATGGCCCATACGGCGGCGATCTGGGTGTCACCCGAAGGCCATACGGAGATGGTGTCGAACGGCGCAGAAATTGTTCTGGGCGATGGCGAACAGAAAGTGGCTCGGGAGGCCCAAAGGCCTCGAAGCAGCGCCCGTTGCCGTGCGAACTGATCAAAAGGAAATCGAATGAGCCTAGGCAAGCGATTCTTGCGGTTGATTTGGCTCGGCGCGGCGCTGGTGCCGGCGAGCCGGTGCGAGGTGTTGGTGCGTTGGACCGCGACGGAGCTGCCGCCCGCGCACACCCTGGGTGTGAGCGAGCTCGTGATTCCTTGGAATGAAGACGGCGAGAAATTGCTGGAGTCTGCGCGCAAGCAAGGCTACCGGGTGTATGTAGAGGCTCGGAGCGATTCACTCGTGGCCGTGGCCGAGGCGGTTTCAAAAGAAAGTGTTGCTGGCCTCATTCTGCAGATCGAGCCAGCCGAACGCGCGACCGTGAAGGAAACGCTCGAAAAGGTACGCGAGAAGTACCCGAAACTTCCGGTCCTGACTGTGGACAACCGGGGAAAACAGCCGGATATGAAGGGCTGGCTGGTTTTCAAAAAGGATGGAATTTTGCAGGTGTCGAGCCCTACTTCCCAGCCGTGGCTCGATTCGAATTTGCCCCTGGTACGGTTCGAGCGCTCGTTCGAGCCCACGCACGCTCCGGTCTATACCTTCTTGTGGGATTTGTCCGATCCGCTGCAACAGAAGCAGGGGCCGAGCCGAGAGGACTATTCGCTGGCCGTAGCCGAAGCCGGAGCCTTTCATGCGGACCTGATCCTCGAAATTCCCGAGAATCAGCAGAAGGCGCTGGCGCAGGCGGATGCGCCGATGTTGAAGAACTGGGCCGAAGTGAAAACGTATCTCGAGTTTTACGAGCGCGGGCAAAGCGGCAGCGCCCCGGAGATCCAAGCGCTTGTTGGCGTTTTGACCGATGATTACGACTTGTCGTATGAAGCGCTCAATTTGATGGCCCGGCACAACATTGCCTTTCGGGTGCTAAGCGCCTCGGCGGCGGCCAAATCCGGCGCCTTCGAAGCGTTCGACATCGCGGTCGTATTTTCAAAGGCTGACCGAGAATTGACGAAATCGCTCGCGGCCTTCGCCGAAAGAGGTGGAATCGTGGTGTTGGTCGACCAGCGCGGCGACTTTCCGTGGCACAGCTCGCCGCCAGCCAAAACGAACACGCACTCTGTTTCGTACGACGTCGCAAAGGGGCGCGTGATCGAACTCGGAGAACCGGTGGGCGATCCGGAAACCTTTGCGCAAGACATTCGACGGTTGATGGTGAAGCAAAGAATTCCGGTAAGCCTGTGGAATTCGCTGACGACGCTGGTGGCGGCGTATCCCGGAGAAAAGGCCGACGAAATCGTGGTGGAACTGGTGAATTACGCGGAAGAAAGCCTTGGGGTTCAGGTGCAGGTAAAGGGAAATTTTGATTCCGCGCGGTTCGAAAGCCCGGAACGCGGGTGCTGCGAGATTTTGAAGCCGTCGCACGTGGATGGATTCACGGAGTTCGTCGTGCCGGATCTCATCATCGGTGGCCGTGTGCATTTGAGCGCCAGCCCGAAAAGGTAGCCTCTTCGGACATCAGGTCCTACAGGTACTGGAGCGGTCTACGATCTCCCCACTTTGCCATGGCCTTTTGGCTGCCCGGAATCATCTAAGCCGGAGAGAGCTCGAAGCAAGCGATGGTCCGAGTCGGGTCTGTCACTTCTCTCGTCGGCGGGGTCAAGCGGCTTTGAGGGGCAAAGGCCTTTCTGAAGATTAGATGTAACCCTCTGACGGAAGATCGAATCCTAACTGGAGCGTGGGGGCGTCTATGGCCGCAAATCCGAGACCCATTACTGTTCAAGAAGTCGAGTTCCACCGGTTGGCGGAGGCGCGCCGCAATACGGATGCGCTCTTCAAGATTCTGCGGGCGGATTCCTTCTACGAGCGCCCGATTCCGGAGAGACACCGGATCATTTTTTACCTGGGCCATCTGGAGGCTTTTGACTGGAACCTGTTTCGCGGGCAGATCCCCTCGCTCGAATCCTTCGCGCCGGAACTCGACAAACTTTTTGCTTTTGGAATTGATCCCGTTGGTGGTGGGCTGCCGACGGACGGTCGAGAAGCCTGGCCCGCGGTTCGAACCGTTGCTGAGTATAACGGACGCGTGCGTGAGGAAATCGACGCGGCGGTGCGACGAGATGAGGCTACTCGGCCGTCGATAGAGACTCTTTGCCACGTGGCGATTGAGCATCGACTGATGCATGCGGAAACGCTGGCGTACATGTTTCATCAACTTCCCGTGGAGGGAAAGATCGCGCAAGCACAGAGCCGGCTCGCGGGCCCATTGAGCAAGAACGAGATGGTGAATGTTCCTTCGGGGAAGACTACCTTGGGCCGGCGGCGAAGCGAGGCCTCCTCGTTTGGGTGGGACAACGAGTTTGACGGTTTTGAGGTCGAAGTGCCGGCATTTCAAATCGAGAAGTACATGGTGACAAACGGGGAGTTTCTGACTTTCCTTGAAGCGGGCGGCTATTACGATCCGTCGCTTTGGTCCCGAGAAGATTGGGAATGGAAAGAATCCCGGCACGTGCAGCATCCGGTCTTCTGGCGGCGAGACGAAGGGGAGTGGTTGTACCGAGGGATGTTCGAGGAAACACCGCTTCCGCTCGACTGGCCGGTGTACGCGAGCCACGCCGAAGCGAGCGCCTATGCGCGCTGGGCTCAGAAGGAACTTCCGACGGAAGCGCAGTGGCACCGGGCGGCTTATGGGACTCCGGAAGGACGGGAGAGTGAGTTTCCGTGGGGAACGGAGTTGCCAAACCAGCGGCTCGGCAATTTTGATTTTTCGCGGTGGGACCCCGCACCGGTGAATGCCTTTCCGGCGAACACGAGCGCCTGGGGCGTTGTGGGACAGCTTGGGAATGGATGGGAATGGACGTCGAGCAAGTTTGCGCCGTTTCGAGGCTTCAAGGCGTACCCATTCTATCCCGGGTATTCGGCGGATTTTTTTGACGGCAAGCATTACGTGATGAAAGGCGGTTCCGCGCGAACGGCGGCACCGCTCCTGCGGCGTTCGTTCAGGAACTGGTTTCAGCCGCACTATCAGTACGTTTATGCAGGCTTCCGGTGTGTTTCGAGTTAAAGCGGGAAGGTAACGGGCCCCATGCTTACAACCCTTATTCCGGCAAATACGACGAACGAATTTGCGCTTGACGTCAGGCAGGGCCTCGTCAAGAAACCCCAAAAGGAATTGCCGTCGAAGTATTTCTATGACGCAACCGGGTCGGCTTTGTTCGAGGTGATTTGCCAGCTGCCGGAATACGGATTGACGCGCGCCGAGGAGCGTCTGCTTTCGCGGCATGCGAGGGAGATCGTAGACATCCTCGAAGGACCGGTTGTGGTTGCGGAACTCGGCAGCGGGACAGGGAGGAAGACCCGGTTCGTGTTGGAGGCGCTTTGCCACCGGCAGCCGACCTCGTATCACCCGATCGAGATCTCGCCAAGTGCTTTAGCCGCGTGCGAGCGAGAGCTGCGCGACATCGACTGCATCAGCATCGTGGGTTTCGAGAGCGAATACCTCAATGGCTTGCTCGAAGTCGCGGCGCGCAGAGAAGAAGGCGAACACCTGCTGGTGCTCTTTCTGGGGAGCACCATCGGCAACTTTGATGGCAACGCGAGCATTGAATTTCTGAAGCGCATGCGAAGCATTCTCCGGGAGGGCGATGCGCTGCTGCTCGGGGCGGACCTCGTGAAACCGGTTGGAACGCTGGTTCGGGCCTACGACGATCCCTTGGGAGTGACGGCGGCGTTCAACCGCAATCTGTTGGTGCGGATCAACCGGGAGCTCGGCGCGGATTTTGATCTGGGCCGGTTTGAGCATCAAGCGATTTACAACTGCGAGACACAAAGCATCGAAATGCACTTGCGCTCGCTCCGGGCGCAGGAAGTCAGCATCGGCATGGCGGGTGTGACGGTTTCCTTTCGTTTCGGGGAAACCATTTGGACCGAGACGAGTCACAAGTACTCCTACGCCGAGTTGCTGCGGATGGCCAAGGAAGCAGGTTTTCGCTGCGAAGGCCAATGGGTCGATCACGAATGGCCGTTTGTCGATAATTTGTGGATCGCCGAGTAGGAGCGGGGCCGAGGAGGGATGATGAAGCGGGAGCAACAGGAACTGCGCATTCCCATGCAGGTTGGCTCGGAACTCCGGATCAAGAACGATGGGGCGGTGGTGGTCGACAATCCGGAGCTGGAACTCGGGCTCGACGAAAAAGCTGCCGATGCCATGCTGTCTTACCGGTATGACGCGGAAGAGGGCGTTCACATCCTGCGCCTGCTCGATCCGGTGGCGGATCATCAACACTTGCGTTCCCATCGACGCGACGACTAAGAGCAACAGGACGCCGTCAGCCGGCCAGGCCTGCCGGTTTCAGAAAACCAACAACCCACCCCTCGAAGCTCCTGGGCTATATTTGTGCACTGGTTTGTCCAGGAGGACACGCATGACGGCGTATCTGGGCGCGATCGATCAGGGAACAACCAGCACACGATTCATCGTGTTTGACCGCACGGGCCGGATCGTTGCGCTGGCGCAGAAGGAACACGAGCAGATTTACCTGAGGCCCGGATGGGTGGAACACGATCCAGACGAAATCTGGCGGCGGACACTGGAGGTCCTCGAGGAAGCGATGCAACAAAGAGCGCTGCGGCCAAGGGACCTTGCGGCCATCGGAATCACAAACCAACGCGAAACGACCGTCGTTTGGAGCAAGACCACGGGGCAGCCGGTTCACAATGCCATTGTGTGGCAGGACACGCGCGTTTCGGACGAGGTCGCGCAATTTTCAAAACAAGGCGGCCAGGACCGTTTCCGCAAGCAGACTGGGCTGCCGCTCGCCACATACTTCAGCGGGCTCAAGATTCGCTGGATTCTCGAGAACATTCCGGGCGCGCGCGAACAAGCCGAGGCCGGCGAGCTTCTGTTTGGAAACATCGACACGTTTTTGCTGTGGAAGCTTACCGGAGGCCCGAGCGGGGGCGTGCATCTGACCGATGTAACCAACGCCAGCCGGACACAGTTGATGAACCTCGAGACGCTTCGGTGGGACCGCGAAATCCTCAAAACCTTCGCGATTCCCGAAGCGATGCTGCCCAGGATTTGTTCGAGCAGCGAAATTTACGGCGAGGCGACGGCCGAACCGGTGAAGGGCGCGAAAATTGCCGGCATTTTGGGTGATCAGCAGGCCGCGCTTGTGGGACAGGCATGTTTCCACCCCGGCGAGGCAAAAAACACCTACGGTACCGGCTGCTTTTTGCTGATGAATTGCGGCGAGCAGCGCGTTGAGTCGCAATTTGGCCTTCTGACCACGGTCGCCTACAAGCTTGGTTCGAAAGGAGCGCACTATGCGCTCGAGGGAAGCGTCGCGATTACGGGGGCACTCGTGCAATGGCTGCGCGACAATTTGGGACTCTTTGAGAAGAGTCAGGATATCGAGACGCTGGCGCGTTCGGTAAAGGATAACGGCGACGTCTATTTTGTGCCGGCTTTTTCCGGGTTGTATGCGCCTCATTGGAAGGCCAATGCCCGCGGCGTGATTGCGGGGCTCACGCGTTTCGCGAACAAGGGGCACCTGGCTCGCGCGGCGCTCGAGGCGACGGCCTTCCAGACGCGCGAGGTGGTCGAGGCGATGGAAAAGGATTCAAAAATCAAGTTGCACACGTTGCGCACGGATGGCGGGATGGTGAAAAACGACCTGCTCATGCAGTTTCAGGCGGATATCCTGAACATTCCGGTGGTGCGGCCGGTGATGCAGGAAACGACGGCGCTTGGTGCAGCCTACGCGGCGGGGCTGGCTGTTGGCTACTACCAGGATCTGGAGGACCTGAAGTCGAATTGGGCGATCGACTATACCTGGCATCCACATCTCGAAGAGGCAGGGAGGGAGGCCCTCTACAAGTCGTGGAAGAAGGCCGTTACGCGGTCGCTCGATTGGGTGGATTAGCTATAGCCAAGCTTAGGTAGATTTGGCTTTCGTTTTTGCGGGAGGCTCCACTCCGCACGCGGCTTCCAACTGCCGCTTGAAGGTGTCGGGTGTAAATTGGTTCCCGGCACAAACTTCGTGAGCGCCGATCTCAGACCGTCTTGACAGCGTGGTGGTCTTCTCTGTGGTACACGGCCGAAAATCCCGCCTAGAGTTGCAAACGCTTGAGGACCCGTTTTCTTCTGCGCCAACTGGCAAGACTGTCTGCGTTGCCCCGAGTTCCACACGCCAAATCGCCCCTGCCGAGGGGAACCACTCCGTGTATGTGATTTAAGAGAATGCGCCAACGTTACGCCTCCGTGCGTTTGCGCAAGGGAGTCCTGCGTTCTCCCCTAGATCGCCACAACAACGACAGCCGCATCGAAACAGCTGGTCGCATGATTACTCCGAGAGAGTGCCTAAATACCGGGGGAAAGCCCAGCGATATATTGACGGGGGGTTTATAACAAGGATAACATGCGGTCAACTCGTTCGTGTGTTGTCTCCGAACTGACGGTGACACATGAATTTAACGTTAGGGTATCGCACACCCTCCTTGTGCGGCTCGAAGGACTTCGAGCCATGGTGCCGGCCCGCGACGGATGTTTGGTTCACAAATGGCCGCCTGCCAGTAATCCTTCTTCTTACTGCTCAAGTCCTGATCGGTTGTGGCGGCGGCAGCGGCTACTCTCCACCCGGGGGCCCTCCGCCGAGCGTATCCGTTACGCTATCATCTCCCCCGAGCACGGTCCAAATTAGCCAAACCGCGCAGTTTGCAGCAGTTGTCCAAAACTCTTCCAACACTTCCGTAACTTGGCAGGTTGATTCGGTGGTTGGAGGAAGCTTTGCGACTGGAACTATAACGGGCAGTGGGCTCTTTACAGCCCCGCAGGTTATTCCAAACCCGAACACCGTGACCATCACGGCCGTGTCGGTGGCAGATCCTACTAAGTCGGCCTCTGCCGTCGTGTCGCTCACTTCCAGCGTGACCGTCAGTATCTCGCCAACCCCTGCGTCGGTCGTAGTCGGCAATTCACAGCTCTTCCTGGCTACGGTGACGAATGCAATCAATGTGGCGGTCACCTGGCAGGTAAACGGCATTCCCGGAGGCGACTCGGGCACCATCGGATCCATCGGCGGAGGTGTTTACTTCGCTCCAGCTGTTGTGCCAAATCCCAATTCGGTGACGATTACGGCAGTTTCGGTCGCCGATCCATCAAAGTCTGCATCCGCTACGGTGACTATCCTTCCAGGCGTGGTGGTCTCGGTCTCGCCGTTTGTAGCGAGGGTTCTCTTTTCAGGCACGCAGCAGTTCAATGCCACGGTTCAGAATACCGGGAACACGAGCGTGACATGGGATGTGAATGGGACCCAAGGAGGCAACGCTACCGTCGGCACAATTTCCAGCTCCGGCCTCTACAGTGCGCCCACGAATGGAACCGAACTGACCTGGGTGATAATCACTGCGACTTCTGTCGCCGATCCGACCAAGAAGGCCGGGGTAACGGCCGTCCTTACGATCGATAGCGCGGCCAACTCCAAACTGAACGGCCAATACGCTTTTCATTTCGAAGGCTTCGTGACTGATCCCCAGGTCACTGCTTACCCCTATCTACAGTTGGGTAGTTTCGATGCGGATGGCGCCGGCAATGTGACTGCCGGCACCGCCGACTCATACCAAGGAGCAAGTAATAAAGGATCGGCCTATCTCACCACTGCCACAACCATTACCGGGGCATATACGGTCCGGCCGGACAATCGCGGCACACTACTTCTAGTCCAAAACACCCCGTGGGTCACCGGTAACGGGCCATGGATTTCCAAGTATCAGTTCGCATTGGGCTCTTTCTCTCAGTCGGTGGCTCATGAGGGTCGCTTGACCACGGATAACGGATCGGGAGAACTTTCTATGCAGGACCCGGCAGCATTCCCGACAACTCTGATTCAGGGCGATTTTTCCTTTGGTGCTGGTCTCAATAACGCACTGGGTGCGGTTGGGACGTTCCACGCGGATGGTGCAGGCAATTTTACTGAGGGTTTCTTGGACATGAACGATCCCGGCGCACAGTTTCTGTTGAACAATGCACCCTTTGCAGGTTCGTACACGATCGACGCGAACGGCAGGGGGACGGGACTGTGGAACGTGCCGGCCTTAGGAGACGTCTACGTCACGTTCTATGTGGTTTCCGCGACGCGATGGTTCCTCTACGGCGGCGTTGGCGATCCGACTTATGCCGCGCAAGCTTTTCAGGGGCGCGTCTCCAAGCAGGTAGGAGGACCGTTCTCTCTCTCCTCACTGAACGGCAATGCCGTGTTCCTTCTGGGCGGGTCTCAGACCGGGTCCTCTGCGCCGGAGATAACTGGCGGCCTCGTGACCGCGGATGGGAAAGGAAATCTGAACGGGGTGTTCGACCAAAATATCCAGAAGAGTCAAGGGGTTCTGCTGAATCAGCCTCTAACCGGAACCTATACGGTTGCAGCGAACGGGCGCGGCACTTTCAACTTCGCGAATGAGAACCTTACGATGTACGTGGTAAGCCCCAATACTGCTTTCTTACTGCAACCGCCGCCCACAAATCCCCAGTTGGGCACGTTGGAAGCACAAACCGGGGGCACGTTTAGCGATGCCTCCGTTTCGGGTACCTTCTACCTTGGCACGGAAGACTACTTCCACTACTGCCAGTCCGGCGTGATTAGCGCAGACGGGGCGGGCAATATGACTGGGACCGTGGATGTGGGGTCGATTGCCGCGGGAGGCGCTGGCCTTCTGGGGCAAATCTTCACCGCAACCTACACCATGGGATCGAATGGGAGGGGCACAATGACTGTGACGTCCATGCAGAATCGGCCCTTTGTACTCTATATGCTTTCGCCCACGAGTTTTGTGGCGATCGACGTTCTGCCCTTCACGCTCGGCCAGTCGAACTTCTACGGCTCCAGTTCTTTCGACCCGGTCATCTTCATGCAGTAGCTCCGCATCGAGGAGCAAACACGAGATCGCGGATCCGCGGCCAAAGTAGGCATCGGAAACGCGAGTGCATAGACAAGTGGCCGGAGAAAGGAGCCAAGAGTTGCTACCGTTCAGCCCGAGGGCCAGGGTAAGCGTTGACTGCAGGACCTCTTGATCAAATGCGGTCGAGCCGCCACCTGCACTTAGAGGAATCGCGCCGTCTCGCTTTCTCGAAGCCGTGTTGCCTAAGCAAAAGGTTAGGAACTCGCGTCCGCGGCGAAACGTAAGGAGGCTGACTGGCTAGGGTTTTGTCGAGAAAACCATGACCTGCATGGAGCCGTTCTCGCTTGTGGGTACGATCACTCGGCGGGTCTTCGGATCGTAGCCCATGGTTTTCGCACCTGTCTTTGTGCTGATTTCCTGCACCGGAGAATACTTGTCGGGTGAATCCTGATGGAAGATGAAGACCTTGCCATCGCCGGTAGAAAGGTAGGCGAGTTTCGTCGTGGGATCCCAGGCTCCAGCATCGACCCGATCGCCAATGGGGGCCGTGAAGACGACCTTGCCGCTGTCCACATCGAGGACGGCGAAATGATGGCTGCGGCAACCGACGAAGAGCCGGCGGTTCTCTTTATCCAGTGAGAGGCTTGTAGGAGTCGCACACGGCGCGAGCGGCCAACGATCTTTCACTTTTAGCGCATTGACATCGATGTGCAACGTTTCGTTTTGTTCCTCGAGATTGACATAGAGGCTGCCCTTTCCGTCGGAGACGGCGAATTCGGGGCCGCCGCCGAGCGGAATCGTGCCCACGACGGATCCGTCGGCAGCGTTCAGGACGGTGATGCTTTCGCTGTCGCCATTCATGACGTAGACCCGCTTGGTGAACGGTTCATAAATGATGGCGTCCGGCTTTTTGCCCACCTTGATTTCAGCCATGGGCTTGAGGGTTTGCAGATCGAAGGGAACGACGGCATCGGCCTTGCCGGCGGAGATGTAACCACGGCCGAATTCCGAGGCAACGGCGATGCCGTGAACGCCGGGCGTGTTGGGGATCGTGCCGACCAGGGCAAAGGAATCGGCGTCGAGGACATCGACCTGGGTCGAATGCGAGATATAGATGCGGCGGGCGGCCTCGTCGACGGTGAGGTAGTCCCAGCCGCCCGTTCCAGGGACCGCCACTTTCTTCAGCAGTTGATAATCACCAGCGGCGAACGCGAGCGAAGTTATCGAAACAACACTGAGGCACAGCCACAGCAAATGCTTTTTCACTTTCCCTCCCGAGACAGCGCGAAGCCTAATGAGTTCGGTCGAAGCCATCCCTGAAATCTCCTCTGAATATTTTCCTATACCAACGATTCGGGGACGGCCGGTGGGCACGGCTGATTTTGTGCACACCGGCCGGTTGGG